>Ga0070730_10006340_pt1 | contig 10127 bp, 6 predicted proteins | sample Coa_R1_3_FD_66447 | JGI IMG/M metagenome (GOLD analysis project Ga0070730, IMG submission 66447) | Surface soil microbial communities from Centralia Pennsylvania, which are recovering from an underground coalmine fire - Coalmine... | ecosystem: Environmental > Terrestrial > Soil > Unclassified ... | reverse complement strand
ACTTGACGAGGGCTCGGGAACAAGGCGGTCGGCAGTAGATATCTGGGTGGTGTTGCCGGAAATGTGTGACAGAGCCAGGGACGCCATCGCGCAGGCGCTGGCGAAGGGAGATGAGGTCTGGTCCTACAACACGCTGGTGCAGGACGCGTACTCACCGAAGTGGGAAATAGACTTCGCCCCGATCAACTTTCGCATACAACCGGGCTTCATCAGTCAAAGCCTGCACCTTACGGGGCTGTTGTGCTGGAGAGTGGATATGTGGCCCGCCGACGCCTGGAACAATGTGAACAACGCTGGGAAGTTTAGCTCCAACAATTACCCCGGGGAGGGAATGCTAGTGTATCCGGGTCAGGCGGCAGGAATCTCGGAAGCCGCTCCGTCGATGAGGCTGAAGTGGATCCGCGACGGCGTGGAGGACTACGAATACGTTGAGCTTTTGAAGCAGGCTGGATATGGCGATTGGGCGATGGGAATTGCACGCCGCTTGGGCGGCGATTGGAGTCACTGGACGCGCGATCCCAAGATGATCGAAGCGGCCCGGCAGCAGTTGGGGCAAAAGCTGGATGCGCTATCGCCGGCCCAACCACCATCGCGATCGGGACAAGAACCGGTGCAGCCGAAACGCGGCGCGAGCCGATAAGCTGCGTGATGCGGGCGGAATTCTGTTAAGCTACTGCATCCACGCGGCGCCTTGGGCCGACAAGGACCGCGTCTCCGAAAACTCCGCTCCGGCCGGTACCAAGTCTTTCCACTGCGACGTCGCCCACTTGTCGCTGGGATTGTACTCAGGAACGATTTCCCGGATGTGATCGACGATTTCCTGCTCCTGCCGCGTGCCCAGCAGTTCCTCCAGCCGGTCCATCCAGCGTGCGATGTTTTCCCAACTCAGCGGCGGTTCCTGGAATATCTGGATCTTCTCGTGATACGTGGGCAGCATGTTTTCGCCCCGGCCATTCATCTCTTCGAATAACTTTTCACCAGGCCTCACGCCGGTATATTGAATCTCGATATCTTCGCCGGGCACACCGCCGGCAAGGCGAATCATGTTTGCGGCCAGGTCGGCAATGCGGACCGGCTCGCCCATGTCGAGCACGAAGATGTCCGACCTCTTGCCCATGGTGGACGCCTGGAGCACCAGCGCAACCGCTTCGGCGGTGGTCATGAAGTAGCGCCGCATGTCGGGGTGCGTCACCTTCACCGGGCCGCCGGCTTCGATCTGCGCCTGGAAGATGGGGACGACGCTGCCATTGCTCCCAAGAACGTTACCGAAGCGCACAGACACGCATTTCATCTCCCGGCCGCTGTTGACCGGCCGCGCGGAAACAATCCGTTCACAGACGCGCTTGGTGGCTCCCATCACGTTGGTCGGATTTACAGCTTTATCGGAGGAGATCATCAGAAAGCTACGCACGCCGTGCCGGCGCGCTTCGCAAACCAGATTCCAGGTGCCCAGGATGTTGTCGTGGGCGGCTTCGAGAACGTGGGCCTCCATGAGCGGCACGTGCTTGTAAGCCGCAGCGTGGAAAACCGAGTCGACGGAAAAACGCTCGAGGACCTCGGCGACGCGAGCGGGATCGCGGACGTCACCCAGGGCGGCCACCAGTTCCAGATCGGGGAACTTCTCCCGCAGCTCGCAGTCGATTTTGAATAACTGGCTTTCGGCGTTATCGAACGCGACCAGGCGCGCGGGGCCGAAACGCGCAACCTGGCGGCAAAGCTCTGAACCGATTGAACCCGCCGCGCCGCTGATCAGCACGGAACGGCCGGCGATGCTCGACCGTATGGGCGCCTCGTCGAGCTTGACGGGCTGCCGGCCGAGTAGGTCGGTTAGCGAAAGATTACGAACCTGCGCCGTGAGCACTTTCCCATTGAGCAACTCCGAAAGGCCGGGAATCGTTTTACATGGCAGTTTGGCGGCGCGGCAGTTGGCCAGCGCTTCGCGCATTTGCGGCGCGTCCGCCGAAGGCATGGCGATGATGATCTCCTCAACTTCGGGCTTGCGGTGGTTCAGGCGGTCGACGACGGAAAGTGCGTCGCGGCCGGTCCCAAGTACGGGAACCCCCATAATCTGGGCACGCAGTTTGGCTGGATTGTCGTCGAGAAAGCCTTTGACTTCGTATCCAGTGGATCCGGTGGAGCGGATCTCGCGCAGCAGCTCGGTGCCCGCGGCGCCCGCGCCGTAGATCAGTACCCCTCTGCTCTTGTGCCCTGATCGTTCCCGCGGAAGCGCTTCATTGCGGATGCGGACAAAGAACCGAAGCAGTGCGGTAAGCAGGAAGCAAACGAGCCCGTCGATCACCCAGACCGACCGCGGCATCGCCGGCCCAATCCAGGTGAACGACGCAATCACGAAGAGCAAAGAGGCGGCGAGGTTCCCAACCAGCACCCGGCACAAGTCCGGGACGCTGGCAAACTGGCGGAGACCGCGGTGAAATCCAGCCACGTCAAACACCGGCAATTTCACCAGCAGCGCGATCCAGACGGCTTCACCGAGGATCGAGCCGGTGCCTTGCGGAATTGAAAAGTCGAAGCGCAGCAGAAAAGCAGCCGTCACCGAAAGGATGACGGCCGCTAAGTGAGCGGCGTGATCAGGCCAAGAGCCAAGACGGTTTTTCATAAGCGACAGACGGCTGCGAAGAAATTTCCTCATCGCATTCTTCCGGTTCCTTGATGCGTTACGGCGTTGCCTTGCGACGATCGATGTTATTGGTAAGACGGCATCGACGAACCAGCGGCAATGTATTTCTCCCGCCTTGCTTCTTTGAGCACTTCACGTACCATTCTGGCGACATAGTCGACTTGTTCCTCTGTCATGGCAGGATAGAGCGGCAGAGAAACAATGCGCGGATATAATTCCAGCGTGCGCGGACAGGGACGGCGGGCGAGCGGCAGGCGCGCGAAGTAAGGATGCAATGGAATGGGAATAAAGTGCACGCTGGCACCAATTTGTCTTTTTCTTAACTCTTCAATGAACTCCTTGCGGTCGACGCGGAGGTTGTCCAGGTTGAGCCGGAGGATGTAAAGGTGCCAGGCGTGACGCGACTGAGGATCGTCAGGCGGAAGCTCGACCTCGTCCATGTCCCCAAACGCACGGTTGTACACTTCGGCGTAACGCGTGCGGACCTCGATGAACTTCTCCAGTTTGCGGAGCTGATGGATGCCGAGCGCGGCATGAATGTCGCTCAGGTTGTACTTGAATCCGTGGTCTACAACTTCGTAGTACCACTTACCGTGTTCGGTGTAGCGGTCCCAGGCGTCGTGGCTTGTACCGTGCAACGACAGCATGCGCATGGTCTTGGCGAGACCTGGCCGGTGGGTGGTAATCATGCCCCCTTCACCGGTGGTCAGATTCTTTGTGGCGTAGAAGCTGAATGCCACGGCATCGCTGGCGTCTTTGTCCGACGGCTGAGGACCGCCGCCAATAGCCCGTCCCATATAATGCGATCCGGCGGCGTGGGCGGCGTCTTCGATGACGCTCAAACCTTCCTGCCGGGCGAGCGCCCAGATGGCCTTCATATCGCACGGCAAACCGGCGAGGTGGACAGGGATAATCGCTTTGGTCTTGTCGGTAATCCGCCGTTCGATCTCTTCGGGATCGATATTGCCATCGGAACCAATATCGGCCAGAACCGGAGTTGCGCCTACATGCAGGATGGTCTGCACGGTCGCACAGAACGTCATCGGGGTGGTGATCACCTCGTCACCCGGGCCGATTTTGAGGGCGGCGAGCGCCAGATGCAGACCCGCGGTGGCGGAATTTACGGCCAGCGCTTGCGGCGCGCCGACGTATTCCTTGAATTCACGCTCGAAGCGAGCGGCGCGAGGTCCGGTGGTCAACCATCCGGACTTCAGCGTGTCCTCGACTTCCTTGATTTCCTCTTTACCTATCGACGGGGTGTGAAAGGGGATGAAGGTACTCTGCTTCATGAATTGTGGCTCCCATGCCAAGAATTTTTCTTACGTGGTTCCGGTCAAATCTTTCCGGGAACAGGCTGTAACGAAGCGTCAGAAAGATCAAGTTCAGATCCCGCCAGGAGGACCGCGCGCGAAGATACGCCAGATTCAGGCGAAGCTTGGACGGCAGGATGCTCTCGCGGTAAAAAGCGTTCGGATCCGTGGACGCCCCCAAAATCTGTTCCTCATCGCGGTGCAAGAGTGTCGCCAGATCCGTAATTCCAGGCCGGACCTGAAGGACCGCCTGCCACAGCGGACTATCGAGTTGCACGTACTCCGGTACTTCGGGGCGGGGACCGATCAGGCTCATGTCGCCCTTTAGCACGTTCAAAAGCTGGGGCAGTTCATCGAGCTTGAATTTCCGCAACCAGGCCCCGGTGCGAGTGACGCGACGGTCGCCCGATGCTGTAATGGCGCTACCCGGCGCGTCGGAGCGCATAGTTCGAAATTTCCAGATACGGAACAACTTGCCCTTTCGCCCAACTCTCTTCTGGCTGAAGAGCACGGGCGGACCGTCATCCCAGAGGATCAGGAGGGCCAGCACAGCCAGGACCGGCGCCAGCAGCATCAGCCCAGCGGCGGTGCACGTTACCTCCACGAGCCTTTCAATACCGGTACGCAGTCTTCTCATGGAACGCATCCCCTAGCTCTTCTACTTCGCGATGGATGACGTACTCATTCATCCAACGACCTTTAGACTTCTCGTAGCGCCGGCAAAACTGGAATCCAGATCTTTGGTAAAGCGCGTTGGCCGTCTCGTTGTCGTCCGCATCCGTGTCCAGAGTGACGTGATGAGCGCCCCATAACCATGCTGCATCGAGAAAGGCTTTCACCAGAGCTTTCCCTACGCCGCGGCCGCCGGCTTCCGGGCTGACGGCAATGGACGAGAGCTCACAAGATTGAGCGGTCCGCAGCGACGCTCGACGCTCGACGCGCCCGATACCGCGTGCGATTTCGGCGGCAAGCGATGGGCGGCGAACCAGCGCGGACAGCACAGGCGCCAAGAACGACCGTCTGCGGCGGCGCATCAGCGCGTAGAACTCCTCGGGATCGGCAAACCCGCAGGCGAATCCTTCCAGACCGTCGCTGCCCTCGCTGACCAGGAGAATGCCCGCCCGATAGCGCAGCACCAGGTCGTAATACCGGTACAAAAATCCGCGCCCGAGCCGCGTCAGAAAGAAATGGCTAAACGCCTCCTGATGGATTGCCACGATGCGCGGCAGGTCGGCTTTCTCCGCGCGGCGCACACGTTGGATCACCCGGATCTTGGGCAAAACCGAACTATTCATCAGCGCCGGGCATTTCATGCTCAAAAGACCGAAGTACGCTTTCCGGTAAGCGTTCAGCATTCTTTGCTCCGTATAGCGGCTCTCGAAAACGTGCCGCGCGTTGTTTCCGAGTCGGGTCCTGAGCGCGGGGTCTTGCCCGCATCGGAGAATAGCCTCGGCAAGCGCCTGGGGATCGCACGGCGGCACGAGCAGCGCCATTTCCGCCTGCGACGCCACAGTGACATTGCTGCCGATGCTGGTGGCCACGACCGGCTTGCCCGCCGCCATGGCTTCGAGCAAAGCGATCGAAAGGCCTTCCCGCAGACTCGGCAAGGCTACGAGGTCGCAGGCTGCCAGCAGGTCCGGAATGTCTTCGCGATATCCGAGAAAGGTCACATGGTCCGAAACTCCCAGATCCTTGGCAAGGCGTTCGAGTTGCGCGCGCAGTGGCCCGTCGCCGGCGAGCACAACTCGAAAGCTCTGCCCCATGCGCCGCAGAAGGGAGGCAGCCTCGAGCAGATCCTCAAGGCCTTTCTCCGGCGCCAGTCGACCCGTACTGAGGATCACAAGATCGTCTTTATTGGCTCCCCAGCCGCGGCGCAGTTCGGAAGCCGGTATCCGTGACTGAGGCTCCGGCAGAGCGATTCCATTCGGTATGGCCATGATCTTGTCGCCGCCGCATATCCCCAGTTCCAAAGCCCATCGCCGGTGAAATTCGCTCACGGAAACGACCCGGTCACACCAAGGCGCGGCCAGACGCTCGAGCGTGGCATAAAACACGCGCTTGGTGCGAGAGCTGCCCTCGTGGAACGCGAATCCGTGCGTGGTGTGCAGAATAACGGGAACGCGCGCGAGCCAGGCCGCCAGGCGTCCCACAAATCCGGCCTTCGAGGTGTGCGTGTGAACCACCGTGTACTGTTCACGACGCAAAAATCGGTAAAGACGGAAAAGACCGAACAAATCCCAGAGCGGACGAATCTCGCGCCGGATCACATCGAGATCGACAGTCCCAATGCCGTTTTCTTCCGCGGCTTGCTGGAAAACGGCGTTGGTGGTCAGCAGGTCGACTTGCCAGCCCTCGGACCGCATCGTTTCCGCCAGACGCAGGATGATCTTGGCCGCCCCGCCAAAGCTCGAATCGCCGACAATGTGGAGCAGCCGGATGTTGTTCTTGACGCTCATCGGTGTCCACCGGCGAACCGTAGCGTGCTGGTTCGTCTGTAGCCGACCTGCTGGCGCGCCAGCGAGTAGCCCGCGCCGATCAGCCCGAAAACCAGCCACCAATGCCTCTGATAGAAGGCCTCGATTCCCATTGATAAGGCCAACATGGCCGCGTGTCCCAGCAGCAGGGCCAGCATCAGCGGCTTCTCCCGCGGGGGAGCGTACCGATAGGCAAACCAGCCCATGGTGAAGAAGGACCCCAGGAAACCCGTCAGCACGATCAGCCCGAGAATGCCGAACTCCGCTAGAAACCAGACGGCGGTGTTATGGACGATGGTGCCCTCCGTAACGAGGAAGCTTCCGAGGCCACCACCGAAAACCGGATGGCGCGCGAACTCGACCAAGGCATCGTGTATCAGTTCAAAACGGGTGTCTCCCCGTTCGGGCCTCGCCGCCATAGTCTCGAAGAACTGCAGGAAGCGACCGCCCATAAACAGCAAGAAGAGCGCGGCACCGACCGCACACGTGAGGGCCAGCCGGATTGCGGTCCCGCGCCGGACCGCGCACAGGAGCAGGAGGGCGACGGCGAGGCTTACCCAAGTAGATCGTGAGAACGTGAACAGAATCCCCATCGCGAGGCTGAGCCTGCAAAACAAGAGGGAAAGCCCGCTGAAAAACGGCTCCGGCCCCCAGGACGCACCCTCGCAAATCACCAGCGCCAGAACCAGGAGGCCGCCATAGGCATTGGCATCCAGCATCATGCCGGAAAGCCGCACACCGCCATAGCTGGTGAGCGGCGTTTGAATGCCGAAGAAATATGCCGCCAGGAACGCGGCCACGCCTACGACATTCTGTGCCACCACGCCGACAGTGAAGACGCGGAGTATGCGCCGCAAATCGTCCCATTCTGAGACAGCGGACGTGATCGCGGCGTAACTCAACAGCAGCAACACCAGACCGGCGTCTTTGTTCAACAACACATAGCGGCTGATCGCTCCTGTGTACAGTGCGGTGACCAGCGTACCGACGGCGAACACCAGAACGAGCGCCACATGCCAGATCCCCCACGCAAGCCGGTGGTACTTCAGCTGGCCGGGAGCCAGCAGCAGGATCAAAATTAGAAAGCAGTCGGCGGGAGCGACATTCATGTCTCTGGTCACCGATATCTGGTAAGGAAGCAGAGCGGCATATGCGGCAATCAGGAAGCCTAGAATGTTCGGCCATCGCTCGCTGGTGGCGACGGAGGGGCATACTGGAGTGGCGACGCGGCCGGGGGCTATCATAAGCCCGCCTCCCAACTGTCGCCGCAATAAATTCCCGCCGCTTCCAGCCGGGTCTCATTCTTCGGGTGCGAGGAGAACAGGTAAACGAGGATGCCGCACGCGGCCGCCAGATGCACCAGAGACGCGATGACCATCGCCAGCGCGGCGCCCTGCAGGCCGATGGAAGGCACTAGCCAGGTGCAGGCGAGCGCGTTACTGCCCACCACGAGCAAAAACATGGGTACCTGAATGCGAAAACATTGCGCCGACGTGATGCCGGAATTCAGAAGCGATGCAATGCAGGAAATTCCGGCGGCCGCGACCAGCCAGACGAACACCTCGGCATGATCGGCGTACTCCGCGCTGAACAGGGTAGTCAGCAGCCGTGCACCGAGAAAGCGAACCACCACGAATCCTGCCAGGCTGAAGGCGGCGCCAAGCGCCACGAGATGCAAAAGCGAGGCACGAAATCCCACCAGGTTTCCGTTGGCGTAAAATCTGGCCATGCGTGGAATGGTGGCATGGCCCAACGCGTCGGCAAATGTGGCGACCACAACCGTGGTGTATGCCAGCGCGGAGAAGATGCCGAGCTGATGCTCGCCAAAGCGCGCGTGAATGAAATAGCGCGGCATGTTCAGATTGAGCGAGACCACCGTCATTACGATTCCAAGCGGCAATGTGAGGCGCGCCAACTTCCACTGGCGATCGAGGCGAAAGGTTGGCCTAACCTCACTCCAACGCGCCTTTTGAGGGGCCGTAGTTGCTTTCCTCGTTGCTCTGGCCGCAAAGCGCCGGCCGCGGCGGGCATCAAATCCAATCAGGACGGCCAGCCAAACGCCAGCCAACAGAGCGATTCCCCAAACCAGGCTCTTCGTCAGATAAAGTCCGGCGCTGAGACCGATCACGGAGAAAAACCCGCGGAGCATCATCGACGTGCCGGTTTGTTCCAGATGATCGTTCAATTGAAACAGGCCGTAGAAAACGTCACTGAGCGATTCAACCGATTTCATCAACGCAACCAGCAAAATAACCAGGGCTGTCTGGCGTTCGTATCCGCCGAGTCCAGCAATGGCCGCGATCGCGGCCAGCGCCACCAGCGTCGTCATCACCCTCAGCCCCAGATAGTCCCCGAAAGGGTGCCGCCGCGTCGCATCGGTAGCCTGTGCGGCTCGAAGCTGCAGGTTGGTGAACATGAGGACGGGCGTGGTAATGGCCAGACCCAGGGAAAATTGCCCGACCATGAACGAATTCCCCAGCTTCGCAAGCGCAATCACCATTCCCCACTGACAGGCGGCGTACACAATATTCCCGCTGAGCGCCCAAGCAAAGTTGGAGCGCCATGACATGCCGCCTTCCAGAGGAATCGGGTGAAGTTCTGAGACCTGTTCACAAACTGGCATTCGGTTGCGCTCTAGCTCCCATCTTGTTCCTGGTTCGTTCACGTCCCTGCCGACCCCGGCCAGCAGCCGCTCATGACGCTGTCTGATCGTATAGTCCGCGGTACGAGGAGTAGTTGTAAGCGTCGCCCCAAGCGACCGGATTCCAATGGTTCAGGATGGTTCCGATGACAGGGACGCCATCCAGGAAGAGGCGGTTGGCCGCCGCCAGTGCGGTCTTCTTGTCGCCGTAGTTGGCTCGCAGCACCAGCAGCACGCCTTCGGCGTGACGTGCCAGAATGCGGGCGTCGGCGAACTCCAGACAGGGTGGTGCATCGACGATCACATAGTCGAACTCCTGCCGGAACCTTTGCATCAGCCGGGCCATACGCTCGGAGTAGAGAAGGCTGAAAATACTATCCGTGCACGGCCCGCTCGGAAGCAGAAAGAGGCGCGGCACGCCGGTTTTCTTGACGAGGGCGTCAAGCGGCAGGTCCTCGGTGGCATTCCGCTCCCGCAGGATGTCGCTCAAACCCCAACTATTCGCGAGGCCAAAAACTTTATGCAGCCGCGGGCGGCGCATGTCTCCGTCAATCAATAGGACCCTGCCGCGAACTTCCGCCAGCGCGATGCCGAGGTTGCTTGATACGGTCGTTTTTCCCTCTCCCGCTAAGGGACTGGTGACTACCAGAACATCCGGATGGTCGCCGCCGTTGTGTTCGGCCGAGAGCAGGGACGCTACCGTAGCGCGGAAGGCCTCGGACATTTTGGAGAAGCGCTTGTCCCACGTGATGCGTTCCACCGGGTGCTTTCCGCTTTCAGCACCGATCAGCTTCTGAAGTGCGGGCTCCAGGCTCTCAGCGCTGGGTATGGTTCCCAGCTCGGGAAGATTCAGATAGAAGCTGGCTTCACCAGGCGCCCGCAGCCGGGAGTTCGTCTGTTCCGTGAGCATGACAGAGCCGACGGCGAGTACCAGCCCGGCGAATAACCCGATGGCGAAATTGAGCGGCAGATTCGGCTTATAGGGACGGAGAGCGGGCTCAGCGGGAGCCACCAGGCGGATGTTCGACTGTCTGACCGCGGACGCCAGGCCCGCTTCGTTCACC
>Ga0070730_10006339_pt1 | contig 10128 bp, 4 predicted proteins | sample Coa_R1_3_FD_66447 | JGI IMG/M metagenome (GOLD analysis project Ga0070730, IMG submission 66447) | Surface soil microbial communities from Centralia Pennsylvania, which are recovering from an underground coalmine fire - Coalmine... | ecosystem: Environmental > Terrestrial > Soil > Unclassified ... | reverse complement strand
TCGGAGAAAGAAACGCCGGCGACGCTACACACCATGTCATTGTTGTGAATGAATGAGTATCCGAGAAACGGCGGCTCGGGCACAGTCGCTGAGGCGTTGCCGATTCCGACCTGCACGTTGTTGAAGAAATTGTCGCGGATTGCGGCGTTCATTACGAAGCCACAAACTCCAATCGCCGGCAACAGAGAACTCTGCCCAACGCCTGGTGACGGAGCCGCACCAATCGTCGGCACAAAGCTTGAAAACAGGCAGCGTTCAATTCTCACGAAGGAGCTGTCAGCCAGGACTACTCCGGGAATGGCAGGGTGGTTAGGATCCGGCGATGGCCCAAGAAAGGCAATGTCTTCAACGGTGATATCCACTGACTTTTGGATTTGCATGATGGGCTTTGGCGGCATCAAGTTTGCGGCCACCAGGTTGGGCAGGCCATGTCCGCTGATCTCGATGGCATTGGCGCCGCTGACCATCACCGTGTCGGTGATGTTATAGATGCCGGGTCCAAGGCAGACCTTGCCGCCTCCTTTGCCCTGCACCTTGTTGATTGCTGCCTGGATCGTAAATGCCCCGCTGTTGTGCGAGGCAGCACTGACGCAAGCCGAGCAGTCGCAGCTCTCTCCCATGTCCGGCGGCCAGAAAATACGGCAATCCGTCACCTTGCTGGGGAAGGTAACGAAGCCCAGCCACGCGTAATGATGCAGGATGCCGCGCGGCGGCGCCTGAGTGAGGACCTCGATAGAGGCGTCCACCACGCGCGCGTCGAACATCCAGTAATCCAGCGGTCGAAACTGTGGTATGGGCATCGCGGCGTCGATGCTGAAGGTAATCTGAATTCCATCTTCTAATACGATGGTTGTGCCCGCGACCGGAACGGGAATCAGACCACCGTTCGTGTCCACATCAACAATTTTGGTGCCGATGGGGTCGCGTACGATCCCACTTTGGTCCCAGCGAATGACTCGCGTGTGGCGGGCGGGCTTGGTCGGGTCGAATTCTCCTGCAGGAAGCGCAGTCTTAAGCTGGATGGTGAGATTGACATCATCTACGACGGCGACCTGGCGCATCTCTCCTGGCAGCCCCTGAAAATACCGGAAGTCATCGGTGACCTCGACCCAGTCATTGGGCTGAAAGCGCAGTACCGCATCGCGCTTGGTCAGCACCACTGTCAGCGTGTCGAGCCCGGCATTGATGCCGGTGACGGCAGTCGCGATCGAGGCGTTATCGCGCGACCATTTGAACTGCGCCGTGCCCATAGGACCACCGTTGTGGATCTCGATTCGATAACAGCGATTGCCCGAGCCGCGATATCCGCCGTTGGCTGGAACAATGCACGGGTCGGTGCTGCTGGGCACGCCTGCCGCAGCGGTCGTGAGCCGCCCCGCGGAGGGAAACGTTGCCGCTACCCACGACGACACGGTGTTTGGCGGGGTGGAGCAGTCTGTTCCTGCCGGAGTATCAGCCAGCACCTTGACCTGCCATACGGTTTGCAATTGCGTGGCAGTGTCAACCGCGACCGCCTTATCAATGAGAAGGGGCTCTTCGAGGTGGGTAAGCTCTCGCTCCCAAACGTCCAGGTAAACAAGATGGGGATTGTTGTCAGCGGGCAGCGCCGGGGGATTGGGAAAGTACGGCTGCTGGTCATAGGGGATGGGCAGCGTGCCGCGAATCTCTCCCAAAATGGGATCATATTCTATTGGCCCTGTTCCGTGGTTTTCAGCCAGCAGTCCATCCACATACATCCGCCCGCGGCCAATGGTCAGGTTGGTTCCCGCGATCAGGATCTGAAAAGCCGTCGGAGTATCAATGGGAACGACGGCGCGGCCCATGATGTCCATGGACTCGGCCCGCCAGCGCCGGTCCTGCAGTTGGACGTATTCGTTCCAGTCCTGGTCCAGCAGCACGCGGCCTTGTTGCATCAGAACCCCAGTCGTGTCTTTCAGGGGGTTGTATCGAAAGCGTGTATAGTCTCCCGCCATATTCTTCTTCCTTCCCAATCCTCAGGTAACGTAGATAATTCCTGCTTCAAGTCCGAACGGCAGATATTCCTGCAACCGTATCTTTAAATTGCTTTCCCGCTGCGGTTGCTTGAGCTGGCTGAATACGCCCATTTCCGATCCGTCTTCAGCGCCGGTGCGAATCTGCAACGGACAGCCCAGGTGCAGCTGCGCATAAAAGGGCGAACCGTAACTTCTGGCCTTGAACGAAGGCACCAGCCAGGCTTGTACAAAACTGGTGATCTGATTTTGTTCTGCGGCTGTGAGCAAGGGATTCCGGAGCATCGCATCTGCTATCTCCTGCTCGGCTTCAAGGTCGGGCTGGCAGCGGTATCTCCGTGGAACGTGCGAACCAGGCCGAACATAGCTGAAGCGAACGCATCCATCCTGTCTGCGCAGCACATCGGCCAGCGAATCAAATATCACCTCGCTGGCATGCAAGGTCTTCACCAGTACTGTGCCAAAGAATGTAGAGCGTTCCGTGGTCAGCGAAGCGCCGTGCGCCGCCGCTGGACCGCTGATTGCAGCGGCGCCGGCTCCATCCACGATGGAATCAAGCACCCAGATTCCAGTGGCGTTGTCGGGAACAATCAGCCCGCCCAAAATGCTATAAGCTGTTTCCACGCGCAGCTCTGTGTTGATCTTTGCCCCTGTCGGGCCCAGGCCTTCGACAACGATGCTCGGCTTTGCACTCTTCGGCTTTCCGTCTTCATCGAGCTGGCGGCCCGGAATGAGAGTTGAATGCAACAGCCGCAATTCTCCCAGGTCGCCGATCACGTCGAGGAACCCTTCGACCACCACACCGCTGAGGGTCAGAGCGCCATTGCGGTCAGGATCAACCGGGGCGGCGGGAGGCGATACATCCACGGTCATGCCTGCTGCGGCGGTTTGCAGCAGGGGACGCTGCCGGTCCGCAGCTTCAATCGCCAGCCATCCTTCGTTGCGCAACACAATCGAGTTCGGCAACTGGTAGTTACGGCTGTCGAGGATCGAAATGATGGCGTCAGGCCGTTGATCGGCGTTCCACTGGAGCAGTGCTGCGATCACGCTGTTGAAGACCGGAGCAACCCCGCTCTCTTCCACCTGATATATCTTTGGGGACGGATTCAGGTCGCGCCGCACCAGCCACTTTCGCCGGTCGTAAGGGCCGCCGCCCATATTAGCGCTGAAGCCGTAGTGGAAAAAAACATCCACTGGGCTGGTGACGCCAAAGCCATCGCCGATGGCGAGGCGCCCGTTCTCTACATCCACGGTGATGATATTTCCCGTAGGTTGGGCGGCGGGCCAGGGCTTCAGCACCGCGCAGGCTACCTGCGGCTGAAAGACGGGGATCGGAGCATTGGGATTCAACGTCGGGTTGATCGGCGTACCGTTGAGAAAGATGAAGAAGCTCGTTTCAGAAGAGACGGTAGGGTCAGCAGGCAATGGAGCAAACGATCCGTACAACTCGGTGAAATCGGTCCGCGGAGGCGGTGTCAGGCGATAGTCTTGCAGATCCTGATAGAAGAATATCCGGCGGATTGGAGCCGAGATGTCAATCTCACGCACGAGCCCACCGCTCGCAGGCTCAGGACGCAGCCGTGTAAACAACGGAGCTGGATTTCCCAAAGGACTGAAGTGGTATTGCCAGGGCTTGCTGGCCTGGCGCGCCGGTACCCGGCTCAACGGGTAACTATTGACGCGCCACAGAAAGAACCCGACGTTGGGAACGTTATACCAGCCCTCTTGCTGCTTGATCTGGCGGACGTCAACGGTATGCATAGTCTCGTCGAATGCACGGTCAATTCGGTCCATCACATCGAGCGAGCGGATATCCGTCCACTGACACTCGTAGCGGAGATGCTCCAGGTTCTGCGTCCATCCCAGATGCTGGAAAAATTCCACCACGTGCGCCGGCCATCCTGTGACATCGTGGGCAAGCTCCTCCAGCATTCTTGGCGTAGCTTTGCGCCTGCGGTAGTAAATCGTCTTGGCCACATCAGCGCGCACGGGAACCGCTACCAGTGGCCGCAGATCGCGCCCCAGCAAGTCAGGAAACAAGCTCTGTGCGGTTGCCGCTGCCTGAATACGGCTGCTATCGAAGAGCAGATTGTTGCTCACCAGGTCGCCAATATAGGGAATCACCCAGTCAGCGCATGTTTCGATAAAGATATTGTTGTAAAGCTGGGCGATGTCTCCATCGAGCAGCGCGGCTTGATTGTTGATGAGACCGAGCAGGCCCCGCAAAGGATAGTTCAGCGCCGCATCGCGCTCGCGATACACAGCAGGGAGCAGATTGTAGAGCCTATTGGGATCGTATGCCATGCTCACTCTTCCTTCTGTTAATTCCCCTGTGCGGTGATGGAAACATCTTGGCCCGGCGTCTCAATCCAGGCCAGCTCAGCTGGGAAAACTTTGCCCGGCGTTGCCGGATCGGGCCGAGCGGAAAATATCCGCAGATGGCCCTGCACGGGGGCCATACTTCCATCGGTCAGGCGTTCGACCGCGCGGCTATCGAGATAAGTTTTGAAATCTGCGGCGCTCATTCCATCAGGCTGGCGGAAGCCAAAATTAGTAATATCTACCGCCTCTACGCCGCCGACTTCCTGCAGCACCGCATAAATTCTGCTTAGGTGAATGGACTCACTCAGATTCAAATTGTCAAAAGACAACGCAGCGAGCAGAGCATTGAGCGCGGCCTTCAACACGTCGTCTTGCACATATTGCGGCGACGGCAGAATCGTCGCGGAAATCTGGACGGGGACGCTGTGATAATTGCCAACGAGCAGACGCCGGTTCGGATCGCGCGAGGTGTTGAGAGCCGCGGCCAGCGATGCCGGATTCGAGAAAGTCCCGCCCGCCTGCCCGGCAACCGTCAGGTACACCGCTGGCGCCAGTCCATCCCAAATCCACGTCGCTTCGGCCTTGGCCACCTCGCCAGAGGCAGTGATAAGGTCTTCAAAGTCCTTGAGCGAGACTGCTCTCCCAAACGTGCGCACCGTTCGGGGAGCGTTGCTGCGCACCATCTCCAATGTTTCCGCATCAGCTCCACCTTCGGCGCTCAGAGGATTTGTTACGGCGTTCAGGCCTTGCAGCCGGTCAAGAAGAGTGGTGAGCGCGTTGGCGCTCACGCGTCCTACGACCCCGGCGCCGACACGGTAGGTCGCGGTTACATTGCCTGCTCCGGTGGGCAGTACTGCGCCGCCGATGTCGCCGTCACCGGTCTGCACCACCCGCTTGCTATCTTCTGCCGTCGAAGTTGAAAAGACCTGAGCGGTCGCCGGCTGCTCGTAGAGCCCTTCTACCTCCTGCCACAGCAAACCGTTCACGCGCACCTTCAGGCTGCTGACCACACCATTCGGCCCCGTTCCGGGAACGTACGTCAGCGGCTGCTTCTGTAAGGCAAACCGCTGAAACTTTTGTGACGCGTCGCCGCTGCCCAGGACTTCGTCGTGCACAGTCTCGCCATGGCTCGCCAACAGCACATTTCCCAATAGAAGAGCTGACTTGGTCTCGAGGGCCACACTATCAGCATCCACGGTTATCACCAGGTGCGCGAAGGATCCGGGCGGGGCGGAGGGCGGATCAATGACCGGCGCTGAGTGCAGAGTGGCTTTCACGGGTTGGTTCTGAGCATCGGTCAACAGCAGCTTGCGTCCGACTTCGATGTCCTGCGGATGAATTACTACTCCGGGAACGAAGCCGTTCTGTTGGATTGTGCGTCCAACCTCGACACCGCTTCCATTGTCGTCTTGGATCACGATGCCCGGAAGATAGAGGCTCCCGATAGTTATCGAAGCCGGGTAATTGTTGGTCCACATGTTGATCTGCCGGCCCGTCAACTCGTAGACCATCACTGCGCGGCGGTCGTCGAATCCGACTTCAGTATCGATCTCGATGCGCGTCACAGTGTCTGACATGTTCCCGAAACCATCGGGGGCCGTGTCGATGATCCAAGCGGTTGCAAAGACAGTTCCGGAGGGATCGGCCGTCAGCACTTTGACATTCGATGGAATGTCGTTATAACTCGCGTCGAGATAGAGAAGGTTCTGAAAACCGTGATCATCCAATTCCCCTTGGAACCCTGGATAGAATTGGTCTGGGAATGTTGGATAGGAATAAGGGGGCGAGATGTAGTCGGAGAGGTGGACCAGGTTCCACTTGATGCCGCCAGGCACCGAAGCATCGTTGGCTGGCTGCATATAAGTTGACGGCGCATTGTAGCCAAACAGACGAAACTTACGCTTGAATTTCCATATCTGTGTGTTCGCGTCCCAGTTGTTTCCGGAGATTGGCGTGGTCCAGCGAACGATGATGCGGTCGTCTTCGGTCCTGATCTCGGCAATTTTCTTCTCTTCCGCCAGATCCAAACCTGAATTGTTGAAGAGCACTACAGTATCGTCGACGGCCAGGCCAGTGGCAATTGCGGGCCCATTCAGCCGGTCGAGAATAATTTCTGTCGAGCCAAAAGCAAGCGGTTTTGCTGCCACAGGCTGAGGGAAAACACGCAAGCTATTGAAGCGCCAGTTAACCGTGGCTGCTTCCAAAGTTTCGAAAGTCTGCGGTTGCTGATTTTGCGCCGGAGCGCTCTGCACACGAAGCCCAACCGGCACCTGAATAACCTTTCCGCTGTCCGCGGTGAACGCCAGCTCGGCGAGCGCGGCTACGCCCGGACGCGGATCGTAACCCAGCAATCCAGCCAACCGCCGCAACGACTGCGGCTGCTGCGCCGTGCGCAAAAATAGTTCGTTGGCATAGCGCTCCTGGTAGAAAGTCAGAACATCGCCGACAGCAGCCCATAAATCCAGGAAGGTAATCGAATAATCGTCGTCTCTGCGTGTACCCAGCCCGGCAAGCTCCGGAGTCTGAGCAATGGCTTCCAGCATGGTCTCCCTTAAGCTCGCGTAGGTGCCGATACGATATGCCACAGCAGACAGGCCGGGCCGGTTGTAAATCGGCAGCGGAGTCAGCAGCGCCGGAGGCTGGCAGCAGCCACAGAGACAGTTCATAACTTTCCTCCCAGCATGGTGAGCTTCAGCACACCGTGCTCCATGAAGTTAGGATCGTTATCAAGCTGGATGATCTGCCATGGCCCGGCGACGATCACTCCTTTGGCCAGTTCACCATTATCGGGCTGGCCAAAACGGCGAAATACGGTGACCTCAGCCGAGTCCACACCTTGCACCGCTTCGGCCGCCGCATAGAGCTGGCTCAAATAAAGCGACTGGCCGAAGACCCAGTTGCCCGAATAAAAAAATCCCCGGCTGCCGTCAGGCAAAATGCGGCTGCTCAGCGCCATCAGCACGCCTTGCTCCACGTCTCCACGGAAATATCCTGGGGTGGTGCAGATCGAAATATCGATTTCAAGCGGAAGAAATTCCGGAGGACGAATCTCCAGGTCGTAGCCGGTCATACGATAGCTGGTGAGAAATTCAAAGACAGTCTCGCGCAGCGTATCGGTAAGCAGCATCACGCCATTGGGCTTCAAGATCAGGTTTGTGGTGCTGCTCGGCTGTATGCCGACAAAGACCGTGTACCAGCTTCCAGTCCAGCGAAAACCCGCGACCGCACTCTGCACCTGCGGAAGTTTTTTGGCGACCTCGGCGTAGTCGACTTCGGTGACGGCGCGGAATTTTTCTACGCGGAAGGCTTGCGGCGCCCACTGGCGGACTTCCTCAATGCTCTCCGGATCGATGCCTCCCATGGCGGCCAGCGGATTCCGCACCACGGTCACCACGTTGACCATCGGATCAAGCGCCAGGTGGGCCAGCGCCTCTGCGCCCACATTCCCCTGGGTGTAGTTGCCGATGCGATAGACAGCATGGAACTTCAGCGCGCCGAAGACTGACCTGCCGTACTCATCGTCGCCAAAGCGCAGCAACGCTTGGTTGTCATTGTTTACTTCAACCACAAAGTGTTGGTCAAAAGTCGAGCTTTCCAGTAGATCATCCACTGGCACCCACAATTCTGACTCGGTAGGGAAGTCAATCGAAAGCGCGACCGCCGGCTTGGCTGCGCGCGCATTGCCGGTGAGGTCTTTTCGCGGAGTCAGCATGCGGAGTGTTGCCGGATCGTAGTTCACCTCCGCAGGCTCGGCTTGCATAGTGAGTGGACCGTCAGAGAGAGGAAGACGAAAGTTCGCTGCATCTTCAATTGCAGTTGGCGGAGAAATGGTTTCGCTGGTGGTCAGACCGTGGTCGGCCAGAACGATGTTGCCGCGCGCTATAGTCACGTTGCGCAGCAGCGGCATGTTGAGCGGGCGCGTGGAAGTGCAAAACGGATGCACCAGCGCATCCTGCAAACGCCAGTGGACACGCAACAGCGGCAGCGGTGTTTGCAGCGGAACGATCGGCTGCGGTATTCCGTTGATCGTGATGTTGCTGAACAAGGGATCGGAGTCAACGGCCGGGTCTTGGTCTATCTGTATTACTTGCCGATGGGCCGGGCTCGCATCCGCGGCCGAGCCGGTAAGTGGTCCTATGACCTCTTCAAACAACAGGAAGTCTCCCTTTTTGAGCACCGGAACATCGGCGGTCTGGTCAGGCAGGATGGTGTAGAGAAAAGCCTCGGTGCTGCCTGCGGCCAGGCAGCACTCATCGTTGCCCCAGGTGTGGATCACGATTTTATTGTTCTTGGGATCGAGTTTCAGCGGATGACTGGTTTCGAACACCACTGCGCCCGCGAGCGCGGGGTCAGTCTTCAGCGAGTCGGCCGTGATTTTTTTGCCATCAATCATAGCGCCGGGAGCCGATGCATCTCCCACCAGCGGTGCTAAAACATGGCTGACGACCTTCGAACCCTGGTCGAGATTCAATGCAGCGCTCACGCCGATGTGGATATATGTCCAGGCGTTGCGGCCATCGTGCATCTTGTAGTCAATCAATTTGGCGAGGCGGCGCGCCGAGATCCGTTGTCGTACCGTAGCAAGATAGGCTTCATTGGCCACTGCGTCCTGGAAGTACGAGAGCCGGTCGCCGGTGTAGGCCAGCAACTCAATCAGCGCGATGCCCAGGTCCGACGGATTACGCTCAATTGCATTCGGATTGAGCTGTGGAAGCAGGTCGAGCATGAGCCGCCGGAAACTGGCGTAGTCTTTTGCCTCGTAGTCAAGGAGCGGCTCCTGCAACTCAGGCGGCGGACACACCGTGACCTGGCGGCAGTCAAAGTCGGACGGACAACTGGCCATGAACGAAAATTCCACCCGCCGAAACAAACGGTCAAGTGCGGGGATATCGATGGTGAGCGCATAGGTTGAGAAGTCGCCGGCGTTGTCAACAATGATGGTGAGCGAACCATCGGTGGGCTGTCGTGTGCAGCTCACAGGCTTGATGCCGACGATGCGCGTTCCCCCGCTGATCGTGATGGGCGCAAGGTTGGTGCTGAGCCCGTACTGGTCGTTCGGATCGAGGGGATTAACGGGATTGAGCGGCCCCACTGGCTTAATGAAGAAAACCTTCAGGACGTGATGGTCTGTTGCGTCCACCTCAACGTAATCAATCCCGTTGAGGTCCGGGTTTTCAAACACGCGCTCGCGGCGGGCCTGCTCGTTCTTGCACGATAATTTCTGTTCAACGTCCACGTTCTCTCCTAGGCCGGCCCGGTAAACAGGTCAACGCGCCTCTGGCCATCGCTGCGATTGCTGTATGTCACCTTGATGGTGAGCTGTGAATCCTGGGGATCGACCTCAACCTGCTCCACCTGGATCTCGTTTTCCAGCCATTTCTGCAATGCGCTCTTCACCAGCATCTGGGTTGCTGCCGACAGCGGCTGGCTGTTGGGCATGAACAAGAGGCGCTTGAGCCCACAGCCGAAGTCGGGGCGGTTGACGCGCTCTCCCGGATTGGTGAACAGCACCTGCTCGATCATGTCGCGGATGTGATCGTTCTCTGCGGTCGTCGCCGTGCGGCCGCGTCCATCAATCGCAAAGGGAAAATCAAGATATGGATCATCCATACGTGTCCTTTCAGAGCGGGTCAGGATCGGTGTTCAGCCTGATTTTGCCCCCGGTCGGATTATTGAGCGCGTCAAGAATTTGGAAAGCATCCATATTTTTTTTCAAATAGCGCGTCACACCTAACGCAATAGCCACGAATAACCTGCGCCGGTCTCGCGCCTCCTGAGAATTTGTGTTGACTTCGAGAGTCTTCATCGAGGGCGT
>Ga0070730_10006338_pt1 | contig 10129 bp, 9 predicted proteins | sample Coa_R1_3_FD_66447 | JGI IMG/M metagenome (GOLD analysis project Ga0070730, IMG submission 66447) | Surface soil microbial communities from Centralia Pennsylvania, which are recovering from an underground coalmine fire - Coalmine... | ecosystem: Environmental > Terrestrial > Soil > Unclassified ... | reverse complement strand
ACGTTTCCACGGCATTTCTACGGGTCATTCGGGGTCGCGGCGGAGCGGAGTCACGTCCGCTACGCCCAGATCGAGCACTTCAATTCGTTCGGACGCCATGAGGATCTCGATCTCTCCCAGACCGTCGGGGCGGGGCTGTGGTTCGCGCCCAAAGGACTGGGCTATGGCACACACGCCGGCGTCGCCCCCCGAGCTCACTTCCAGGTGTCGGGCGCATGGTCGGGAGGCTTCGTGTCCCTTCGCGGTCAGGCGCTGGGGATGTACACGCGCTCGGGGCTGGACTCGGGGCGCGTGACGTCGGCGCTCACCGCGGTCACGACTTCGCTGCCGAGTCAGACGCTGATCTTCCATTTGGAAGGTGGCGCGGTGACCGGGACGGCCCCCGGTGGTGAGTTCGATCTCTGGCGCGACGGCAACGGGCCGCGACTGTTCGGCGCCCACGTGTTCACCGGAAGCCGCATGGTCTGGTTGGCCCTCGACGACCGGATCACGATCGCGAGCGAGGTGTGGAGTCTCTTCGGTCTCGGCGTCGCCCCGTTCTACGATTGGGGCGGAGCCTGGTATGGGATCCAGCCGTCGCGGACGGCGTCCGATGCCGGGATCGCGCTGCGGGTGGGGCCCACGCGGTCGATCGGCGGGGACGTGATCGAGTTCGCGGTCGGGTACCGCTCCGGAGCGGGGGTGGAGCCCGGGAAACACTGGGCCGCGACGCTCGGCACGGGCATCTTCTACAGGTAGGAACCTCCAAGAAATACGTCGAGGAGATGCGTCGAAGATAATCGTCCAGGAGAGACGTATTTCCTTGACGTTGTTCCTTGAGGTCTCCGCTCACGCACCGAAGGCGGCGGCGGCTCCGGGAGACTAATTTCACGGGGTGACGCCCTCCCCCGAGAGCGAGCAGACCAGGCGGTGGGTGGTGCTGGCGATCGTCGCCGGCGCCGCCTTCCGCCTCGTTCATTACGGGCTGAACCCCTCCCTCACTCTCGACGACGCGATGTTGTCGTTCAACCTCGCGTCCCGTTCCTGGGCCGGCCTCGCGCACCCCCTCGCATTCCAGCAAACCGCGCCGATTGGCTTCCTGTGGGCATCACGGGCGGTCACACTCCTGGGCGGCTTGAACGAGTTTGCCCTCCGGGCGGTGCCCGTCCTTGCCGGAGTGGCGACCCCGTACGGCGTCTGGCTACTCGCGCGGCGACTGGTGAGTGCGGGAGCCGCCGTAGTCGCCGCCTTCTTCGCCGCGCTCTCGCCCATTCTCATCCAGTACTCCATCTCCGTGAAGCCGTACGAGACTGACGCACTTTTCGCCGTAGGGGTCGCCCTCGCGACCCTCACGACCCTCGACCGCCCGGTGCGCCGGAACTGGGTCGCGCTCGGCGGCGTCGGAGTCGCGGCGCTCCTGTTTTCGACCCCAGCGGTCTTCGTCCTGGCGGGTTGCGGTCTCGCGCTGGCCCTGACCCTCCGTCGCCGGGCCTTGCTTCCTCTCACGCTGGTTGGAACCGCTTGGATCGCGCTCTTCGCCGTGTTGTACTGGACCGTCACCCGGGCCGAGGCGGTGAGTCCCTACATGCAATGGTTCTGGGACCACAAGTTCCTCACCCCCGCAGTCGTCCTCTCGGAGCCCGGGAGGGCATGGGATATCGTGCAGCGCCTTCCCACTCAGGTGTTCACCGGTGACGCGCCACAGCTCATCGCGTTGATCCTGTGCTGGTTCGCGGCGGTGGCCGGCGCATGGCACGTCTCCCGCACGCAGGGCGCGCGCGTGTGGGTGCTGCTCGGGCCCATTGCGTTCGCCCTGGCTGCCTCGATGTTCCGTCGCTATCCTGTGGCGCCGCGCCTGTTCCTGTTCGCCGCTCCTTTCGTGGCCGTGATACTGGCAGCGGGCGTCGAGCGCGGAAGAATGAGTCTGGCTGCCGGAGCGGGGGCGCTCCGTGTCGGGTTCGAAGCCCTCGTGGTCCTGTGGCTCATCACCATCGGGGTCTTGAGTGCGAACACGTCACGACTCTGGGCCCCACCCACCCGCCCCTTGATTCAGGAACTACGGCGCCAGCGGGTGGATCATGAGCCCCTCTATGTGTTTTCCGGGGCGGTTCCGGCATGGCTTCTCTACACCACGCATTGGGATGATCCGTCGGACACGTCGTTTGCGATGACCGTGGCGGCCGCCGAGCGGTGGGATGGGAACGCCTTTCAGAACGCGGCCTCACGCGGACATGCCGTTGCGGACACCGAGGGCGGTCGGCTCATCGGCGTACAGGGTGGATTTCCGGTGATCATCGGGCTCTCGACCGGCATCGCCTGGCGGGAAGGGCAGTGGCTCAGCCAGTTGCAACCCGATTCCGGGTGGGCGGAGCGCGAGGCGGGGCGGATCGACACGGTGACCGACTCGACCTGTTGGCTTCTGTTCAGTCAGCTCGCACGCCGGGAGGCACCCCTCCTGATGCACGCGCTCGCGGCTCGCCATGGCCAGGCGATTCTGGAGCAGGGGAGCCGAGGCGCGCTTCTCTATCGCGTCCGGTTCACTCGCGGTGGCGGGGGCGGCGCCGTATCCTCGCCCAGGGACGATCGGAGGCTTGGCGATGCGGTGCCAGACATGAAGCACACCGCTCGATGAACCGGCCTCGGTTGGTGCTGCTCCTGGTCTGGTTGCTGTCGGTCGGCTATGCGGCATCCGGACTGACGCGCGGCTGGTGGCCTCACGACGAGGGCACGCTGGGTCAGAGCGCGGATCGGGTGCTGGCGGGCCAGCTGCCGCATCGCGACTACGACGAGATCTACACCGGCGGGCTCGCGTTCGTGGACGCAGCGGCCTTCAAGGTCTTCGGTGACACACTCGTGTCTCCCCGCCTGGTGCTGCTCCTCGTCTTCGCGATCTGGGTTCCCGCGATGTTCTACGTGGCCTCCCGGTTCTTCGGCCCGGTCGGCGCCGGAGGTGTCACTCTGGCCGCGGCGGCATGGAGCATCCCGAATTACTCCGCGGCCATGCCGTCCTGGTTCAACTTGTTCTTCGCCGGTTTGGGTGTCGCCTGTCTGGTCCGGCACGCGGAAACCGGAGCGGCGCGCTGGGTTTTCTGGGCGGGCATCTGCGGCGGCCTGTCCTGCCTCTGCAAGATCATCGGACTCTACTACATCGCGGGTGCATTGCTCTTCCTGGTGTACCGCGAGCAATCGGCGGCGAACGGATCTCCGGAACCCCGTGCGCTGTGGTTCCGCGTGGTGGTCGGGAGTGCCCTCCTGGTGTTCGCACTCGGGGTCCTCGATCTGCTCCGCGGCCGCTGGACCGGCGGCGATCTTGGCCTGTACGCATTCCCATCCGCCGCTCTGGTGGCCCTCCTGCTCGCGGGCGAATCGGGACGCGGGGCCGGTGGAGCCCGTTTCAGCGCGCTGGCGCGGAGCGTCGGCATCCTGGCGGCTGGCGTGGCCATCCCCGTGGTGCTCTTCCTGATCCCGTACATACTCTCTCATAGCGTCGGTGCGATCGCCTACGACGTATTCGTGGCGCCGACTCGCCGGTTCATGTTTGCGGCCATGCGGGCCCCAGGGCTCAACACGTTCCGGAACGCGTTGCTTTTCATCATTCCGGTGGGACTCTACTGGTGGCTCCCGACCTGGAGACGAGGGATCGCCTGGGTGACCGCGATCCTGCTCGCGGCGGTGTGGGTCCTGACCTTCAAGGGGAACTATTACAGAATCGAGTGGAACGCGTTCGTGTGGATCGTCCCGCTGGCGGTCGCCGCTGGAGCGATCATCCTGTGGCCCCGCACCGGCGGCGGTCCGCCGACCGTGGAGAGACAGCAGGCGTTTGCGCTCCTGGCCGTGACGGCCGTGGCGACGCTGGTGCAATTTCCCTTCAGTGCCCCGATCTACTTCCTGTACATCGCGCCACTCGGCGTGGTGACGGCCGCCGCGGTGCTCGAGATCCGGTTCAAAGGGGCGGCGGCGTGGCCGGTGTTCGGGGGCGCGTTGCTCCTGTTCGCGATCCTGTTCCCGGTACGCTGGATCCGTCCTGGGTTCACGAGCGACCTGGGGGTACGCTACACGCGGGTCCCCATGACGGCGCTCCTGCCGGGACGGGCGCAACTGTGGATCACTCCCGCTGAGGCGGCCGAGTACACGGGGATGACGGCTCTGGTCGCGGCGCACTCCCATGGAGGGTACGTCTACGCGACACCCGACTGCCCCGAAGTGAACGTGCTCACCGGCACCAGGAATCCGACGCGAACCCTGTTCGATTTCTTCGACGATCCGGTGAACCGCACGGCGCGCATCCTCGCCCAGCTCGACTCGACCGGCGTGACGACCGTTCTCCTCAACAGCCGCCCCGGCTTCTCGGGTCCGGTGCCTGCCGACCTCGCGGCCGCGCTGGCGGTGCGGTATCCTCACGCGGAATCCATCGGGCGGTTCGAAGTGCGGTGGCGAGAATGAAGATCACTGACATGCTGCTCGAGCAGCCCATCGTGTACCGGGCCTGGATGGCGCCCTTCGCCGAGGCGAAGCTGGCGCCGATGCGGGCGCACACGGATTTCTCCACGCTCAAGCGCGTCCTGGATGTGGGCTGCGGGCCGGGGACCAACGCCCCGCATTTCGCCCAATGCGATTATCTGGGCGTGGACATCAATCCCCAGTACGTGGCGGACGCGGCGAAGCGCTACAAGCGCAATTTCCTGGCGGCGGATATCACCCAGTACCAGGTGACCGGGGACCCGTTCGACTGCATCCTGGTGAACAGTTTCCTGCACCACGTCGACTTGCCCAGCACGCACCGGATCCTGGCCCACCTGCCTTCCCTGCTGCCGACGGACGGGTTCGTGCACATCATCGAGCTCACGCTGCCGCCCAACGCATCGCCATCAAGACTTCTCGCCAAACTGGACCGGGGGGACTATCCCCGGCCCCTCGACGAATGGCGGGGGATTTTCCGGGAGCATTTCGAGGAAGTGGTCTTTGAACCCTATTCCGTTGGGATGGCCGGGGTCACGCTTTGGAAATTCGTCTACTTCAAAGGACGGAAGCGCCCGTGACCACCCACCCGCGAGTCTCGGTGGGAATTCCTCTTTTCAATGAGGAGCAGGGGGTGCCGGAGCTGATCCGGCGGGTGGCTGCGGTGCTGGACGGCCTGCCGGGGGGACCACATGAGATCGTGTGTGTCGACGACGGGAGCCGGGACGGCACGGTCCGCGTGCTGGAGCAGCTGACGGCGAAGGAGCGGCGCCTCAAGGTGGTGGCGTTCTCCCGGAACTTCGGCCACCAGACGGCACTCACGGCGGCGCTCGATCATGTCGCCGGTGACGTCGTGGTGGTGATGGACGGGGATCTCCAGGATCCGCCTGAAGAAATTCCCCGGTTTCTGAAACATTACGCCGAAGGCTATGACGTCGTGTACGCGAAGCGCGTGGGACGAAAGGAATCGTGGTGGCTCAGGCTTTGCTACTTCGGTTTCTATCGGCTCCTGTCCTCACTTTCCACGCTCCCCCTCCCGCTCGACGCGGGCGACTTCTCTCTCATGTCGCGTCGCGTAGTGGAGGTACTGAAGAGCTCCCCGGAGCATCACCGTTATCTCCGAGGCCTCAGGGCCTGGGCGGGCTTCAAGCAGCTCGGCGTGGAGGTCGAGCGTCCGGCGCGCTTTGCGGGGGAAAGCCAGTACAGCCTCTGGGCGCTGATGCGACTCGCGGCGAACGGGATCTTTGCATTCTCGACCATCCCCCTGAAAGCCGCGGCGCTCCTGGGCACCCTCGCCATCGGTTTGGCGATGCTCTACGTGCCCTGGGCGCTCTACGCGAAGTTCATCCTCAAGCAGAGCCCGCAGGGATTCACGACGCTCATCGTGGCGATCGTGTTCCTGTCGGGCGTGAATCTCTTCTTCCTCGGCATCATCGGCGCCTACATGGGGCGGGTGTACGAGGAAGTGAAGCGCCGACCACTCTATGTCGTAGACAGAGTGATCGGCGGCTGAGAAGCAACAACAACAACAACAACAACAACAACGACGTCAAGGAAAGACGTCGAGGAAAATCGTCGAGGAATATCGTAGGGTCAGCTGCAGGAAGTCACGATCGCTCCACCGCCGCCCCCACTCTTGCCGCGCCCGCTGCCTCCCAGGCCTCCCCTCCCGTTGCCCCGATTTACCGATCCGTTCAGTGCGTGCTTGAGCAGGTGCAGGGGCGAGTTGAGTCCCACCGGATCGGTGCCCGCGAACGCGGTCCCGAAACCGATCGTGAGCGCCCACTTGGGCGAGCCCGATGTGAGGGAGTGACTGCCGCTGATCGCGAAGGCGAAGGGGCCATGCGGGAGGTGAATGGTGGCGCCGCCGCCGATGGTTCGCGGCAGGGTCTCACCGGAGTCGGGTGTTCCGAAATCTCCCCCGAACGAGAGTCCCGCGGTCACTCGCGGTGAGAGGTCGTAGGAGCCCTCGAAGGAGAGCGACGTGGCGTGGGGCGGATCGAGCAGTGAGGCGGCCCCCTGACCGGTGAGGTCCCGGCTGGTGGTGACGGCGACGTGCAGGGGATCGATGGGTTGGACGCCGACCCCCAGGTCGAGTCCGACGCCGGTGTTGCCGGTGCCGAGTCCGCAGCGCTGGAGGCCGGTGGGCAAGGTCATGGTGAGGGACGTGCCGATGTCGGGAGACCACGGCGCGTCGTCGAAGCTGTACGAGAGATCCGCGCCGACCGGGAGGTCACCGAACCCCGTGCTGGTGTACGCGACTCCCCCGGAGTCGTTCTCGGCGTGGATGTAGCCGGGGGAGACGGAGAACCCGATCCAGGGCCGGACCTGCCACTGGAGGGTGGCGGTGAGGGTCTGGTCTTTCTGGAGGTCGTTGAGCTTGGCGGCTCCGCCGGAGACGCCGTACGTGACCTGCGCGCAGGCCGCGGAGGTCAGGAATAGCGATGCGACCAAGGCAGCTCCAAAACGGTTGCAGCGATTCACAGGGTGCTCCGGTTGCGGGGGTTGGCGGTTCGCGAACCGCTATGCAAAAAAACGCACTACAATATCCCGTTTCCGCGATTTGCCAGTGGTGATCCAGGCCCCTGGACTATGGCATCTCTATGTCACATATAGCCTTAAGTATATGGCACACTTATCGCCAACACAGACCCCCGGACTGGAGGGGACGTCACAGATGAAAAACGCCGGCTTTACGATGCTCGAGCTCATGGTGGTGGTGATCCTGATCGCGGTGCTCACGACTCTGGCACTGCCCAAGCTCACGACCGCCGCGCAGAAGGCCAACATCCGCTCGACGCGCATCGAGCTGTCGACGATGGTGACCAAGGCCCGCGCGGCCGCGATTCAGCGGGGGTGCGTGGACAGTCTCCACGTCAACAGCACGCAGGCATGGGTGACGGCTTGCAAGGTCACCGGTACGGGACGGGATACGGTCGGACCGGTGGACCAGGTGGGCAAGCGGTTTGGCGTGACGCTCTCGTCTTCCGTGACGAACTACGGGTTCGACCCCCGGGGTCTGCTGGTCGGTTTTGCGGGTGGCACCATCGTCGTGACGGGGACGGGCGGCAATGCGGGGTTTTCGGATTCTGTGGTGATCAACAACGTCGGCAAGGTGACCCACTAATGAACCGTCGCGGCTTTACCATCGTCGAGATCATGATCGCGGTCGTGATCCTGTGCGTGGGCCTCCTGGGGCTCGCGAGCGCCGGCGCCACGGTGACGCGGATGCTGGCCAAGGGCAAGGGCAATTCGTTGGTGTCGGATTTCGCGCAAAGGTCGCTGGACAGTGTCCGGTCCCTCGCCTGGTGTACGAGCACCCCGACGACAAGTGGGACCAACACCTTGAAGGTGGGGAGTCAGACGCTCGCCACCGGCAAGATCAGCGTGGCCAAGTACGGCACCGACGGATGGACGGTGCTGGACTCGATCACGTACTACTCCTGGAAGGCGAACAACCGCTTCCAGACGACCACGTACGTGGTGGAGACGGGGGTCTCATGCCGGTACTAGAGCGGCGCGGCTTCACCCTGGTGGAGTTGATGGTTGGCCTTCTGCTGCTGGGGATCATCTCGGTGGGGATTTACCGGGTGCTCGTGAAGAACCAGCAGCTCTATCAGACCAACGCGCAGAAGGTGGATGTCGGGCAGAACCTGCGCGCGGCGTCGGCGATCCTGCCGGCGGAGCTGCGCGAAATCGACGCGGCTGATGGCGACCTTGTCGGGATGGGATCGGACTCGATACGGATCCGGGCCTACCGCGTGTTCGCGATCAGCTGCGCGGCCCCGATTCTGGGTGGCGCGCTGAGCGGGCTGACGCTCACGGTTCGTCAGGCGATGACGTATGGCGTCCGGAATTTCCAGAACGGCGATTCCATCATGATTTTCTACGAAGGGAACACCGCCACCCGAGTCGACGACCAGTGGGCCCTCGGCGTGCTGACTTCGGCGCCCACCACTACCACTTGCCCGAGCGATCTCAAGCCGGCGTACACGATGACGGTGTCGCTCAAGGCCGGGACGTGGACGAACGCGGTGGGCAACATTACGGCGGGATCACCCGTGCGGGCGTTCGAAACGATCACCTACAGAAACACGCAAGCGAGTGATGGCAACTACTACCTGTCGTACCGGAACTCGTCCGGGCTTACCCCGCTGGTGGGGCCCCTGACGAGCACGGGGCTGGCGTTCGCCTACTACGACTCGACGGGCGCCGTGACGGCGACGGCCGCCAATGTGAAGCGCATCCGGATCGCGCTCTCGTATCAGTCGGCAGCGGTGGTCCGTCAGGCCAATGGTTCGATGGATAACATCCGCCAAAGCGACACCCTTCAGGTGACGCTCCGCAACAATGCGCGTCCTCAGAGCAACTAACCAGGAGTCTGCATGAAGAACGAACGGGGAATGGCGCTCGCCATCACGGTCTTCGCGCTGGTCGTCGTCGCGGCGCTCGTGGCCGGGACCTTTTATGCCGCGACGCAGGAACAGCGCACCGCCGACAACACTCGGCGCTCCGTAGCCGCGCTGGGTGCCGCGGAGGCGGGGATTGACGACGTGGTCACCAACTGGTCGACCAAGACGAGCCGGCTCAACAAGATGAGCAACTACCCCGCGGACTCCCAGTCCTACGGATCGTCGGCATCACGCCTCACGACTCCGGGGGGGACCGGCACGTTCTACACGACCGTGTACCGGCTCAACACCAACATGTTCTTGGTCGACGTGACCGGGCGGGATAACTCGAGTGCCACTCAGGCTCAGGGTATGGGCATCGGGGGACGGGAACGCCTCGGCGTGCTGGTGAAGATCCAGCCGATCAATTTCGGCATCTCGGCTTCGCTCATGACCAGGAACAGCGTGAGCCTTCAAGGGAATGCGCAGGTGGACGGCACCGATAACTCCCCGCAGGTGGACAACCCGACCGATACGGTCTGGAACTCCTGCACCACCGGGTCAGCGCTGGCGGGCGTGAGCACGGGTACGGGGGCGACTGTGACAACGGGCGGCAACGCGACCGTCAGCGGCAATCCCCCGGTGCAGCACGACAGCACGATCACCTCGAAATTCGCGAACGTCGATTCTCTCTACTCGGCCCTCGCTTCCCGGGCGAACATCGTGTTGCCGGGGGGGAACTACAAGACTGACCCCGTTTTTACGGCGAGCAATGCGTGCAACACCACGAACACACTCAATTGGGGAGATGGGACCTCGAGCAACGCTTGCTCGACCTACTTCCCGATCATCCACATCACCGGGGACGTCACCCTGAACGGGGACGTGGGCCAAGGGATCTTGCTGGTCGACGGGAACATCAGTGTGCAGGGGTCTTACCAGTTCTTCGGCATCACCATCGCCAAGGGGTCCATCGGCTCCGCGGGTGGTGGGTCGACCGCGGCGCACTTCTACGGCGCGACCATGGCCCAGGACGTGAACCTGACGACGACGAATACCCTGAGCGGTAAGGCGACGCTCTTGTACTCGAGCTGCGCGGTCCAAACGGCCCTCACCAACGTCTCGGTGACGGCGTTGCTCAAGTCCCGGAGCTGGGTACAGCTGTACTAAGCCGGTCGTTCTTGCAGGACCACGGAGCCCGTCTCTCCTCACGCATCGGGGAGGCGGGCTTTGTGACACTTGAGAAACCGGCCTGGCCCGATCAGCTTTGACCCCCTACGGCGCCGTAGCCAAGTGGTAAG
>Ga0070730_10006336_pt1 | contig 10129 bp, 8 predicted proteins | sample Coa_R1_3_FD_66447 | JGI IMG/M metagenome (GOLD analysis project Ga0070730, IMG submission 66447) | Surface soil microbial communities from Centralia Pennsylvania, which are recovering from an underground coalmine fire - Coalmine... | ecosystem: Environmental > Terrestrial > Soil > Unclassified ... | reverse complement strand
CACCAAGGGATCGCGCTCCAGGTCGCGCACGGTGCGCAAGTCCGCCTCGCCGCCCGGATAGTGGCGCAGCATCCAGCCGATGTGGGAGAACCAAAACCCCCGCCGGGCGCAATACGGGTCGAGCTCGAGATCGTCGATGTGGCGATGATGCACCCGGTGGCCGGCGCTCCAGATCAACGCGCTGTTTTGAAGCGCCATCGCACCGAAGAGCAGATAGGCCGCTTTGAGGATCGGATGCGCCTCATAGGTCGCGTGTGCGAACAGCCGATGGTATCCGCAAGTGATCGCCATGCCGTTGGCGCCCAGCAACAAGACGAACCAGACCCATGCTGCGGCGCTGTATCCATGACTGAAACCGTACCAGGGCACGACGGTCACGGCCGTCGCGAAGGTTGCGGAAAACATGGCGGTGGTAATCCAATTCCGCGGAATCGGTTCCGCTTGTGATTTGTTCAAAGCGACTGGGGTCATGGGAACACGTCTCTCTCCGGGCGATCAGCCCTGTTGCTTCTTGATGTGGCAAACGCGCGTGCCAGCCGGAAATATAGCACTCGGATCGCGAAGATTGCAGTGCGACAACGCCATCTTGTAGCACGGTGGTTTCGATCCCGCTGTCAGAAATCCACGTGTATGATCGGCGGTTGACCCTACTCGGCCCCGGTCAGCGGTAGCGCGGATCCGGCTTCGTCCGATTCCCGCCCGCCTGTCGGTGTTACGCTGACAATGGGTTACCGGCATTGCGTCTTGCACCACGCGCCGCGCCGGGCATACTCCTTGCGCTGGTTTTGGGGTCTCATCGGCGGGGGTTATTCACATGATTCGCGGGAGAATGCTGTTCGCGCTCATCGGCGCGGCGGGGGTGGGCATGCAAGCGATGGCGGTCGACCGCACCCGCCCGGTTTCCCCGCGCCGCCAGCTGGTGATCTGCATGAAAAAGCAAATGTCGGCGAGCCGAAGCATTTTCTACAATGAAGCGGCGGCCGTGTGCAAGGCGCAATTGCACGCCAAGGCGCCCACGTTGGCATCGTCGATCCAATCCACGCCGGAGGACGGATTGCCGAAATAGCCCGGGGGAGCCCCCCAAGCCCGCAGCATCTAGATCGACTCGAGATACGCCGCCACCGCCTGTATTTGCTCTTTGGTCAGTTCCTTGGCGACCCCGTGCATCACCGGGGCATTGCGCAGAGCGTTCTGAATCACCAGAATCTGCTTCAGGAGGTACGGCGCATGCTGTCCGGCCAACCGGGGAAATGTCGCCATTCCCTCGGCATGCGCTCCATGGCATGAGGCGCAGGGTGGAATCTGCCGTGCGGGAACGCCCTCTTCGAACACCTGCCTGCCGCGCGCAATCATCGCGGGACCTGCCGACTTGCCCGGCGGGGGCGCGGGTTGCTTCGAGAAATAATCGGCGAGTTCGCTGATTTGCGGATCGGAGAGCTGCGCCGCCATGCCCCACATATAGGCCTGGGCATCCGGATCCGCGCGAGTTTGATCCTTGAAGGCCTTGAGCTGCGCCTCGATGTAGGGGGCGGTTTGTGCCGCCAGGTTTGGAAACGTGGGTGAAACGCTGCGGCCGTTCGTGCCGTGACAGGTGCCGCAAGTTTGCACGGTGCGGCCGAGCGGACTGTCGGGCGCAGGATTCTCAGCCGCTCCCCAAGCGGTGCCGCCGATGTAGATCGTGGCGCCGACAATCAACCCAATGAGGCAATTCTGATTCATGTTGGCTCCAAAACCGGCACTCGCGCGCCTAGAAATTTACCCAGCCCAACAAATATAACGTGTCGTTGTCCGAGGCGTTGCGGCCGGCACCGTCATAGTTATTGCTCATTCCGTTGAATTTGCTGTAGCGAACATACTGCAGCTGCAGCTTCGTGTTGAGCCACGGCAGAAAATTGACCTCGGCAACGTACCCGCGCGAGTCGGGTTTGTTCGCCAGGCTTCCGACCACCTGCAGCGCCACCGGGTCCGCCGGATAAAGCAGCGCGTCGGTGCTGCCGGTGGTGTTGAACAAGCCGAGGGATCCGCCGATCATCCGTTGGTAGCTGTATTCTCCGACCAGCTTCTCCGTCTTGAGCGTATCGCTCGAGTTTTGCGCCGCGCCGTTCAGGAAGCTGGCGTCGAACTTCTGGTTTTCATGGATGTATGTGGCCAGTATCGTGAACAGGTGATCTTCACCGATGAACTGGTATTGCATGTCGGCCGCGGTATCGGTGAACCGGTCCACGGGGCCTTGCAGCGCGTGGCCGTTGCCCGGATGCTCCTTGGCGACGATTCCATAGGTGCCTACGGAGAGCGAATTGCGGTCCCAGCGATGCTCGTAGGCCAGGCGCCAGTACGGCGAGACGCCATGGATCACACTGCTTTGCGTGCTGTCGAGCGGATGAGCGCCGCCGCGAATGGCAGCCCCGTAGATGCTGAACTCCGCGTAGATGCTGGAGTCGATCCACGCGTAGACGCCGAGGCCTGCCGCGTTTTGCCCGATGCCGCCCGCACCGGCGTCAAGCTTGGCGGAAGCGATCGGTCCGGGGGCCACGCTGCTTCCCGAGAAGGGAAATCCCCAGGCGGCGGTGGTGTTCCAGACATCCTGAACGGTGGGTGAATTATTGACGGTGACGCCGAGGATCATGCTGTGCTGGCTGCTTTGATCGGTGCCGCCAAACGAAAAATGCCTGGCATATCGCAGGTCGGTGTTGTCGAAACCGAAACTGTCGCCCACACCGTCATAGGTGAGCTGAATGAACGCCCCGAAGTTGTCGGCAATCTTGCCGGCATAGAAAAAGCTTGCCTGCTGCGGAAAGAGCACATCCCCGTCCTTGGCGAGCGCGCCGGTCGCGGCGGAGTCGGGCAGCGCCTTCCCGGTGTGCGTGTAGGAGATCTGCAACATGACGCTGAGCGGCGGGACCGCGTTCAAGGACAGCGTTTCGCGATTTTCGGTGGTAATTCCCTTGATCTGCTTGATGTTGTCGAGAACATAGCCGTTCAACTTGAACTCCCGGCCGAAGGGAGTCAGCTCCGGAAACACGGTATGGCAGGCGGCGCAGGCCATCCCGGTTTGCCGTGCGAAGCTCGGTACGGCCATGGCCGGCACCGCGGCTCCAAGGAGCGAACATGCTCCGATGACCTGCAAAGATCTGCGGAATCCCGATATTGTCATTGGCGTGGTCCCTGTCTATCCAGTGAAGTCCGCAACCGAGCGCGTTGCGGTCCTGCCCCATCACACTGGCCCTCACCGTACGCACGTGGCGCGGACGCGTCGATACGTGATTTCCGCGAAGCAGCGAGGTATTCCGCTAGTGTGGCGTTGCCCCAGGGCTCGCCGGCAGGCCTTGCCTCACGCGGGACGGCCCGCAGTGGACGGATTGGCCGGAATTGGCGCGGGAGGCCGGAAACCCTGTATTATCATCACGCTTTGAGCGGCAAAGTCTTATTTTCGTGAGGCCATTTGATGACTGTGGAATCCCCGTCCGGACAATCGATGAAAACGCTGTTTCTGCAGGCGCCGTCGTTCGACGGATTTGACGGTGGTGCGGGGTCGCGCTACCAGGCGAAGCGCGAGATCAAGTCCTTCTGGTTCCCGACCTGGTTGGCCCAGCCCGCCGCGCTGGTCGCGAACTCGCGGGTCCTCGATGCGCCGGCCGACGAATTGACCGTGGCCGAGAGCCGCGCGATCGCCCGCGGCTATGACCTCATCATCATGCACACCAGTACCCCCTCCTTCCCCACCGATGCGCGGTTCGCGGAGCTGCTGCGCGAAGACAATCCAAACGTCAGGATCGGACTCGTAGGCGCGAAGACCATGGTCGATCCCGAGGGTTCGCTGAAGGCCGCCGCCGCCGTCGATTTTGTTTGCCGCGAAGAGTTCGACTACACCTGCAAGGAGGTGGCCGACGGATTGCCGCTCAAGGACATCAAAGGATTGTCCTATCGGGACGCGCAAGGCCGCATCGTTCACAACCTGCCCCGCCCCATCCTCGAGAATATGGACGAATTGCCGTTCGTCGCCCCGGTGTACAAGCGCGACCTGAAAATCGAAAACTATTTCATCGGCTATCTGAAGCACCCGTACGTGAGTTTCTATACCGGCCGTGGCTGCAGATCGAAGTGCACTTTCTGCCTCTGGCCCCAGACGGTCGGCGGCCATCGCTACCGGGTGCGCTCCGCCGCGAACGTCATCGAGGAGGTGCGTTGGATCAAGGAGAACATGCCCGAGGTCAAGGAGATCATGTTCGACGACGATACGTTTACCGACACGTCGAACCTGCCGCGGGTCGAGGAAATCGCGCAGGGGATGGGCAGGCTCGGCATGACCTGGAGCTGCAACGCCAAAGCGAACGTCCCCTACAAGACATTGAAGGTGATGAAAGACAATGGTCTGCGCCTGTTGCTGGTCGGCTTCGAGTCGGGCGACGATCAGATCCTGCACAACATCAAGAAAGGACTACGGACGGACATCGCCCGGCGCTTCAGCAGCGACTGCCATAAGCTGGGCATCCTGGTACATGGCACGTTCATTCTTGGGCTTCCGGGCGAAACCAAGGAAACCATCGAAAAGACCATCAATTTCGCGAAAGAGATCAATCCGCACACGATCCAGGTCTCTCTGGCGGCGCCCTACCCCGGGACCACCCTGTACAAGCAGGCGGTGGACAATGGCTGGCTCGAGGAAAACGATGCGGTCAATCTGGTGAACGACAAGGGTGTGCAACTCGCCGCGATTTCCTACCCGCACCTTTCGAAAGAGGAAATCTTCCACAGCATGGAGGTTTTCTACAAGCGCTTCTATTTCCGGCCGAACAAGATCTGGTCAATCGTCCGGGAGATGCTGGGGAGCTGGGACATGATGAAGCGGCGCCTGCGCGAGGGCGTCGAATTTTTCCGTTTCCTGCGCGCACACGAGGCTTGAAGCTTAAGCCATCATCATATCGTCGAGACGGAAATGTCGTTTCTTCATGCGTTGCCGGCCGTCATCGGCATCGCCGCGTTGGCCGTAGCGGCGGGGTATTCCCTGATGATGCTGCTTGCGATCACCGTCTGGCGGCTGAGGAGCTCCTCACCGCCGACGACCGCCGAGCGGCCTCCTGTGAGCTTGCTCAAGCCGTTGTGCGGGGCTGAACCGAGCCTGTACGAGCATCTGCGAACCTTTTGCCTGCAGGACTATCCGGAGTACCAGATCATCTTCGGCGTGCGCGATCCGGCGGACCCGGCGCGCGCCGTCGCGGAACGGCTGGCCGCGGAGTTTCCCTCGCTGCCCATCGACATCGTCGTCAATCCGCGGCAGCACGGCAACAACCGCAAGATCAGCAATTTGATCAACATGCTGGAGCGGGCCCGCCACGAAATGTTGGTGATGGCCGACAGCGACGCCTTTGTCGGGCCCGACTATCTCGCAACCGTGACGGCGCCCCTGTTGGATCCGCGAGTGGGTCTCGTCACGTGCACCTACCGTGCCGTGCCGACCGACAGGATCTGGTCGCGCCTCGGCGCCATGTACATGAATGAATGGTATTTGCCGTCGGTGCTCGTGGCATGGCTTTTCGGCTACGAAGGGTATGTGTCCGGCCAGACCATGTGCCTGCGCCACGACACCCTGCGGGCGATCGGGGGCTTTTGCGCCATAGCCGACCATCTCGCCGACGATCATCGTCTGGGCGAACTGGTTCGCGGCTTGCGACTGCGGGTCGTCTTGTCGCCGTACTTGGTCGAGGGGGTGCACCACGAGCAAAACCTCGCGTCGCTGGCGCGTCATGAACTTCGCTGGTTGCGCACGATCCACGTTTTGCGGCCCTGGAGCTTCCGGATGATATTCCTGAGTTTCAGCCTTCCTCTTGCCATCCTCGGTCTCCTTCTTGCCGCGGCCGCCGGGTTGCATTCCGCCGCCGTGTGGATGCTGTTCGGCATCACCGCCGTGATCCGTCTCGCACTCCATTACCGTCACGGGCTCACGGACGACGATCCGCACCCATTCTCGGATCTCTGGCTGTTGCCGGTGCGGGACGGCCTGCTGTGTTGGGTGTGGTTTCGGAGTTTCTTCACCTCCCGGATCACGTGGCGGGGTGCCGAGTTCGACGTCGATGCCGACGGTTTCATGCGCAAGCCGACCTAGGCCTGCCGTTCCCCTTTGAAAATCGCAGCCTACATCGGAGGTCTGCTCGGCCTCTCGTTGCTCGTGGCGATGGCGCTGCGCACGGACCTGCCCGCGATGCTGCAGACCCTCCAGTCCGCCGGCTGGCAGGTGCTTTGGGTCATCCCCTATCGGGGTTTGTATTTTCTCCTGTATGCGGCGGGCTGGATCTGCCTGCTGCGACCCTATGACCGCGCGGGGCGCGCGGGAATCGGCTACGCGTTCTGGGTCACGAGCGTGCGGGAAGCCGTCGATCGGCTGCTCCCGGTCGCGAGCGTCGGCGGCGGGGTCGTCGGTGTCCGATTGATGCGCTGGCGCGGGCTCGATCTGGCGAGCGTCAGTGCCACGGTCATCATGGAAATCGTGTTGACGCTGATCGTTTCGTACGCGTTCGCGGCGGTCGGGCTGCTCCTCTTGATCGATCTGCCGGCCTCGGGCGCGCCGTTTCATCGATTGCTGCTGATCCTCTTGGTCAGCCTGCCGGTGCCGGTATTGACGGTGGCGCTCCTGCGGTACGGGTCCGTATTCAAGCATCTGCAGAAATTTCTGCGCCCCCTGGTGGGCGCTACGGCGATGTCGGAGGAAGCTGCGTCGCTCGACCACGAACTGCGCGCCTGCCTCGGCCGCTGGCGCAGCATGCTGCTCGCCGGGAGCCTCCAGTTTCTGGCGCTGGTGGTGGGTTCGTTCGAAGTGTGGTTCGCGCTGCGCTTGTTCGGTCACCCTGTGGGCGCGGGTACCGCGCTCATTCTCGAGAGCATGACCCAAACCACGCGCCATCTCGCCTTCGTGGTTCCCGCGAGTCTCGGCGTACAGGAAGCCACCTTGGTGCTGTTCGGCCACGTGTTGGGCGTCGGTACCGAACTTGCGCTCGCGGTCTCGATGGTGAAGCGCGCGCGCGAGGTGCTCTGCGGTCTGCCATCGCTGGCGTCCTGGCAATGGCTGGAGGCACGGCGCCTGAAGCGTTAAGATTCAGCGATGCGGACCGACGGCTTTCCAATCGACTTGAGCAAGCTTGAGCCGCTCGCGCTCGATCCCTCGGCGGGCGCACTGACCGATGCGCAAAGAGCGGTGCTCCAGCGCAATATTCAACTCTGCCGCGACGCCATCGTATTCTTCACCGCGTTGGCGGGGGCCAAGGGCTTATCGGGCCACACGGGCGGGGCTTACGACACGGTTCCCGAAGTGTCGATCATCCGCGCCTTCATCGCGCACGGGACCCCCATCGTTCCGGTGTTTTACGATGAGGCCGGTCACCGGGTCGCGACGCAATATCTATTGAGCGTGCTCAACGGTGCGATGAATGCCGATCGACTGCTCCATTATCGGGAATTCGACAGCGGCCTGCCGGGCCATCCCGAGAAGATGCTCACTCCGGGCGTGGAATTCAGCTCGGGCCGTCTCGGCCATCTGTGGGCGTTCTGCAATGGCGTCGCGATGGGCAATCCCGGCAAAGCCGTGGTTCTTCTGGGCTCGGACGGAAGCCAGATGGAGGGGGACGATGCGGAGGCGGCCCGGCTGGCCGTGAGCAGACAGCTCAACGTCAAAGTGCTCATCGACGACAACAACGTCACCATCTCGGGCCATCCTCAGGAATACATGACCGGCTACGATCTGAGCCGGACCTTGTCGGGGTACGGCTTGACCACCGAGACCACGATGGGAGAGGACCTGGATGCGTTATACGTCGACCTGTGCCGGGCGTTTCGCGATTCCAATCCCCACGCTCTCGTGATCAAGCGGCGGATGGCGCCCGGCATCCCGGGCGCCGAAGGCACCGCCGGCGCGCATGAAGTTCTGAAGGTCGAAACGGCGGTCGACTACCTCGAGCGCCGCGGCGGCTATGAGCGTGCCATCGAGATGCTGAAGAGCGCGAAACCCGAGAAGAGTCCGCTGCGCTATCGTGGGTCGTCGGGCGCCGGAAAGAATCGCGACGACTTCGGGAAAATCGTGAGCGACATTCTCGACGGAATGACCGCGGACGAGCGCATGGCGAAGGTCCGGGTGTTCGACAACGATCTCGAGGGCTCGTGCGGCCTGCACCATGTCCGCAAGCGCCACCCGGAGGTCTTCGTGCGCGGCGGCATCATGGAACGCGGAAACTTCTCCGCGGCCGCGGGCTTCGGCTCAGCGCGGGACCGGCAGGGAATCTACGCCACGTTCAGCGCGTTCCTCGAAATGTGCGTGAGTGAGATCACGATGTCGCGCCTCAATTTCGCGAACGTATTGGCGCACTTCAGCCACAGCGGCGTTGACGACATGGCCGACAATACCTGTCATTTCGGCATCAACAGCATGTTCGCCGATGGCGGTGTCACGCCCGGCCACGGCGAGGATCCGACCCGGCTGTACTTCCCGGTCGATCAGCACCAGTTCGCGGCCTGCGTCAAACGCATATTCGGCGACCCGGGACTGCGGTTCGTCTTCAGCACGCGTGCACCGGTTCCCGATATTCTCGATGCCGCGGGCGAACCGTTGTTCAAGGCGAGACCCTTCGAACCCAGCAAGGACGACCTCATCCGCGAGGCTCCGCCGGGCGGCGGTTACGTCGTGTCCTTTGGAGAGACCGTGTATCGCGCACTCGATGCCGTGCTGCGGCTTCAAGAGCGCGGGGTTGCAGTCGGGCTCATCAACAAGCCCACGCTGAACGTCGTCGACCTCGACATGATGAAGAGGCTCGCCGGCGCGCCGTTCGTGCTGGTGGCCGAAGGATGGAACGTCAAGACCGGACTTGGCAGCCGCTTTGGCAGCTATCTTCTGCAGGCCGGCTTCCGCGGAAAGTTCAATCACGTGGGCACGCACCGGGAAGGCGGCGGCGGGCTATGGCAGCAAATGGGATATCAGGGCCTGGACTCGGCGGGGATCGAACGCGCAATCTCGGCGCTCTTGTGAGCACGGAAACCAACCCCGTCAACAGGAATTCGGCGCCGGTTCAGAAAAATGCCGCGCCATGGCCGGCGCCCGCGCCCGCCGACGTCGCATCGAAGCGCTGCGCGAGCGCGCCCATCAGAGTCGACCGCAATGTGTCGCGCGCGGCCGCGTCCGGCGCCGACAAGCGCAGCTCCAGCGTGACGTCCTCGCCATCCATCTTGGTCAGATAGCAGCCCACCACCCCCTTCTCGCCGGCAACTTGCTTGGCCACCTCGACGGCCTGCCGCCGCGCCGCTTCGAGGTCCGCCTCCCGGCGCAAACGGATGCTGATCGCGAATGCCCCGGGGGCGAAGGTCTGGCTCAGATTGATGCTGACCTGGCTCGCCGCGATGCTGTTGGGCAGGACGATGAGATGTCCGTCCTGCGCCCGGAGCGTGGTGTATCCCAGCGAAATCAGTTCGACGACGCCGATTTCGGTTCCGGTCGGCGCCGTCACCTGAAGCGTGTCTCCCAGCCGGAAGGGTCGATAGATGGTGATGGCGACACCGGCGACCAAATTGCCGAGCGTGCTCTGGGCCGCGAGTCCGATGACCACCGAAGCGATGCTTGCCCCCGCGAGCAGGGCCGTGCCCATCGATCGCAGAACCGGAATGAGATGCGCATATAAAATCAGACAGATGACCCAGATCGCCGCCGAACCCATCTGCTGCAGAAAGCTGATGGTGGTCCGATCGATGTGTCCGCTGCGGGTCATGGCGGCATGGACCGCCGCGCGCAATGCCCTCGAAAACAGCAGCGCCGCAAGGGTGAAGATGACGAGGTAGCCGATGGCGCCGATCAAGCTATCGGGCTTGAGATACTTGAGCAGATCATGTTCGCCCGTCGCCAGGTCATTCATGGCGGTGACTCAAGCCCCATACGTACGCGGCGAGCGACTTGACCTGATCGGGCGACAGCTGCGCACCGCCCAGCGGCGGCATGGGTTCCCGGTATTGCTTGGGCTGCATCACGCCTTGGGTGATGATGGCGGCGATTCCGGCCACGCTCCCATCGCTCCACTGCCACTGGTTGTGCGTGAGATCGGGGCCCAAGGGCGTTCCCGCGCCGTCGCCGCCATGGCAACCCGTGCAGGGCGCGCCG
>Ga0070730_10006335_pt1 | contig 10130 bp, 9 predicted proteins | sample Coa_R1_3_FD_66447 | JGI IMG/M metagenome (GOLD analysis project Ga0070730, IMG submission 66447) | Surface soil microbial communities from Centralia Pennsylvania, which are recovering from an underground coalmine fire - Coalmine... | ecosystem: Environmental > Terrestrial > Soil > Unclassified ... | reverse complement strand
GATGCCCGCAAGAATGGCCTGATGCACATGAATGAGCGCAATGGCGCCACATTCAAGATTGTGGACGATCCGCGGATTACGCGCCTGGGACGTTTCCTCCGCAAGTACAGTATCGATGAACTGCCGCAGCTCTTTAATGTCTTCAAGGGCGATATGAGCATCGTGGGCCCGCGGCCTCATCCTGAAGATGATTTCAAACGCTATGATCTTGAGCACTTCCGCCGTCTTGACGTTACACCCGGCCTCACCGGACTCTGGCAGGTGACGGCCCGTCACGATCCCTCCTTTGAAAAAAATGTCATGCTCGACCTGGAGTACATTGAAAACTGGAATGTGTTTTTGGACCTGAGAATCCTGTTCAAGACCATCCCCGTCGTCTTTCGAGGCTCGGGACACTAATCCGTCAGGCTGAAGCAACTTCGGACCACACCCTGCCCTTGCCCCGGGAGGGCTGTGGTTCGCGTTCACAGCATGCCTAAAGAACACATACAATAGAATGACTCAAGCACTGGGATAAGCAGGGTGCGACTCTCAAATGAGAGGGCGTCCTATTGGAGGAATGCACGATGGAGGGAAGGCATGGGACTTAAGCGGGCATTGATTACTGGCGTGACCGGCCAGGATGGGTCCTATCTTGCGGCGCTTCTGTTGGAAAAGGGATATGAAGTGCATGGCATCAGACGCCGCTCGTCTTCCTTCAACACGGGCAGAATTGACCATCTGATCCAGGACCCTCATACGGAAGGATGCCGCTTTTTTCTTCACTACGGCGACGTGACTGACTACAGCAGTTTGATTCGCACCATTCAACTTGTGGAGCCCGACGAAATCTATAATCTGGCCGCGCAGAGTCATGTGGCAGTTTCATTTGAGCAGCCGGAATATACGGTGGAATCGGATGCCTTGGGTCCGTTGCGTATGCTGGAGGCGATCCGCATCCTTGGTTTCCAGAAAAAGACCCGCTTTTACCAGGCCTCTACCTCAGAAATGTTCGGCAAGGCGCAGGAAGTCCCGCAGTCTGAGACCACTGCCTTCTATCCACGCTCGCCCTATGGGGTGGCGAAATTGTATGCCCACTGGATCACCGCAAGCTATCGGGAAGCGTATGGCATCTACGCGTGCAGCGGTATCCTGTTCAATCATGAATCTCCCGTACGCGGCGAAACCTTTGTAACCCGCAAGATCGTCCGTGCCCTCACGCGGATTCACTTGGGTTCACAGGATTGCCTGTATCTGGGCAATCTGGACGCTCTGCGCGATTGGGGGCATGCGCGCGATTATGTTGAAGCAATGTGGCTGATGCTGCAGCAGGACCGTCCAGAGGATTTCGTGGTCGCCACCGGAATACAGCACTCTGTTCGCGATTTTGTTGGCGCCGTGGCCGCGGAACTGGGAATCAAGCTTCGCTGGCAGGGGACAGGTCGCAAAGAAGAAGCGTTCAACGCGGCGACAGGGGCCCGAATCGTTGCGATCGATCCGCGTTACCTGCGTCCCGCCGAGGTCGACAACCTTTTAGGGGATGCAAAACGGGCGCGGGAAAAACTTGGTTGGACGCCTCGAACAACCTTCGGGCAATTGGTATCTGAGATGGTGCGGGAAGAGCTGAAACTCGCCAGACTTGAGTCTCTGGGGACGGAAGACCGCTCGGCGTTGTCGGTGACTAAAGGTTGAAGTTGAATCCGATGAGATTTCCGTTTTTCACCAAGACCGAATCGGATTCGATCAACCAGAAGATATTTCGCGCCGCACTCATCATTGGTTTGCTGACGCTGTTGGCGCGCGTCGGCACCATCTTGAAGGAATTAGCGGTGGCAAGAACGTTCGGTCGCAGTGATGCGATGGACGCCTTCCTCATTGCGTTCCTGTTGCCTTCCTTTTTTGTGACCCTGATCATGGGTGCGGCCGGATCGGCCCTGGTGCCGGTTTTTGTGGCAACACGCCAAAACAAGGGCCGCGAGGCCGCGGAAACCCTTCTATCCAGTTTGATTCTTATTACGGTGGCCGCTCTCAGCGTGCTGGCGCTGCTGATGTGTATTTTTGCTCCTTACTATTTGCCCTATATGGCGCATGCATTTTCTCCGGAAAAGCTGCGTCTCACGCGCGAGTTGCTGTACCTGCTGGCGCCGTGGCTGATCTTTAATGGGGTAGGGCAGCTTGTCACCTCAGTCTTGAATGCCGGTGAAAAGTTTGCGCTGCCCGCGTTGGTTCCCCTGGTGACGCCGCTGGCCATCATTGCTTGCATTACGTTGGCGGCTGAAAAACTGGGCGCGTTTGCACTTGTGGCAGGTTCGCTGGGCGGCAGCGCACTGGAAGCCGGATTGTTGGTAAAACTACTCAGAGATCATGGGATAAGACCGCGGCTGCGGTGGGGCGGACTGGATTCCTCCCTGCGTATGGTTCTGATTCAGTATGCGCCTCTGCTGGCCGGGGCTTTTCTAATGGCCAGCGTCGCCGTGGTAGACCAATCGATGGCCGCAATGCTACCTGCCGGCAGTGTTTCGGCGCTGGGTTACGCCAACCGGATCGTCAGCGGAATCGCTGCCCTCGGGTCCACCGCGCTTAGCGCTGCCACTCTGCCCTATTTTTCCAAGATGGCCGCGGCAGCCGATTGGGCCGGCTGCCGCCATACGCTGAAACGCTACGTGGTCCTGATTGCCGGCACAACAGTTCCATTTACCCTGTTGCTGATTGCCTTTTCCCGCCCAATAGCCCGGCTTCTCTATCAGAGAGGAGCGTTCACCGCGGCAGATACCGAACTGGTAGGCCATATTCAGTCTTTTTTCGCGCTTCAAATTCCCTTTTTGATGCTGTGCACCTTGCTGGTGCGTTTCCTCTCTGCTATTCGACGCAACGATTTGCTCATGTATGGTTGCGCCATTAACCTGACAGTGAACATTACTCTCAATTTCGCGCTGATGAAGATCTGGGGAGTCTCAGGGATCGCTCTGTCTACTGCTGTGGTTTATGTGGTGTCATTTATGTTCCTGAGCGCTTGCACGCTCACGCTTCTGGCACGCGGCAGTTCATTGGAATCCACAACGGTCCAGGCGCAGGCCAGCCACTGAACGCCATGCGTCTTACGCTGGTCATTCCCTCGATGGAGCGTGGCGGCGCCGAAAGGGTCATGTCTATCCTGGCCAGCTCCTGGGCCGATAAGGGACATGAAGTTAACCTTCTCACCTTAAAGCGGGAAGTCAAACCGGCCCATGAGCTCCATCCAGACGTCAAGCTCCGCAATCTGGGCCTTACTGGTGAACCTGCCGCCAATTCTCTTTTGGCTGCTTTTCGGCAGGTGGCAAGGATCCGTGCGCTTCGGCGCGCGATACGTGAATCGCAACCCGATCTGGTAATCAGCTTCATGGAACGCACCAATGTGCTGGTGCTTGTGGCGACAAGGGGCCTAGGCGTACCCGTGATTGTTTCTGAGCGCGTCGATCCCCGGCATTATGACATTGGACCTCTCTGGCAGGGACTTCGACGTCTGACGTATCGTTGGGCAGCCGCCCTGGTTTGCCAAAGCAGGACGAGCCTGATGTGGTTCGAGCAGAGGATGAAAATTAAAGGATGCGTAATCCCCAATCCAGTCCTTGCCCTCAAAGAGCGAACCACACGGCTACCACTTAAGAACGCCAAAGGGCGCATGATGCTGGCGATGGGCCGTTTGGTCGATCAAAAGGGATTCGATCTGCTGCTGGACGCATTTGGACAACTGGCTGCCCGATATCCTGACTGGTCGTTGAAGATTCTTGGTGACGGCCCTCTTCGCGGTGAACTTGAGGCTCGTGCCCGCGCTTTACACCTTGAACATCGGGCGCAATTTGCCGGTGAGGTGCCCGACCCTTTTCCCGTGCTTCATGCTGCCGACCTGTTTGTACTCTCTTCCCGCTTTGAAGGGTTTCCCAACGCTTTGTGCGAAGCTATGGCCTGCGGCGTTGCCGTGGTAAGTTTTGACTCCCCTTCAGGACCCGCGGAGATTGTTCGCCACAGGATAGATGGTATTCTTGTGCCGCCGGGAGATGTGTCCGCCCTGGTCGCGGCGTTAGACCTGTTGATGAAAGATCAAGACGAGCGAGACCGGCTGGCATCCCGGGCGCCTGAAGTTGTGGAACGCTTCAGCCGCGAGAAGGTTCTATTATTATGGGAACAGTTATTTGAAGAAGTGAATTCTTCCGGGCGATGAAAGCTCCGTCTCAAAGAGGCCAGAACGTAAAACTTGAAATGCGCCGCGAAGGGCCGTTATTTGCCTTTCAGCAGCAGATTGCCCGGATGGGTAAAAAATGAATAGAACAGATAAGATTTTCGTCGCGGGTCACCGAGGATTAGTAGGGTCGGCGGTACTGCGCCGGCTGCAGTCAGGTGGATACACCAACCTTGTGACCCGGACGCACAACGAACTCGACCTCATGGATGCAGCGGAAGTCGAAAGATTTTTCGCAGCCGAGAAGCCGAAGCACGTAGTGCTTGCCGCGGCCCGCGTAGGCGGAATTCTGGCCAATGCCACCTGCTCCGCAGAGTTTATCCGGGAAAATATTCTCATCCAGACGAACGTAATCCACCAGGCTTACCTTCACGGAGTCGAGCAGTTGTTGTTTCTGGGCTCTTCCTGCATTTATCCGCGTGACTGTCCACAGCCGATTCGTGAGGAATATTTTATGACCGGCCCGCTGGAGAAGACCAATTCCGCCTATGCCGTGGCCAAAATTGCTGGTGTGGAAATGTGCCATGCCTATAACCGGCAACATGGAACGAAATATCTTTGCCTGATGCCGAGCAATCTTTACGGATCGGCCGACAATTTTGATCTTGAGACTTCCCATGTCCTGCCTTCGATGATCCGCAAATTTCATGAAGGAAAGATCAACCGGAAGCCGGTCGTACTATGGGGCACCGGTACACCTCGGCGCGAGTTTCTTCATGCCGACGACATGGCGGACGCCTGCGCCCATATCCTGGAGCAGCCGGCCGATCGCATGACCGGCTTGTTCCGGCCTGACGTGCCTCCGTTAATCAACATAGGTTGTGGGAAGGACCAGACGATCCGGGAGCTCGCAGAGTTGGTTGCCGATGTTGTGGGTTACAAGGAACCTCCGGAATGGGACCGATCAAAGCCGGATGGAACCATGCGCAAGCTGCTGGACACTTCACGGCTGGCGGCGCTGGGCTGGCAGCCGCGCATTGCCCTGCGCGAAGGCATTCAGAAAGTTTATTCCCAATATGAAGTGCCGGCTGCCGCAAGACCATGAAATTACACCTTGGGTGCGGGAAAAAACATATCCCCGGCTTTATTCACGTCGATCTTGAAGATCATCCACACGTGAATTTCCGCGTGCCGGTCAATCGCCTGGATTTTGCCCAGGACAATACTGTAGACCTGATTTATGCCTCCCATGTGCTGGAACATTTTGGCCGGTACGAGATAGACCAGGTGCTGGGCGAGTGGTTCCGCGTCCTCCGCCCGGGCGGGATTTTGCGCCTGGCGGTCCCCGATTTTGCGGCGGTCGCCCGGCGCTACCAGAAAACCGGAGAGCTCCCCGAATTGGTCGGTTTGGTGAGTGGCGGGCAGCGTAATGAGTATGACTTCCACAAAATGGTATTCGACGAAAAGCTCTTGCGCGAACGATTGATGCAGGCCGGTTTTGCTTCGGTCAAGAGATATGACTGGCGCCAGACCGAACATTCCTGGCTGGACGACTACTCGCAAGCCTATTTGCCTCACATGGACAAAGAGAAAGGGCAGCTGATGAGCCTGAACCTTGAGGCCGTGAAATAATGGCGCGCGAGCCCAACCGCCCATGAAGAAAGTCTGCATTTTCGGTTTTCCACGCATGGAAAACTTCCACGGCTATTCCATCGATAGCCTCGACCCCGCGCCTTACTTTCCTTCCGTAGGCCGCCAAACGCTCTTTCAAAAGCTGTCGGAGGCAAAATCACTCGACCAGATGTACCGGGACAAAGATCCCTCTTACATGCGTTTTCTCGGCGATTTTGTTGATAAATTCCGTGACGCTGACCTGGTGGTGGCATATATATACAATCCAGTACATCCTGAAGTTTTGTGCAAAAAACTCTCAAAGCCAATCAAAATATTGGGATTCATTGACGATCCCTTTTCCACCTATGTCCGCGGCGTCCCGTACCTCTGGGTATTTGATGGCGCCTTCCATATTTCGCCAAGCTACAACGATCAGCTCCTCTTTCAAGATGCGCTGGTCCAATGGGGGTGCGAGCAAAGCTACTGGTGGCCGTTGGTTATTCCGCGCGCCAATGGGGTTGATGAACGCGATATCTGGCCCCTGGTCCCACCGCGCGCGGAAGTACAAAGGCGCGGTGACGCCTTTTTTCGGGAGCGAGACCTGGATCTGATCTATGTGGGAGCGCCATACAGTTCCAAGATGGACAGGCTGGCCGTCTTAAAGAAGCGATTCGGTTCGCGTATGAGGATCCATGGCCGGTGGCCTTACGCCGGATACGTCGGCATGCTTCGCGGGCTCCGGGGGAAAGCCGCTATGTGGACCAGGGTTACCGGAATCTCTGAAGAGGAACGCACCCGCCTCTACTACAGGACCAAGATCGGAATCAACGTGCATCTCTCGGATAGACCAGCGGAAACCGGCAACATGCGCATGTATGAAGTTCCCGCGCACGGGATGATGCTGCTGTGCGACAAGGCAGGAATGAATGCACATGAGCGCATTTTTGTTCCGGACAAGGAAGCGGTTTATTACGAGTCCACTGACGATGCGATTGCGAAAATTGAGTATTACCTCAAGCACGATGAAGAGCGGGAAAGCATCGCACGGGCCGGCTTTGGACGAGTGCATCGTGACTACGACGGCGAAACGAACATGAAGAGATTCCTGGACTGGGCGATTGGCCTTCCTAAAAAAAGCTTCTAAAAAAAAATCGGGCCGGGCGACCCCGCCCAGCCCATCAACATTTCAAGTCTTCACGGCTACTGCTGGGGAATTGTCGTGATCGTTCCGCAGAAGCCGGTGCCGGTCAACCGGTTGTTCCCAAAAGTAAAGAAGCTGGTGCCGCCTGCGTTGTTGAGGCCGCAGGTGGTGTTAAGCCCGATATTGGAGAAAGCAACGTTGGCAGTGCCCCCTGGCGCGGCGGTGATACCGTTGGTATTGAGGTTGCTATCCGAGAAGGACACGGTCAACTGCGCATCCGAGGTTGCAGCGTCGTCAGACTTCATACCGTCCGCAGTATTTTTTGAGGCTAAGGAACGCGAAACGGTCACGTGGGCATGTTGAGCAGCCTCAACCCCGATGTTGTTGAGGATCATATGTGATTCGTCGACGAGTACCCCGACCGCGGGAGCGACGGCATTAGTGGCCCTGACTCCCACCCCGCCGTTGTTCTTGATTATGGTATTGATGATATGCGCCGAGGCCGCTGTGGCCTGATTGAGCGCAATGTCGATGCCGTTCGTGGTGAAGCCAAAAATGTAGCAACTCTCAACATTCAGGTCTTTACCAGAAAGGAAGCGGATGCCGTTAATGCCGGTGCCGATTCCATTAATCCTCAGGTTGCGCAGGATCACAACGTCACTTGGGCCGGCCTGGACCACGATCCCGTTGGTGCCGCTGACCAGGACAGAAGCCACCTGGCCCCCGCCACCGTCAATTGTAATTGCCTTGGTAATGGTAACCGCTCCATATCCGCCCGGATCCAAAGCGTCAATCTCCCCTCCGGCAGCGGTTTTGGAAATTGCGCCGGCAAAGGTCTTGCAAGGGGCAGTACGGCTGCAGGGGTTCGCGTCGTCCCCCACGCCTGAAACCCAGGTGCGGCTGGCCTGGCCATACATCACGGTCGTTCCCAGCACCGTAATTGCCAGTAGGTTGAGTAATCTGATTTTCCTCATTTAGTGAATCTCTCCTTTCCATTTTGAAAAAGCTTAAGTAACACGGCCCGGCGAGCTTGCTGACGAACGAGATTCCAGCGACGGGCCCCGATAAGATAAGCTTGGTCTTGATCTTGCCTGTGTGTAGTGTTGATGGTTGGAACACCGTATCACGGATGAAGGCAGAAATCGTTTCCAAAATGAGAAAAATATAGCCTTGTGATGAGAAAATTTTAACTCTATTTTTTAATTCGCTTGGCGGGCGATTTGCTTTAAAACCAGCTAGTCTGAACAGGGATATGGCTTAAATAAACTGGGAGGGAGTGCTTGGCTGTTTCAATTCCGCAAAACAAAGCTCGGCATTCCGGCGCCAATGAGACAGCGGACCAGGTGGTCCGCTTTGCCTTTGGGAAAAACTGGACAAATTTCCTCTCGGTGATTAATGAGGACCGTATAGCCGAGGCAACGGCAAGATTATCGGAAGTGCTGGGAGATCTAAGAGGCAAGTCTTTTCTTGACGTTGGAAGCGGAAGCGGCATTCACTCATTGGCTGCCGTCCGCCTGGGCGCTTCTCGCGTTCATTCATTTGACTATGATCCACAAAGTGTCGCTTGTACGCGGGAAATGAAGAAAAGATTCGCTCCCGGTGCGAACTGGAGCGCGGAGCAAGGCTCGATTCTGGACGAAAACTACATCCGTTCACTGGGACAGTTTGACATCGTTTATTCATGGGGAGTGCTCCACCACACTGGAAATATGTGGAAGGCGCTCGATCTTGTGACCATTCCAGCCGTTGAAAAGCTGATGGTGGCCATTTACCACGATCAAGGCTGGAAGAGTAGGTTCTGGCAATTCTATAAGCGCGCCTACAACCGCCGCAGCCGGCCAGTTCAGTGGCTGATGGAAGTTCTGGTTCTGGGTTGGGCGTGGGGCAAACCGTTTGTCCGCCGCCCCAGACAGACCATTGCGCGCTGGAAGAATTACATTAGGGACCGCGGTATGTCTCCCTGGCATGACGTAGTAGATTGGGCCGGGGGATATCCCTTTGAAGTTGCGGCGCCGGAAAAGTTGGTCTCCTTTTTTGTCCAGCGAGGCTTTATGCTGAAACATAGTGAAATCAGAGGCGGTGGGAATTGCAATGACTTTGTTTTCTGCCGAAAATGAACCCTACTCCGGCTGGTGCCAGCTCCGATGAAATGAGAATTCGCGACAAAGATGAGAATACCTTTGTCCGGTAAGGAATAATGCCTGAAGCGCCATAAGCCGCGATGATCCCGAGCCGAAAAAAAGTTCTATTCCTGGTGCCTTCTTTTGTCGCGGGGGTTGGCGGCGCTGAACGCGTTATTACCATGCTGCTGCGCCATCTGGACCATTCTCGCATTGAATGTCATCTGGCACTGGTGGGAGAGGGAAGGGCATTCCTGGAGGATGTCCCGCGCGAGGTTACAGTGCATCATCTGGGCGTTTCCAGAATGCGGTATTGTGTACCCGCCGTAGTGGGATTGATCAGGCAACTCAGACCTGACACTATTCTATCGACCGTCATTTATCTAAATGCGATGCTGATGCTGGCTAGGCCGTTCTTGCCCGGCCGGCCCAGGATACTATTGCGGGAAGCCTCGCTCCCAAGCGCATTTCTAGGCCAAGTCGCCAGGAATCCTCGTATCCTGAAATGGATGTACCGGCGGTTGTATCCCAAAGCCGATCAAATCATCTGCCTCTGCGATACGGCGATCGATGACATGGTTGAGCACCTGGGGATTAGCAGAAATAAACTGGTGCGAATCTATAACCCCGTAGATGTTGAAATGGTGCGGCGGTTGGCGGAAGACGCTGAGTCGCCTTACACCGGTCCGGGGCCACACGTGATGGCTATGGGCCGCCTTCAACGCGAAAAAGCCTATGACGTGCTTCTGCGGGCATTTTCGAGCGTGCTTAAGGCATTTCCGCAGGCGCAACTGGCAATCCTGGGTGAGGGGCCGCTCGAAGCACAACTCAAAAAACAAGCCGTGGAGTTGGGTATTGGTCACTCAGTGGCGTTTTCCGGCTTTCAAAAGAACCCGTGGCCTTACGTGAGACATGCAGACCTTTTCGTGCTGGCCTCGCGCTTTGAGGGATTGCCCAATGCTTTGCTTGAAGCTCTAGCTTTAGGAGCGCCGGTAGTGGCGACCGATTGTCCAGGCGGGGTGCGTGAGATCCAGAAGTCGGCGCCGGAAATTGTTCTTGTGCCCCCGGAGGACCATGTTGCACTCGCGGCTGGAATCGTGGCCACGCTCAGCAAGCC
>Ga0070730_10006334_pt1 | contig 10136 bp, 9 predicted proteins | sample Coa_R1_3_FD_66447 | JGI IMG/M metagenome (GOLD analysis project Ga0070730, IMG submission 66447) | Surface soil microbial communities from Centralia Pennsylvania, which are recovering from an underground coalmine fire - Coalmine... | ecosystem: Environmental > Terrestrial > Soil > Unclassified ... | reverse complement strand
TTCATCCTGCTCCTGCTCGACGCCCTGCCGGCGGTGCAACGCTACGGCATGGGGTTTCTGGCCAGTAGCGACTGGGACCCCGTCGCCGAGAAGTTCGGTGCGGCGGCCTACATCTATGGCACGGTCGTCACGTCCGTGCTGGCGGTGCTCATCGCTGGACCCATTGGTGTCGCGTGCGCGGTCTACGTCGCCGAGTACGCGCCGAAGTGGCTCGCCGAGCCGGTCTCGTTCCTGATCACGCTGCTGGCGGCCATCCCGAGCATCATCTACGGGCTGTGGGGGTTCCGCATCCTCGCGCCGATCATGCGCGCGGCGGTCGAACCATTCTTGAAGAACACCCTCGGCAATGTGCCAGCCGTCGGTGCCCTGTTCAGCGGGCCAACCGTTGGGCGGGACTATCTGGTCGCGGGCGTGATCCTGGCGATCATGATTCTGCCGACGATCACGGCGGTCTCGCGCGAGATCCTGCGCGCGGTGCCAAACACCCAGCGCGAAGGGATGCTGGCGCTGGGCGCCACCCGCTGGGAGACCATCCAGCGCGCGGTGCTGCCCTATGCCCGAAGCGGCATCGCCGGGGCGGTCATTCTGGGCCTGGCACGCGCCCTGGGCGAAACGATGGCGGTCACCATGGTCATCGGCAACAGCTCGACCCAGATCCGGCCGTCTCTGTTCACGCCCGGCTACACGTTGGCCAGCGCGATCGCGAATCAGTTTACGGAGGCCGACAAAGAAATCTACTTCAGCGCCGTCGTCGAGATCGCGCTGGTGCTGCTGCTGGTGGCCGGCGTGATGAACGTGGTGGCCCGGCTGCTGGTGTGGGGCGTCCGCGGGCCGCTGGGGTCCGCCACACGGGCGGGCTAGGACGAGACTCGATGGCCGGTCTCGCTCCGAGCGTCGCTGCCCCCTTCACGCGCAGTTCGCCGCATGTGCGCCGCCGCCAACTGGTCGACGCACTGGCGACGGGGATCATGACGCTGTGCGCCGCGGCCGCCGTGCTGGTGCTGTTGCTGATTCTGATCTTCGTTACCCTGAATGGTCTGCCGGCCCTCAACCTGGCGTTTTTCATCGAACGCCCGCTGCCACAGGGCGAAGCCGGTGGCGGGGTCGCGCCAGCCATTCTGGGGACCATCGAGATGCTCGCCGTGGCCGCGATCATTGGCGTGCCCATCGGCATGAGCACCGCTATCTATCTGACGGAATACGGTCGCGGCCCGTTCGCGCGGCTGGTGAGCTTTCTGATCGATCTGATCGCCGGCCTGCCGTCGATCGTCATTGGCGTATTCGTCTGGGCCTGGCTGGTGCGCCACGTGGTGGGCCACTACAACGGCTTCGCCGGGGGTGTTGCCCTGGCGATCATTATGATCCCAATCGTCACCCGGACCGTCGAGGAAACACTGCGCCTGGTGCCGGACCCGTTGCGCGAAGCGAGCCTGGGATTGGGGATTGCACGCTGGAAAACCATTCTCAAGATCGTGCTGCCGACGGCGCGCGCGGGCATCATCACCGGAGTGGTGCTGTCGATCGCGCGGGCCGGCGGCGAGACGGCGCCGCTGCTGTTGACGGCGCTCGGCAATCAGTTCTTCAGCGTTGACCTCTTGCAGCCGGTCGCCGCGCTGCCGGTCCAGATTTACAACTACGCCCGTTCGCCGTACGAGGACTGGCAGGTCAAGGCCTGGGGCGCCGCACTCATTCTCATCATGCTCATCGGCTCGCTCAGCTTGCTGAGCCGCTGGGCCGCCACGCGGAGGCTCGGAAAGTAGTGATCGCGCGAGACACACCCAGCGATGCCCAGCCGAAGACGACGACACCGCCGCCAACTGGACTCGGCCAGGCGCCGCCCGCCGCGGCGGTCGACGAAGCGAACGGCGTGCCTGGGCCCAGCATTGTCGTGCGCGACCTGAACGCGTGGTATGGCGCGCGCCAGGCGGTCGCCGGGGTTGGCTTGCAGATTGCGCCACGCCAGGTCACGGCGATCATCGGGCCCTCTGGCTGCGGCAAAAGCACGCTGATCCGGTGTCTGAATCGCATGCACGAAGTGACCCCGACAGCGCGCGCGGCGGGCAGCGTGGAACTGAACGGGGTCAACATTTACGGCGAAGGTGTCGATCCGGTCCAGGTTCGGCGGGTGGTGGGCATGGTCTTCCAGAAGCCAAACCCCTTCCCGATGATGACCATCTTTGAGAATGTCGTCGCCGGCCTGCTGCTCCAGGGCGGTGCGCTCAGGCGCGAACTGGAGGAAATCGCCGAACAGGCGTTGCGGCAGGCGGCGCTGTGGGATGAAGTGAAGGACGTGTGGCGGAAAGCCTCCGGGGCGTCGTTGTCGGGTGGCCAGCAGCAGCGCCTGTGCATCGCACGTACGCTCGCCGTCCGACCGGAAGTGATTCTGATGGACGAGCCGTGCTCCGCGCTGGACCCCATCGCCACCTATCGGATCGAAGAGCTCATCGGCCAGCTCAAGCGGGACTTCACCATCGCCATCGTGACGCATAACATGCAGCAGGCGTCGCGGGTCAGTGACTTCACCGCGTTCATGCTCGCGGAGGAAGACCACATCGGTCGGCTGGTGGAATTCGGCCCCACCTCGAACATCTTCACCAATCCGACCGAGCGTCGGACCGAGGATTACATCACCGGCCGGTTTGGCTAGGGCGGGGAAAAGGGCGCAGCCATGGAAGCACCAATCGGGATCAGCACCAGCCGCAGCGGTTTTCACCGCGAGTTGGAGAGACTGCAGGACGAGGTCCTGGTGCTCGGCAGCATGGTCGAAAAGGCCATCACCCGGTCAGTGGACGCCTTGAAGGCCCGCAACACGACCGCGGCGCGCAGCCTGGAAGCCGAGGACGTGCTGATCAACCGGAAGCGCTTCGAGATCGAGGAAGCCGCCCTGCTGCAGATTGCCACCCAGCAGCCGATGGCTTCGGATCTACGACGCCTGGCGGCGATCCTGCACATCGTGACCGACCTGGAGCGGATGGGCGACTACGCCGCGGGCATCGCGCATATCTGCGTCGAGATTGGCGACCAGCCGCACATCAAGCCGCTCATCGACATTCCGCGGATGGCCGACAAGGCGGTCAGCATGCTGCGCCGCGCGCTCAACGCGTTCGTCGAGCGTGATGTCGTGGCGGCGGAGGCCATCGCCGCCGAGGACGATGAGGTCGATTCGCTGTACCAGCAGGTCTATCGGGAGCTGCTGACGATCATGCTGGCCAATCCACGCACGATCGACCAGGCCACGCACCTGCTGTGGGCCGCCCACAACCTCGAGCGGGTCGCGGACCGGGTGCAGAACATCTGCGAGCGCGTCGTGTTCGTGGTCACCGGGCGCATGCACGAGCTGTCGCGAGGTCCGCTCGTCTAACCTCGGCGTGTCCCGCTCTGTGCCGCTAGAACAACGCCTGGAAGCTGACCTGCGTGCGCTCCTCGTGGAGCTGATGCCGCTGGAACACGCGCCGGCCCACCTGCGACTGGCGTTCCACGACGCCGGTACCTACGACGCGCGCACCCGCACCGGCGGCGCGCATGGCACCGTCCATCTGCTCGAAGAGCTGCGGCGCGGAGACAACACGGGCTGGGGCCAGCCGTGCATCGAGCTCCTGGCTGAGGCCCGAAACAGCTATCCGTGGGTGTCGTGGGCGGATCTGGTGGCGGTCGGCGGTGCGGCGGGGGTCCAGAAGTGCGGCGGGCCGGCGATCGCCATCGGACTTGGACGCACCGATGTCAGTACGCCAGCGCCGCCGCATCGACTGCCTGGCGGCTACGAGGGCGCGGGCCTGCTCCGAGCCATTTTCGAGCGGATGGGGTTGTCCGCACGCGAGCTGGTCGTGCTCTCGGGCGCCCACACGCTGGGACATACCCAGCGCCGGCCGTTTACCTCCGACCCGTGGGTCTTTTCCAACTCGTACTTCGTCGAGTTGCTGGCGCAGCGTGAGGTACCGCTCTTGCCGACGGACGGCGCCTTACTCCAGGATGCTGAACTGCGCGCCTTCGTTGCGCTGTACGCCGCGGATGAGGCGCTGTTTCTCGCGGATTTTGCCGCGGCCTTCCGGCGCATGACCTGGTTGGGCAACGACTGACGGGCGGGTCGCTGACCGGCCCATCAGCTCGCACCAACTAGTGAGCGCCACTCCCTGGAGGTGGTGCTGCCGCGTTTGCCGCGTCCAGCGCCGAGAGGAGCTTGGTGCGGACCAGTTCGGCCACTGAGACCGAGCCGCGCACATCGCCGATCTGGTCCTTCACTTCGCCAGGCGGCTCCTTGCGGTTGTAGAGCTGGTCACCGTTGAGAAAGATCTCGAATCGACCCTGTCCGACGGGCGTGAGGGTGACGCCAACTTCGCGGTTGCGTCCGGCGCAGATCTGGGCTGCCAAACTGGCAGCTTGCCAGAAATAGCCTCAAGAAACGCAGTACTGGATCTCCAGTTGAACCTTGCCTTCGGCCATGGTGCGACCTCCTGGTGCGTGGTTTGGTGCTGAACCTCCAGATTCTAGTCGACCAGCTTGACGGAGGCGGCGTTTTGCGTTGCATTGAATGAACATTCAATGAATCCCATCGTCCGCGTTGCTCGTTCCGCACATCGCGGCTGGCCTGACCGCGTTCGATGTCGATAACGGCCCGCACCTGCCACGCTGGGACCGACTGCCGGTGCTGGCGTTCTGGATCGTGCCGAGCCTGATCGGCGGGCCATCGATCGTCCGGGCGTTGGTCCGGTACAGGTCCGGTGTCTATAGAATGGCAGCCTCGCACGGAGGATCTTGAAATACGTGAAGGTCGTCAAAACCAGCGATCTGCCTAAAGAGCCCGTCAGCAGCCCGCTTTTCACAGGCACCCAGGTCTTTCGTCAGCTGATCGTGGAGCCCGCGGAATCCGAGAGCTTCAATTTCAGCATCGTCAACTTCAGCGCCGGCTCGCGCAACAAGTTCCACCAGCACACCAGCGATCAGATCCTGATCGTCACCGAGGGTACGGGCGTCGTGGCGACCGACCACGAAGAGCGCACGGTCACCGCCGGCGACGTCGTGCTGATCCCCGCCGGTGAGAATCACTGGCACGGCGCCCCCGGCGCAACGCCAATGAGCCACATCACGGTCCAGGCCAAGGGCGGAACGACTCAGCAAAACGAGCCGTAGCCTTCCGCAGCCGAGCGAAAGCGAGGGCGATAGGCGTCGCCGATGGGCTGATCGGGGCCCGTTTGACGCTACCTCCGCAGGCCGTTTAGGGTGGTCTCCAGGGGAGTCCATGCCATGAACAGGATCACGCTCGCGCCGACCACGCTGCCGGACACGCCACCGCTCGAGTACATCCAGGCAGCCGCGGGTGCGGGCTTCGAGGGTCTGGGGTTCCGGCTGCATCGTTCGCCGGCTTACCCGAACTGGCACGACTGGCTCGGCGACGCCGCGCTCAAGCGGGACGTCAAGCGCGCGCTGTCGGCCGCCGGGCAGGAGATGATCGAGTCGCTGAGCTACTACCTCTTGCCCGACCTCGACCTGGACGAGATGCAGCCATCGCTCGAGTACGCCGCCGACCTCGGGGCGACGTACGCGCTGGTCATCGGCCGCGACCCCGACTGGGCGCGTCAGCGCGACAACTTCGGGCGCTTCTGCGACGTCGCGGCCGGGTACGGGCTCACCGCGGCCATCGAAGCGCCGGTCGGCACGCTCAGCCCGATCTCGGCAGCGTTTCGGGTCATCGACGAGTCGGGTCGCAAGAATGCGGTCGTGTGCATCGATCCCACCGCGTTCTTGCGCGCTGGCGATACTCCCGCGATGCTCGAGGGCACCAACCCCGGCCTGCTGCCCTATACCCAGATCAACGACGGTAAACGCGAGCGCAGCGAGCGCATGCGGCCAGGCGACGGCGAGGCGGGCGTCGACGGACTGCTCGACGCGCTGCCGGCCAACATCCCGGTCAGTCTGGAGTGGCCCGCCCCGAAGGAGTCCCACTACTCCGCGGCGGAATGGGCAGCCTTCGCCATGGACGGCACGCGCCGCTTTTTGACCGAGTACTACGCCAGTCGCGCGGTGCGGGCATGACCGGCGTCACCAGCCGCCGCCGATTTCTCCGGGTCGTTCTCGCCGGCGCCGCGCTGCCACTCCTGGCCGCGTGCGGTCAGGCCGCGCCGACCGCGCCCGCCGGCAACGTCGCCCCCGGCGCGACCGCCGCCGCGCCGGCCGCCGCATCGAAACCGGGCAACGCCTATCCCACCTTCATGCCGTCGACCGGCGGTCCGAAACCAGATTTTCCAGCCGCCGGTCCGCAGTATGAGGACGGGTTTTCCACGTACCCCAAGAACCCCGTCAAAGCGCTGCCGCCGACGCCGCCCGGTCTGGGCAGCAAGGTGCTGTACTACACCAACAACAGCGCACCGGCGCCACCCACCCCGTTCGAGCAGAACCAGGCGTGGCAGACCGTCAACAAAGACCTGAACGCGGAGATGTCGTTCACGATCATCGCCCAGGCCGACTACCTCGTGAAGTTGGCCACGGTGATGGCGGGCAACGACCTGCCCGACATCATGCTGATCCCGGGCGCCAACGCCAGCGGGGCAGCGCAGGTCAAGGGCCTGACGCCGTTCCTGGCGTCCCAGTGCGCCGACCTGACTCCCTATCTGGGCGGTGACGCTGCCAGGGACTATCCCTTCCTGGCGGCGATTCCGACCTACGCCTGGAAGAACTCTGGCTGCGCGCGCAACGGCAAGCTCTACATGCTGCCCATCGAGCGGTATTACCCCGGCAGTATGTTGCTGAAGAACTCCGCGGTGTACGACGCCGAACTTGGCAAAGACTACGTACCCAAGGATGCTGACGACTTCAAGCGGGTCCTCCAACAACTCACCAAGCCCTCGCAGAACCAATGGGGGATCGGCTCGTACATCAACCAGTCGTACTACATCTACTACTTCGCGGCGATGTTCGGCGCGCCGAACAACTGGGCGCTCGATGCCAGCGGCAAGTTGACCAAGGATATCGAGACGCCCCAGTACAAGGAGGCAATCGGCTACGTGCGCGACCTGGTCGTCTCAGGCGTATATCACCCCGACGCGCTGACGATTGCCGATAGCACGGTGGCGCGCAACAACCTCATCGGCTCGAAGTACGTGCTGGACGTCGAGACCTTCGGGAACGCCTGGCAGGACGCCTGGACGCGTGGCCCGAAGCTCAATCCGCCGGTGACACCGCAGGCGGTTCTGCCCTTCCCAGCGCACGATGGCGGCAAGCCGCAGCACTTCCTCGGCAAGGGCTACTTCGGGACGACGACGTTCAAGAAAGCCACGCCAGATCGCGTGAAGGAACTCCTGCGCATCGCGAACTGGCTCGCGGCGCCGTTCGGCAGTGCCGAGGATCTGCTCCTGACCATCGGCGTCAAGGACGTCGACTACACCCTCGGGTCAGACGGCGGCGTCACGGTGCTCCCGCCCAGCAATACCGACGCCAACTCCGTGCCCTGGAAATACATCGTCCAGCGACCCCAGGTCGCGTACTGGCCAGGCATACCGGAGTATGCGAAGGCGGCAACAGACTTCGAGAAGACCGCCATCGCGGTCGGGGTGGCCGATCCCACGCTGGGTTTCACGTCGGCGACGCTGGATGCCAACGGCGCCGTCCTGGCTCAGGCGCTCACGGACGGCCTCACCGACGTGCTGGCTGGCCGGCGGCCGTTGAGCGAGTTCGACCAGGTGGTCAAGGACTGGCAGAACAACGGCGGCAACATGATGCGGACCGAGTTGCAGCAAGCCATCGCAGCCGGTTGACCGACTCGACGAGCCGACCCCACCCGTTTCGGTTCGGGGTCAACAGCGTCACGACCTCGCTCTGGGAGTGGCAGGAGATCGCCCGCAAGGCCGAGGCCGTGGGGTTCGACACGTTGATTGCCCAGGACCACTTCGGCAAGCAATTCGCGCCGCTGCCGGCACTCGTCGCCGCCGGGGCAGTGACCGTTCGGCTGCGCCTGGCGACGCTGGTGCTCGACAACGATTTTCGGCATCCAGCGGCGCTGGCGAAAGAGGCGGCCACGGTCGACGTGCTGACCAGCGGACGGCTCGAGCTTGGTCTTGGCGCGGGTTGGCTGCCGGCGGACTACGCCAAAACAGGCCTGGCGTTCGATCCTCCGGATCAACGCGTCGAACGCCTGAGCGAGGCGGTCCAGATTTGCAAGGCGTTCTTCACCGCGGAAGCTGAGACAGCCATTTCGTTCACCGGCAAGCACTATCGGATTGAAAACCTGGATGCCTCGCCGAGGCCGACGCAGAAACCCCGGCCGCCCATCATGATTGGCGGCCGTCAGCGCCGGATGCTCTCGCTGGCCGCGCGCGAGGCGGACATCGTCGGTATCTCGCTGCTCGATCGACGCCTGCCCGACCAGCCGGCGCCGCCAACCTTCGCGCAGAAGGTGGAGTGGGTGCGCCAGGCCGCGGGCGGTCGCTTCGGCGACCTGCAGATCCACGTCAACGCCTCCGTGGTCGACGTATCCGACACTCCGTCGGACCAGTACATCGAGCAGATGGCCGAGCGGACCGGGCAGTCCCCGGGCCAGGTTCTCGAGTCGCCCGGCACCCTCGTGGGCAGCGTCGATGCCATCGTGGAGCAACTCCACGCTCGCCGCGAGCGGTACGCCATTTCCTACTACGTCATCCACGCCCGCTTCATGGACGCCTTCGCCCCGGTGCTGGCCCGGATCCACGGTTCGTAGCTCCGCTGGCGACTCCACCGTCGCGGTGCCTGGGCGCTGACACGCTGCATGTACCACACGTCAGCACGCCCTGCTCGAGGCAGCTTCGGGCGCATGTTTGCTGCTCATGGAAGACGCAGCGATGCGGGCCGCTGGAGCGCTCAGGGCGCCGGTTGCCCCTTGAAGAGATCGACGTAGCGTCGCGTGAGGTCGATGTACTGGCGGCCGAACTCGCGGGTTTCGAGGATGCCGGTGCCTTCGTCGAGCTCGTTCCACGTTTCGATCGCCAGGATCTGGTCACCCGAGGCGATGGCCCGGCGGAGGTTTTCGGCGTAGTAGGCGCCGTCGCGACGGGGGGTGTCGACGGCGTTTGGGCCTTGCTCGTCGAAGCTGGTGAAGCCGGGTCCGACTTCGGCGACCGTGAAGCGCGTGTCCGGATTGAAGCCAAACGGCGCGGCGCCCCAGTTGTAGAGGCCTTCGGTCTGCATGACGTCGGCGGTGGCGGTGTTCTTGGCGGTGTACCACTGCCACTCGCGGACGATCCAGGGGCGCAGTCCGCCGAAGTCCTGGGCGAAGTGGTCGTAGACGTAGTCGAAGGTCGACTGGTCGAACGCCGAGACCTTCTGGGCGTCGTACAGCCAGACGACCGGCCGATTGTCGATGGCCGCCCAGTAGCGCGGCGGGATCCGCGAAAAGTAGTCGCGAATGGTGGCGTAGAAGATCTGCTTGCCGCGCTCGCTGGTCAGGTCCTCATTGTTCAGGATCGACGTGTCCAGAAACAGGCCGATCTTGAGCGGCGTACCAGCCTGATCCAACCGCCGCAGGGCTTCGACCATCGGCGGAATGCCCTGGGTGGCAAACAGGTTGCGGTCCGGCGCGGGCGCGACGCGGCGGGCGACCTGGCCCGGCTCGCCCCAGTAGTCCGGGAGGACGAAGTCGATGCCGGAGTCGAGCATGTCATGGAACTGCTTGTCGTACCACGTGGGATTGAGGAACGACTGCGTCTGATCGTCGGTGGGATTGAAGGGAAAATGCTCGCCGGAGGCGCGCAGCGTGTCGGCGTCGAACCAGTAGAAGAGGTACGTCGCGACGATCCGCTGGTCGGAGCGAAAACTCTTCAGGGCGCCGAAGTCGGCGGGGTCGGGCGACCGGTACGGGCCAGGATCGGCCCAGCTCAAGTAATCGGGTGACTCCTGCGCCCCGAGCGCCCGGGGCGCCATCGCGATGCCTATCGCCAGGGCCAGCGCCAGGCCACCTGTTACTGCGCGATTCCGCGAGGTCACGGCTCACTCCCGAGTATGGCAGCGCAGTGGCCGAAGCGCGACCAATGCCCGCAGCGTCCCCGCCCGCCCGCAGCGCTTCGCTCGCTCCGAGCCGACGCCGCAAAAGAACGGCACGTTCGGCCTACGACGGCCCGCTTCAGCCTCGGCAAGGCAAATTCGTACGTGAGCGAGCGCAGCGACACGGCCTC
>Ga0070730_10006333_pt1 | contig 10136 bp, 3 predicted proteins | sample Coa_R1_3_FD_66447 | JGI IMG/M metagenome (GOLD analysis project Ga0070730, IMG submission 66447) | Surface soil microbial communities from Centralia Pennsylvania, which are recovering from an underground coalmine fire - Coalmine... | ecosystem: Environmental > Terrestrial > Soil > Unclassified ... | reverse complement strand
GAGGCGAGGCTGCCGGCCTACGCGCGGGAGCTGGCGCCGGACGGTGAACCGCGGATCGTGCGCCGGTGCAAGGGCAGCGACCTGACCGGGCTGCGCTACACCCCGCCGTTCAGCTACTTCACCGGCCACCCGAACTCTCATGTGGTGCTGCACGCGGACTACGTCACGACATCGGACGGAACCGGTGTGGTGCACCTCGCGCCGGCCTTCGGTGAAGAGGACAAGCTGCTGACCGACCAGTACGGGATCACCCCGGTGGTTCCGGTCGGCCCGGACGGCAGGTTCACCTTCCCGGTCGAAGAGTACGCCGGCCTGCACGTCTTCGACGCGAACAGCGTCATCACCGACCACCTCACGGCCCGGACCCGGGCGGACGCCGAAGGCGCCGCCGGGCCGGCCGGCGCGACGACGCCGGGCACGGTGCTGCTGCGGCAGGAGACCTGCGAGCACTCCTATCCGCACTGCTGGCGGTGCCGCAACCCGCTCATCTACATGGTGGTTTCCTCCTGGTTCGTGTCGACCACGGCCATCCGTGACCGGATGCTCGAACTCAACGAGCAGATCACCTGGGTGCCCGAGCACGTCAAGCACGGGCAGTTCGGCAAGTGGCTGGAGAACACCCGGGACTGGTCGATCAGCCGCAACCGGTACTGGGGCAGCCCGATCCCGGTCTGGAAGTCCGACGACCCGCGGTTCCCCAGGGTGGATGTGTACGGCTCCCTGGCCGAGCTGGCGGAGGACTTCGGCGCCGAGGTGACGGACCTGCACCGGCCGGCCATCGACGAGCTGACCCGGCCGAACCCGGACGACCCGTCCGGCCGGTCGGTCATGCGCCGGGTCACCGACGTGCTGGACTGCTGGTTCGAATCCGGCTCGATGTCATTCGCGCAGGTGCACTACCCGTTCGAGAACGCCGGCTGGTTCCAGTCCCACTTCCCCGGTGACTTCATCGTGGAGTACATCGGCCAGACCCGCGGCTGGTTCTACACGATGCACGTCCTGGCGTCGGCCCTGTTCGGCCGGCCGGCCTTCAAGACGTGCGTGAGCCACGGCATCGTGCTGGGCTCGGACGGCCAGAAGATGTCCAAGTCGCTGCGCAACTACCCGGACGTGCGCGAGGTCTTCGACCGGGACGGCGCCGACGCTATGCGCTGGTTCCTGATGTCCTCGCCGATCCTGCGCGGCGGCAACCTGATCGTCACCGAACAGGGAATCCGCGACAGCGTGCGCCAGGTGCTGATCCCGCTGTGGAACAGCTGGTACTTCTTCCAGCTCTATGCCAACGTCGCCGGGTACGAGGCGTCGCAACCCGCCGCGTCCAGCCACGTGCTCGACCGCTACCTGCTGGCCAAGCTGCGCCAGTTCACCGAGACGGTGCAGTGGCAGCTCGATCACTACGAGGTCGCGAGCGCCTGCGACAGCGTGCGCACGTTCCTCGAAGTCCTGACCAACTGGTACGTGCGGAGATCCCGCGAGAGGTTCTGGGGGACTTCGGGCGCCGACGCCTCGGTGGCGCACGAGGCGTTCGGCACGCTCTACACGGCCCTTGAGGTCACCTGCCGGGTGACGGCACCGCTGCTGCCGCTGGTCACCGAGGAGATCTGGCGCGGCCTGACCGGTGGGCGGTCCGTCCACCTGACCGGCTGGCCCGATGTGTCCGGTCTGCCATCCGATCCGGGCCTGGTGACAGCCATGGACCGGGCGCGCGACGTGTGCTCGGCGGCCGCGTCCCTGCGCAAGGCCAACGGCCTGCGGGTGCGGCTGCCACTGCCCGGGCTGACGGTCGTGGCATCCGGCGCCGAGTCGCTGGCCGACTTCACCGCGCTGATCGCCGATGAGGTCAACGTGCGGGAGGTGATCCTGCTCGACCCGGCCGACGCGGAGGCCCGGGAGGTGAAGGTCTGCCAGCGGCTGACCGTCAACCCGCGGGCGGCGGGGCCACGCCTGGGCGCCGACGTCCAGAAGGTGATCAGGGCGAGCAAGTCGGGCGACTGGTCGGTCAGTGCGTCAGGCACGGTGGTCAGCGGCGGCATCGAGCTTCAGGCGGGAGAGTACGAACTGGTCACCGAGGTGTCCCAGGACGCCGGCGCGACCACGGCGATGCTGCCAGGCGGGGGGTTCATCCTGCTGGACACCTCGGTGACGCCGGAACTGGCCGCGGAGGGCCTGGCCCGCGACGTGGTGCGGGCCGTGCAGCAGGCCCGCCGGGCCGCCGGCCTGGGCGTGTCCGACCGGATCAGCCTGGCCGTCGCCGCCACGGCCACCGCCCAGGAAGCGATCCGTACGCACCAGAAGCTGATCGCCACCGAAACGCTCGCCACCTCCGTAGAACTCCTGGATCCGGCCGGTCTCGACGCCGATCCCCAGATAGTCGGTGATAACGAAGCCATCCGGATCCGCATCCAGGCTGAGTGAACCGTAATGGAGAAAGAAGATCGCACGCAGGAGCGGCCATTCCCCGCCCTGCCAGGCAGGCCGGACCTGCCGGGGATAGAGCATGAGATGCTCACCCGCTGGCAGGAGGGCAAGGTCTTCGGCCGCTCGCTCGAGCAGACCGCCGGCGGCCCGCTGTGGACGTTCTACGAGGGCCCGCCGACGGCGAACGGGGTGCCCGGCGTGCACCACGTGGAGACCCGGGTGTTCAAGGACGTCTTCCCCCGGTTCAAGACCATGCAGGGGTTCCATGTCCCGCGCCGGGCCGGCTGGGACTGCCACGGCCTGCCGGTCGAGGTCGCCGTGGAGAAGGAACTCGGGATCTCCGGCAAGCGGGACATCGAAGCGTACGGGATCGCGGAGTTCAACGCGCGCTGCCGCGAGTCCGTGCAGCGGTACGTGGACGCCTTCGAGGAACTGACCAGGCGGATGGGCTACTGGATCGACCTGTCCAGGGCCTACCGGACCATGGACGCCGGCTACATCGAGTCGGTCTGGTGGTCGCTCAAGGTCGTCTTCGACCGAGGCCTGCTCGTCCAGGATTACCGGATCAGCCCGTACTGCCCGCGCTGTGGCACGCCGCTGTCCGACCACGAACTCGGCCAGGCCGACGTCTACAAAGACGTCGGCGATCCGTCGGTCACCGTCAGGTTCCCGCTGCGCACGCTGCCGGTGACGGCCGACCCAGCGCTGGCCGGAGCGGATCTGCTGGTATGGACGACGACGCCGTGGACGCTGGTGTCCAACACGGCGGTCGCGGTGCACCCGGATGAGACCTATGTGCTGGCCCGGCCGGTCTCGGTGCCGCCCACCACCGGTGAGAGCGGCCACGTGGTCGTCGCCGGGCCGCTGATGGAACGGGTGCTGGGCGACGGCTGGCAGGTGGTCACCCGCTTCCCCGGGTCGTCACTGGCCGGCGCCACCTACGCGCCGCCGTTCGGTCTCGTCGACGTTCCCGGTGCCCACATCGTGGTGACGGCCGGCTTCGTCACCACCGAGGACGGGACCGGCCTGGTCCACATGGCACCGGCCTTCGGCGCCGACGACATGGCCACCGGCCGGGCGCACGGGCTGCCCGTGGTGAACCCGATCAGGCCGGACGGGCGGTTCGGGGAATCGGTGCCGCTGGTCGGCGGGATGTTCTTCAAGGAAGCGGACCCGGTGCTGGTCGCCGACCTGGCCGAGCGCGGGCTGCTGTTCCGCTCCGGGATCTATGAGCACAGCTACCCGCACTGCTGGCGGTGCGGAACGGCGCTGCTGTACTACGCGGTGCCGTCCTGGTACATCCGGACCACGCAGGTCAAGGACGAGATGCTCGCGCAGAACGAGCGGACCAACTGGCAGCCGCCCACCATCAAACACGGCCGGTACGGCGAGTGGCTGCGGAACAACGTGGACTGGGCCCTGTCCCGCACCAGGTACTGGGGCACGCCGCTGCCGCTGTGGGTCTGCGACGACGGCCACGTCACCTGCGTGGGCTCGCTGGCCGAACTCTCCGAGCTGGCCGGGCGCGACCTGTCCGGGCTCGACCCGCACCGGCCGCAGGTGGACGAGGTGGTGCTGAACTGCCGCGACTGCGGCAAGACGGCCAGCCGGGTGCCGGACGTCATCGACGCCTGGTACGACTCGGGCTCGATGCCGTTCGCCCAGCTCGGCGCGCCGCTGCGGAACCAGGCCGAGTTCGGGCGGGCGTACCCGGCCCAGTTCATCTGCGAGGCGATCGACCAGACCAGGGGCTGGTTCTACTCGCTGATGGCGATCGGCACGCTGGTGTTTCACCGGTCCGCGTACGAGAACGTGGTCTGCCTCGGCCTGATCATGGACGAGCATGGCAAGAAGATGAGCAAGCGGCTGGGCAACGTGATCGAGCCGCTGCCGCTGATGGAGGAACACGGCGCCGACGCGCTGCGCTGGTTCTTCACCTGCACCGGGTCACCGTGGGCGGCTCGCAGGCTCGGCCACGGGGCACTCGGCGAGATCGTGCGGAAGATACTGCTCACCTACTGGAACACGGTGTCGTTCCTGGTGCTGTACGCCAACGCGGCCGAGGGCACCGGCTGGATCACCGCGCCGCCGCCGCGGCAGGCCAGGCCGCTGCTCGACCGGTGGGTGCTGAGCGAACTGCACGCCCTGGTCACCGGCGTCACCGGCGCGCTGGAGGAGTTCGACACGGCGGCCGCCGGGCGCAGGCTCGCCGCGTTCACCGACGACCTGTCCAACTGGTATGTCCGCCGGTCGCGGCGGCGCTTCTGGGCGGGGCCTGGGACACCGGAGGGCGCGGCCGCGTTCGCCACACTCTACGAGTGCCTGCGAACTCTCACCCTGCTGATGGCACCGTTCATCCCGTTCCTCGCCGACTACGTGTGGGGCGTGCTGAGCCGGCCGGGCGACCCGGACTCCGTGCACCTGGCCCACTGGCCGGTGGCGGACCGGACCCTGCTGGACGAGCGCCTGTCGGAGCACATGGCACTGGTGCGCCGGCTGGCCGAGCTGGGCCGTTCGGCGCGGGCCTCGGCCGGGCGTGCGACCAGGCAGCCGCTCGCCCGGTGCCTGATCGGCGCCCCCGGCTTCGCCGCCCTGCCCGCCGAGCTCGTCGCCCTGGTCGCCGGGGAACTCAACGTGCGGACGGTGGACCCGCTCACCGGCACCGGCGACGAGCTGGCCGACCACACGGTGAAGCCGAACTTCCGCACGCTGGGCAAGCGCTTCGGCAAGTCCACCAGGTCGGTAGCGGCGGCGATCACCGGCGCCGACCCGGCCTGGCTGGCCGGTGAGCTGGACTCGGCCGGATCGGCCTCGGTCACCGTGGACGGCGCACCGGTCACCCTGACGCCGGACGACGTGATCATCACGCAGACGCCCAGGTCGGGCTGGGCGGTCGCCACCGAGGGCGGCGAGACGGTCGCGCTCGAAGTGACGATAACGCCGGAGCTGCGGCGCGAAGGACTGGCCCGGGAGGTCATCAGGCTCATCCAGGACGAGCGCAAGAACGCGGGCCTGGACGTGACCGACCGCATCTCACTGTGGTGGGACGCGGCCGGCGACGACCTGGCCGCCGCGCTCACCGAGCACGGCCAGATGATCTCGGGTGAGGTGCTGGCCGTGAACTACACGCAGGGACCACCCGGGCTCAGCGCGGCAGAGACCCCGGTCCACGAGCACGCCGACACCGGTCTAGGCCTGACGTTCTGGCTGACCCGGGCTGTGCCTTCCCCGCCGGGCCCGCACCCCACGGCATAACTCGGACTTGTCCGGCTGGCAGGCGCGGCAGGGCACACAGCCGGCGGCCTCGGCCGCCTCGCGGGTGAGCTGTTCGAGGTCGTTCTGGCCGAGGAAGCGGATGAGAATGCACCCGCTCTTGTGGTACCTCGGGACCCCTTGCACGACGATCACGTGACCTGGCCTGGCCAGCATGCCTGGCGTGGTCCCGGGCGCCGGGCCCCAGCGTGGTGCCGAGGCCGCGTCCGGCTTGTCCGGTGTGACCGCGCCGCCGAAGGCTGGCGCCCGTTCGGTCGCTCCCGCCATGTCCGCAGCGGTCGTCTGGCCGGCACCGGACGCCGCTTCGCCCGGTGCTCCCGCACTACCGAGCAGCCCCCAGCCGCCGGGCGCGGGTCTTTCGGTGCCCGGTGCCGAGCGGTCATCCGGGCGCGTATGTGCCGGTGGCCCGGTCTCACCGCCAGCGACAGGTTCTCTGGCAGGCGCCGTACGGCGGCCAAGACCGAACTTCAGCTGGTCCCTGGCCGAAACCGTGTCGTCCGGCTTTGGCTCACCGGCATCCAGCGCCGTGTCTTGGGCGGCCACCATGTCTTGGGCGGCCATCATGTCTTGGGCGGCTACCATGTCTTGGGCGGCCACCGCGTCTTCGGCGGCTACCGCGTCGCTGGCCTCGGTTCCGCGACCGGGGCCTTTGCCGCCGCTGGGGACTGCCCAGTCTCCGGATGCCGATCTGCGGCCGAGGCCGAACTGAAGCTCAGCGTCGGCCGCGGTTCCTCTGCGGGGCAACCGCAGGTCATCGGCCGCTGGCGCACCACCCAGCGAGGTTTCTTTCTCACCACCACGCGGCAGCCCAGAGTCACCGGCCGTCATCCTGTCAGACGGAGCGGACCGCCACCCAGAGGTGTGCGTCCCCGGCCCGCCGCCGGACAGGGCCTCGGCAATCCCCCCACGCGACAGCCCTGCGTCAGCAGCCGCTGTCTCGCCAGGACCACTGGCCGATATCCTGCCGCCCAGCGAGGGCGGTGCCCAGCCACCCACAGACCCGCTGCCCGGGGCCGAGGGAGCCGTCGTCCCATTGCCGGGCACTGACCCGCTGCCGAAGCTGGCGGGCCCGGACTCCCTGCGCGGCAAGCCCAGATCACCGGCCGGTGATCCACCGGATGTCGCCGTCCCCGCGTCAAGACCGGCTCCACCGGCGGTTGCGGGTGGAATCCGGCGCGGCAGCCCGGCCTCGCCGCTGGTTCCGGCCTCGCCGCTGGTTCCGGCCTCGCCGGCCGTTCCAGCCTGACCGCCGGTTTCAGCCTGACCGCCGGTTTCAGGCTGACCGCCGGTTCCAGCCTGACCGCCGGTTCCAGCCTGACCGCCGGTTCCAGCCTGACCGCCGGTTCCAGCCTGACCGCCGGTTCCAGCCTCGCCGCTGGTTTCAGGCTGACCGCCGGCTCCGGCCTGACCGCCGGTTCCGGCCTCGCCGGCCGCTGGCTCGGCAGCTACCCGTGGGCTGCTGGACGCCGAAGGTTCGCGAGACCAGCCGAATGCGGAGAACGCGCCGGTCCTGGGTGTCTCAGCCTCCTGGACGGGCTCGCTGCCATCAGCCGCGCTGTCCTCGCCGTCTGTGCCGCCGGGCTTGTCCGTACGGTCCGGCTCACCCGGGGCAGGCTCTGCTGCGGCCGCCGGCGCGTCCTCGCCACCAGCCTCGGGCACGGCGGAAGCGTCTCGCCCACGAGACCAGCCGAACGCCGGGAAGGAGCCCGTAGCCTTGGCCGGCTCACCGTCCGGCTCCGGGGAGTCTCCCCGGTCATCCGTGGCGGCTTCGGGCGCGGATGCTGTTGGCTTCCCGGCCTCGGGCTCGGCGTCTGCCTCGGGCTCAGTGTCTGCCTCAGGCCCAGCGTCTGCCTCGGGCTCGGCGGGGACTCCGGGCGCAGCGTCTGCCTCAGGCCCAGCGCCTGCCTCGGGCTCGACGGAGACTCCGGGCGCAGCGTCTGCCTCAGGCCCAGCGCCTGCCTCGGGCTCGGCGGAGACCCCGGGCGGGCGGGACCAGTCGAACGCGGGGAATCTGCCGGCCCCGGCCGGCTCGCTCGCCTGATCACCCGCAGACACCCCGGATTCACCTGCCGCCGGGCCAGCCTCGGCCAGCTTGTTACCGGACGTAGGCTCGGTGTCATCCGCGGGCTTGCGGGACCAGCCGAACGTGGCGACTGAACCGGGCTTGACCGGCTCATCCGGCTCATCCGGCTGGTCCGCACCGGTTTCGCCGGTGGCTGGTTCGGGGGTGCCGCCTGGCTCACTGGGCCCGGCCGTGCCGTCACCGGCGGCCGGGGCGTCTGCCGGTGCCTGGGGTTCCTCGCCGGGTTCCGCGTAGCGGCCCGCGCGGTCGATCGTCCAGCCCGGTGCTTCCTTGAAGGCTGGCCATTCGTCGGCCCAGTTGCCGGTCTGCCCCGGTACGGACGGACCGGCGGGGGTGGGCCGCCGGGGCAGTGCTGGGAGCGTCTCATCGCTCGCGGGCGCAGGCTTGGCTTGTGGGGGGCCGCTGAGCGCGGCGGGTGGCTCCCAGGGCCGGGCCGTCTCCTGCTCCGCGGGGGTGGGCGGCACGAACGGCGGCGTTGCTGGCGAGCGCGTCGACGGCGGGGCCAGGGACAACGGCGGGGGCAGGGGTGACGGCGGGGCCAGGGACGACGGCGGCGGGGATGCCGCGGGCGGCGGTGGCTGCTCCCATGGGCTCCATGGGGTCGCGGGCTTCGTGAGCTCCAGCTCGACGCGCTCCCAGACCTCCTGAGTGGCCGAGTCCTTGGTCAGCTTGGGCGCCTGGCTCGCAGCACCGGCCGCCGACAGTTCCGCGTCCACACGAGCCCACAGCTCGTCTGCGGGCGACTTCCCGGCGGGCCAGCCGAGCCCGGAGGAACCGGAGTCGGCCGGGGTGGCCGGGCTCTCGGCTGACGTTATGTCGCCGGGCGGCTCGGGGGCGGTCTCGCCGTGCCGGGCTGGCGGGCTTGCCACCGCTGGCGCGGGAACGAAGCTCGCGGCCGCCGCGGACGTGGCAGCGGGTCCCGGGGCGGCCAGCGGCGTGGCACCCGCGCCCAGCGTGTCCCTGGCAGCGGTGGCGCCGCCAGCGGCGGCGCTTTCCTGGCCGGAGACACCCCCTACGGCGCCCTCCCAGCCGGAGACCCGCCCTCCAGCGCTTTCCTGGCCGGAGATACGCCCTGCGGCGCCTTCCTGGCCGGAAACGCGCCCTGCGGCTGTCTTGCCTGCAGGAATCCTGTCGTCAGCGGGGGTTATGGCGGCCGCGGACCTCGGGGCGGCGCCGCGAGCGGATGCCCGCCCGTTCCCTGCTGATTCACTTGCCCTACCGCCCCCCGCGGCCGATATGTCCCGGCCGAAGATCTCGTCCCGCCCCGCGATCACGCCTATCGCGAGCATGATCGCCGCTATCACGCTCACGCCGATCGCGGCGTAGACGAGTGGCAGCTCGCTGGTGAGCGCGCCCGCCAGCAGCAGCCCAAGCCCCGCGACCACAAGAGCGGCGCTGAACCGGATCACGAACCTTCCCCTCCGGGCAAGCGCCAGGCACCACCTTCGTCAGCGGCGCTCGTGCGGCGAACCATCGGACGGGCGGAACCCACCGGAGTGAGCCGCAGGCTCAGGCTGCCCCGCGTACGCCGGGGTCGCACCGGTCGCACCGTTGCGGACGTCGGCGCGCGGCATGGCAGCGGCAACGGGCTGTGGGCCGGTGCCGACGACTGCACGGAAGCCGCCGGTGTCCGATGCTCCCGCTTCGAGATCGCGCAGCAAGCCTTCCAGGTAGGCCTTGAACCTGCTGCGGTACTCGCGCTCGAACGCGCGCAGGTCGTCCACCCGGCGCTCGAGCTCTTCGCGCTGCTGAACCAGGGACCCCATGGCCTGACGGTGCCGCTCCTGAGCGTCCCGCTCCAGGCTCTCGGCCCGTGCCCGGGCGTCGCCGGTGATCTGCTCGGCCTGACGACGCGCCTTGCTGAGGATGTCGTCAGCCTCCCGGCGGGCACGGCCGAGGGTCTCGTCGGCCTCGCGACGGGCGTCGGCGATCGCCTGGTCGGCGGTCTGCTGGGCGAGGGCAAGAACCCGCGCCGCGGTGTCCATGTTGTCCTCGGCCGGGGCGACGCCCATCATGACGGGCTCCGGCCTGCGCTCGGGCTCGGGGCGCGGTGGCTCCGGTGCCATGAGCTCAGGCTGGGCTTCCGGCAGCGGGGAGCTGAGAGCTGGTGCTGGCGTCTTACCACCACGCATGAACTCGGCCAGCTTCGCCCGGAGTTCCTCGTTCTCCTGGAGCAGCCGGTCCAGCTCCGCCTCGACCTCGTCGAGGAAGGCGTCGACCTCTTCCTCGTCGTAGCCGGGCCGGAGCCTGGTGGTACTGAACTGCTTGTTCCGCACGTCCGCGGGCGTCAGCGGCATCTCGTCTCCTTGGCGCGCTTGGAGTGTCCTACAGGCGGCACCGTTCAGATTAGCGGAACGACCAC
>Ga0070730_10006332_pt1 | contig 10136 bp, 8 predicted proteins | sample Coa_R1_3_FD_66447 | JGI IMG/M metagenome (GOLD analysis project Ga0070730, IMG submission 66447) | Surface soil microbial communities from Centralia Pennsylvania, which are recovering from an underground coalmine fire - Coalmine... | ecosystem: Environmental > Terrestrial > Soil > Unclassified ... | reverse complement strand
GTCCAGGCAGGCGACAGGCTGGTATGCACGCGTGCTTTGATGCCGGCGTGAGACAGGGCCGTTTCGATGTCGAGCGTTATCATGCTCATTGCCGGGCAGCCGGTGTAGGTGGGCGTGATTGTCACGTCGACCGTGTCGCCGTCCACTGATACGTGGCGTAGGATGCCCAGATCACCGATGGTGAGAACCGGGATTTCTGGGTCGCAGACATCCCGCAATGCTGCGAGCGCGCGTTCGCGCAAGTTTGCTGTGGCTACCATGGAGCACCAGGATATGTGCGTTGCAGATACTGAAGTTCGGCCAATAGGTAGCCGAGATGTTCGGTGTGGCGACCGGCGCGGCCACCGGACTGCATCCAGCCATCCGCGGGGCGCGCCAATGTGGCGCGTACCAACGCGGTATCTAGGGTGCCGCTCCATATGTCGCGCAGCAATGAGGTGTTAGGCATCACGTCGCCTTCGTCAGCGGCGAACAGTTCACCGGTATAAGGCCACAGATCATCGATCGCACTCTGGGCACGGCGATGGCTTTCGTTGGTGCCATCGCCGAGCCGGATAAGCCACTCCGTCGCGTGGCGCAGATGGTAGGTCGTTTCTTTTTCCGCCTTTGCAGCGATCGCTGCGACTGTATTGTCGGACGACGCAGTTGCTGCGCGCCAGAATGGATCGGCGAAGGCGGCGAACAGCATCAGCCGCGCAATGGTGAAGGCGAAGTCACCGTTCGGCAGTTCCACCAACAGACAATTGTGCCATGCCAGTGTGTCGCGCAGATAGGCGAGTTGATCCTCGGTATGGTTGGTGAGTTCGCCCGCATACGCGAAGAGCAGCCGGGCCTGGCCAATGAGATCGAGGGCGATGTTGGCAAGAGCCAGCTCCTCTTCCAGCATCGGTGCATGGCCGGTCCATTCGGACAGGCGGTGGCCGAGAATCAGCGCATCGTCCGCCCGGTACAGAAGCTGGCGAACAAGGGGTGTCTCCTTGACCGTGATGGATGTCGTGGCCATGGGCGTGAGCTTAGCATGGTTAGGCCGGGCGTATCACGCCCCATGCGGTGCGCAGGCGAGCGGTGCGAGCCAGCCATCGGGATGGGCGCTGTCCAGATTGAACGCGAATATCGAGGCTTGCGGATACAGGGCGCAGGCACGGGGAAGCGCATCGGGGACGTCGCCGCGTGCGAACAGCACGGGCTTATCCAAATTGATGCCGTTGCGCACGAAGTCCATTGCGAGGTTCGGTGCTGTGCGATTGGCACGGTCATTGAATGCACTATCGAAGTCATTGATCAGGATGATGGAGCGCCCGTCCCTCGGCAGGGCAGCGGCAAGCCGGAATACAGACGATCGCTCATGCATGACGCGGGCCTCGAACAGCACCTGGCCTGGCAGGCGAGCCAGGCTGACCGGGACCAGCAGCAGGCAACAGGCAACAATGAAGCGTTGCCATTCCACGGTCTGGCGGGAAAAGACGCTGGCGACAGTGATGTGCATGACGATGAAGCCGTCGAACCAGTAGCGTGGTCCCATCTGGAAGCCACCGAGATCTGGGTAAATCAGGAAGACGGCGAAGTTCGCGAGCGGCACGAAGTCGAAAAAACGGAAATTGCGTGATCGCAATCGGAGGTAGAGCGAGACAAAATAGAGGCCTGGCAGGACCAGCGACGCGGTGTCCGCTAATTCGCCGGTCCGCCACGCGGTCTGCACCAACATGCGAAAGCGGCCCTCTGGCGCATCGGTACCTATCAGGCCGTGGGTGCCGAGCGTTATATTGCCTGCCCAGGCGGTGGGGACGAGGAGCGGGCTGCCGGTGACGAGCGTGTTGTAGATACAGAATAAAGCCAGCAGCGGTGCCGCGCCGACGAAGCCGAGCAGGAAGGTGCGTCGCTTACAGCCTTGTTCGATCCAGCCGGCTAGTATCGCGGTGCCAACCAGCGCGGCACTGTCGACCCGGCAGAGCAGCGCGGCACCGAAACAGACACCCGCGGCGACCGGCCACCATGGCGACGGATTTCCCTCCGCTCGAAGGATGCAGACGATACTGCCAACCACTGTGACCGCACTGACGCAATGCGAGAAATAGGTGGAGGCGTTCAGCAGGAAAAACCCGGTGCTGGCGTAAGCTGCCAGGATTGGCACGACCATGGCTGGCCGCGTGCATTCCAGACGCAATGCTGTCCAGAGCAGCAATAGCAATGCCGCGCCACACATTGGCGCAGCGAGCCACGGCAGATGGATCGCCTGGAACAATGCGAGGACCGCCGGCCAGCCAGGCAGGTACTGGCTGATCCAGATGCCGTTATGCGCCACGACATCATTCTGCGCGAACAGTCCCGGTTCGGCAGGTGCGGCGTCCCACAGATGACCATGCAGAAACGTCGTCGCCTGAAACAGGAAGGCACCCTCATCGGCGGAGTTGGCGAATCGATCGAAGGCAAGGAAGATAATCGCAGCAGGCAGGACAGTGGCGGCAATGATGATGACGCCTACCGCACGGTCGTTACTTGCTAGGCGATCGAGCAGCACCAGGGTGGACAAACGTGCGATGTGGCGTGCGCATACACAGATCAGAATGCCGATACAAATACCAACGCTGCCCAGCACCAGCGTCTGAGGGCCGAGCCATAGCTTCATCCGCGATGTTACCGTGACAACGGACAATGCAAGCGATAGCAAACCCAGAGAAATTGCAGGCGTAACAAACGGATGGGCTGACGGGATCTTGAGATCGGAGGGCAGCAGGTGCCGAAGAGGCAATACTCGCTTCGACTCACTCATACACCAGCCATATATCGCAGATCAGGGCCGGCGTCCCATGCGTGACGCTTTGCCTCACGGTTTTGTCACCCCGGCTGTGGAACTGATCGTGCCAGTTGGTGAGATGGCGACACGAGGTCGCAAGCGCTTACCTGACGTCGAAGCCGGTGCTGGCTGGGGTTGCGTGGCGGGACCATGCCAGTGCCATGATACAGATGACCTTGTCGCACGATCGTGCGATACGTGTGGACGGAGGCGGAAGTTCCGTCAGTAACGATCCAACGTAAGGTGCGTCTGGTGGACGCATGATCAGCCATACCTCGGCGCCGGAGTGGACCCTATCGATTACCTGTGCCGGCGTGACCCAGTGTACGTTCATCCGGTCTGGCATCAGACCGTTTTCAACGTTGCCGTGCGGCGCGGTATCCAACATGCGCGGATGCCCGAGATACGGTGCGTAGTAGGCGATGGTGGTGGGATCGGTCAGCGGCGCAAGAACCACCTCGTCGGCATGCGCAAGCTGTGGCCCGATCTGGTGGAAAATGCTTCGCCAGGGTTCGTTATGGATAGTTGTGTATTGGTAGCCCAATCCTGTGCCGATGGCGGCGCAGGCCATGCCGGCGGCCACGGAGCGATATCTCCACGGCGTTGCGATCGCGTCGGCGAGTAGAAGCGCGAGCGGCAGATCCAGCCAGCAGAACATGCGCGCGATGAAGATCGGGTGGAGCAGGCTGGCTGTAGCGATGAGCAGGACGTAGATACAAGGTATGGCGAGCAACACGAGCAATGTGCTGCGCGCCGACGGCACCAGGATTTGGCGCACCGCCAGCACGGCAAGCAACAACAGTGCGAGCTCGGCTCCCGGCACCTTGTCAGGGGTTGCCGAACCGACGACGACCGGACTGAGTGCGCGCACCACGTCCACTGGGCGGAACGGAGGAATCCACGAAATGCCGGATCCGGATCGGCCCTCTCCAAGGATCGCCATCAGTTCCGGAATGGTCAAAACGAAGACAAGGGCATTGATGGCAACCCAGCGGCGCCACGCCTGACGCTGGTGGCGCGCAGTCGCGGCGATGACGACAATGTTGCAGGCAACGAGAAAGAATGCCGCGATGACGTGACAATAGAGTGCAGCTGTCGCGCAGAAACCATAAAGCACAGCAGTTTGCCATTGCCAATCCCCGCGCAGCATGCGCGCGATGGCGAGCAATGCGCCGCACAGTGGTATCAGCAGTAGAGCATAGGTTCTCGCTTCCTGGGCAAAGCCGATCTGCATTGGCAGCAAGGAGAAAGCCAGCATTGCGAGCAGGCCATGGCGTCGTTGATGGAACAGTTCCATTGCAAGCAGATAGACGAGCGGCAGTGTCAGGACCGAAGCCAGCAGTGACAGGGACCGCAGCGCGGTTTCGCTGCTACCGAACAGCGCCATCCAGGCCTTGATTGCGATGTAGTAGAGTGGTGGGCTGTTCTCGTGAAACAGGCCGGTTGTCCACAGAAATTTCAGGCTGAAGAGGCTTGGATAGTAGCGGGTGAAGAGTTCATCCGTCCACAGCGACTGGCTGCCCAGCTCGAAGGCGCGCGCCATGACGGCAATCGCAATTACCAGCGCCGTGGCGCCAATAAAACGTGTGCGCGGGCTTGCTGGCAGTAGCATACACGTTCCTCGATTGGAGAAGGTGGCCACTACCTGCCGCGCAAAGCGCGCACTTGGCCAGCCGCCTCCTGCATATGTGATGGCAGGCTCGAGCGAACGTGACGTCGTATCAGTGAACCGGTATGCGCACCTTCATGGATGAGATGCTGCGCAGAAGGTTCGAATAAACGCGCGTGGGTGATTCCAACACCTCGATCATAGGGAAACGCTTGAGCATCTCCTCCCAGAGACTGGTGAGCTGCAACTCGGCGAGCCGGTTGCCGACGCAACGGTGGATGCCGAACCCAAACGAAAGGTGCTGGCGTGGACGCGCGCGGTCGATCAGGAACTCGTTGGCGCGCTCGATGCCATCTTCGTCGCGATTGCCCGAGATGTACCACATTGCGACCTTCTCGCCTTTGCGGATGCGCTTACCGCCCAGCTCGGTGTCACGCAGCGCGGTGCGGCGCATATGGATCACCGGCGTGACCCAGCGGATGATCTCCGATATCGCGCCAGTGAGCAGCTCGGGATTTGTCATCAGCTTGCGATATTGGTCCGGATGATTGTGCAATGCCCACAACCCGCCCGACATGGAATTGCGCGTCGTATCGTTGCCACCGACCAACAGCAGCAGCGTGTTGCCCATGAATTCCGCCGGCCTTGATGGCAGATCGCGCGTTGCCTCGCCGTGGGCCAGCATCGAAATCAGGTCGGGCCGTGGCGGCTGCGCGGCGCGCTCGCGCCAGAGCTCGGTAAAGGCCTCCATCATCTGCTGGAGAACGGCTTCGCGCTTTTCGTCGGAGTCGATTTCCGTGCCGGCGCGCGTGTTCACGGTGGCCACGTTGGACCAGTACGTGAGCTTGCGGCGCTCCTCGAATGGGAAATCGAACAGTGTGGCGAGCATCTGCGTGGTGAGCTCTATCGATACGCGATCGACAAAGTCGAACGGTTCGCCGCGGGGTAGTTCGTCCAGCACACGCTGCGTGCGTTCGCGGATGGTGCCGGACAGTCGTTGTAGATTCGATGGCGCGACGACAGGGGAGACGACCTTGCGTTGTTCGTCGTGCTTTGGCTGATCCATGGAGATGAAGCTGGGGCGGCGGTAGTCCATCGGTGCGTCGCGCAGCACGATGCCGCCCATCAGGGCATCGGACGAAAACACGTGCTGGTTGGTGTCGACCGCCATGATGTCGCGGTATTTCGTCACCGACCAATAGTCTCCGTACATACTGCCTTCGCTCCAATGCACGGGATCGTCGCGGCGCAGGCGCTCGAAATATGGTTCCCAGATGTCGTCCTGGTACAGGCGCGGTTGGCTGACATCGATCCTGTCGATCGGAAGCGATGCAGCGTCCTCACGCGGGTCGAAATTGACCGGAGCGTTCATCGTGTTTCTTCCCTGCTGGCCGGCGTGATGCTTGATTGAGCGGCAGCGTGCACTGTGGGCTACATGTTGTCCACTTCGTCGGGGACTTCGTAGAATGTCGGGTGGCGATAGATTTTTGAAGCAGTGGGCTCGAACAGCATGTCCTTGTCGGACGGATCGGATGCGCTGATGGCGTTCGACGGGACGACCCAGATGGAAAGGCCCTCGCCGCGGCGCGTATAGACGTCGCGCGCAGCCTGCAACGCCAATGTAGCATCAGCGGCGTGGACCGACCCGACGTGGCGATGCGCGAGGCCGGTGCGGGCCCGAATGAAGACCTCCCAGAGCGGTGTGGCTGTTTCGATCATTCGGCGGCTTCGCGTCGTGGGGCGGACCGCTGCTTTGCGGCGTAGGCGAGTGCGGCTTCGCGCACCCAGGCACCGTCCTCGTGCGCGCGGTGGCGGGCGGCGAGGCGTTCACGGTTGCACGGGCCATCACCGGTGAGCACGCGGCGGAATTCGTCCCAATCGATCACTCCGAATTCCCAGTGGCCTGTGGTCTCGTTGAAGCCCAGATCGGGGTCGGGGAAGGTAAGGCCGAGATAGTGGCCCTGCGGCACCGTCGCATCGACGAATTTCTGGCGCAGCGAGTCGTTGGTGAAGCGCTTGATCTTCCAGCGCATCGAGGCGTCGGAATGCTGCGATTGCGAGTCCGGTGGGCCGAACATCATCAGGCTCGGCCACCACCAGCGGTTCAGCGCATCCTGCGCCATCGCGCGCTGTTCTTCGCTGCCGTGGGCGAGGGTGGTCATGATCTCGAAGCCCTGGCGCTGATGGAACGATTCCTCCTTGCAGATGCGGATCATCGCGCGTGCATAGGGGCCGTAGGAGCAGCGGCATAACGGGATCTGGTTCATGATCGCCGCACCATCGACCAGCCAGCCGATCGCGCCGATATCGGCCCAGGTCAGCGTCGGATAGTTGAAGATGGACGAGTATTTCGCGCGGCCTGTCAGGAGCTGGTCGACAAGTTCCTCGCGCGAGACCCCGAGGGTTTCGGCAGCGGCGTAGAGGTAGAGACCGTGGCCGCCTTCGTCCTGCACCTTGGCAAGCAGTGCGGCCTTGCGGCGCAGCGTGGGGGCGCGAGTGATCCAATTGCCCTCGGGCAGCATGCCAACGATTTCCGAATGCGCATGCTGGCTGATCTGGCGGACCAGGGTACGGCGATAGGCGTCGGGCATCCAGTCGTTTGGTTCGATGCGTTCTTCCGCGTCGATACGCGACTGAAAGCGCGTGGCAGCTTCGCTGGTGTCGACGGGACCGGTGGGGGCGTTGAGGGCCTGGCTATACATGGTGCTATTTCCGGCCAGCAGAGACTATCACTTTTGGCTGCCCTACACGGGCACGAGGGTTCGTGGGACAAATATGGCCCAGCCAGCCCCCGTCTGAAAGGCCTGCCCATGGACTTCGCCCTGACCGACGCGCAGCAGCAGATCCGCGATGAAGTTTTGCGCCTGTGCGCGCGCTTCGACGACGCGTATTGGCTGGAGCGTGACCGCACCGCCACATTTCCGGAGACATTCTTCGTTGCGATGGCGGAGGGGAACTGGCTGGGTGTCTCGATGCCCGAGGAGTTCGGCGGGGTGGGATTGGGCATCACCGAAGCGGCGATCGTGATGCAGGCGGTGGCCGAGTCCGGCGCATGCATGTCGGGTGCATCGGCCATCCACATCAATGTGTTTGGGCTGAACCCGGTGGTCGTGTTTGGTACCGAGGCCCAGAAACGGCGCATGCTGCCGCCGATCATCGCCGGACGCGACAAGGCCTGCTTCGGGGTGACCGAGCCGAATGCGGGCCTGAATACGACGCAGATCACGACACGCGCGGAGAAGCGTGGCGATCGTTATGTGGTGAATGGGACGAAGATCTGGACCTCCACGGCGCAGGAGGCGACGAAGATCCTGCTGCTGGCGCGGACGACGCCGTTGGACCGGGTGCAGCGGCATAGCCACGGGTTGACGCTGTTCTACACCACGCTCGATCGTGCGCATGCCGAGGTGCGGTTGATCCACAAGATGGGGCGGCATGCGGTGGACTCGAACATGGTATTCTTCGAAGACATGGAGGTGCCGGAAGAGGACCGCATCGGCGAGGAGGGGGAGGGGTTCCGGACGTTGCTGCATGGGCTGAATCCGGAACGCGTGCTCGTGGCGGCGGAAGGGATCGGGATCGGCCGCGTCGCGATCGAGCGCGCGTCACGGTATGCACGGGAGCGCGTGGTGTTCGGGCGGCCAATCGGACAGAACCAGGCGATCCAGCATCCGCTGGCGAAGTGCTGGGCGGAATTGGAGGCGGCCAATCTGATGGTCATGAAGGCGGCGTGGCTGTACGACGAGGGTCGCCCGTGTGGGGCTGAGGCGAATGCCGCGAAGTATCTGGCGGGTGAAGCGGGGTTCCGGGCGTGCGAGCAGGCGGTGATGACACATGGTGGGATGGGTTATGCACAGGAATACCACGTGGAACGTTACTTGCGCGAATCGCTCATTCCGCGGATCGCGCCGGTCAGTCCGCAGTTGATCCTGAGCTATCTGGCAGAGCGCGTGCTGGATTTGCCGAAGTCGTATTGATCAGTTCGGCAAAGCGACCAAATAGCAACTTCACCTCGAGCGAAGCGAAGCAACCTCTCGAGGTTGCTTCGCTTCGCTCGCAATGAAAAATGTGGGTGCGGGCACCCGGCTATTTGAGTTGGTCGCGGATCTTGTCGACGCCGGCTCGGGCACAGGCTTCGTCGAGGTTGCCGCCAGGGGCGCCGGCGGCGCCAATCGCGCCGATCACTTCGTCACCTAGCTTGATGACGACACCGCCGCCAACCAGGATCAGATGCGGCAGCTGGGTGAACAGATTGGAAAAGCCAGCGGCTGACTTCGCGCGTTCAACCAATGCAGTGGTGTCGTTCTTGAACGAGGCAGAGGTGTAAGCTTTGTCGAATGCACTATCGAGCGTGTGGCTGCCAGCGCGATCGCCTCGCAGCACCGCCTGACGGACGCCATCTGCGTCCACCAGAACAGCGGTTTCCGCGTAGCCCTGCTCGGCACACTTCGCCACGGCTTCCCCGACAGCCTGGCTGGCGAGCGACGCCGGGATGTGATGCGTCGGCAGCAACCCATCGGCATAGGCAGCGAGAGGGAGCAGGGAAGCGCAGGCGGCCAGCAGAAGGCTGTCTTTCATGGCTTTCACTCCTGTGTGCGGGCGAACACCAGATTGCGGGCACGGCTGCCGTCGACGTGCAGGGCGGTGATTGCGCCGTTGCTGTCGCGCAGAATACGGACGTCGAGCCAAGCGCGGAACAGATTGCCTGGGGTGATGATCCGGATGCAATCGCTTTCGACCGGTTCGATCTCCCAGGTGACCGCGATGCGCATCGGGCCGGCGATATGCGCGGTCATGCTGGTTTCGCCGCGTTGGATGGTCCAGGTCGCGGCAATCTCCGGGTTGAAGTAGCGACCTGGCAGGTCGTGCGGCAGCGTCGCGGACTTTGTCACGCGATGCAGGATTTCGCGAATGCCCGCATCGCGCTCCAGTTCCAGCGCATCATCGCGCAACGGCCGCACGGTGAAGTCGTTGGAGCCCCGGTTGGTGGTGAGGCGGCCATCCTCGGTGGGGATGATGGGGAATATGACGCCATGCGTGCTCGCGGTCCTGCGACCCGCTTTGTCGACGGCGAGTTCCACCGTGGCGCCGGTGTCGCGGTTCAAGTAGCGGCCGGGAGGCGGAGGCGTTGTGGGCATCGGCGGCACGGGATGGATGCCTGGTCTATCCGCGATCAGTGCATCGACCATCTGGAATGCGAGGTTATGCGGATCGGAACCGCCATCGTTGCTGATGCAGATCACGGCGGCATCGTGATCCGGAAGGCGGACGAAGCTGGTCTTGTAGCCAGGCCACAACCCGTCATGACCGATCGTGCGGACGCCGCGATGCGCCTTGATCCGCAGGCCGCGTGCGTAGGTGTTCGGCTGGCCGTTGGCGAAATGCGTTATCGCGGTGAGCGGGTTTGCGAGGGCGGTGCCGCCGACGCGCGGCGAGGCCATGTTGGCGTGCCAGAGGGCGAGATCGGTTACACATGAAACCAGGCCGCCTTCGCCATGCAGCGGGAAACCATGCTGTGCGCGCGTCCAGCCATCCCGTGCCGGAAGGTAGCCGGTGGCAAGGTTCTGCACGATCTCGGTGGTGCGTTCGACATGTTGCGTTGCGTTCATGCCGAGCGGTGTGAAGATGCGGTGTTCTAGGAAGTCGCGGAATGGCTCGCCGCTGACATGCTCGACGATGCGGCCTAGGAGCATGAAGTTGGAATTGCTGTAGAGGAAGCGCGAGCCTGGCTCG
>Ga0070730_10006331_pt1 | contig 10138 bp, 12 predicted proteins | sample Coa_R1_3_FD_66447 | JGI IMG/M metagenome (GOLD analysis project Ga0070730, IMG submission 66447) | Surface soil microbial communities from Centralia Pennsylvania, which are recovering from an underground coalmine fire - Coalmine... | ecosystem: Environmental > Terrestrial > Soil > Unclassified ... | reverse complement strand
AGTGTGCTCGTGTCGAGCAACGTACGCCGGCCCAGGCGGTCTTCGCCAATCGGAACGCACGACGCGAGCCCCTGCGCGTGCTCCCAGCGTGGCACCTGTGTTCTACCGCTGAGCTCGCGTACGAGCTGACGGAGTCGTCGCGTGCGCTCCTCCAACACGTCGTTCGTCGAAGCGCGAACCAGAAAGTAGAGTCCGACCGAAAAAGCATGCTCGCGCCTGCGCTCGAGTGCACGCCGCAACGTTTCGGCATCTTCGATCGCCGTGTCCCGCGCCGCCGACGGCGCCGACGACTGGTACTGGCGCAACTTGGTATCGAGGCGAGCGCAGATCCGTTCGGTGTCCTGCGGCTCGACATGCAGCGCCACGTCGATCGGCAGCGAGCCGTCCAGGACAGGCGAGAGCCAGTCGAGCCCGACTGCCCGCGGCCAGGCGCTGAGCACCACCGTCCTGGACAACTCGCCGTCGGCGTTGACGTGCTGTGCCCTAGTCTGCAGCAGCCGCGGCCCAATCATCGATTTCTTCGTCGGGAGTGGTGACCAACACGCCTGGATCAGATCGCCAAGAACATGCGGATGACTGCCTTCATCGTGCACCCGCCGCGGCGGCAATCCAGCTCGACTTAGGCTGTCTTCGATGGAGCGGACTCGATCGGCGAGCTGGTGCTCGTCGGTCGCGCCCACCACCAGGTAGCGCTCCCGCTGTACGAGCCCAGAGGTCGCCGCGTGCGCTCTTAAAAAGCTTGCCAGGCGCATCGCCTCCGACGATCCGTCCTGTGCGATCCGCATCAGGACTGGCTTGAGGTCGACCGGCGTCGCTCGCACGACGACCTGGATGGGGCAGGTCAACCCGTCCAGAAAACCGGCCCAGCGCATCACGGCCGATCGCTTCTGGAGCGTGTGCGCCAGCCGCAAGTTGGTACTCGGCAATCGCCACACCGCTCGACACTCTTGCTTCCAGGTGAGCCTGATCACGCCATTCGCCGTCACATCGCGCACGCCCGTATACGCGTTCGGGTTCTTGCGATCCCCTTGCTTCCTCCGCCAGGCGTACTCCGCTGCCTTTCTCAGTCCGTGCTCGATCGGCGGACTGATCGGCAGCGCCAACAGTCCACCCGCCAGCATCGGCACCGCCGCCAGCGCCGCACCGACTTCCACACCAAATGGCTGCCCGAGAACCCATCCCGCCGGACTGCCGAACAACGCGGGTCCTAACAACAGATTCACCTGCCGGACCGTGAGCCACCCGACTCGGTCGGGTGTGCTCAGATGCGTGGGCACGACGTGTTCTGGCTCGATCACGTCATCGAACTCAGACGCGTTGTTCATCAGCCACCCTTCAACGTGGTCGCCAACGTGTCGGCGATCAGCTTGTAACTGCCGGACAGCACGGCGGCCGCGATCATGCCCCACAGCGCGTTCTTCGCTCGCTCGTTCGCGTGCGAGCTACCCATCCCGACCGCCAGAAAGATCGCCACTCCAACGCACGCCGCGCCGATCAGCGCGGCCACGATGAGGGCAACCTGGCCAGTAAGGGTCACGATGCCCGCGGCAATGCTTGCCATGGAAGAGTTCTCCTTTCGATCAGACGCCGGGCAGACGCGGCTGTGACGCCTTCGCGCCCGCCGCTGGGACACTGTTGACGAACGTCATGCCAAGAACGCGCGCGCCGCGGTACACGACACTGGCGCCGCGCAATACACCGAAACGGGGAATGCTGCCGTAGACCAGTAGATCGGCCAGGTCGATGGCCAGCACGACCATTACTCCGCTGAAGAGCATGCCCATTTCGCTGGATCCTCCGCCTCCGAATGGGCCGTTCTCGAAGGCCAGCTTCAGCGCGATCGTGACCAGGACCTGGCCGAAGGTCCAGCCAACAAACTGCCTGGTCCACGTGGTGGCGACCCACTGCGCTTGCGGTATCGCCCAGCACGCCAACGCCAGCGGCGCGGTGACAATCAGAATCCAGAGCAGCCCGATGCGATACAGCATTTTGAGGCCGAGCTGGAGTCCGAACCACAACACAAAAACCACGAGCAGGCCAGTGGTTAGGCTGTCGAAGATGGGTGCGCCATCGAAGCCGCGCGGGACGAACTTGGTCCCAATCGCCTCGCACACGAGGTTGTTCCAGTCGATCGCCTTCGAGACGAGAAATGGGGCGCCGTTCGCCAGCGTGGCAGCCAGGCTCAGCCGGCCGAGGTGCTCGCCGAGGTCGCCACCCCATCCGAAAACCTGGCGACCAGCCAGAGAGGCCGCCGCCAGCACGACGCCGAACGCCGTGATGCCGGCAATGACAAGGTGCATGTCCGCTTCCAGACCCGCGACCGGTCCGAACTTGTACGTCAGCGCCGGGTCGGTGTAGGTGAAAATGTTGGCGCCACTGCGCCAGATGTCAGACCAGAGCCTGGAAAGCGCACCCGCGAGCTGCTGGCTCAGCAGCAACAAAACATTACCGAAGAGACGCTCAGGGTTGAGCGCGCTCAGAATGGGTCCGAGGTCGATCAACGGCCCGGATCCGCCGCCTCCAGACGGACCGCCAGGTCGGGGTGTGGCCACCGGGCTGGGAACCGGCACCGGTGAAGTGACCGCTTGCGCAAGGTGCGTGACACTCCAGAACAATGCAGAGTCCTCCGTTCGTAACATGGGCGCGCCGGCGAAGCGTGGTCGCCGCCGCGCTGAAGGATCGAGGCGCTGGCTCCAGCGCTCGAGGCGCCGAACTCAGCTGGATCTAGGTGCGAGTGCTGGAAGGCTCGCGAGCCAGACCGGCGCGTAAGCCACTAGAGATCGTGGCGCGAGCTTCGCCTTCAGAAAGACCCAGTCGTGTGGCGGCGTCGACGAGGACGTCCTCGATATCGCTCCGCACAAGGGCTCCAGTCGAGATGAAACGGGCAAGACGAAATGCGGCAAGATTCAGACGCGCGTTCCGGCTCCCAATCGGTGCCTGTAAGAGTTGCCTCTCCTCGGATGCCAGCGCCGCCGCGGCATAGCCCTTGTGGAGTCCCGACGGAAGTGTGGATGGAGGCACGTGCCGAACCGTGAGTCGTTCAACCAACCACGGCGGCATTTCAGCGACGGGCGCCTGGTCTGGCCGGTGCCCGTCCTTCCATGTGTAGATGTGACCACTCCTGTGCACGGCGCCGACCGTGACCACATAGCCTCCGCAGCAACGTACGTCCAGGCCTGCCCCGAGCTTGCTTGCGGTGTTCTTCAGATGGGTGTGGGGGTAACCGAAGTACACATGTTCCCCGGAGCCGGTGCTTACGCGCTGGGTGAGTGGGAGTGATCCATGCTCCGACTCGAGCTCATCGAGTGACGCGCGACCCGCGGCGCCGTCGATGTCGAGGACGACGACGCCTGAGGGCTCTCCAGTGGCAAGCGCCGGGTTGGCAAATGGAGCGTTTCCCCACCAGGCGCGGATGACGACGAGGCTGGTGGTTGCGTGCCTGACCCCATTTGGCACGAGGTGGGCGATGGGATGCTTGGCCGGACTGGGGCAGTCCGCACGTCCACAGGCGCACCGCTCGCGGATCGCCCAGTAGACCGGTAAGACGGGCCGCCGAAGTCGAGCGTGCGCAAGGGCTGATCGGAATCGAGGATTGTCGGTTCCCAGTCCCGCCATGGGTCACCACTACCCTCCTTCAGGCGGCTGTCGGCACGAAAGACCTGCAGCCGGCTGTCATAGAACGAAAGGCTCACGTCGGGCGTCGGAGCAGCACCAGCACCGGCGCAGCGACCCTTGAGTGGCCGCTTAATCCAGGCGGGGCACAGCCAGCAGCGCCACCCGCCTGCCCAGGCTTGAATGAGATGCGCGTGGGAGGCGATGTTGGGTCGAGGGTCTCTCCTATTTCGGGCCCAGCCGCTACGCGCTGCGGCTCTCGACGACGGAAGGTGGAGTTCAGGTGTTCGACACTCGCTCGGAGGCAGGCAAGTCAGGATCCTGACGAACTTATTGGTCGCGGGCTCGCTGGCACTGGGTCCAAAATCAAGGGCGCCGCTCGCCAACAGGAGCTTTTTGGTTCTCTCGGTCAGGCGTCGATCCACTTTCCTGCGTCGCAAGTAGAACCTCCTGCTCGGAAGTAGACGCATTGTCGCGCTACGCACACAAAAGAACAACACTTTTACTATGATGATCGAATGACGAGTCATGGCATGGCATGGCCTCGCTGCGTGCTTGCCGGCCTCGCCGGTCGCTCGGACCAGCGCCGGCTTAGTGTCCCTTGTCTGAGCTATTGGTGATGCCGGCCACCCAGAGATCGAGCTCAAAGCCCGAACTCGCACCGCCGAGCCAATGCGGACGATCGGCACCTCGCCGCGCTGGATGAGTCGGTACATGGTGGCGCGCGAAATAGACAGCCGCTGCGCGGCGTCGTCGATGCGGAGCAGCAGTGGCTCCTGGTCCAGGGCAGGTGTCATGCGGCGCGTCTGCAACCTCCTTTCGATTCCTGACCAATCTTGCGCTTTCCGGTTGACATTACCAAGACTTTTACTATGATGAAGAGATGACGACCAGACGGCAGGTTGCAGCGAACCGACGACCATTCGAACCGTGGGAAACCGGCCAGATCCTGGATCACTACGTCGCGGGTTTCGAGTGGACAATCCCAAGTCGCCTGGACGTGGTGGACTTCGCGTACCCGGAGCTGTTTCCTCCGCACTTTCACGGGCAGCCGATGCTGGTGTTTTCTGGTGCCCCGCCTCTTGCTCGCGTCAGCGCCGGCCCCGGTCTGCTGGAGGATTTCCTCAAGCTGGAGTCGGCCCCCGAAGGCGCAATACTCGCCTACGCCAGGCGATGGGGCCCGCTATGGTTGTGCCCTGATCACCTCCTTCCCGAACCGCACGATCCAGAATGCGGTCCATGCGTGTGTAATTGGGAGCTCGATGAGGACGAGGTGCAGTCGCGTGATCAGATCGCCGACGGTGGCATCGCTGACGAACCAGGAGAGAACGCGTACGAGAAAGCGTATATCGAGTTGTTGCTGGGCTGGCGCCTCCTATCACGTCAGGCGCGGGCAACCATCCGGATCGCGCGCCGACTGCACGATGGCCGGGCTGGCGATCAGGCTGATTGGGATTCAGTGCCGCTGACGCAGGCTCTCATGAGGCTCCTCATGCCGTTGAGTACAGAGCCGTTCATGGAATTCGGCGACATTCCGTATTCCGCGGAGATGAAAGAGCTCCTCGCCGCCAGAGCCCAATCCCGAGCGATTGTCGGTGACAGTCAAGATCTCCACCTAGCACGTGATCCGGCTCAACGCGTCATCGCTGAAGGTTATTTGCGGCACCTGGACGAGCTGGGCGAAAGGCGCATGGCGGAGTCACTGGACTTTCAGCGGCAAGTTTTTGGCGAGGTGCTGAACTTCTGGCTCGAGATGGCCGCAGTGCGACCGCGCATGGACTGGAGCGGCTCCAAACCTGCCGTGCAGCTCGGCGGTCACGGACTAATCGGCGCGCTTGCAGTCCAACTCCTGTTTGATTGTTCACGAACGGATGGACTCGCCGTATGTACGTCATGTGGCACGCCTTTCCTACCCGGGCCTCGTAGACCGCGCCGGGACCGCAACGTCTACTGCTCCGATTGCGGGCTCAAAGCTGCGACGCGGGATGCCTCTGCGCGCTACCGCCAGACGAAGAAGTATCGCGAAACCTACCAGAAGTGGTTCGAGGAAAAGCGATCTCGCCCGGCCGAGTAAGGGACGAATTCAATGAAATTGCGCCTGATCCCGGTTAGCTCGCCAGCATGGATGCGTTCGACGAGGACAGCATTCTTGCGCGCAAGTAACCGCTGACAAGCGCTCGCGCGATCTCGACCAGCCTGTAACGGAATGCGATCAAACGTGATTTCGACGCAAAATCGTTCCAAGGAGGCCGCTACGTGCCCTGGTCCAGCGGAACCAGCCGTTCGAGCTGGTCGATGAGTGACGGAATGTCAACCTGCAACGTATCCCACAGGATGTCGCGATCGATGCGTCCGCAATCATGGACCAATCTATTGCTCAGGCCGATGAGCTGCGTCCACGGCACGTCTCCCACTGAGTTCCGGGTGTCGTCTGAGACACGCGCCGGCCGCCTTGCCGATGATCTGCAGTGCGTGGGCCACCGCGTACTGCGCCAACCGCGACGCTTCATATCCATCACGGGTCAACCCGGCCGCAAAGTCCCGCGCGTCGCGGGCTGCCGTGAGCATGTCAAGTAGGTAGGCTTTATCCCGCCACATATAGCGGCTCGCGGTGCGCGAGTATGTGTTTACGGCGAATATAGTTGTCGCTTCGTTCCACCGAACGTCTCTCTAGGAGATCGACCCTCCGTACGAATAGGGTTTCCAGTTCTGCTTCCATTTGGAGCAATGTGAGGAGTGTAGGTCGGCGTTCATCGGAGAACGATGCCAGGATATCGACGTCGCTGTCGTCCCGGAAGTCTTCACGGATTGCCGACCCGAAGAGATCGAGTTCGGTAACGCCCCAGCGCTGGCAGAAGGCTTCGATAGCCTGTTGGTCGATGATGATGCGTATGGGCATGGAGCTTGATCCCACGGAAGTATTGCATTGGACGCTCAGCGTTGGAAGCTGACACGTTTAGAGAGACCTATCCTATCCGAGGGCAAGATACCGGCCGCAGACCTACGGAGCACCTCCAGGTCCAGGTAGGCCTGGCGTTGCCAAAGATCACCGGCACCGTTCGTCCAGTTCGTTGCACAGCCGAGCGCTGGCCCTTGGAGCTCGAGCACGGCGGGGCGACCAGACTGCAGAGGACGTAGGTCGGGCCTATGGCGGTGCTGCACTGATCATGATCAAACACTGCCCGCGACGATCTCGGTGCGACCAGGCGGGAGGGTGACCAGTTGCTCGAGCAGCTTGGGCATCAAAGGCAAGAGCGCTTCGAGGCGGTTGCTACCCGCTCGCAACACGAGCACACGTAAGATAGCGTCGGGCGCCACGTGCAGCCCGACGTCGACGGTGACGAATGCCCCGAAACCATTTGCAGCGGCCAACCGCAACAGTTCGCCGTTCTTGGTTCCCGCCCAACCCAGCCCGGTCACCGTATCAACCGAGTGTTGTGTGCCGAACGCTCGCGCAAGGCGCCGCGGGACGCACTCATCAAGTAGCACACGCACGCCCGGCTGTTACGTCGGCATGAGCGCGCGCGTGAGATCCAGCAACGCGACGGCCTGCTCTCGCCGGACGGACGGAAAATCGTCTATGAACGTGTCCAGGCTGTCCCCGGCAGATAGGTAGTCGAGCAGAGCGCTGACTGGTACGCGTGTGCCGCGAAAGACCGGCAGGCCACCCAAGACGTCGGGTGAGCGCTCGACCACAGCCAGGCGTTCACTCGATAGCTCGTCAATCTGGCGGTGGAGGTCGGCGCGATCTATGTTCGACATGGCGGCTTATCTCGAACCGAGATAATACGACTAGACGCAGCTAGACCAAACAGAAGGAGAACAAGCATCGTCGACAGCGACTGGATGCCGGGTTGGCTCTTCCGCCGTGTACGCTATGGCCAAGCAGTTAATGACCGACCTCCGCAATCAAATCGGAAACCTCTCTCGTGCGGAAAAGGCGGAGTTGCTTGACGCGCTGTGGGAGAGCATTGAAGCCGACGCGCTGCCCCTGACAGATACACAGCGCGCGGAGCTTGCACGTCGGGTCGCGCAGTACGAGCAGTATCCATCCAATGTGGTTCCCTGGGAACAAGTCAGGGCGGACCTGTTTCGCAGGGAGTGACGCTGCCCGTCGTCTGGACAAGGGCGGCGGATTCGGAGCTGAAGGGTGCGAAGGGATGGTATGAGGCCGTGCGGCCCGGCCTGGGTGACGGTTCGCGCTCGCCGTCGAGACAACAGTTACAGGCATCACGGAGAATCCGCTGCAATTCGCGGCAGTGTAAATCAACGGGCAGTGGGGCGGCGGCCGTGGTGCGGCGCTTCCCTACGGGAGTATTCGGGCCAAGCACTTCGCACACCCAGCTGTAGTCCAACGGGCGACAGGTGTGAGGTTGTATAACGACGGCGAGAGGCAACCATGCAGCGACAAATCGAGCTTCGCGACGACCAACTTGAGGAGCTTGAACGGATGGCGGGAGAAGAGCGGCGCAGTGTGGATCAGCTCGTTCAGCTCGCGGTTGGCGACTATCTCGCGCGCCATCATCGCGATTTGTCAGACTGGAGCCGCCGCTGGGGCTCATTAGCTGTCGAGGTTCGGTCTGGCACCAGGCCCAGCGTGCCGCCCGAAGAGATCGAACCCGACATTGCTGCCGCATCTGAGGAAGTCCGCACCGAGCGAGCAGCGCGTCGGAGTACCGGCGCGGTTGATGCGGATCGTAGTTGACGCAAACGTAATGGGTCTCGGCCGTCCTGACTCCGGTGAACTGTGTGCCAGCGCGCATGGATAGTTTCCCGGGCTCAGGGAGCTCTGGCCAGGAACCCCCCCCCCGCAGAGAAATCGTCGCATCACGGCCGTAGAAACTGCGACGAGACAATTGTGGGCGGAATGTCGCGACCGGCATCGGGTGTGCGTCCCAAGCGGAGCGGTGCGGGTCTCGCCGGCGGCGACGGCCCGAAGCATGTCAAGCCTTCGACAGCAATGGCCAAGTTGACCTCACTCGAACTTAGGCGTTACCTTTACCTGTCGTGGCTCAAGTAAAGCATAGGCATCGGGGCTATACCCGCATTAGCCGCAAGAATCAGGCGACCATCCCGATTGATGCTTTGCGGCAGGCCGGGCTTAAGCCAGGCGACGAGCTGATGGTCGAAGCTGCTGGCGCCGGGCGCATCGTTTTGGTGCGCGCGGTGGACCTCGTAGAGCGCCATGCTGGTAAGGCTCCGGGGGTCTATCCGCCAAACTACCTCGCTGAGCTGCGCGGCGAGTGGCGTTAGCGGTTCTTGACGCAAGTGTCGTCATCGCATATCGCGATCCCGCGGATGCATTGCACGCGCGCGCGGTTGCTGCGTTTCGGGCACACGGATCGGATGAGTTCGTCTTACCAGCGAGTGTTTATGCGGAAGTGCTGGTGGGACCCATGCGACACAGTCAGGCCGCGGTGGCCTCGCTTGAGGAATTCATCGGTGATTTCGGCATGAGAATCGCGCCTCTCACCGCAAAGATCGCCGCACTCGCGGCCGGGCTCCGCGCTCAGAACCCATCGCTCCGGTTGCCAGACGCCTTCGTGTTGGCAACCGGCGAGGACTCCGATGCCGGAGTCGTGCTTACCGGGGATTCCGCCTGGAGCAAGCTGAGCGGTCGGGTGCGGCTGATCTAGCGCATTTCGCAGTGGCCGACGCCGATCTCTCATCCGATGGGGGACCACTGATGCCTTGTCCCTCGCCGGCAGGAGGTGTCTGTGGCGCGGGTGAGCATGACAATCTTTGGTGGTCCGATTCACTCCAGGAGACTTGGACCTCTCACTCCGGACGCTGACGGACCTCGCGCTCCAGCTGGATTTCGATCGTGGAAGTACAAGGCGGAACAAAGCTCCAGCGGTGCTTCCGTGTCCCAACGGAGGAGCTTGGAGACCACCGCACCGGGGCCTCGTGAAACATGAACATGTGTAGCAGTTTATGTAGCAATTGCGCAGAAATGCCCTGATACTTCACGGTACAGCATGCGAATATAAATGCTGCTTTTGAGATCAAAATGACGTCGATGGAGACGCTGTGAAATGAACCTTAGCCGACTTTTAATCCATTGGTTGGCGGTTCGAGCCCGCCGGGGGGCACCAATAATCCAAGATCAAAATTGGTGTCAGACTTGACATAGAAGCGGCGCTTCGGGCCGGTTGACACCAATTTTGACACCAACCCTGTTGCTGACGGTGTCAGCAACGGGGTTGCGGTCCACGGCAGGGCGGCCATCGACGGACGCGTAGCGTCCTCCGTTGCCAGGGTCACCTTCACCAAGCCCGTGCTCAATTCGCACCGTACGAGGCTTGAGGGGGCGCCTAAAACCGCGTGGCTAACTTCGATAGCACGCGAGCCATTGAGACGCGGAAGGCCGCAATCGAAATTACTTCAACGGGCGGCCTCAGGTGGCGCTAGAAGCCCGGCCGACAAGGGGGTGTTAGAGGGCGGATGATCGCGTGGAAGTGACCAATGGGCTGGTCGAGGTGATCGGAGAGATCGTGGCCGAGGGCAACGAGCCGGAAGCGCACAA
>Ga0070730_10006329_pt1 | contig 10138 bp, 8 predicted proteins | sample Coa_R1_3_FD_66447 | JGI IMG/M metagenome (GOLD analysis project Ga0070730, IMG submission 66447) | Surface soil microbial communities from Centralia Pennsylvania, which are recovering from an underground coalmine fire - Coalmine... | ecosystem: Environmental > Terrestrial > Soil > Unclassified ... | reverse complement strand
GGACCCGCGCGCTGATGCCGATGGTCGCCAGCGCGTCGCAGAAGGCGGAGATCGGGCCGTTGCCGACCCCCTCCACGGGCTGCGGGCGGCCGTCGATGGCGATCTCCGCGGTGAGGGCGTGCTTTGACTCCACGACCGAGGACGTCTGGTGATCGAGCAGCGCCAGCTGGCCCGCGGCCAGGTACTCGGCGGAGAAGATGTCCCACATCTGCGCCGGGGTCACCTCGCCGCCCTCGGAGTCGGTGTGCGCCTGGATCACCCGGGAGAACTCGATCTGCAGCCGGCGCGGGAGGTCGAGCCGGTGTTCGGCCTTCATGACGAACGCCACGCCGCCCTTGCCGGACTGCGAGTTGACCCTGATCACCGCCTCGTAGGTGCGTCCCACGTCGTGCGGGTCGATCGGCAGGTACGGCACGGCCCAGGGGTACTCCGCGAACGGCACCTGCGCACCGGCCGCCTCGGCTTCCAGCGCCTCGAAGCCCTTCTTGATCGCGTCCTGGTGCGAGCCGGAGAACGCGGTGTAGACCAGCTCGCCCGCGTAGGGGTGGCGGGGGTGAACCGGCAGCTGGTTGCAGTACTCGACGGTGCGCCTGATCTCGTCGATGTCGGAGAAGTCGATCATCGGGTCGATCCCCTGGCTGAAGAGGTTCAGGCCGAGCGTGACCAGGCATACGTTGCCGGTCCGCTCGCCGTTGCCGAACAGGCACCCCTCGATCCGGTCAGCGCCCGCGAGCACGGCCAGCTCGGCGTCGGCGACCGCGGTGCCCCGGTCGTTGTGCGTGTGCACGGACAGGCAGACGAACTCGCGGTCGGGCAGGTTCCGGCTCATCCACTCGATCTGATCGGCGTAGACGTTGGGCGTGGACCGCTCGACCGTACAGGGCAGGTTGAAGATGATCTCCCGGTCGGGGCCGGGCTGCCAGACCTCCATCACCCCCGCGCAGACGTCGGCGGCGAAGTCCAGCTCGGTGTCCATGAAGATCTCCGGCGAGTACTCGTAGCCGAAGTCGCAGTCGCCCAGGATCTCCTCGGCGTACTTCATGACGTGGCGGGTGCCCTCGACGGCGAGCGCCTTGCACTCCTCGCGGTCGATACGGAACACGACCCTGCGGAAGATCGGCGCGGTCGCGTTGTACAGGTGGACGGTGGCCCGCCTTGCGCCGCGCATGGACTGGACCGACCGCTCGATCAGGTCCTCCCGGGCCTGGGTGAGGACGGAGATCCTGACGTCATCGGGGATCCGGTCGCCCTCGACCAGCTCGCGGACGAAATCGAAGTCGGTCTGGCTCGCGGCCGGGAACCCGACCTCGATCTCCTTGTAGCCCATCCGGACCAGCAGGTCGAACATCTTGTGCTTGCGGGCCGGGCTCATCGGGTCGATGAGCGCCTGGTTGCCGTCCCGCAGATCGGTGGACAGCCAGCGCGGGGCCTGGGTGATCGACCTGGACGGCCACGTGCGGTCCGGCAGGTCTACGGGGCGGAACGGGGTGTAGCGATGGCACGGCATGCCGCTCGGCTGCTGCCGTACGGGCGCGACGCCTTTGAAGGCGTGATCGGATGGCATTTCTCGTCTGCTTCCTCATAGCTCGTGGGCGGATGGCCAGCGGACACGCCAACACCCCGCGGCGAGGGAGCCGGCCTATCGGCCCCCGCCGCGGCCGCTAAGCAGGAGCAGCTCGCGCAACATTGGCAGCCACCCTACCAGGCGGGCGGGGCGCCTCGCGCGGGCGGGCCGGTAAGACGAGGTGGAAGTAGATGACGAACTGGGCGAGGAAGAAGGGGCCTGCTGGCGAGGAGCGTACCCCTGCCGCATCGGCCGAATATTCAGTGGCGCGCGGCCGGAGGCCGGAGTTTCCTGGGAGGGTGCACATCGAGCAACTCGACCTGAGCGACGTCGCTGGCATCCGCGCGTGCCACGTGGCGTTTGTGGCCGCCCAGCGGGTCGATGAGCCGGAGGAACCCCTGATGGGAGAGCGCATCTTCGGCGCCTGGTTCACCATCGGGTTCGACGGCGAGCCCCGGGAGGTGTGGCTGGTCCCCGGCCGCGAGCAGGGCACGGTCGCGGGCTGGTACCGGCTGGAGCTGCCCGACCTGGAAAACTTGGACCGGGCGAACCTGCAAATCACCGTCCACCCCGATGAGCGCGGGGGCGGGCTCGGCCGGGCCCTGCTGCGGCACGCCGCTGGCCGCGCCGCGGCGCACGGGCGGACCGTGCTGGGCGGCGGCGCGAGAAACGGCACAGCCGGTGAGGTCTTCGCCCGCCAGGTCGGGGCGAAGCCCGGCCTGGTGGACATCGAGCGCCTGCTGGAGCCCGGCAAGCTCGAGGACGGCCGGCTGGCCACGCTCCGCGAGGAGGCCGAGCGGCACGCGGCCGGGTACGAGCTGGTGACCTGGACCGGGCCGGTGCCGGAGGAGCTCATCGAGCAGATGGTCGCCCTGTACGCCGCGCTGGGCGACGCGCCCCGCGACCCCGATGTGGAGCGGGGGAAATGGGACGCCCAGCGGGTCCGCGAGCGGGTCAACGGCTTGCGCGCCCACTATGGCCTGCGGGACTACGCGGTCGCGGCCCGGCACGTCGCCACGGGCGAGATGGCCGCACTGACCGAAGTGTCGGTGGAACCCCCGAACCCCGATTGGGGTTTCCAGCGGATCACGGCCGTGACCGCGGCGCACCGCGGGCACCGGCTAGGCCTGCTGGTCAAGGTCGCGATGCTGGAGTGGCTCGCGACCGCGGAGCCGCAAGTGGAACGGGTCGTGACCTGGAACGCCCAAGACAACAGGCACATAATCGGGGTCAACGAGGCGCTCGGGTACGCCGTCTTCGGCGCGCCGGCCACCTCGTGGCGGCTCGACGTGGCCGACCTGGAGGCCTGAGGAGATGCGCATCGAGCGGTTCGGGCCGGACGGTGACCCCGCGCGGGTGCGGTCCTGCCACGACATCATGGTCGCGGCCGTGGCGGCCGACGATCCCGGCCTGCCCCCGATGTCCCGCACCGTGTTCGACGGCTGGCTGACGACGGGCTGGACCGGCGAGCCGCGGGAAACCTGGCTCGGGTACGGTCCGGACGGCTCGGTGGCCGGCTGGTACCTGCTGGAGGTGCCGGACCGGGACAACCGGCACCTCGGGATCCTCGAGACGTACGTTGACCCGGCCCGGCGGCGGCAGGGGTTCGGCACGGCGCTGCTGCGGCACGCCGCGGAACGGGCGCTCGCCGACGACCGACGCCTGCTGACGGGGTTCGCCATCCAGGACTCCCCTGGCGAGTCCTTCGCCAGGTCGCTTGGCGCGACGCCCGGCCTGGCGGAGATCCGGCGCAGGCTGGACCTGGCCGCGATCCCCGCCGGCCTGGTCGCCGGGCTGCGCGCCTCCGCGCAGCAGGCGGCCGATGGTTACACGCTGATCTCCTGGGCGCAGTCCACGCCGGAGGAGTACGTGGATCAGATCGTCGCGATCGAGCTGGCGATGGCCGACGCGCCGCACGACCCGAGCTGGGAGGATGCGGCGTTCGACGCCGAGCGCGTCCGGGCCACCGACCGCCGGAGACGGCTGCAGCAACTGCGCTCCTACACCGTGGCCGCCCGGCACGACGCGACCGGCGACCTGGCCGGCGTCACCCAGGTCGAGGTCGCGCCGGACGAGCCGGACTGGATGTTCCAGGGCCTGACCGCCGTGGTCAGGGCGCACCGGGGGCACCGGCTGGGCCTGCTGGTCAAGCTGGCCATGCTGGAATGGCTAGCCCAGGCGGAGCCGGAGCGCAAGTGGATGATCACCGGCAACGCCGAGACCAACGAGCACATGATCGCGATCAACGAGGCGCTGGGCTATCAGCCGTTCGGCCGTCCGGTCGTGTCGTTCGAGGTCCCGGCCGCAGACGTGCTCCTGGCCGGAGCGGCCGCTCAGTCGTAGAAGCCGAGGCGGCGGAGCTGCTTGGGGTTGCGCTGCCAGTCCTTGGCGATCTTGACGCGCAGGTCGAGGTAGACCTTCGTGCCGAGCAGGGCCTCGATCTGGCGACGGGCGCGGCTCCCGACCTCCTTCAGCCGCGCTCCCCCGGTGCCGATGACGATGGCCTTCTGGCTCGGCCGCTCCACGTACAGCTCGGCGTAGACGTCGGTCAGGTCCTCGCGGCCCGGCCGCGGGCCCATCTCCTCGACCAGCACCGCGATCGAGTGCGGCAGCTCGTCCCTGACGCCCTCCAGCGCCGCCTCCCTGATCAGCTCGGCGACCATGATCTGCTCCGGCTCGTCGGTCAGCTCGCCGTCGGGGTACAGCGGCGGGCCCTCGGGCAGGTGCGCCACCAGCACCCCGGTCAGGACGTCGAGCTGGAACCCGGTCACCGCCGATACCGGCACCACGTCGGCCCAGTCGCCCAGTTCGCTCACCGCCATCAGCTGCTCCGCGACCCCCTGCGGCGTTACCTGATCGCACTTGGTCACGACCGCCACGACCGGCGTCTTCCCGACGCGCTCCAGCTCACGGGCGAGGAACCGGTCGCCTGGCCCGACCGGGTCGCCCGCCGGGACGCAGAACCCGATCACGTCGACCTCGGTGAGCGTGGAGCGGGCCAGGCTGTCCAGGCGCTCGCCGAGCAGCGTCCGCGGCTTGTGCAGGCCGGGGGTGTCGAGCAGGACGAGCTGTGCGTCCGGGCGGTGCACGATGCCGCGGATCACCCGCCTGGTCGTCTGCGGCCGGTCGCTGGTGATCGCGATCTTCGCGCCGACCAGCGCGTTGATCAGAGTCGACTTGCCGACGTTCGGGCGGCCGACCAGGCAGGCGAAACCCGAGCGGAAGGCCGGGTCGGGCGGTGGCTCAGCCTGCGGAGTGGTCACTCCTCGATTCTCGCGCATGGACCGGGGAGCGCCACCATCGATCGTTCGGCTTAAAGGGTGGCGCGGAGGGTGCCGTCGGGTGCGGCGTGGTACACGACGGCGTCAGGGCCGAGATCGCGCACCACGGCCAGGTCCCCTGGGTCCAGCTCGCCGTCGCTGACCAGGGCCGCGGCCTCCAGCTTCTGCGCGCCGCTGGACACCGCCATGGCCACCGCCAGGCGGAGCGCGGACAGCCGGAGCGAGGGCAGGGCCACCGCGGCCGCGGTGTAGGTCCGGCCGGTCTCGTCGCGGACGGCCGCGCCCTCGGGCGCCGCCACCCTCGCGCGGGTGGAGCGGGCCAGGGTGATGATCTTGAGATCCTCCGGGTTCGTCACGTCGCTCACGCAGGCAGTCTAGGGCCGGCCGTCAGGGCGCGGCGTCGGATTCCGGCTCCACCAGCACCGTTTCGATCTTGTTGCGCCGGCCGACCAGGTTCTCCGCGGTCAGCTTCAGGCCGCTGACGGTCGCCGTCGAGCCCACGATCGGGACCCGGCCGAGCTGGTGCGCCAGCAGCCCGGCGACCGTCTCGACGTCCTCGGCGCCGATCCGGACGCCGAACAGGTCCTCGAGCTCGGCCACGGGCAGCCTCGCGGTCACCCGGGCGGCGCCCCCGTCCAGCCACTGCACGGGCGGCAGCTCGTTGTCGTACTCGTCGGTGATCTCGCCGACGATCTCCTCCAGGATGTCCTCGATGGTGACGAGCCCGGCGGTCCCGCCGTACTCGTCGATCACCACGGCCACGTGGTTGCGCTGCGCCTGCATCTGGCGCAGCAGCTCGTCGACCGGCTTGCTGTCGGGCACGTAGCTGGCGGGGCGCATCACGGTGGCGACCTTCTCGGAGGTGTCGGCTCCCGGATGCTCGTGGCTCCACGCCACGATGTCCTTCAGGTAGGCGATGCCCACCACGTCGTCCTCGTTCTCACCGACCACGGGAATGCGGGAGAAGCCGCTGCGCAGCGCCAGGGACAGGGCCTGCTCGACGGTCTGGTCGCCCTCGATGAACACCATGTCGGTGCGCGGGACCATGACCTCCCTGACGATCGTGTCGCCGAGCTCGAAGACCGAGCGGACCATCTCCCGCTCGCCAGGCTCGATGCCGTTCGTGCGCTCGAGGTAGTCGACGAGGCCGCGGAGCTCGGACCTGGCCTCCGGGCTGTCCGCCTCGGCCTGGCGTTTGCGCCGGCCGGGGGGCATGGCGTTGCCGATGGCCACCAGGAGGCCGGGCAGCGGGCCGAGGGCGCGGGTCAGGGGCAGCAGGAACGCGGCGGCCCGCTCGGCGCGGCGTTCGGCGCGCGGGCCCGCGGTGCTGGCCAGGGGGCGCACGCCGGTCAGGGCGTACCTGAAGACGATCACCACGCCGATCGCGGCGAACACGGCGCGCCAATCGTCCCCGAGCCAACGTGTGAAGGCGGCCGTGACCAGCACCGCCGCGGAGATCTCGAAGAGGGCCCGGAGGAGGAGCAGGACGCTCAGGTAGCGGGGCAGGTCGGCCGCCACCGTCCGCAGCGATCCGGCCTCCGCCCGGCTGGCCAGCTCCGCCCGGCTGGCCGGCTCCTGCCGTTCCGGGCGGTCCTGGCGCTCTCCGGCGCTGGTGCCCGACATCAGGGCCAGGGCCGCCTCCGCGCTCGCGCACCAGCCCGCGGCCAGGGCCAGCAGGGCCGCCGCGACCAGCAGCCACGCGGGAGGTGTCATCAGCCGGGTCCTTCTCGTCCCTTCTTGTCCCGCCAGGACTTCAGCAGCTGGTCCTGGGTGCCGAACATGGCGGCGTGCTCGTCGGGTTCCGCGTGGTCGTACCCGAGCAGGTGCAAGATCCCGTGCACGCACAGCAGCTCGAGCTCGTCCTGGGTGGAGTGGCCGGCCGTGACCGCCTGCCCGGCCGCGACCTGCGGGCATAGCACCACGTCCCCGAGCAGCCCGGGCTCGTCGCCGGGCTCGGGGTCACCCGCCCGGTTGCCGCCCAGGTGGGGCGGGCGCAGTTCGTCCATCGGGAAGGCCAGCACGTCCGTCGGGCCGGGCTCGCCCATCCAGCGCTCGTGCAGCTCGGTCATCGTCCGCTCGTCGACCAGCAGGACCGAGAGCTCTGCGAGCGGGTGGATCCGCATCTGGTCTAGGGTGAACCTGGCCACCTCCGCCAACCCAACCTCGTCGACGCCGACCCCCGCCTCGTTGGCGATATCGATGCTCATGGCCGACTCAGCTGCCTTTGCGCCGGTTCGGCCGGTTCGGCGGGCCGAGCTGCTGGCGCTCGCGCGCGTCGTACCTCTCGTACGCGTCGACGATCTTGCCCACCAGCCGGTGCCTGACCACATCGTGGCTGGTCAGCCGGGCGAAGTAGATGTCCTCCATGCCGTCCAGGATGTCCTGGACCACGCGGAGCCCGCTGACCTGCCCGGGCAGGAGGTCCACCTGGGTTATGTCGCCGGTCACCACCATCTGCGACCCGAAGCCCAGCCGGGTGAGGAACATCTTCATCTGCTCGGCGGAGGTGTTCTGCGCCTCGTCGAGGATGATGAACGAGTCATTAAGGGAGCGACCGCGCATAAAGGCCAAGGGTGCGACCTCGATGGTGCCGGCGGCTAGGAGGCGGGGGATGGAGTCGGGGTCGAGCATGTCGTGCAGGGCGTCGTAGAGGGGGCGCAGGTAGGGGTCGATCTTCTCGTACAGCGTGCCGGGCAGGAAGCCCAACCGCTCCCCCGCCTCCACCGCGGGCCTGGTCAGGATGATCCGGTTGACCTCCTTGGCCTGCAGGGCCTTGACGGCCTTGGCCATGGCCAGGTAGGTCTTCCCGGTCCCCGCGGGACCGATGGCGAACACGATCGTGTGCTTGTCGATCGCGTCCGCGTAGCGCTTCTGGTTGAGCGTCTTCGGCCTGATCGTGCGGCCGCGGGCAGACAGGATGCCGACGGTGAGCACGTCGGCCGGACGGATCCCGTGCTTGGCGCGCAGCATCGCCGCCGCCCGCTCGACGGCGTCCGCGGTCAGCTCCGTGCCCTTGCGCTGCAACTCGACCAGCTCGCCGAACAGGTCGTTCACCAGGGCGGTCTCGGCCGGGTTGCCGGTCGCGGTGATCTCGTTGCCGCGGACGTGGATATCCGCGGCGAACTCCCGCTCGATCACGTGCAGTAGCTCGTCCCCGGACCCGAGCAGGCTGACCATCGAATGATCGGCGGGGATCACGATCCTGACCACCGAGGGTGGCTCACCCTGGGGCTCAGGGGGCTGGCCGTTGCCGCCGGGGACGCTGGCGCGCAGGTCGTCGTTTCGGGTATCTGTCAATTCGACGCTCTCGAAGACCCGGAGGACCGCCCCCCGAGCGTGGTGCACACCATGTTATCCGGCCCGCGCCCGGCCTGGCTCATGCCCGGGCCCGGAGAGCGACATTCAGCCACGGGAGAATCCCAGACCCGCGCGTGATCTCCCCGATATGTCGACAATGAGGCCTCTGGCTGGGAAGTTTCGGGTAACCCCGTTGCCATACGTTGTTATCGCGCCGATCCTCGCAAGTGGTGTCATACCCTTAACACAGTCGATATCCTGGTTTTCCCGCAATCCCCCGGCGGTGGAGGCGGAGTGCCGCGTTAGCCAGCTAGGGACGCCGCATACCGCCTGGTCACTGATCATCCAGGCATCAGGCCGGGTGGTTGCCGATGACAGTATGGCGGCGGATGGTCAGATGGGTGGGGAATTGTCGATGAGGGACCGAAAGTCCTTTTCGCGTCCGGCCTTGCGGGAGGCGGCCGGCTAGTGGGTGAACCGGCGGACGGGGATGCGCGTCCAACCAATGTGACCGAAACCCTGGTGGCCACAGGTGCCATCATGCCCGGCGCTTTTCTGGCGCCGAGTTCGGTGCGCTTGGGGTGGAGCGCGGACCGTGCGGTCACCGAGTTGTACTCGCAGCAGTACCGGCCCCTGGTACGGCTGGCCGCGCTGCTCGTGCGGGATACGCCGACGGCCGAGGAAGTGGTGCAGGACGCGTTCGTGGCCATGCACGACGCCTGGCAGCGGCTGCGGGACGCCGAAAACGCGCTGGCCTACCTGCGGCAGGCGGTGGTGAACCGGTCCAAGTCCGTGCTGCGGCACCGGACGGTGGTGGACAGGAACCTGGCCAAGACCACGCCGGACATGCCGAGCGCCGAGCACGGGGCGCTGGTCCTGCTCGAGCGGTCCGCGGTGGTCGCGGCGCTGCGGGACCTGCCCGGCCGGCAGCGCGAGGCGATCGTGCTGCGGTATTACGCGGACCTGACCGAGGCCGAGATCGCCGCCACCATGGGCATCAGCCGCGGTGCGGTGAAGAGCCACACGGCCCGGGGCATGATCGCGCTGCGCTCGGCGCTGGAGCAAGACTCATGAGCCGACGCCGCCACCGCCCCGCGGGCCCGCCCGGGGACGACTTTGCCGACTTCGTGCGCCGGTCACTGCACTCCGCCGCGGAGCAGGTCGAGCCGAACGCCGACGGCCTGGACCGCATCCGCGAGAAGATCCGGTCCGGTCCGGTCTACGCCTCGGCCGCCGATCGCGAGGCGGGCGCGAGGCCTGGTTTCTGGGGCGCGGGTGTCCTGGCCGGCCTGGTCCGGCGCCTGTCCGGCCAGCGCGGCGAGCACAGCGCACCGCGCGGCCACGGTGCGCCGCCCCGGGGCAGGACACCGGGACGCGGCACGGGCCCCGGGCACGCGCGGCCGGCCCGGTGGTGGCCGGTGGACTGGCGCGACGCCATGTTGCGGCCCGCGCTTGGCGTGGGGATCGCCGTGTTCGCTCTGGCGGTCGTGCTGGCCACGGTGCCTCCGCTACGCCATTTCGTCCGGGTCAGTACCGACGTGTTGACCGGCTCGTCGAGCAGCACGCCCAGTCCGACGGGGCCGCCCGGCACCGGCCAGGGCTCCTCCGCCCACAGCCTCCTGGGCAGCGCGACGCCGGGGATCATCACTCCGTCGGCCGTGCCGTGCACGTCGCCGTCCCCGTCGCAGACGTCAAAGTCCCCGAAGCAAGGTACGTCGAGCCCCACGCGGTCCACCGCGTCGACGGGCGCCCCGACGAGCCCGAGCGTGACCGCGTCGCCGAGCACCGCGAGCCCGTCCCCGAGCAGCGGCGACACCGCGAGCCCGAGCGACACCGCGAGCCCGGGCGCCAGCCCGAACGGCAGCGCTACCAGCCCCAGCGCGAGCCAGACCGCCAGCGCCAGCGCGAGCGGCAGCGCCTCGACCAAGGCGTCGGCGAGCGCCAGCTCCAGTTCCCACACCAGCGCCAGTGCCAGCGCGTCCGGGCGGAGCCAGGG
>Ga0070730_10006328_pt1 | contig 10138 bp, 6 predicted proteins | sample Coa_R1_3_FD_66447 | JGI IMG/M metagenome (GOLD analysis project Ga0070730, IMG submission 66447) | Surface soil microbial communities from Centralia Pennsylvania, which are recovering from an underground coalmine fire - Coalmine... | ecosystem: Environmental > Terrestrial > Soil > Unclassified ... | reverse complement strand
ATTTGCCACGTTGCGCCTGGCGGAAAATTTTGCTGGGCCGCGTGGTCAGGCGACTCCGCGCCCGCGTTTTTGACGCTCGACGCCGAACTGGGAATCGCCGGTCCTTCTGGCACGCGCCGTGTGCCTTTGCGCGAGTTCTATAAAAATGACGGCATGGATCGCATCGCCCTCGCGCGCAACGAATTGCTGACCGCCGTTCACGTGCCCGCGCATATGGCCGGTCGCCGCGGCGTATATCAAAAATTGCGCGTTCGAGACTCGATCGATTATCCGCTCGCGGGCGTAGCCGTTGCGATGAAGGTGGATTCTGCCGGCATTTGCAAAGACGCGCGCGTGGCTCTGTCCGCCGTGAATCCGGCTCCAGTGCTGGTGAAGCAAACAGGCGAATCGCTCATTGGCCAGAAATGGTCACTGGAACTGGCGGAGCGCGTCGCGCACGCAGCCATTCAAACGGGCAAGCCGCTGACGACTTCCGGTTCGACGCCCGTTTATCGGCGCGACATGGTGCGAGTGTTTACGCGCCGCGCGTTGGAAGAAACCTGGAAGAACGGCCACAGCAACGCATAGATCATCTCTGTTGCGCGAAAACTAGGGAGGAATAGCTTGGCATCGGACTCGGGCGCGATCATCGACATTCACATCCACATTCAACCGCTGCACATGTTCAATCCGCACGCCCTCGCGCTGATTCAAAAGGGCCGCAAGGATTATCCTGAAGTTGAAAAATACTCCTCTGACGCGAATGCATTCCTGCGGTTTCTCGATGACGCCGGCATCGAACGCGCCGGCTTGATCAATTACGTGAGTCCGGATGTGATTGGATTCCCCCCTGCAGTGAACGATTGGATCGCGAACTATTGCTCGGCCGATCCAAAACGGCTGCTTGCTTTCGGCTCCGTGCATCCAAAATATGTTCCAGATGCCGGCGCGGAAGTTGACCGCCTTGCGAAATTGGGCATTCGCGGGCTCAAAGTTCATCCGTCGCATCAACTCTTTGCGCCCAACGCCTATCGCGATGGCTTCGGTCCGTTGGCGGCAATGTACGAACGCGCGCAGGCTCACGGCATGCCCGTAATGATCCACACAGGCACTTCGATTTTTCGCGGCGCGCGCAACGTATATGCGCAACCCATTCTTGCCGACGACGTAGCCGTCGATTTTCCGAAACTCACTATCATTCTGGCCCACGGCGGCCGCCCGCTGTGGATGAACGAAGCATTTTTCCTCGTTCGCCGCCATTCGAATATGTATATGGATATTTCCGGCATCCCGCCGCACCGGCTGATGGAATCTTTTCCGCGCATCGACGAAATTGCCGATAAAGTTCTGTGGGGCACGGACTGGCCGGGTCCCGGCGTTCCCACAATTCGCGGCAATATCGAACAATTTCGCGCCTTGCCGATTTCCGCTGCAGCGCAGCGCAAAATTCTGTACGACAACGCGGCCCGGCTGTTTCCGCCGCTCGCCTAGCGTATTTCGCAACGCGCCACCGCGCGCGAAAGCCATCCGAAGGAGAACGCATGGAAATCAAGACTGTGGCAATCATCGGCGCCGGAACCATGGGACGCGGCATTGCCTATTGCTCCGCGCTCGCCGGCTACCGAACGATTCTCGAAGATGTGTCGCCATCGATGCGGGAGCAAGGCGTCGAATATATCCGCCGAGCATTCGATGAAGGAATCGCACGCAGCAAGGCCACCGAGGAACAGAAGCAGCAATCGCTCGCGCGTATCGTCACATCCGGTTCAGTACAAGATGCCTGCCGTGAGGCGGATCTGATTATCGAGGCCGTTCCTGAAGAGATGGAAGTGAAGCTCGAGATTTTTACCATCCTCGACAAGTTCGCCAAGCCGGGCGCGATTTTCGCTAGCAATACGTCTTCGCTCTCCATTACGGAAATGGCTGCCATCACTTTCCGCGCCGAAAATTGCATCGGCATGCACTTCTTCAATCCTGTTCAGAAAATGAAGCTGCTGGAAATTGTCCGCGGCCTGGAGACTTCGGAAGCGACCGTCAGTACCTGTGCCGAGACGGGGCGCCGCATGGGGAAGGAGGTTGTGGTGGTCCGCGAATCGCCAGGCTTCGTAACCAGCCGCATCAATGCCATGATTGGCAACGAAGCGTTTTACATGTTGCAGGAGGGGATTGCGAGCGCTGCGGATATTGACAAGGCGTTGAAGCTCGGACTCAATCATCCGATGGGACCCTTTGAACTTGTCGATCTTGTGGGACTCGACGTGCGATTGAGCATTCTCCAGCATTTGCATCGCACGCTTGGCGACAAGTATCGTCCGTGTCCATTGATTGAACAATATGTGAAGGCTGGACGACTGGGACGCAAATCCGGTCGCGGCGTTTTCGAGTACAAGGATGTGGCAGCCAAACAGAAGGCGTAGGATTTTCTTGGGATTCAGTTATGACTGAAAGCGCGGACAAAATCGTTTTGCTGCAGGGCGATTTGACGGAGGTGGACGCCGACGCGATCGTCAACGCCGCGAACAACGACTTACAGCTTGGAGGCGGCGTAGCGGGAGCCATTCGCCGCAAGGGCGGCGAGGAGATTCAGCGCGAATGCGACGCCATCGGTTCAGTTCCGGTGGGCGGCGCGGCCATCACGTCTGGCGGACGGCTGAAAGCGCGTCACGTGATTCACGCGGCCAGCATGCAGCTCGGCGGCGCTACAACCGCGCGAGCATTGCGCAGTTCGACGGCCCATTCGCTACGCATTGCCGCGCAAAATAACCTCAAAACAATCGCTTTTCCAGCCGTTGGCACTGGCATTGCCGGTTTTCCGATGCGCGAGTGCGCTGAAATCATGCTCGCCGAGGCGCAAAAGCATCTACAGGGCGCGACCTCCCTCGAACAAGTACAATTTGTACTTCTCGACAAACAATCGCTCGAAATATTCGAGCAGGTGTGGAAGGAGACGAAAAGGAAATAAAGTACAGGGCCGTACGCGCGGGCCCGTTTGCTAGGGTTTCGTGGGTTTCGCTTCCGGCTTCGTGGTGGCGGCCTGCGTGCTGCCTGCCGCGGTGTACGGTGACTTCATGTATTTTTCAGCTTCTTGCTGTGCGCCGCCTGTGTTGTCCTTCAATTCCTCGGCCTTCTGATATTCGTTGATGGCGCGCTCGCGCGATCCGGTCAGATCAAAAATCTTTCCAAGATAAATGTGGCTCCAAACTTCGACCCACTTATAACTGGAGTCGAGATCGCCATCAAGCGCGTTGCGGAAAGAATCCGCGGACGCCGAATAATTTTTCTGATAGAAATACGCCTCGCCAATCCGAAAATCCGCCAGGGAATTATTCGCTTGCAGGGCCAGCGCTTGCTGGTATTGCTGGATGGCTTCCTGGAAGTTTCCCTGGGCCGCGAGCCCTTCGCCGCGCGCGATAAGCGCCCGCACATGCAGCTTCGGACTTACTTTCAACAGGTTGTTATCCGGGTCGATCAAAATTCCGTCGGGTTTCGGTACGTTAAAGGACTCGATCTCAAAGGGCGTATTCGTCCCAATCACTTGGACCGTCTTCGTTACCGGGTTTCCTTCTGTATTCACGCGGATTTCGACCGGCATGTTGAAAGTCTCAAGAGGCTGCGTGACTTTGCCGACGATCTTGAAACCTTTAGGCGTTCGGTAAACGATGTAATCCAGTTTGAATTCCGGAATGCCCGTGGAATTGAGCCACTGAGAAAAAAATGCAATCAGGTTCAGGTGCGGTTGGCCGGTCTTCAGCGGAGGCATATGGGCTTCCGCGATTTTTTCGAAATCGTCGATGCTCGCGGTCTTTCCCGCGTGCGCGGTATAGAAATCGTGCAGCACTGAATTAAAGGCCGCATCTCCCATAGACGCGCGCAACATGTGAAATACCATCGCGCCCTTATCCACGACTATCGACTGATACTGCTGCGAGTACGGCTGTAGATCCTGCGCTTGTGCGATGGGTGTGGCGCCTTCGAACATCACGGAGCCTATGGCGTAATTCGTCAATTCGCGGCGAAAACCCTGCTCGCCCTGCGAGTGCTCGATGTACATTGCTGTTACGTATTGCGCCAGTCCGTCGGTGACCCATGCGTCGCCCGGCGACGCGGGCAGCACTTGATTACCCCACCACTGCTGGGCGGACAAGTGCGCGAGTTCGTTTTGATTTACCGTCGTACCCCAGTCGCGCGCGCTGAGCAACAGCAATCCCGGAGCCGAGAAACTGTCGACCGTGCCGTCCGGCAATTGCGCCAGCGTGATATTGGGCGACGCCAACGCACCAAATTCGTTCGAGTAATAGGTCAGGACGTTGGCAAGTTCATCGCCGTAGCGCGGAGCTGTGGCGCTGGCCGCCGGCGGCGCAAACACGGAAATGTCCAAGCCTTGCGCGTGTACTGGGGCCAACTGCAAGTTTCCTGCGACAAACGTCCCCACCAGCCCGGCGTCCTTACAATCGAAGGTGTATATCGACCGGCCAGACTCTCCGGGTTTTTCGGCGGGCATCGAATTGGGCGTCGAGGATTGCCCTGTGCCAGTCACCGCAAAGTTGTCCGGCACGGTGATTTGAAACGTGGCCGTGTAGCGGTTCGACGGATAACTAGTCAACGGAAACCAGCGCGCGGGCAGCAACAGGTACGCGGAGTTCTTATCGATCCACGCGAAGCGGACATCTTTCGTAGGGCTGTCATCGTCATTCGCGAACGCGCCCGAATAATCGAAAATCAGCGTGGCGTGCATTCCGGGCTGCGCCATGGACGGCAGCGTCACTTCGAGATCGAGCGGGTTGAATGAATCCCGCTGAAAATCAAGTTTCCGGCCGTCAATCGCGAGCTTCACCGCGTCAACGTGCAAATCAGGATGCAATTCAACCAGGACAGTTCGCGACGCGGTTTTCGCCACGAATTCGACTTTTGCCTCGGCTGTCAGATTCTGTTCAGCCGGGTGCAATGCGGCTTGGACCTCGTAATGCACCGCTTGGAAATCGAATTTAGGAAGCTGCGTTTGCGCACTCGACAGATTGGCGCCCAGGCCGAGCAGCAGGAGCAGGAATGCGAGCTGGAAAGCTCGAGGGTGTCGGGCAGTGCTTGTCTTTAATGTCATGTATCGTCCGCTCATTAGAGTACCAAAACGAGGCTGCCAGTTGCCTGTTCTCCCAAAGATTAGAGCATTGCCGCGATGACTTCGGCGGCTCGTTCAATCGCGCCGCTGGGGCCCAGTTTCAGCCTCACACCCGCCAGATCTCGTTTCTGTTGTTCGCGTGCCTCTGGCGAATCCAGGAGCTGGCGAACCTCGCGTTCCAGAGCCTCGGCCGTAAATTTGTCCTGGATCAGTTCCGGCACCACTTGCCGACCCGAAATTAGATTCACCATGGCGAATAAAGGAGTCAGCACAAGGCGCCGCGCAATCGTCGCCGTGAGTCCCGAAAGCCGGTATACGACCACCATCGGCGCGCCCAGCAGCGCGGCTTCAATAGTTGCCGTTCCACTCGACACGATGGCGCAGTCGGCCGCCGCGAGCGCATCGTAAACCGCACCTGCAACAGGGGTTAAGCGCAAATCCGTCCGATCGTAAGCGTCGAAAATATGCGCATTAAGGCCCGGGGCCACCACGAGTACAAACTGCACCGGGCTATTTTTTTGCAACCGCGCGCAAGCCTCCGCAATAATCGGCATGCTTCGCCGGATTTCGCTGGGACGGCTTCCGGGCAATAGAGCAACGATTGGGCGCTTCACATCCAGACCGAATCGCGCGGCGAATTGCTCGCGGGTCATTTGCGGCCGCACCGAATCGACCAGAGGATGCCCGACGAAATTCACCGCCACGCCCGCTTGGCGATAGATCTCTTCCTCGAAAGGAAAAATCACGAGGACGCGCTCGAACCGGCGCTGAATCCAGCGCATGCGACGTGGCCTCCAGGCCCAAATCTGGGGGCTGATGAAATAGACGATCCGGATGCCGTGCTTTTTCAATCGTCGCGCCAGGCCAAAATTGAATCCCGGTGAATCCACGGTGATCGCGAGGGCCGGTTTGCGGCGCGCCGCTTCGCGCTCGAGTTTACGCCATGCGCGCCAAACAGCGGGCAGCCGATGCAGCACTTCCGTGATCCCCACGACGGCGATTTCCGAAGCGTCGGCGACGATCTCCACTCCCGCTTCGCGCATATTGGGGCCACCCATACCGAAAAGGTGCACGCCCGTCCGCGCCTGCAGCGCGCGCGCCAGTTGCGCAGCATACATATCGCCGGAAGCTTCGCCCGCGGAGATGAGAATTTTCCGCGGAGCTGTCATGCGGCGGACTCAAAGCGTGCGATGGATAAAGGGTTCGCGTTCGGGAGAGGAATCCATCTTGCGTGGCGTATCAGCACTGGCGGCGCCGCGGCCTAATCATTTGCCGGCAAAGGCGTGCCGGCGCGCACACCGCCAGAAACTGGCAAACGAAGTTCCTGGTCTTTGTATTGAAGCTGGTAGAGGCGGTAATAAATCCCGCGGCGGGCCAACAGCTCCTGGTGCGTGCCTTCTTCGCGCAGCCTGCTTTTGTGGAACACAAGTATGCGGTCAGCGTGTTGAATTGTGCTGAGCCGATGCGCAATCACCAGCGCGGTGCGTCCGGCCAGCAAGCGGTCAAGCGCTTGGCGGATCAGCGATTCCGTCTGGGTGTCGACGCTCGACGTTGCTTCGTCCAGAATTAAGAATTGCGGATCATGCGCCAGGGCCCGCGCGAAGCTGATGAGCTGACGCTGTCCCACGGAAAGTGTGGCGCCGCGCTCCGTCACTTCGGTCGCCATTCCATGGGGCAGGGAATCAATGAAAGGACCAAGACCCACTTCGCGCAATGACTGCTCCACCATGTCGGGCATGACCGATGCGGTCCCCAGACGCACATTCGATTCGATTGTCCCGCTGAAAAGGAAAGGGTCCTGCAACACAATTCCGAACAGCCGCCGCAAATTCTGGAGGTCGAGTTCGCGAATATTCACACCGTCGAGCAAAATTTCGCCGCGCTGAATGTCGTAGAAGCGCAGGAGCAATTGAATGACGGTGGTTTTGCCCGCGCCGGTATGCCCGACGATGGCGATGCTCTGCCCAGGGGCAACACGGAACGACACGTCGCGGAGCACCCAATCGTCCTCGCCCGGATTATCTCCGCCACGGTACGCGAACCACACATTGCGAAATTCAATTTCGCCGCGCGGCGCATTCAATGCCACGGGATTTGCCGCGGATTGCACCTTCAGCGGCTCGTCAAGCAACTTGAAAATGCGTTCGGAGGCGGCCATCGCCGATTGCAAAATGTTGAATTTTTCGCTCAGGTCCTGAATCGGCATGAAGAACTGCTGCGAATACATATAGAACTCCGCAACCACGCCGATGCCCAATCCTCCCGCAAGTTGCCGCAATCCGCCGAACCAGAAGATCATCGCGTATCCGGACGAAGACAGCAGTTCAATTGCCGGGTAGAAGAGCGCATATGCCTTGATGGCCTTTTTGAAAGCAAGGTTATACGCGTGATTCAGTCCCTTGAATTGCTCCTGCGCCTTTTGCTCCCGGTTGAAAAGCTGAATCACCGTCATTCCGCTGATGTGCTCTTGCAGGAACGAATTGATTCGCGCCACTCCCGTGCGGATCTGCCGGTTTGCATCGCGCACGCTGTTTCGAAATAGCCACGTGACGCCAAGCATGAGGGGCAGCACCGCGAACGCCGCCAACGCCAACTTCCAGTTCAGCCTCAACATGTAGGCGATCGCGGCCACTAGGAAAAAGAAGTCATTCACCATCGCCACGACGCCCGCCGCGAACAAATCGTTCAACGCATCCACGTCGGTAGTTACACGCGTGACCAGCCGTCCCGCCGGCGTACGGTCGAAGAAGCTCATCGGCAGCCGCTGCAAATGGCCGAAGATCTGCTTGCGCAGGTCGTACATGGTCTGCTGGCCCACCGACTGCATAATGCGCACTTGGCCATACTGGAACAGGAAACTGAGAATCAGCGTTGCAATAAACGCCAGCGAAATCCAGAGAATCCCATGGAACGCCGCGTCCGTCGTTATCTTGTGGCCCAGAGCAGGCGTGATGTAGCGGTCAATTACCGCGGCAAAGAGTCCTGGCCCGACCAGGCGCAGGGGCGTGACCACCATCGTCAGCGCAAGCGCTACGAAAACCCGCCACTTGTACGGCTTAAGATACTTCAGCAGCCGCCACGTCAGTTGCGAGTCGTATATGCGCCCAAGCTTTTCTTCTTCGTGGTGTGTGCTCATTCTCTGGCCAGCTCTTCTTCGAGCAACTGTTTCTGATACAGCTCCGCGTAATATCCGCCAAGCCCGATTAGCTCTTCGTGCGTCCCTTTTTCGATAATCTCGCCGACGCGCAACACAACAATTTGATCCGCATCGCGCACTGTCGAGCATCGGTGCGAAATCAGTATCGTCGTGCGCTCATTGAACACATCTTCCAGCCCCTGCAGAATTTTTTCTTCCGTGTCGGTGTCCACGCTCGAAAAGGCGTCGTCCAGAATCAGAATTCTCGGATCGCGAATGAGCGCCCGCGCTAGCGTGGTTCGCTGTTTTTGCCCGCCCGAGAGCGTGATGCCGCGCTCGCCGACGATCGTTTCATAGCGCCCCGGAAAATCCGATATGTCGCCCGCGATATTCGCCACGTGCGACGCGTCTTCCACCGCTTCCAGCGTCGCCTCGTCCATGCCAAATGCAATATTTTCGCGCAGCGTGTCGCTGAACAAGAACGCATCCTGCGGCACAAAACCAATCGCTCGACGCAGCGCTGCCAGCGGCCAATCGCGAATCGATTTGCCGTCGATAAAGAGCGTGTCGGCCGGAGTTTCCCAGAGTCGCGCGATCAGTCCCGCCAGCGTGGTTTTTCCGCTCCCGGTTGGGCCTACAATCGCGACTGTCGAGCCCGCTGGAATATGCAAATTGATGTTCCGCAGCACCGGCTCATTCGCAGTAATCTCAGAATCCTTGCCGGTCGCGGCCGGTTGGGTCCCATTTCCGCTTCGAGTTGTAGGATAAGTGAAGGTCAAATTGCGAAATTCAATGTCGCCTCTAACCTCTGCCGGCGCTTCTTTTCGCGCTCCCGCATCGCCGATTCCCGGTTCCACGTCCAAAACGTAGTTCAACCGGCCCATCGACGCGGCGCCGCGCTGAAAAATATTCGTCACGAAGCCGAGCGCGATCATCGGAAACACGAGCTGACCGACAAAAGTGTAAAATGCGATCAGCGCCCCCAGCGAGATGTGGCCCTGCACCACCATCCGGCTGCCTCGCCACAATACGAATACAACCGAAAATCCAATAATCGTGGAAAGCGCGGGAAAGAAGAGGCTCCAGGCGCGAATCATGCGTATGTTCTGCCCCACGTACTGCTTATTCGCTTCGTCAAACGACGTCGCCTCGGCCTCCTCTTGCCCATACGCCCGCACGACGCGTATTCCGGCTAGGTTCTCCTGCGCCTTCGCGGAAAGTGTGGCCAGCATCGCCTGAATTTTTGCTTGCAGTTCGTGAATTTTCGTCCCGAAATACCTGACAGTGATGAACACAAAGGGGACCGGGAAGAGCACCTCGAGAGTGAGCAGCGGCGATATCTTCGCCATCACTGCAAGGGCCACCGCCATGCCCACCAATGTCGTCGCGCTGTACATGATTCCGGGGCCAAGGACCATACGGACCGCGCTCAAATCGTTTGTGCAGCGCGACATCAAGTCGCCGGTGCGATTGCGCACGTAGAACTCCGGCTCCAGCTTCACCAGGCGCGCCAGCATATCGTTTCGCAGATCGTATTCAATGTCGCGTGAAACTCCTATGAGAACCCAGCGCGACGTAAATGAGAAAATGCCCTTCACCACCACGACGGCTACCAGCATCAAGCAAAGAATCCACAGCGTATGACGGTTTTGCGGCTGATAAAAATAGAGAATCGGCTTCAGCGCAGAGTGCCACAGCGTCACTGCCCCCGCGCGCGATGCCTCGGTGAGGTTGGGCATGGGCTGCGGCGATCCCTTCAGGCAGTCGATGATCGAACCGATAATCAGCGGCGGAAGCGCGCCGATCAATCCCATCACCGCCAGCATCAGCAACCCGAACGCAGTCGCGCCCTTATACGGCCCCAAATAAGGGATCAGCCGACGCAACTCGGCCGCTGCGCTGACTTT
>Ga0070730_10006327_pt1 | contig 10139 bp, 8 predicted proteins | sample Coa_R1_3_FD_66447 | JGI IMG/M metagenome (GOLD analysis project Ga0070730, IMG submission 66447) | Surface soil microbial communities from Centralia Pennsylvania, which are recovering from an underground coalmine fire - Coalmine... | ecosystem: Environmental > Terrestrial > Soil > Unclassified ... | reverse complement strand
TTGCCGACCTTTTCACCGATGTAGAGCATCGGCGCCTTGTCCCGTTCCCCCTCGCCGATGACGATCGTGCCGGTCATGTCCGCGTCGGTCATCGCCCGGCGCATGGCCTCGACCGCCGCGCGGTCCGCTCCGTCGCGGTCGCCACGTCCCATCAGGCGCGCGGCGGCGATGGCGCCCGCCTCGGTGGCCGCCACCGCCTCGACCGGGATCAGCTTGTCCACGACGCTGGCCTCCTTGTGGGCTCCATCGGTCTGGAGCGTCAGTGGCGGAAGTGGCGGCGACCGGTGAAGACCATCGCCAGGTGATGGCGATCGGCCACCTCGATGGCCATCTCGTCGCGGATGCTGCCGCCGGGCTGGATGATGGCCGTCACCCCGGCCTGGGCGGCGATCTGGATGCCGTCCGGGAACGGGAAGTAGGCGTCGCTGGCCATGACGCTGAGCGGCGCCCGCTCGCCGGCCTTGCGCAGCGCGACCTCCACGCTGACCACGCGACTAGGCTGGCCGGCACCCATCCCGACCATGGCGTGCTTCTTGGCCAGGACGACGGCGTTCGACTTCACGTGGCGCACCGCCCGCCAGGCGAAGAGCAGGTCAGTCAGCTCCTCGAGGGTCGGGCGTCGCTGCGTCACGACCTGGAGCTTGTTGCGGTCCTCCTCGAGGTTGTCGAAGGTCTGGACCAGCAGCCCGCCGCCGATCCGCTTGAAGTCGAAGTTGCCGATCCCCAGCTCGGGGCCGTCGTTCTCGGCAGGCGGCACCTCGATGATCTCGAAGCCCTTCTTGGTGCGGAGCATCTCGAGCGCCTCCGGCGAGTAGCCGGGCGCAACGATGGCCTCGAAGAAGCCGGGCCGGATGGCGCGCGCGGCGGCCTCGTCGACGACCCGGTTGGCGCCGATGATCCCGCCGTAGGCCGAGACCGAGTCGCCCTCCAGCGCTCCTCGGAACGCCTCGGCCAGGTCGACCACGCTGGCCAGCCCGCACGGATTGCCGTGCTTGACGATGCAGACCGTTGGCGTCTTGAAGTCCGAGGCGATCTGCCACGCCGCATCGAGGTCGAGCAGGTTGTTGAACGAGAGGTCCTTGCCCGAGATCTGGTGCGCGCTCGAGATCGACGCCCTGCGAGCGGCGGGGTCCGCGTAGAACGCGCCGAGCTGGTGCGGGTTCTCGCCGTAGCGCAGGTCCGCGCGCTTCTCGACGACCATGGTCAGCCGGCTCGGGAAGAGGGTGCCGGACTGGAGGTTCAGGTAGCTCGCGATCTGGGCGTCGTAGGCCGCGGTGAGGGCGAAGGCGTCGGCTGCCAGCTTCTGACGCGTCTCGGGGCTCACCGTCCCGATCGACTTGAGGTCGCGAAGGACCGATGCGTACTGGGTCGGGTCGGAGACCGCCGCCACCCCGGGGAAGTTCTTCGCTGCCGCGCGCAGCATGGCGACCCCACCGATGTCGATCTGCTCGAGCGCCTGGTCGAGTGTCGTCCCGGGCTGGAGCACGGTCTGCGCGAACGGGTAGAGGTTGACGACCACGATGTCGAGGAGGCCGATGCCGTGCTCCGAGAGCTGAGCGAGGTGGTCTGGCTGGTCGCGGCGCGCCAGGAGGCCCGCGAAGATCGTGGGGTGGAGGGTCTTCACCCGCCCGCCCAGGATCTCGGGGGTCTCGGTAAGGTCGGAGACCGGGCGGGTCTCGATGCCGTTCTCGGCGAGGTGTGATCTCGTTCCGTCGGTGGCGAAGCACTCGACGTCCGCCTCTGCCAGGCCGCGGGCCAACTCGACGATGCCTTCGCGGTCGGAGACGGAGAGGAGAGCGCGCAACGGGGACCTCGAACTGCGCTGGAGGTGGCGCGAGGGATGGTTCCGGCGGGTGGGCCTCGGCGTGGCAAGTATAGCGACGCCTCACCCATTTCTCGACCGGTGAGCGCCGACGAGGCGGCCGCGTCGGGCGGCAAGAGTCCAGGTCATCAAGTCTCTTGTTGAGGTATCCACTGCCCGGTGGAGGCGCGCTCGGCCGCCGGGGCCATCGCTATACTCCGGGCGCCATGGCAGTCTTGACCGACCCGCTGAACCCCATCACCTACCCGGACCTGTTCACGCTCCTGTGGGTGTCCGGGCTGCTGGTCCTGGTGGGCTCGGTGGTCGTCTACAACGTCGCGCAGAACCGGTATCGCCGCTACCCGACGATCCTCGCCCTGCACGAGTGGATCTTCTGGCCGATCGCCATCGGCTGGGGCCTGACGCCGCTCCTGGTCGTCATCCACGTGCCGTTCATGCTGATCCTGCTGGTGCTCATCCCGGCCATGAGCGTTGCCGTCTACGCGACCTTCATTCGCTTCCCGCCGCTCATCGCCGCGGCGAACGACGAGATCCGTCGTCGCCGCTTCGTGCCGCCCCCGCGGCGCGATGAGCGCGCGCGCCCGAGACCGACGCCGGCCGGGAGGCGGCGCACCCATCGCCGATGAGGGCGGGGGCTTGCCAGCAGCCTCACCGCGCGCTCATACTCCGCGAGTTCAAACGGCCGTACCGCACAGCTCGGCTGCGGCCGCCATCGGTCTGAAGGAGTAACGGAAAGGAGTGACGGACATGTCGAAGACAGCCAGGGTCGTCGTCATCGGCGCGCGCCTCCGGAGGGTCGCCGGCTAGCGTAGGCACAGCTCGCAGGAGCTTCCCAGCTTCATCGCTCGCCAACCGCCGTCCCGCCGGGACGGCCGTTTCGTTTCTCGGCCGGTCGCGCGACGCCTCGTCGTCGCACCTCAACCCACGACCGGGAGACACCGCTTGAAGCGCTCGATCCGTCCCGCGCGCCGCGCGCGTCGTGGACCTCCAGCCCCATTCCGCTGCGTTCACTGCCGCACCGACGTCCCGGGTGACGCCCCCGGCACGCAGCACCGCAATCACTGTCCCGCCTGCCTGTGGAGCCGGCACCTCGACGACCTGCCCGGCGATCGCGCCGCCGACTGCGGGGCGTCCATGGAGCCGATCGCCATCGCCGTGCGCGGCTCCGGAGAGTGGGTGCTCATCCACCGCTGTGCCGAGTGTGGCGTGCTCCACGCCAACCGCAGCGCAGCCGACGACAACCCGCTCCTGCTCCTGCGGCTGGCCGTGAAGCCGCTCGCGCTTCCGCCGTTCCCACTCGACCGGCTCGCGCAGCTCTGAGCGCGACGCAGGTGCTAGTTCAGGGCGGGTTCGGCGGGCTGGGCCGAGGGCGCGCCGACCTTCTCGAAGGTGATCGCGCCGTCGCGCGCGTCGATGCGCAGCGTGTCGCCGGCCGCGAACTCTCCGGCCAGGATGCGGCGAGCGAGCGGGTTCTCGATCTCGCGCTGGATGGCCCGCCGCAGCGGGCGAGCCCCGTAGGTCGGGTCGTAGCCCTCGCGGGCGACGAGCAGGCGGGCGTCATCGGTCAGCTCCAGCCGGATCTGCGCCTCCCCGAGCCGCCGCTCGACCCCCTTCAGGAGCAGGCCCACGATGACGCCCAGCTGCTCCTCGCTGAGCGGTCGGAAGACGATGACCTCGTCGACGCGGTTGAGGAACTCCGGCCGGAAGTGCTCGCGAAGCTGGAGACGGACGCGTTCTGCTGCCGTGTCGAAGGCCGCAGCGCCCTGCTCGCCGGCCTCGATGAGCGCCGCCGAGCCGATGTTGCTGGTCATGACGATGACCGCGTTCTTGAAGTCGACCGTCCGGCCCTGGGAATCGGTCAGGCGGCCGTCGTCGAGGAGCTGGAGGAGGACGTTGAAGACGTCCGGGTGCGCCTTCTCGATCTCGTCGAACAGGACGACCTGGTAGGGCCGGCGCCGGACGGCCTCGGTGAGCTGGCCACCCTCCTCGTAGCCCACGTAGCCGGGAGGCGCGCCGACCAGGCGGCTGACCGCGAACTTCTCCATGTACTCGCTCATGTCGATCCGCACCAGCGCCTGCTCGTCGTCGAACAGGAACTCCGCGAGCGCGCGGGCGAGCTCCGTCTTGCCGACGCCGGTGGGACCCAGGAAGATGAACGAGCCGATCGGCCGGCGCGGGTCCTTGAGCCCGGCGCGGGCACGCCGGATGGCGTCCGACACGGCGATGACCGCCTCGTCCTGGCCGATGAGCCGGTCGTGGAGCCGCTCCTCCATGTGGAGCAGCTTCTCCGTCTCCCCCTCCAGGAGGCGTGAGACGGGGATCCCCGTCCAGCGCCCGACGACCTGGGCGATGTCGTCCGCGTCGACCTCCTCCTTGACGAGCACCGAACCGGATGCCTTGATCTCGCGCAGCTTCTGCTCTTGCTCGGCGAGCGACCGCTGCAGCTCGTTGGCGCGGCCGTACTGGAGCTCCGAGGCGCGCTGGTAGTCCTGGTTGCGCGTCGCCTCCTCGATCTGCGGCTGGAGCGCCTCGATCTCCTCGCGCGTCCTGCGGATGCCGGCGACGACCTCCTTCTCGCGCGACCACTGGGCCTTCATCACGTCGCCGCGTTCGCGGAGGTCGGCGAGCTCCTGCTCGAGCGCCGCGAGGCGGGCCCTGGACGCGTCGTCCTTCTCCTTGCGCAGCGCCTCGCGCTCGATCTCGAGCTGCATCCGCCGCCGCTCGAGCTCGTCGAGCTCGGCTGGCATCGAGTCCATCTCCATCCGCAGCCCGCTGGCGGCCTCGTCGACGAGGTCGATCGCCTTGTCCGGAAGGAACCGCTCGGCGATGTAGCGGTTCGAGAGGACCGCGGCGGCGACGAGCGCAGAATCGGTGATCCGCACCCCGTGGTGGACCTCGTAGCGCTCGCGCAGCCCGCGAAGGATCGAGATCGTGTCCTCGACGCTCGGCTGGTCGACAACCACCGGCTGGAATCGGCGCTCGAGGGCCGCGTCCTTCTCGATGTTCTTGCGGTACTCGTCGAGCGTCGTCGCGCCGATGCAGTGCAGCTCGCCACGGGCGAGCATCGGCTTCAGCAGGTTGGCGGCATCCATGGCACCCTCGGCGGCCCCGGCACCCACCACGGTGTGGAGCTCGTCGATGAAGACGACGATCTGGCCTGCGCTGTCGGTGATCTCCTTGAGGACCGCCTTGAGCCGCTCCTCGAACTCGCCGCGGTACTTGGCCCCGGCCACCATGCTGCCCAGGTCGAGCGCCACGACCCGCTTGTCGCGGAGCCCCTCGGGCACGTCGCCGCGCACGATGCGCTGGGCGAGCCCCTCGACGATCGCCGTCTTGCCGACTCCCGGCTCGCCGATCAGCACCGGGTTGTTCTTCGTGCGCCGGCTGAGCACCTGGATGACGCGCCGGATCTCCTCGTCCCGGCCGATCACCGGGTCGAGCAGCCCGCGGCGGGCGGCATCGGTCAGGTCGCGGCCGTACTTCTCGAGGGCCTCGTAGGTGGCTTCCGGGTTCGGTGTCGTCACGCGCTGTGAACCTCGAATCTGGGTGAGCGCATTGAGGACCGATGTCGCCTCCACCCCGTGGCCCTTGAGGACCCGCGCCGCGGTGCCTCCCTTGCGGTCCTCGAGGATCGCGAGCAGGAGATGTTCGGTCGAGACGTAGTCGTCGCGCATCCGCTCGGCGATCGGGTGCGAGTCGGAGAGGACGCGCCGTGCCTCGTCGGAGAGGGTGAGCTGCGCGGAACCCTCGACGCGCGGCAGCCTGGCCAGCTCGTCCCGAAGCTGGGTCGCGATGACGGCCGGCTCCACGCCGATGCGCTGCAGGACGGCGGGCACCACCCCGTCGGGCTGCTCGGCCAGCACGAGGAGCAGGTGGGCGACCTCGAGCTGGGGATTGCCCTCCCTCTCGGCGAGCTGCTGCGCCTCGGCGATCGCCTCCTGGGCGCGCTGGGTGAACCGTTCGATGCGCATCGTCAGTGGACCTGGTCCGACCGTCGCGGGTCGGGCTGCGGATGCCGTCCGAGGATCTCGACGATCTCCGTGCGGTCCGGCTCGTCGAGCTGGGGCAGCACGACGCGTACCCGGACGATCAGGTCGCCGCGTCCGGCGTCCCTGCCGGGCTTCGGCAGGCCCTTCCCCGCCAGGTGGATCTCCTGGCCGTTCCGGGTGTTGGGCCGCACCCGGAGCTTCAGCGTGCCGGTCGGCGTGGTGACCGGCACCTCGGCACCGGCGATCGCCTCGGCCAGAGTGACCGGCAGCTCGGTGCGCAGGTCCGCCCCGATCCGCGCGAAGCGCTGGTCGGGCTGGACCCGAACGGTGACGTACAGGTCCCCGGCGGGTGCCTCGCCCGCGTCGCGCAGGCCGGCGCCGCGGAGCTTGATGCGGGCGCCATCGGCCACGCCGGGCGGGATCTTGACCTGGAGCCGCCGCCCGTCGAGGGCCACCATGCGCTCCGCGCCGCGCGCCACCTCGGCCAGGCTCACCTCGGCGTCGGCTCGCACGTCCGACCCGCGCGGGCCGGCACGCGGAGCCGTCGCGGTCCGGCCGCCCGCACCACCGCCCGTCAGGTCGCCGAAGTCGATGACCTGCTCGAAGCCGCCGCGGCGCCCGGTGCCGGATCTGCCCCGGCTCGCCGCACCGGCGCTGAAGGCGCCCGAGTCGTCGCCGAAGAAGGCGCGGAAGAAGTCGGAGAAGCCACCCATCTCGTCAGGGGCCACGCGACGGTACGTGTAGCGCACCCCGCCCGGCCCGCCTCCCGGGGCGAACGGTCCGGCACCGAAGGCGCCACCCCACTCGCCGGCGCCGGGGGCGCCGCCGTACTGCTGGTATGCCTGCCAGTTGGCGCCCAGCTCGTCGTAGCGCTTGCGCTTCTCCGGGTCGGTGAGGACGGCGTGGGCCTCGTTGGCGTCCTTGAAGCGCTGCTCGGCGGTCTTGTCGTCGGGGTTGCGGTCCGGATGCAGCTCACGTGCCAAGCGGCGGTAGGCCTTCTTGATCTCGGCCTGCGTCGCCGTCTTCGGCACACCCAGGACCTGGTAGTAGTCCTTGTAGTCCATCCGAACCGCCCCCCAACGCTCAGCCTCGGGCTGTGGTCGCCGGTGGCTGGTCGACGGGTCGCGGCGGGACCGGCAGCGCGGCCTTGGCCTTGGCGGCGATCGGCCGACGGGACGGCCGCCGGACGACCGCAGCCTTCTGGCGTGCCGCGCGCTCGGCCTTGATGCGCGCCGCGGGCCGGGCGCGATCGATCAGCGCCTCGGCCAGCACCTCGTCCATCGTCTCGACCGGCACGATCCGGAGCTGGTTGCGCACCTCCTCGGGCACGTCGACCAGGTCCTTCTCGTTCCGGCGCGGGATGAGCACGGTCTTGACCCCGGCCAGGTGGGCGGCGAGCAGCTTGCTCTTCAGCCCGCCGATCGGGAGGACCCGCCCGCGGAGGGTGATCTCGCCGGTCATCGCCAGGTCACGCCGCACCGGCTTGCCGGTGAGCAGGCTCGCCAACGCAGTCGCCATCGTCACCCCTGCCGACGGGCCGTCCTTGGGAGTCGCCCCGGCCGGCACGTGGATGTGGATCGTCTCCTTCCCGAAGGAGGCGGGGTCGATCCCGAGCTCATGGGCCCGCGCACGGACGTAGCTGAGGCCGGCACGTGCCGACTCCTGCATGACGTTGCCGAGCTGGCCGGTGAGGATGATCTCGTCCTTGCCCTCCATACGGGTCGACTCGATCTGGACGATGTCGCCGCCGGCATCGGAGACGACCAGTCCGGTCGCCATGCCGATGGTGTCCTCCGCCTCGAGCTCGCCATAGTCGAAGCGGGCCGGGCCGAGGTAGTCCTCGAGCTCGCTGGCCTTGACGGTGACCCTCACCTTGCTGTCGTCAGCCACGCGGCGGGCGACCTTGCGGGCGACGTTGGCGATCTCCCGCTCGAGGTTGCGGACCCCTGCCTCCTTGGTGAAGGCCTGGATGAGCCGCACGAGCGCCGGCTCCTCGAGCGTGAGCTGGCCGTCGCCCAGGCCATGCGCCTCGAGCTGCTTGGGGACGAGGAAGTGCTGCGCGATGCGGAGCTTCTCGAGCTGGGTGTAGCCCGGCAGCTGAATCACCTCCATCCGGTCGCGGAGGGCGGGCGGGATGGTGTCGAGCATATTGGCGGTGGCGATGAACAGGACCTTGCTCAGGTCGAACGGCACCTCCAGGTAGTTGTCCTGGAAGCTGAAGTTCTGCTCCGGGTCGAGCACCTCCAGCAGCGCCGATGACGGATCGCCACGGAAGTCCATGCCGACCTTGTCGATCTCGTCGAGCATGAAGACCGGATTGGCCGATGCCGCGGTCTTGACGCTCTGGATGACGCGGCCGGGGAGCGCCCCGATGTACGTCCGCCGGTGGCCGCGGATCTCGGCCTCGTCGTGGATGCCGCCCAGGCTCATGCGCACGAACTTGCGACCCATGGCGCGCGCGATCGACTTGCCGAGGCTCGTCTTGCCGACGCCGGGCGGGCCGACGAAGAGCAGGATGGGACTGCGGATCTTCTCGGCGAGCTTGCGCACCGCCATGTACTCGACGATCCGCTCCTTCGGCTTCTCGAGGCCGTAGTGGTCCTCGTCGAGGACCTTCTCGGCATCGGCCAGGTCGAGGTTGTCATCGGTATAGGTCCCCCACGGCAGGCTCACCAGCCAGTCGACGTAGGTGCGGATGACGCCCTGCTCGGGCGACGCGGAGGGGATGCGGCTCAGCCGGTCGACCTCCTTGAGGGCCTTCTCCTTGACCTCGTCGGGCATCGCCGACTGCTCGACCTTCTCGCGCAGCTCGGACGCCTCGGCGACGGCAGGGTCCTCCTCGCCGAGCTCCTTCTGGATCGCCTTCATCTGCTCGCGGAGGATGTACTCGCGCTGGGTCTTGTCCATCTCGGACTTGACCTCGCTCTGGATGCGGCCCTTGAGCTCGAGGACCTCGATCTGCTTGGCCAGGAACTGGCTCACCAGCCGGAGCCGGTCCGGCACGTCGATCGTCTCGAGCAGCTGCTGGCGCTGCTCGGTAGTCATGTCGGGGGAGTAGGCGACCATGTCGGCCAACAGGCCGGGGTCGCTGATGTTGCGGGCCGCCACCGCGACCTCCGGCGGCACGGAGGCGCCCGAGGTCACGTACTGCTCGATCTGGCCCTGGACCGAGGCCATCAGGGCCTCGACCTCCAGCGTCTTCGCATGCGCGTCCTCGATCGTCTCGACGCGCGCCTCGAGGTGCGGGTCGGTCTGCACCAGGTCGAGCAGCCGGATCCGCTTCTGCCCCTGGACGATGGCGCGGATCGTGCCGTCCTGGAGGCGGATCACCTGGGCGATTTTCGCCAGCGTGCCGACGGTGTAGACCTCGTCGACGCTGTTTACCTCTTCGGTCTCGTTGCTGCGCTGGGTGATGAGCGCGACCGGCGAGCTGGTGCGCACGGCGCGGTCGAGCGCCTTCACGCTCCGGTCGCGGCCGACCTGCAGCGGCACGATCATCTCCGGGAAGATCACCGTGTCGCGCAGCGCCACCATCGGCAGCACCTGGATGTTGTCGATGTCTCGCGCGACGTCCTCGTTCGCTGCGGCAGTCTCGCCGTCTCGCGCGACGTCTCCGTCGCGGATCTCGGATTCCATGAGTTCACATACCCCTTCGGTCGAGGCTCGTTGCCGGTTCGGGCTCCTCGCCCTCGACGTATCGCTCGACATCATCTGCATCGAACAGGTCGTAGACGCGGATCTTGCCGAGCGCCTCGAGCTGAAGGATGACCTTGACGCCCGCCAGGTTGACCCCCTGGCGTTGGGTCAGGAAGCGGATGATACGCACCCGCCGGATGTCCGCCTCCGAGTAGAGGCGGAGGTTGTTGCGCCGCTGCGGGCAGACGAGGCCTTCTTCCTCGTAGATCCGCAGCGTACGCGGGTGCACGCTCGCCAGCTCGGCGGCGATGCTGATGAAGTAGACAGGCCGGTCGGCCGGGCGGCGTGAGGTCACGCGACCTCCGCCGCGCCGGCCCGCGGCATCAGGCGATCCGTTCCGGCCGATGCCGTCACGCGGACTCCGCGCCATTGCCGGACCCCGTCGCCACCATCACGGGCTCCGACTCGCCTGCCTTGATCTGAATCTGGCGCGGCTTGACCTCCTCGGCCTTGGGGACGCGGAGGGTCAGGACGCCGTTCTCGAAGGTCGCCTGGGTCTTGTCGCCCTCGACCCGGACCGGCAGCTGGAGCTGGCGGCTGAAGGAGCCGTAGCGGCGTTCGCGGTAGAGATACTGGTCGCGCTCGACCCTCTCATCGGCCTTGAGCTCGCCGCGAATCTGGAGCGTCTGGCC
>Ga0070730_10006325_pt1 | contig 10141 bp, 10 predicted proteins | sample Coa_R1_3_FD_66447 | JGI IMG/M metagenome (GOLD analysis project Ga0070730, IMG submission 66447) | Surface soil microbial communities from Centralia Pennsylvania, which are recovering from an underground coalmine fire - Coalmine... | ecosystem: Environmental > Terrestrial > Soil > Unclassified ... | reverse complement strand
GATCGGTCTCCTTATGCGCTATCGGATGATGCGTCTGCGCCGCCGCAGGAGCCTCCGTCGGCTGGGGGACAAAATAGGATCCATAACCATTGACATCCACGATCTCCGCCGGCAATACCCGGGCATTGACCCGGCCCGACTGCGTCAGCAACGCGGCCCGGCGGATGACATTCCTAAACTCCCGGAGATTACCCGGCCAGGGATAATTGTGGAATATCTGCATTACCTCCGGCTCGAAACCTTCCACCTCCTTATTCAATTCTTTATTGGCCCTGGCCAGGAAGAAGTCGGCAAATAACGGGATGTCCTCCTTCCGGTGACGGAAGGCCGGTAACACGACGGAGAATTCATTGAATCGATGGAACAGGTCTTCCCTGAACCTCCCCTTCCGGTAAGCCTCCTGCAGGTTCTCATTGGAGGCCACGATGATCCGGACATCGGTCTCCATTTCCTTCGTGCCGCCTACTCGCTTGAACTTCCGCTCCTGGATCACCCGCAACAGGGCCGCCTGTATCTCAACGGAGAGATTGGCCACCTCATCCAGGAACAGGGTCCCGCCATTGGCCAACTCGAAATGCCCCTCCTTGTCGCCAAGCGCGCCGGTAAAAGCGCCCTTGACATGCCCGAATAATTCACTGCCCGCAAGCTCCTTCGACAGCGTTCCGCAGTCCATGGCGATAAAGGGCTTGTCCTTGCGCGCACTGTTGGCGTGTATCGTCCGCGCGATGACTTCCTTACCCGTTCCGCTCTCGCCATAGAGAATGATACTATAATTCGTTGGGGCCACCAACTCTATCTGCCGGTACAGTTCCTTTGTCGCGGGGGCCTGGCCAACCAGGTATTCTTCTTCACTGGCAGCCTTGAGGGGCTTCCGTGCCGCCGTCGTTTGCGTCGACGCCGCCGAGGGCTTCTGAACATCACCACCTTCCGAGGGTTGTTGTTGCAACGCCCTGCCGATAACACTTATCACCTCTTCAGGGATCAACGGCTTCGTAATATAGTCGAAGGCGCCTGCCTTGATCACATCCACCGCCGTCTTGATATCGGAATACCCCGTTATGATAATAACTATCGCATAAGGGTCGACATTCTTGATCTCCCTCAACACCTCCCTTCCCTCCTTATCACCAAGCCGGAAATCACAGAGCACAACGTCGAATTTGGATTCCTTGAACTTTGCGATCCCCTTGTTGCCGCTATGGCTGGCCTCCGTTTCATACCCCTTCTTCTGCAGGAAACGGCCGAGAAGATTACACATATCCATATCGTCGTCAATGATGAGAATTCGCTTCATAGTCATAATTTGATTTTCAAAATCTGCATTAAAATTACCGCGAAAAGAAAAAATATAAAAAGGGATTAATCAACCGATTATCGATTGTCTACCCTTTATATTCTAAAACCCTTGCCAATTTCCAGTCGCTTGGTAAACAGGCTTCTGAGCGGTTTATGGGTATTAAATTCCCCAGTTTGGGGCGGAGTCCACCACTAAATTTACGAAAATACTCTTACAAGGGATGATTAAAAGCGGAACCGGTCTATTTCACTACGCTGCCCGACTGAAAAATTAAATGGCAATAAAATTGTAAATAGATAGTTATATAAAATTGTTTGGATTCTAAATTTTGAAGGTTAAGTGGAAACAATTATTATGACAGACACAAACAAAGTCCTGATCGTAGACGATGAATTGGATATTTGCTATTTACTCAGTGGGATGTTGAAACAACGGAACTTTCAGGCCGGCTTCGTAAATACACTCAGCGATGCGAAAACGGCACTTCAAACGGAAACGCCTTCTCTTATTTTCCTGGATAATCACCTTCCGGATGGCTTCGGACTCGAGTTTATTCCCTTTATCAAGAAGAATTACCCCGGCGCAAAAGTGATCATGATCACTGCCCACGACGGCGCACAGGAAAGAAAACAAGCCTACGACGGCGGGGTCGATCTGTTCATCGCTAAACCGCTGAACCGCAAGCTCATCTTCGACGCAGTAGACAAACTCCTGGTAGTGCACCCCCGCTGATCCCTGATGCAACCCAGCCGGATCATCCAGCCCCCTCTTCTATCCAGACGGACACCGAATTCCCGCTGACATGGAACTCTCCCTTCCCTTCCGCATCGATCATCACCTTTGCCGGATGTTTGCCCAGCCAATCGGTAAAGGTCCTGCCCGCGTGCGCCTTTCCTATCTCCATTACTTTAAAACCTTCATCACCGTTGCTCAATAACACGGCGCAGGCCGACTTCGGATGATCGCCGTCTCCTTCTCTTGTCCAGCCGATGCAGTTCGCATGATCCAGGTAATCCCGCTGCGCCCCGTAGGCAAACCGCTTCCTCGCCTGTACCAGTTTCTCGATATTCTCTACCCCCGGCATATAGATCTCGTACTCCTTCCCATCATGGCCCTTGTCCTTGTATTTCGCCCCATACATGTCCGGATAAAAAACACAGGGGTAGCCCGCCTCCCGCAACAACAAAATAGCATAGGCCAGGGGCTTGAACCAGGGCTCCACCGGCGCCTCCAGCGATTGCAGGGGCTGCGTGTCATGGTTGCCGGCCACCGTCACCGCCAGATCGGGCCGCACCGCCACCAGGGTGTCGTTGAAAATGGTGGTCAGGTCATAATCCCGCCCCTGCTTACCCGCCGCCTCGAAATTGTGATGCAGGGAAGCATCGAAAAGGGACATCCGCCCTTCCGTGGCATCGATATACTTCAATAACAACGGCAGATTGCCCGGCGCCCAGTATTCCCCGACGGCAAAGAACTCCTTCCCCGTCACCTTTCGCATGTGATCCAGCCACTCGTTCTCGAATGCCGGCGAGATATGTTTTACGGCATCCAGCCGCACCCCGTCAAACCCCGTCGTCTTACAATACCATTCCCCCCATTTCTTCAACTCTTCCCGCACCGCCGGATTCCTGAACTCGATGTCGTCATACATGAGATAGTCATAGTTGCCTTTCTCATCGTCGACGACATCCTCCCAGCCATCGCCATAATCATTGAGGATCTTATAAATGGCGTTTTCCTTTGTCTTATTATCAAAATCGACACCCGTGAAACACCGGAAATCCCAGATAAAAGGACTGTATTTCCCCTTACGCCCGGGAAAATTGAATTTCGTGAACGCCTCTATATCGAATGGTTCGCTGATGAATTTTGTCCTGTCCTCGGGATCGACCTTTCGGACGCGGATAAGCTCGGTCTCGTCGCCACCGGCCTTGTGATTGAGCACGATATCTACATACACCTGCATCCCGGCCGCATGGATCGCCTTGATGGCCTCCAGGTACTCCTGCTTGCTCCCGTATTTCGTTCGTACCGAATTCTTCTGATCGAATTCCCCGAGATCATACAGGTCGTAGATATCATAACCGCTGGAATACGTAGCATTCGTTCCTTTGCAGGCCGGCGGCAGCCAGATGGCCGTAAATCCCATCTCCGCCAGCCGCGGAGCCTCTGCCGCTACTTTCTTCCATAAACTACCGTCTGAGGGGTAATACCAGTGGAAATACTGGAATAGGGTTCCATTTTGCATAAACAAGTCTATAACCAGAATAATACCACACTCCCTGCGCTCCCGGAACAATCCCCCTCTTGCTCAGATTGTAGAATATTTTTCTCATAACACCCGGGCCAAACCCCGAATTCTCCCTCTTCAAAAATTTGGCAAGGAATTTTGACTATAATAGCTAAAATCAACGTTTATGAACAACTCATCGAAAATTTTACTCGGCTTCATCGCCGGCGCAGCGATCGGTGGCGCATTAGGCATCTTACTGGCCCCGGATAAAGGCTCGGAAACCCGTCGCAGGATCGTCGAAAAAGGTTCCGACATCGGCGACTCCATCGCAGACTTTGGCGACACCGTAAAAGAAAAATTCAACGATGTGGTCGATGGCGTGAAAGGAAGCTTCAGCAAGGCAAAAAACTCAATGTCTTAACCGGACTTATGCAAGAACATTCAACAACGGATATCGACATTCTGCTGTCCGACGCCGGAGACTTTATCGAGACCCGCACCACCTTGTGGAAATACAAGACGATCGAAAGTCTCGCCGATGTCTCCGGCGAATTGGTCTCTGGGCTGGGCATGATCGTTATCTCTTCCTTCGTGATCATCACCTTTAGCATCGGATTCGCTCTTTTGATCGGGGAGTGGTTGGGTAAAAGCTATTATGGGTTCTTCATCATGGGCGGCATCTATACCATCGTCGCCCTGGTCATTTTCGCCGGCAGGCGGAAATGGCTGAAAGACCCCTTTAGTAATATGCTGATCCGGAAGATCCTAAAATAAGCGCCATGGGTAAGATCACTACCATCGAACAATTGCGGGAAGCGATACGCGACCTGGAACATCAGAATTATGTCAACGAACAGCACATGCGCGGCCGGGTAGCCGACCTGGCCGACCGGTTAAGACCCGCCAACGTCATCAAAGGGCTGTTCAGCCACTTTTTCACCGGTGGTAACGAAATGAAGACAAGCCTGCTGAAAATGGCGGCCGGCATCGCCACCAGTTTCGTCGTGAAGAAATTCTTTAAAAAAGGGCTGAACCCCAAATAAGCGCAAGATCGGGAACAGACGGCAACAGTCACCCTATATATCAACCTCCCCCTGATGGCTCGTCCGGTTCAGGGGGTTTTTTATCATCCGGCGCATGCAGCTGCCCATAATGCGACGGGTGGATCGGCAGTATCTTTTGAAGAAAGTCGATACGGTTCTCGTCCCGCTTCCGCTCCAGAAAGGAAAAAACATGCGTGAGGACAACCTTGTAGATAAAAATCCCTTTATGGCTCTCGGCGGCCAGCTCCTCCTCCCGCTGCCTCAGGTGGCCAAGAACTTCCTCCGTCAGGGCCTTTAGTTCATTTTCGTCGGAACTCCCTGTGAGCCTGGCGACAGAATTAAAGACCGATGAGTAATAAGAATCGATAAAATGGTTCAATAAGTAGGTGTTGAATTAGTAAGCTGCGGGGAAGTTATTGTAGCTTCGGCTAGAGACAAAAAAGTCCTGAATTTTCCGCAATTCGGATTGAACAAGTTCTATTATATACTTTTTTATTTACATTTGATTATGCGGCGATCGTTCCTGCTAAAACCATTTCTTATATTCCTGGGCATTCTTGCCGGCCATTCCCTACGCGCCCAGACGGCCGATTCCCTGAAACATCGGCTGTCGGCGCTCCTGGTACAGTACAAAGCCCGTCTCCTGAAGGACACCGACTATCTCCGATGCGTGGATTCCATCGCTCCCCTGCTGGAATCTGATGATAGTCTCCCGGAAGCGCTGTCCACTTACCGCCAGATCGCCTTTGGCGACCCAAAACAGGGACGTCGCCGGGCCAACTACTATACCTATCTGGCGCTCAATGCCTATAATGCCAATAAATGGGGAACGGCCATCTATTACTCCGAAAAGAACAACGAGGAGCGTGTAAACGCCGGGCTTTTTGAAAAAGGGGAACTGGCCCATAGCGACCTGTTTGCCCTCTCGCTCTATTATAATAACCGGGACTATCCCCGCGTGATCATGAAGCTCCTGACCCTCAACCCCGCCCTTGGCCGGATACCGCCGGCCATCAGCGCCGGGAAAGCGGGACCGGAACAGGTCTTCCTGGCCCTGAGCATCCTTGAGACCGCCGTCTACACCTACGCCAGGACGGGGGATACCCCGGCCCGGCTCACCGCCTTCCGGCTCGCCGAAACCATCCAGCAGGAGGTGAGGGCGGCTCCGGGGAAGTATACCCGGTTCATTCCGCAGTACAATTACCTGCAACATAGTACGGCCTATCGAAATGAACAGGCACAGGGCCATTCCGAACAAGCCCGGAAACTGCTGCTCGCCGCTATCACCGACGTGGAAGGCCCCGATTTCCCAAAGAACCTCAAGGCCGATTACAGCGTCTCCCTGTACACCGAGGCGGTGGACTTTTACTTCGACCGGAACCAGGTGGACAGCGCCCGGCACTACCTCGATATCCTGCATGGCCACGGCACGAATGCCCTCTTTGCCGTCACCGACCCGGGCTTCCTGCTGATCAGCGACAGCCGCCTGCTGGCCGGCGAGAAAAAATACGCCGAGGCCTATTCTTCCCTGCGAAAGGCCTGGCTGCTCCGGGACTCGGCTTTCTATACCGTGAGCTCCGACCGGGATAATAACCTCTACGCCCTGGCGGAAGCCGAGAACACCCGGGCCGAACTCTTCCGGTCGGAAGAAAGCAAACGCGCCGCACAACAATCCAACCTGCTCCTGTTCTTTATCCTCTCGATCCTGGTCCTGGGCGGCATCAGCATTTTTATCGTCTATCGCGCCCAACAACAGCAACGGCTGCTCAACCTGCAGCTCCACCTGGCCCGCAACTTCCATGATACCGTCGGCCCCATGCTCCTGTATGCCAACGCGCTGGTAAAAAAAGAAGCCGAACAACGACCCTCGGAAGGACTCGATGAACTAAAGGGCCAGATCGGTCAGATCATGGAAGCCGTGCGCAGCATCTCCCACGACCTGAAAACAAACCGCCTCGGCACCCTCAATACCCTTGGGAAGGAGCTGACAACCCTCCTGGAAAAGATCCGGGATGCCACCGGCATCGCCTTCACCCTGACCGTAGATAACGGCCAACTGGTCCTCAGCCATTTTCAAAAGACCCACCTGTCGAAAATAATCCAGGAACTGATCACCAATTCCGTCAAACACTCGGCTTGTAGCCGGATCAGCCTGGCGATAAAAGGCCAGCCACGAAACCTGCAGCTCAGCTATTCGGACGACGGCAAGGGCATGGACCCCGCCGTCCCCACCACCGGCATCGGCCTGGCGAATATCAGGGAAAGAGTGGACTCCCTGCAGGGCCGCCTCGAACTGGTCAACGACTTCCCAAAAGGCTATTCCATTGCTCTCTCAATCCCCCTGTTATGAAGGATTCCCTGAAACAATACGACTCCCTCCTGGTGATCGACGACCATAATATGATCGTCAACGGCGTCCGCCTGCTCATCGGCGCCCGGTTCCGCGAAATGTGGCAGGCCAACGACGGCTCCGGCGGCCTGGCCCTGGCGATCCGGCACCAGCCGCAACTGGTGATCGTGGACTATGTGCTGCCCGATGGAACAGGAGATACCATCGTCAGGGAGATCCGCTACCGCTGTCCCGCCACCCGCATCCTCGCCTATTCCTTTAACGGCTATTCCGCCGCCGTCCTGAAAATGTTCGGGGCCGGCGTACACGGCTATGTCATCAAAAGCGAGGACGACGAGGAATTCGTCAGGGCCGTGTCCACCCTGCTGGAAGGAAAGGAATTTTTCTGCAGGGAAGCGCGTAACCACATCATTCACCGCGTCTTCCCCGAGGAAGAACGACCCAGGCTCATCGTCGCCAACACCGGCTTCTCCGCAAAGGAAATTGAGATCATCCGGCTGATCTGCCAGCAAAAGACGGCCAGGGAGATCAGCAACCAGGTCTTCCTCTCCGAAAGGACCGTGGAACAATACCGCAGCAACATCTCCAAACGGATCGGGGCCCGCAATGTGGCGGGGATCATCCGCTTCGCCCTGCAAAATCACATCATCGACCTCGCGGACTTGTAAAAACAACAGTTAATTCTTATCTTTATTGGCACCACCCGCCAAACTAACGACTGCAATGGCCTCCGTGAATCTATTGGACGAAAACCTCCTTCTCTGGAATGAGTTCCGCAACGGCAACGCCGATGCCTTTGGCGAATTGATGCGCACCCACTACCGCGATCTGTTCAACTACGGTACCCGCTTCACAAAAGACACAGAACTCGTAAAAGACTGCATCCAGGACCTCTTTCTTGCACTTTGGCTGCACCGCCTCACCATCAGCGAGACGACTTTTGTCAAATACTATCTTCTCAAATCTCTCCGTCATGATCTTACCCGGGCCATCACCCGTTCCCGGCACCGCGAGGAAGCCCACTTCCAGGATCTGTTCGGCAGCGCCCCCCCGATCGAGAACCATCTCATCCGTGAAGAACACCTCGCCGACCTCGCCCGCAAAATGCGCAAGGCCCTCGCCGGCCTCACAAAACGCCAGCAGGAGGTCATCTACCTCCGCTTCTACATGGACGCCGACACCGACGAGATCGCCGATATCATGTCCCTCAGCCGCCAGTCCGTATACAATCTCCTCCATGACGCCCTCCGGCGCCTGCGCAAGGTAAGCCCCAAAAAAGCCTTCTGGTTCCCACACCTCCTGCCGCTGCTCTTCTAAAAATTCTTTCAAAAAAACCAGTAGATATTCCCGATACCTGTCTTTATGACAAGTAAAAGGGATAAACTATACATGGCAAACGAAGAATACAATACCCTCGAAGACCTGGTCTTCTCCCATAGTTTCCGTAACTGGGTGCTGAAAGGGGATACCCCCGAGGCCGACTTCTGGTCCAATTGGGTGGCGCGCAATCCGGAAAAGACCGGGATGGTCAATCACGCCAAAGCCATCATATTTGCCCTGCAGTTGAACCTGCGGCCCCTGTCCGACGACGCCGTCGACACCGAGGTCCGGAAAGTGCTCCAGAAACTGAAGGACGGCCGCCTCAACCTCATCCGCGAGATCCCCTTCCGCCCCGGCATCCTCGGCCGCCGCCCCGCCCGCGCCTGGACCATCGCCGCCGCCATCGCCGGTATCTTCATCCTGGTCTGGTCTGTCCGCATCTTCTTCCCCCGGCCACAGGAAAAATTCTACCAGTCCTTCCTCGCCGCTACCACCACAAAACCCGTTCGCCGGCAAACAGGCGACGCCGACAGCACAAAAAACCTGACCCTCCCCGACGGAAGCACCGTCCGACTCACCCGCGGCAGCAAACTGTCCTTCCCCGACGGTCTCCTGACAGCCAACCACCGGCGCGAGGTCTTCCTCGAGGGAGAAGCCTTCTTCAATATCACCCACGATGCCTCCGCCCCGTTCTATGTCTATACCCGATCGGTCATCACAAAGGTGCTGGGCACCAGCTTCACCGTCAAAACCACCGCGGAAGCGAGAACGATCGTTGCCGTCACCAGCGGGAAGGTATCCGTCTATAGAAAAATAGACCTCTCCGACGGGGTCATCCTCACCCCCAACCAGCAGATCACCTATACGCCCGGCGCCGACCGCCTCGACAGGTCGATCACCGACCAGCCAAGACCCCTGGCCGGCCTCGCCGATACCACCCTGGCCTTCAACGCAACACCGATGGCAACCGTCTTCCGGCGCTTGCAGACACTCTACGGCATCTCCATCCTCTTCGACGAAGAAACCGTCACAGGCTGCAGCCTTTCCGTGACCATGGGAAAAGAGTCTTTTTATGAAAAGCTGAATATCATCTGCAAGGCGATAGACGCCTCCTGGGAAGCCATCGACGGCAATATCGTCATCACTGCCCCGGGCTGTAAATAAATTCCTCATCCAAAACCCGACTGCATGATAAAATAAAAGAACCGACCATACCCACTTTAAAAAAATTGGCTGACAATGATTGAGCCCATCGTCAGCCAGTGTTTGGCCCTCCATTATTAAGAACCAAAACGATTGTAAAGTATGAAAAAACAATTGAGTCGTCAAATTGCTATTGCCATTATGAAGATCTCACTCGTTCCAGCCCTGATTTTGATGCTTGTCCTTTGTTCCTACGCGAGCGACTCCCGCGGCCAGAAATTGCTGGAAAAAAAGGTTACCCTGCAACTCGTCGATGAAGAACTTCGCAACGTCTTAACCGCCCTGGAAAAACAAACCGATGTAAAATTCGTCTACAGCCCCGAGCTCATCGGCGCCTCCCGTAAGGTCTCAGTCGACGCAAAAGAAAAGGAGCTCTACAAGGTTCTCACCGATCTGCTCGGCAGCCTCAACATCGGGTACGAACTCGTCACCAACTATGTCGTCCTCAGCAGAAAGACCGCCAGAAACCTGACATTCAGCAGCTATGGCATGATCCCCGACAACAGCCCCTATGCCTTCGTAAAAGTCGGCGGCAGGGTCGTTAATGGCGCGGGCCAACCCCTCGAAGGGGTCAGCGTGGTGGTCAAAGGCACCAACATCGGTACCACCACCAACGCCAACGGCGAGTTCTCCCTCAACGTGCCCGACCGGCAATCCGTTCTCGTCATCTCCTACATCGGCTACCAGAGCCAGGA
>Ga0070730_10006323_pt1 | contig 10142 bp, 5 predicted proteins | sample Coa_R1_3_FD_66447 | JGI IMG/M metagenome (GOLD analysis project Ga0070730, IMG submission 66447) | Surface soil microbial communities from Centralia Pennsylvania, which are recovering from an underground coalmine fire - Coalmine... | ecosystem: Environmental > Terrestrial > Soil > Unclassified ... | reverse complement strand
CGCACGTCGCGACGCGCGCATTCTCTGCGCACGCGACGACGCCGCCGCCCACGCACCGGTAGAGCTGTTCCTCCTCGCACCCGGCGGGCGAAGGCGCCGGCAGCGCGCGCACGATCGGCGGCGCGTCCCGTGGGGGCGCGCAAAGCTGTCGCCCCGCCCGGGTCGCCTCGAGCACGACCTCGACGTCGTCGGCTACGCACCCCGCGTTGCATTCCATGGCGCGCTCCCAGGGGCAGGTGCAGTGCTCCACGGGCCCGGTGCACGGCAGCGGGATGCTCGCGAGCTTGGACACCTGGACGACGCCCCCGCTGCACCGCGCCAGCCCGTCCGGGCAATCGATCGCGTTCATCGCCGGCGAGCCCGATCCCCCGGGCGCCGCCTTCTCGGCGGCCCGCTCCTGCACCCACGTCCGCGCGCAGCCGCGCTCGCAGGCGCACAGAGATAGAGAGAACAGGAAGATCAGAAGATTGGAAGGTTTGGGGGTAGCCACGTTCCTACCCCAATCCTTCTGATCCTCTGACCTTCCTGTTTCTCCCCTCTCCGTCTCCGTCGCGCGGTCAGCTCTCGATGAAGCTCTTGAGCTGCTTGCTTCGCGACGGGTGACGGAGCTTGCGCAGCGCCTTCGCCTCGATCTGGCGGATGCGCTCGCGCGTCACCTCGAAGTCCTGGCCGACCTCTTCGAGCGTGTGGTCGCTCTTCTCGCCGATGCCGAAGCGCATGCGCAGGACCTTCTCCTCGCGCGGCGTCAGCGTCTTGAGGACCTTCCGCGTCTGCTCGGCGAGGTTCATGTTGATGACCGCCTCGGCCGGGCTGACGACGCTCTTGTCCTCGATGAAGTCGCCGAGATGCGAGTCTTCCTCCTCGCCGATCGGCGTCTCGAGGCTGATGGGCTCCTTGGCGATCTTGAGGACCTTGCGGACCTTGTCGAGCGGCAGCTCCATCTTCTCGGCGATCTCTTCGGGCGTCGGCTCGCGCCCGTACTCCTGCACGAGGTAGCGGCTCGTGCGAATGAGCTTGTTGATCGTCTCGATCATGTGCACCGGGATGCGGATGGTGCGCGCCTGATCGGCGATCGCGCGCGTGATGGCCTGACGGATCCACCACGTCGCGTAGGTGCTGAACTTGTAGCCGCGCTTGTACTCGAACTTGTCGACCGCCTTCATCAGGCCGATGTTCCCCTCCTGGATGAGGTCGAGGAACTGCAGGCCGCGGTTCGTGTACTTCTTCGCGATGCTGACGACGAGGCGCAGGTTCGCCTCGACCAGCTCGGCCTTCGCCTTGTCGGCGATGCGCTCGCCCTCGCGGATGGCCTCGTAGGTCGCGCGCAGCTCCTTGACGTCGAGCTGCAGCTCCTCCTCGACCTTTTTCAGGTTCTTCTGCGCGGCCGAGTGGGCGCCGAGCACCTCGTCGGGCGTCGTGCCGTACTTCTTCTTGTACTTGCGCTCGGCCGCCGCGTCGCCACGCGCCTGGCGGGCCTCCTTGCGCATGAGGTCCGGGTCCACCTCCGCGCGCTTCGCCAGGTCGAGGACGCCGCTCTCGGCGCGCTCGATCTTCTGGATGAGGCCGCGCAGCTTGGCGACGACCTTGTCGATGGTCTTCTTGTTGAGACGCATCTCCTCGAGCGTCTCGACCATCTTCTGCTTGTTGGCGTCGATCTCGGCCTCGATGCCCTTCTTGCGGCTCGCGGCGCAGGTCGACAGGCTCTCGCCCAGGTCGGTCGCCACCTTCTCGAGGTGCTTCACCTTGTCGATGAGGCGAAGGATGCGGCGGTCCGCCTCCTCCTCGTCGAACTCGGCGTTGTCGTCGTCGGCGTCGCGGATGATGTCCTTGACGCGGATCTTGTGCTTCCGAAGCTTGTCCCCGAGGTCGATGATCTCGCGGACGGCGACCGGCGAGTTGAGGATCGCCGAGAGCACCATGTGCTCGCCCTGCTCGATGCGCTTGGCGATCTCGACCTCGCCCTCGCGCGTGAGGAGCGACACGCTCCCCATCTTGCGCAGGTACATCCGGACGGGGTCGCTGCTCTTCGAGTAGTACCCGTCGGCCTCTTCGTCGGTCTTGGGGGCGCTCGGCGCCTGCTCGCGCTCGCGCGAGGTCTTCTGCTCGTGCTGCTCGTCGACGATCCGCTTCGGCGCGATCTTCACCTGCGTCGCCGCGTCGACGATCTCGATGTCCTCGTCCCCGAGCGCCCCGAGCACGTCCTCCATCTGGTCGGGCTGCGCCATGTCGGCGGGCAGCGCGTCGTTCACCTCGTCGTAGGTGAGGAAGCCCTTGCTCTTCCCCATCTCGATGAGCTGCTGAACCTCTTTGCGGTCACGATTCTTCGTCGCCATCGCTACCTCGGTGCTTCTTCGCCCCACGCCATCACGCGCTGCGCGCACCTGCCTGCGCGCGCAGCCGCTCCCCTGTCGTTACTTGTCCTTCACGCCCTGCTGGCGCTGCACGAGCCCGAGCACGTGCCTAGCGCGTTCGACTTCCGAGTCCCAGTTCCCTGCTTCACGGTGCAGCTCGCGCACGATCTCGCTGGTCTCCTGCGCAACGTGGGTGTCTCGAAGCCTCTTCGCTGCCTTCACTACGGTCTCCCGAGCATCGTCGATGGTCTCGTGTACCGGAGCCGCCAGACGCGCAGCGGCGAAGGAATTAGCGTGCCCACGCATTTGCGCAAGGAATTCGGTCGTGTCCAGGACTTTCTCGCCCCGCTCGGTGGTACGGCGGCAGCCGGCGATTCCTGCCACGATCTGTGCCGACACACCCTGGAGCAGCGGCAGCACGTCCTGGACCACGCTTTCCTCCAAAAGTGCCGGGAAATCGAGGAGGGCCTCGGTGATGGCCTTGCGCTCCTCGCTGCCCGGCGGGCGGGGTGCGACACGGGCCTCGGACGGACGCGGCCCGAAGTCGATGCGAGCGGCCCGGGCCTCGGACACGATGCGACGCTTGAGGGCGGCGAACGCGCCCGGCGCCGAGCGCAGCATGTCGAGGCGGCCGGCCGCCTGGTCGGCGTAGCCCTCGGCCATGCCCCGTTCGACCGGGTCGTTGATGTGAGCGAGGATCGCCCCGACTCGCTCGACGCGCCTCGCCTTCTCGCGAAGGTCCGCCTCGTGGAACGACGGATCGAACGCGCACTCCATGAGGTACGGCACCAGGCCCGCAGCCTGGCTGAGGAGGTGACGAAGTGCCTCGACGCCGCGAGTGCGTACGAGCTCGTCGGGGTCCATCTTCGCGGGGAGCGTCGCCACGCTCGGGCTCACCAGCTCCTTCGGAGCCAGCTGCTCCCACGCGGCCGCGGCCTTCTTCCCCGCGCTGTCGCCGTCGAAGAGCAAGGTGACGTCGACCGTGTAGCGGTGGAGCAGCGCCGCCTGGTCGCTCGTGAACGCGGTGCCGAGCGGCGCCACGACGTTCTCGACGCCGCGCGCGTGCAGGCTCACGACGTCGAAGTTCCCCTCGACGATGACCGCGTGCTCCTGCTGCCGGATCGCGTGGCGCGCCTGCCAGAGGCCGAAGAGCGTCGCTCCCTTCGTGTAGATGGGGCTCTCGGGCGAGTTGATGTACTTGGGCGGCGGGTCGCGCGACGCGTCGTCCTCGCCCGGGATGGCGGGGAGCGCGCGCCCGCTGAAGGCGACGACGCGGCCCTGCGTGTCGATCACCGCGAACATGAGGCGGTGGCGGAAGCGGTCGTAGTGGCTCGAGCCGCTCGACCGCGGGACCAGGAGCCCGACGTCCTCGCCCTGCTGCGGGGAGATGCCCTTGCGCTTCAGGTGCGCCGCGAGCCCCTCCCAGCCGGGCGGCGCGTAGCCGACGCGAAAGGCCTGCACGGCGGGCGCGTCCGGCGCGAGGCCGCGGCGCGCGAGCTCGTCGACGGCGTACTGGCGCTGCGGATGCACCCGCAGCTGCTCCTCGTAGAACTCGGCGGCCACGGCCATGGCGCTGTAGAGCTCTTCGCGGTTGCGCTTGTGCCGGTCGGCCTCCGTCGGGACGGCGCCGCGCTCCTCCTCGATGGGGATGCCGGCGCGCTCCGCCAGCATGCGCACCGCCTCCATGAACGTGTAGCCGTCGACCTTCATCACGAAGGCGAAGACGTCGCCCCCTTCCTTGCAGCCGAAGCAGTGAAAGACGCCCGTGTCCTGGTTCACGTTGAAGCTGGGCGTCTTCTCCTTGTGGAACGGGCAGAGGCCGAGGTGCCGCCGCCCCCGCTTCTTCAAGGAGGGGACGCTCTCGCTGACGACGGCCACGATGTCCGTGCGGTCACGGACGAGCGCGATCGTGTCCTTCGAGATCATGCGCCCGCGCTACCCCGAGCTGACACTCACATGCACGGTACGACCGGTCAAGCGCGCCAGTTAAGCTGCACGACCAAACTCGGGATGCGCGGATCGACGGGCCTCGCGTGGGCCGCTGCCCCGCCTGCCCCGCCGGCCGCGCCTGCCCCTGCCGCGCTCACCGAGCTCGCCGCGCCTGTGCCCCAGGCGACGCGCACGTCGTGCTCCTCGCCGAGGGCGAGCACGAGGATGGCCCGGTAGCACTCGGCCGTGAGGCGGCGCGAGGTCGCGTGATCGACGTAGGGGTGCCCCGTCAGCACGACGGTGCCGGTGTTGCCCTCGACGGACACGGTCAGCTCGCCGTGGGTGTGCTGCCAGCGCCAGAGCTCCTGCGCGCGCTCGACGAGGCGCTCGCGCGTGACCCCGGCGAAGAACGCCGCCTTGAAGCGCCCGAGCCCCAGGTCGATCGACCGCGACACGAGGCGCGCGAGCTCGCGCTCGTCGGCGCGCGCGGGGCCGGTCCACATCGCCTCGTGCCACGCCATCACGTGCTCGATGGGGATCCATTCGAACGGGAGCACCAGGGTGTCGATCGTCGCCAGGCGCGTCGCGAGCGGCAGCCGCGCGGCGATGTCGGCGACGGCTCGCTCGCCCCAGAGGTCCTCGACCGCGGCGCGGAAGCCGTGGAGCACCGTGCCGCGGGCGAGCGGCTCTCCGCTGGGTGGGGGGGTGGTGGGCATGGGGCGTCGGCGGGCTCCGGGAGGGGCCGGCGGGAAGACCGGCCGTCCATGACCCGCGGAGGGGCCCCTGTCGAGCAAAGTCGCCCTCTCGGGGCGCCGGTTGCTACGATCCTGCGGAAGAGTGCAGTGACGCCGTCGATGCCTCCGCGCCCCGTCCCCTCGCCGCTCTCCCGCGTCCCGGCCCGCCGGCGCACGGGCCGGCCGCCGCCCCCGCCGCCGCCCGAGAGCGAGGTCGCGCTGCGCCTGGCCATCGGGCGCGAGGGCATCGGCCTCGAGCTCGCGCGACCCGCGCGCCTCGGGTGCGTGACGGTCACGGACCTCGCGGCCACGCTGCCGGGCGTGCGCTTCCCCGTCGACGTGTCGGGGGGCGTGCCGCGATTCCGGCACCGGCGCGGGGCGCTGCAGCGGCTCGAGCTCGAGGTGGGGGCGCGGGCGCTCGAGCGGTGGGCGGCGCCGCGGCTGCGGGGCCTCGTCGGCACGCGCGCGCCGGAGGTCTGGGTCGGGGTGCGGCGCGCGGGGGCGCTCGTGGCCGTCGCCTCGCCGCCCGACGCCGAGGACGAGGCGCCCGGGGCCGCGCCGGTGCTCGCGTTCGAGCTCCACGTGCTCGCCGAGGACGGCGACCTGGTGGTGGTCGTCGACCAGGCGCGCGGCGCGGACCTGCCGCGGCCCGCCACGGCGCTGGCCCTCGCGTGCGTCGAGACGCTGCTCGCGGGGATCGCGACGCGCGCGGGCGCGATCTTCACCGTGCGCGGCGGGGCGGCGGCGATCGCGCGCGCGCTCTTGCCGGAGGCGGGCGCGCGGGCGCCGTCGGCCAGCGGTGTGGGGTGGTCGTCGCTCGCGGCCGCGGGGGACGCGTGGGTGCTGCTCGCCGTGCAGGGGGCGGCGACGGAGGCGCCGGGCGAGGACGCGGTGCGCGCGCGCGAGGTGGCGGCGCTGCTGCGTGAGGGCGACGACGCGCTCGTCGCGGGCGAGCTGGACGCCGCGCGCACGCTCTACCTGGGCGCGCTCGAGCGGGCGCCGCGGCACCCGGAGGTCGCGCGCCGCGTCGTGGAGATCGACGCGCGCGCCGGCGGACGCACGGAGGCCGCGCTCGCGATGCTGGTCGAGGCGCGCGCGCCCGCGGGCGGGGCCGAGGCGCGCTTCGGGACGACGGCGGGCGAGCTGCTCGCCGAGACGGGCGACGTGGACGCCGCGATGGCGAGCCTCGAGCGCTCCGGGGAGACGGAGCCTGCGCCGGCGCTCGCCGCGCGCGCCTTCGAGCTCGCGGGCACCCTCGCGCGCGATCCCGAGGAGGCCGCGCGCTGGCTGGACCGCGCGGTCGCGCGGGCGCCTCGCTCGGCGTCGGCGCGGTGGCTGCGCGTGGCGAGGCGCGTCGCCCTCGGCCGCATCGAGGACGCGATGGCCGACGTCGAGCACCTCGAGGCGCTCGCGCGCGGGGCGCGGGCCAAGCACCTCGTCTGGCTGCGCGCGGGGCGCGCGTGGCAGGCCGCCGGGCTCGCGACGCACGCGGGCGCGCTCTTCGAGCGGGCGCTGCGCTTTGCGCCGGACGAGCCGCGCGCGCTCGCGGGGCTGGGGGCCGCGCTCGTCGGCGAGGGACGCGAGGCGCGCGGGGTCGCGGTGCTCGAGCGGGCGCTCGCGCTCGCGGAGGAGCGCGGCGAGCCAGCGGGGCGCATCCTGCTCGACCTCGGGCGGGCGCTCGCCGAGAAGCTCGACGACCTACCGGCGGGCGTGGCGCGCGCCGGGGCCGTGCCGATCGACGCACCCGAGGCCCCGGTAGCGCGCGGGCTCGAGGGCCGGTGGCGCGCGCGGCTCGGCGATCTCGCGGGGGCGACGCTCGCCTTCGCGCGCCTTCGCGAGCTGGCCCTCTCGCTGCCCGCGGGCACCGACGACGCGCGCGCGGGCGCCATCGCGGCGCTCCTCGGCGAGGCCGCGGAGGTCGAGCGCGCGCGCATGGCCGATCCCCTCGCCGCCCAGCGGCACCTCGCGGCGGCGCTGCGGCTGCGCCCGCGCGACGCGCACCTGCTGCGCGCGTACCGCGAGGTCGGCGCGATCGTCGCGCGGCGCCCCGCCGACGGTGCGCGCGACGACGAGGGCGGCCTCGCGGCCGGCGACGATCTCGGCGCCGCGCACGAGGACTTCGTCGAGACGATGCTGGCACGCCCTGCGGGCCCCGCGGCCGCCGCGTTCGACGACGAAGAGGAGGCGTCCGCGACGCACCGCATGACGCTCGGCGAGGCGCTGCGCGGCGACGCCCCCGGCCCCCGCGGCGACGAGCCGCGCCTCGCCCCGCTCGACCTGTCGCTCGCGTCCGAGCCGCCGCCCGACGTCGCGGCGCGCATCGAGGAGCTGACGCGCGCGCTGCAGGCGAACGCCGCCGACGACGCGGTGGCCGACGAGCTGGCCTCGTTGCTCGAGCAGGCGGGACGCGGCCACGAGCTGCTCGCGCTGCTCAGCGCACGGCTCGAGGATGCGACCCCCGCGCGCCGCGCCGAGCTCGCGCCCCGCGCCCGCGCCGCGCTCGAGCGCCTCGCCGCCGAGGCCGAGGCCGCGGGCCGCCGCGAGGAGGCCGCGCTGTACCGCGGCGCCATCGACCTGCTGCCTGGCTGAGGACCGCGACGAGTGAGCGGCACGCCCCGACGGCGGCTCAGACGCCCGTGCCGAGCGCGCGCTTCACGTCGGCGAGCGCGACGTCGACCGCGCCCGCCTCGAGGCCCGTCGCCTTGGCGATCTTGGCGAGGACGGCGCGCTCCTCGGCGCTCACGTCCTGGCTGCTCTGCGCGAGCAGGGCGGCGATGCGCAGGACCTCGAGCGCGTGCTCGGGCTTGGACGCCGTGCGCGCCAGCGCGTGCACCCGCTTGTCCATGCCGTCCTCGTCGAGCTGGTCGGCGAGGTCGCTCACGAGGTCGGCGATCTGCTGCGGCGCGACCGTACCGCCGCACGCCGCGACCACGACGCGCTCGAACGTCTTGCGCTCGTCTTCGTCGAACACGCCGTCGGCGTTCGCGACGAGGTACGCGCCCTCGACGATCGCCTCGAAGAGCGCGACCGCGAGCGGGTCGAACCCGGTCGGCACGGTCGCGTCCTCGGAGGGACGCGCCCCGTACGAGGCCGCCGCGAGCGAGAGGATCGACACGGGCTTCGCCGGGTCGACCGGGCGCCCCGGGAGCGCGGCGCTCCTCGCCACGCGCGCGAGGAGGTCGATGCGGACGTCGTTTGCCATGGGGGCCGTCGGCGAGAGCATACCAGAAGCGGGCTCGCGTCTAGGGCGCGTGATGGGGCGGAAGGCACACTAACTAGTGCGAGCTGGGAGAGAGAAACATGTCGTAGTGGCCGGTGACGTCCGTGACGGCCCTGCCAAGCAGCACGGCCGGGCCCTTGGCGGGGACGTCGTACGCGCGAACGACCGCTCCGACGACCGGGTTGTCCGAGCCGTCGTGCAGGACGAGGCCCACGTAGACCGGGGCGCCGACGACCATCGGCGCGAGCGTCACGGTCGTCGGCCCGACGAGGACGTTCTGCGTGACCCAGGGCAGCGCCGTGCTGGCGGGCGGCTCGATGCGCAGGACGTAGCTGCCTTGATCGAGCGTGAGGACGAACGAGCCGTCGGTCGACGTCGTGCCCTGCGCCCCGCGCGGCATGCAGTACGGCGACTGGCCGAGCATGCACCCGGCGGGGATGGCCTCGACCTGCGCGCCCGCGAGCTGCCGCCCGTCGGCCACCGCGGCGGAGCCTGTGACGCGCTGCTGCGGGGCGATCATGAGATTGGGCGCCGTCCGTGGCGTCGTCGAGGGCTGCACGTCGAACGACTGCACCGCGGTGACGCCTCGCGTCGCGTCGAGGGGCCAAACCGAGACGCGATACTGTCCCGCAGGCAGCCTCGCGGACCACGTGGCCGCGCCCGTGGCGTCGAGGCGGGCGCTCGCCCGCGCCAGGTACTCGTAGTTGACCGCGTTGGGCGTGGTCGTCCCCGTCTCGTAGATGGCCATCGCCTCGAAGACGAGGTCCGCGTCGACGGGCGTCGCGCCGTCCGCGTCGACCACCGCGCCCCCGATGGTCACGGCCGCGGGCAGCTCCTGCAGCGGCTGTTCTTGCGGGAGCTGCGTGGCCGAGGGGATGCGGACGGCGGTGGGGATGGGCTGACCGGACGGCGGCGCGATGACGAGCTCCACGCCGGTGATGGCGTCGCCGTCGGCCGGGTGATGGTTGGTCGGGAGCTGTACGATCGGCTGCGCGCCGGGGAGGTGCGCGACGGGCGACAGGCGTCGCTTCGTGACCGAGTCGCGCAGGTACATGGTCCACCCGGCGAGGCCACCCACGCGCGTCACGTGGAAGGCAGGGATGGCGCGGCTGCCGGAGGTGGTGACGTGCGTCGACGTGTCGAGGTCGACGGTCGCGGCCTCGGAGAAGAACTGGCCCGTGCGCGAGATCTGCTCCACGTCCGGGGGGAACGCCTGGTCGAAGGGCGGGTCGGGCGTGATGACGCGCTCGTAGAGGGCCGGACTCGGCTGGAGCAGGACGTCGAACGCGAGGGCGCGGCCGCCGTTGGGGCCCGGACGCGAGCCAGCGGACGTGTCGAGGCTCACGACGCCCGGGAAGACGGGGAGCGGCAGGCCGACGGTCTCGGCGTCGACCGGTACGGTGGCGGAGCCCTGGAGCCAGAGCGGGCGGAAGGTGACCTGCGCCGGAAGCTGCGTCGAGAAGCCGGGGTTGCCGAGGTTCCACGAGACCGCGAGCTCGGTGCTCGGCGATGCGAGGTACGAGTCGCCCTCGCGGACGGTGCCCGGCAGGTGCGTGCAGGGCCGCGTCTCGGCGCCGGTGGGCGCCGTCCCGGTGATGCCGCCGGAGTCGCAGAGCGGCGTCGCCGCCGGGTCGAAGATGTGCTTCCACTGGATGGCGAAGTCCCGGCCCGGCGCGAAGAACGAGTCCTCGGCGAGCGAGACCACGACGACGAGGTCCTGGAAGTACGACGACACGAGGCACACGCCGCCGTTGCACACGGGGGACGCGCCCGGCTGCACGTACGCGGAGCACGGGAACGTCGGGCACGAGTTGACGGGCGCGCCGGAGGGCGCCGTGTGCGCCGGCTCCGTGGGGAGCGTGCACGCCACTGCCAGCCCCAGCGTCGCGACCCACGCGTTCCCTCGCG
>Ga0070730_10006322_pt1 | contig 10142 bp, 4 predicted proteins | sample Coa_R1_3_FD_66447 | JGI IMG/M metagenome (GOLD analysis project Ga0070730, IMG submission 66447) | Surface soil microbial communities from Centralia Pennsylvania, which are recovering from an underground coalmine fire - Coalmine... | ecosystem: Environmental > Terrestrial > Soil > Unclassified ... | reverse complement strand
CAGTGCACGGCGCAAGGGCTCATCGAATACGGCGGCGGGGTGCTGGCTTCGCTCAACGCCGCCAGCAAGGTCAAGATCGACATCCTAAAGAATACCGGCGTGTCCCTGCCGGGCGGCATCCATATCGGTGACACGTGGTCGCAAACGACGGAACTACAGATGACGTCGGACACGCTGAACGGCACCGGGCGCTGGATCGGCAATTTCAAGGCGGTTGGCACCGAACAGGTCACCGTGCCGGCCGGTACCTTCACCGCCCTGCGCATCGACGGGACGTTGCAGAGCATCAGCGACCCGTATCCGTCGCTGAATCTCACAACCGAAAGCAGCAGTTGGTACGCCCCGCAGGTGGGACTGGTTAAGAGCGCCGGGCACATTTCGGGCGAAACCGCCGACTACACCTACGAATTGGACCTGGTGTCCTACAAGATCCCGTAGGGAACGACGGCGATCACTCTGTTAACGAGAATTGGCCCGCGCCGGGCAACTTCAGCGCCGTTTCGCCCTGGGTGTAACGCGCCCGGATGAGCAATGACGATTTGCTCATCTCCCCCGCCCTGCGTACACTTGGCTGCATGCTTGCCAAAGTCTATTCCTGCGCCGTCATCGGCCTCGAAGCTGCTATTGTCGAAGTCGAAGTTGACACCGCCAATGGCCTGCCGTCTTTCGTGGACGTCGGCACTGATTCCCAATACCGTAGTCCACTTTATGGAAGGGCTGGGGAAAACGGCATATCGGAACACCGCTGAGGGCCATGCTGCCGTCGGTCGTATCGGCACCCTTGTCTGCAAATGCCTGGGCGCCAGTCCCGATGCGGAATATTCACACAAAACGCCCAGGCCGCTCGCCTGACCCAACGCATGCTCCCCGCTGACGCGCCCCACCCGCCCAACAACCTTCCCCATTTCCTTACTACGTTTATCGGGCGCGATGCCGAGATCGCCAGCGTAAGGCAGGACCTTGCTGACGCTAGGCTGCTGACTCTCACCGGCCCCGGTGGCGGCGGGAAAACGCGCCTGGCGCTCCAGGTGGCGGCCGAGGTTATGGCGGAGTACCGCGACGGCGCCTGGTGGTGCGATCTGGCGGCGGTGACCGACCCTGCCAACGTAGCTCTAACCATCAGCTCGGCTCTCCACCTTGCCGAGCAAGCGGACCAGCCGCCGCTAGACGGCCTGACGGCGGCGCTGCGCGGCCAACAGTCGCTGTTGATCCTCGACAATTGCGAACACTTGCTGGCCGCATGTGCCGCGCTCAGCCTGGCGGTCCTGCACGCCTGCCCTGGCGTGTGGATCCTGGCCACCAGCCTGCAACCACTCGGTCTGCCCCAGGAGAAGATATGGCACGTGCCGCCGCTGTCGCTGACTGAGCCTGCGGAGGCTGGATCGGTCGCGTCCGAGCCCGACGCGGTGCGCCTGTTCGTGGACCGGGCTGCGCGAGCCTCGCCGTCATTTCATCTGACGTCGGAGAACCATCCCGCTGTGCTGGCCATCTGCCGCCGGCTGGACGGTCTGCCGCTGGCGCTCGAGCTGGCAGCCGCGCGGGCCAGCCTGCTGAGCCCCGCTCAGATCGCCCAACGACTAGATGACGTTTTCGGCCTCCTGACCCGCGGCTCGACCAGCAGTCTGCCTCGGCACCAGACCCTGCGCGCGACCATGGACTGGAGTTATGGGCTGCTGACCGAGCCGGAGCAGCGGCTGCTGCGGCAACTGTCAGCGTTTGCCGGCTCTTTCACCGTCGATATGGTTGAGGCCGTGTGTGGCGATGGGGGCCCCGCGCGGGCCGTGGTGGATACGCTCTTCGATCTCACCGATAAGTCCTTCATTGTCATACACGAGCCCGCGGCCCAGGGCAGTGCGCGCATTCGCCTGCTGGAAACCGTGCGCCAGTACGCGCGGGAAAAGCTGGAAGAGACCGGCGAAGCAGCCGGTGTCCGCACCCGGCTGCTGGTTTGGGCCCTTCAGCTTGCGGAAGAGGCCGAGCCGCATCTGACCGGCGCGGATCAGGTGATCTGGTTAGATCGTCTTGAGGCGGAGCACGATCAATTTCGGGCTGCGCTGCGCTGGGCGACGGCGAGCCGGGCCGTGGCGCCCGGCCTGCGGCTCATACGGGCCTTGTGGCGTTTCTGGCTGACCCGCGGTTATTGGTCGGAGGGCCGCGACTGGTGCACTGAACTGATGAACTTAGACCGGGAGTTGCAGGCCACCGAGGCGTGGCGCGTGGCGGAGGTCTCGGATGGTCTGCGCGCCCGCATCCTGTATTGCGCCGGCGCGCTTGCCGACCTCCAAAACGATCTGACCAGCACGCTCGCCCTGGGTGAAGCGTGCCTGGCGTTGGCGCAGGCCGCCGGCGACAAACTGGAGCAGGTACACGGCTATAACTTGATCGCCGTCAGCGTCCAAGAACAGGGCGACCTCACACGCGCGCGCGAATCGCTCGAAGCCGCGCTGGCTTTGGCCCGCACGCTGGAAGATGCCACGCACCTCAGACCGATCCTGAACAACCTGGGGACATTGGGCCATGATACGGGCGACTACCGCAGCGCCCGGAGCTACTATGAAGAGAGCCTGGCCATCGGGCGACAGCAGCCTTCAAACAATCAAACCAATGCTGAACTCTACAACCTGGGCGAGTTGGCGCGGCGGCAGGGCGACGACGCGCGGGCGCGGGCTCTGCTTGACGAGACCCTGGCGAACAGTGTGCGCCTGGGCGATGTCTATAACCTGACGGGCACCCTGTCTGAACTCGGCTACCTGGCCCGGAACCAGCGCGATTTTGCGACGGCCGAGCGCTACTTCCAACAGGCCCTGGAGCTGCGGGAAAAACACGGCGAGCACCGGCGGCTGGGGTATTCACTGTTTGACCTGGGCAATGTGGCGCGGGATCAAGGGCAGCCCACGCGCGCCCGCGACTACTATGAGCGCGGACTGACGCACGCGCGGCAACTGCGCGATGCGTGGGGACTGGCGCGCGCCTCGTATGGCCTGGGCCTCCTGGCTTTCGGTCAAGGGCAATTGGACGAGGCGGCGCAAGCGCTGCGCGAGAGCATCCGCAACTATCACATCGTGCAGGAACCCTACGAGTTAATTGGGGCGGTCGAGGACCTTGCCGGGGTCTTGGCCCGCCAAGGGCGCTTACAACAACCGGCGCGCTGGCTGGCGGTGTGCGCGGCCAGACGCGAAACAATGGGCGCCCCAGTGCCGCCGCCGGAACGTGAGCGCTACCAGGCCACAGAACAGCTCCTGCGGGCTGCTCTGGGCGAGGCCGCTTACGAGGCCGTACAGGCCGAAGCCGTACAGGCCGAAGCCGTACAGGCCGAAGCCGTACAGGCCGAGGCCAGCGGCGTGACCCTCGAGCGCGTCATTCATGAAGTGCTGGGGGTGGAGCCGGCGCCGGCTTTGACCACGGCGCATTCAGCGGCAGCGTCAGCGCCACCCCAACCCCAGCTGCACGTGTTCGCGCTAGGCCCCGTGCGGGTGATGGCAGGCCGCCATCAGATCACCGCAGCCGAGTGGAAGTATGCCAAAGCCAAGGAGCTGCTCTTCTATCTGCTGGAGCACTCGTCCGCGAGCAAGGCGCAGATCGGCCTGGACCTTTGGCCGGACGCCTCTCCTGAGCAGCTGCGCGACATCTTCCACCGTGTGTTGCACCAGCTCCGCCGCGCGCTGGGCGCGCCCGATTGGATCACCTACAAGAGCGAGAGCTACGCCTTGAGCGGGGCGCGCCCGTTTGAGTATGACGTGCAGGCTTTCGAAGCTCATGTGCGGCAGGCGCAGGTCCAGGTGCGGGCCGGCGCGGCCGGCCACGGGCTGGCCATCGAACACCTGGATGCCGCGGCGCAGTTGTGGCACGGGGACTTTCTGGCCAACCTTGAGGCCGGCGAGTGGGCGGTGATCCGGCGCGAAGCGCTGCGCCAGACCTTGCTGGACGCGCTGCTGCAACTCGGCCAGCTCCATTTTGCTGCCGCCCGCTACGTCCTGGCCGCGGACGTCTACCAGCGCGTGCTGAGCTTGGACCCCTACCTGGAAATGGGCCACCGCGAGCTGATGCGCTGCCACGCCCGGCGCGGCGAAACCGGTCGGGCGGTGCGGCAATACCAGACCCTGCGCGAACTGCTGCACAAGGATCTCCACTCCGAACCCTCCCCCGAAACATTGTTGTTGTACGAACGCTTGCGGCGCGGGGACAGCGTTTAGTCGCCCCGGCCCTTGACTGAAGGGTGCAACCGCGCCCTTTTTCGCGTCCAGCGGTCCAACTGTGCTCGGAGCGCTTGGGTCAGCACTTGGGTCAGCGCGGCTAGCTACACTGGCGGCTATGAATGAATATCACAGCCTGGTCCGGGAGACCTTCGTGGTGCGCCTGTGGCGCGAGGCGACCAACCCAGCCTGGCGTGGACAGATCGTGCATCTACCCGATCAAGAGTCCGTGCCCTTCAACACACTCGTGGAAGTGGAGGCCTTCATCCACCGCTTCGTACCGGAAATCCGGGCTGGCCAACCGGACTCGAGCGGTACCCCCGGCGTGGGCATGAATTCTCACGTTGGCGAACCTTCTGGTACCGACGAGGGGTAATGGCAGCGCCGATGTGGGCGGTGTTGGCGCTTATGACCACCGGTATGCATCCGGCGAGGCCAGGACATTGTTGTCCGCCACGGCCAGGGGATAGCCCCGCCGCCGGCTTCCCCGTCCGGCTGGGCGGCCGCCCCACCGACGGATACAGAATCAACTACCCCGCCCTAGCGAACGGGTCACGCTTGGCTCAGGGCATCTGAGCAAGTATTGGATAGGAGATGGAGCATGAACCACAAGCTGTGGCTGAGCCTGGTCATAAGTGCGAGCGGGTTTCTGTTGGCCGCGAGCAGTGCCGGGGCGCCGGTCCTGGTCGCCGCCGCGGGCACTGCCGGCGGACCGGCCGCCCAGCCGCAGGCGGGGGAGGCGCCACCGGCGGCGCCCCAGGCCCCGGCCAATGCGCCCTACACCCTTGTCGCGAATGGCGTCACGTCTTACACCATCAACGATCCAAAAATCTTCTGGTATGACCTGCCAGCCTGCAGCTATCCGCCTCCCAAGGCCCCGACCGCCCCGACCGCCAACTTGTATGAGACCATTCAGCGCATCCCCACCTACGGCGGCCTGACGCGCAAGCTGTGGCAGCATCAGGTTAATATCCTGTGCCCCTCCAACCCCGATGTCCAGTCGAACATCGTCTCCGATGAGAATTATGTGTACTGGATCAGCAGCCTCGACAAAGGGCTGGTCAAGCTATCCGTAAATGCCAACGTGGGCGACAAGCCGATCGTGGTCAACACGGTCTGGGGGGGCGCGGCGCAAATCGTGCTGAATCAGGGCTCGGTATTCGTCCTGACTGGGGGCAACTCCGTTCTGTTTCAGGTCAACCTGAGCACCGGCACGGGGCCTGACCTGGCCGTCCCTGGCACCGGGTCAACGGACTTTCAGACCGACGGGACCTACCTGTACTGGAACAAGGGCGGCACGCTGCATCAATGGGACATTGCCGCCGCCAAGGAAAAGGGCACCATCGCTTCTGGCGTCACCGGCTATTACCCGAGAAGCGCGACGGTGTACTACGGGCAGGGCAAAGACATCTATCAGTTCAGCAACGCCAGTCGCACCGCCGACAAAATCTACACCAGCTCCTATTCGAATTCACGGGTCTACAGCCTGAAATACGACGGCACCAACCTGTTCTGGTTCGAAGACCACACCCTGCCGCTGTGCGGCGGCTGCCTGTTCCCCAATCACGACGACGTACTGTTTCGCTCGGGGGCGGGCGGTGGCAGCCCCACCCAAATCTATATCTATCACGCCAACTTAAACCCGCAGGCCAGTGAGCTGAAAAGCGCCGGCAGTTATCTCTTTTGGCTGGAGAATGGCGCCTTGCAGAAGTTGCCCAAGGACGCCGCGGCGCTGCCCAAAATCAACCAGGTGGCCGACATCCTGGAGGTGACCCAGGGCATTCAGGACCTGGCCAATGACGTGCCGCTCATCCAGGGGCGCGACACCTACGTGCGCTTCTATGTCCACTCCGCCGGGTTACCGGTGCCCGGCGTCACCGCCTACCTGTATCGCACCAACAGCGGCGGTACGATCATCGACGGGCCGCTGCCGCCCGCCAACCCGGCCGGGCAGTTGCTCACCATCCAGCCTTCGCCCAATCGCAACAACCTGAATGACAGCTTCTTGTTCGAATTGCCCTGGAACTGGGTCAGCGGCAGCTCGCTGTACTTGGTAGCCGTGGTGAATCCGTTCCAAGACCCGCTGGAGCTGAGCTATACGAACAACACTCTCGGCCCCGTCGGCTTCATCCTCCAGCCCTCGCCGCGGCTGGAGGAAGATTTCATCTCGTGGGGCTACACCCTCAAAGGCGACACCTATTACCCGCGCTACACCAAAGACATGGTCCAAACCTGGTCATGGCTGCGGCGCGCCTACCCGCTGGCCAGCGCCCCAGGGATGTCTGGCGACCCCACCCCCGGCCTGCGGCCGAAGTGGTGGAGTGTCTATGACGCCGGCCTGGGAGTACGGGTAAACCGGACGGCGCCCGAGTGCACCAAAAATACTTGCGCCGCCTCCTACGTGAACAACTTGATGATCGCCATGCGCACCGAGGACGGCATCCCAACCAACGTCCACATGTACGGCATGATGTCGGATGCCGCCGGCTTCTTTCCGGCCGGCCTGGCGGCCGGCGGCGGCCATTTCGTCGGTAGCGGCCCGGCTGGCATCCCAGAGGGCGGCTATAGCTGGGACCACGACGGCTCGTACGCCGATTTTTACGCCGGGCACGAGATTGGCCACACGGTTGGCCGCGGCCACCCCGCTTCGAGCGCCAACCCGGTCTGCGATCATCAAAGCGCCCAAGATTATTCCTTTCCGTATGTCAAAGGCCAGATTGGGCCGAATAGCGGGGTATTGGAAGGCTTCGACGTGGGCGACCGCAGCCTGGGGCTGCCGCTGGCGGTCTATCCGGGTGCCAGTTGGCACGACGTGATGAGCTACTGCGTCAACCGCTGGATCAGCGACTACGGTTACAACTTGATGTACAACTTCATGGTCGCCCATCCTACGACCCCGGCGCCGCAATCCGGTTCGGCCCCCGCCAGGCCCGCCCTGGCCGGCAACTGGCTGGCGGTGTATGGCCAAATCGTCACGGGTCCCGGCGGCGCGATCCTGACCCACGTGCCGGGCTTCCAGGCTGCCGCTAGCAGCGCCATCCTGACGCGGGTGCGCCACCTCAGCGCCGTGGCAACCATCCCGCCCTTGGTAGCCGGCCCGTACAGTATCGAGCTCTTCGACGCCGGCAACAGCCAGTTGGCCAGCTACCCGTTCACGCCGGACCCGCCGACCGGCGATGCTCCCAACTGGCTCAACTTCACCCAGGTGGTGACCTACGTGGCCAATACCGCCCAATTGCGCATCGTGCATTTGGCCGATAGCTCGGTCCTGACGACGCAAGCCATCCCGTCGCACGCGCCCACCATCAGCAACGTCGTGCTGGTAGGCGCGCCCAACCCGGTGACCGGCACGGTCACCCTCAACTGGACCGCCGGCGACCTGGACGGCAATCCGCTGACCTTCGATATCTTCTATAGCCGCGATGGCGGCGCGACCGTGCAGCCGCTGCAGTTGAATCTCAGTAGCCAGAGCACCCCCATCGACACCCTGGCGCTGGGCGGCGGCACAGCTCTTCTGCGCGTGGTTGCTAGCGACAGCGTCAACACCGCCCAGGCCGAAAGCGCGCCGTTCACGATGGCCAACAAGCCGCCGCAGCCGATGATCCTGGCGCCCGGTGACGGCGCCCACCGTCACTGGGGGCAGTTGGTCAACTTCAGCGGCGAGGCGATGGATGCCCAGGACGGGAGCGTCGACCCGGCCAAGCTGGTCTGGAGCGACCAGAAGGGCGTCCTGGGCGCCGGCGCACTGCTCTCAATATCGAACCTGCCGGTAGGCACGAACGTGATTTCGCTCACCGCCACCGACAGCCTGAACCTGTCGGCCAGCACCCACATCACCGTGCTGGTGGACGACAACCTGAACCTGCCCGGGCCGACCCTCTCGGTTGGCCCACAGCAATTCGCCTGGTCGTTTGACACCAGCGCGGATGCGGTGCAGACGGGCACACTCGCACTGGACAATGTCGGCGGGGGGAGCTTGAGCTGGACGGCGAGCACCGACGCCCCCTGGCTGACGCTCGGCGCAGCGTCCGGCACGGCGCCGTCTCAAATCACGCTGACCGCCAATCCGAGCGGCCTGGCCGCGAACACGGGTCTCCCCGGCCACATCTTCCTCAATGTCCCGGCCGGCGCCGGCCGCCCGGCTCAGCAGGTGGTCGTCCCGGTCAGCATCGCTGTGGCTGTCGACCCAGAGAATCCGCCTGTGTTGGTGCCTGAGCAATTCTTGCCGTTCGTGACTCGCTAAGTACCCGATATAGGGCTGCGCCGGGCTGTGGAGCCCGGCGCGGCCCCCGCCTTTCGCCTACCGGGAGGTACTTATCCAAGGAGAGCGGCGAAGTCATCTTACGCTTGGAAACGAGCGGATAAACCGCTTCACCTTGATTGTCAACCCTAGGTGTATGTCGCCTGCGGACCTTATGCGGATCGAACCCGTCTTCACAGCTTGGTCCCAATCCTGTCTGCGCAACCGGCGGCCCAGAGCGTCGCTTGAACTTGCCCTTTCCTTGCTCTTGCGTAGACTTGCTCTATGCTTGCCAAAGTCTATTCCTGCGCTGTCATCGGCCTCGAAGCCGCCATCGTTGAGGTCGAAGTTGACACAACCAATGGGCTCCCAAGTTTTGTGGACGTGGGCTCTGATTCCCAATGACGTAGTCCACTTTATGGGAAGGCTGGTGAAGACGGCTAAGGCGAAACACCACTGAGGGCCATGGCGACTTCGCGCGTATCGGCACCCATGTCTGCCACTGACAGGCGGGCGATGGGGTTGGGCGTCCCCCGCCAGACCCGAATTAATCGGCCAGTGCATACGCGATAGCCTGATCGACTGTCATCGCCCGCCCTTCCGCCCAAGCCGCCGTGAACACCTGCTCGCCGAGTGCCGCGCGCAGGGCATCGATGCTCCGCTGAAATTCCACGCGATCAAAAAACGCCGCATATGTCGTGCCGGCCTCAGCCTGGGCCTGCGCCGCTCCGAAGAGCCGGGCCGCTCGCATCAGCGCCGGCCGGTTGCCCGGCCGGCGGCCGTCCGTTTCGGCCACCAGGGCCAGGCACTCTAACGTTTCAGCGACGCCCGCATAGGAACCTGCCTGCTTTTTGTGGATGAGACTCTCTCGCAACATGACCGCCGCCTGCTCACCGTGTCCCCGGTGCAGAGCGACCCACCCCAGCACGGTAAGGGCGGCCGCACCAAAAACCGTGTTACCCACCTCGCGGAAGAGGGTCAGGCTGTCCATCAGCAGCACTTGCGCGGCCTCCAGGTCGCCCTGTCGGGCCGCCCAGGCCCCCAGTAACAATGACGCGAAGGCGGCCCCGTCTTTGTCGCCCAACTTCTGCGCGAGCGCCAACATATTCCGAAACAGCCGGGCCGCACGCTCCAAATCACCTTGGACCCAGGCTGTCGTTGCCGGGCCGACAATGGCGTGGAGCAGGCCAGGGTTGTCGTCCAGCTCGCGGAATAAGGCCAGACTTGCTTCGTGCAATTGCGCGGCCTTCTCATAATCCGCGTGCAAGACAGACACGCCGGCTAAGGTGGTGAGTGCATAAGCCATGCTCCTCTTATCCCCTAACTCCTGGGCCAGCTCCAGGCTTTGCTCCGACAGCGCTACCGCCTGGGTTGTGTCACCCTGTATATAGGCCAGCGAACCGGCCCAGTGCAGCGCCCCGGCACGCGCCAGGCGCATCCCGGACGCTGCCGCGCTGGGCGCAGCGGCGCTGGCGGCCGTCACACGCGCCAGCCAGCCGCGCCCCTCCCCATAGTAACTGCGCAGCCACCAGAACCAGCTCAACGCTCGGGCCAGGCGCAGGCCCGCTTCGGTGCTGGCCGGGTCTTCCAGCGACCATTCTAGTGCCGCGCGAAGATTGGCGTTCTCGGTCTCCAACTGGTCCAACCAGGCAATCGACTTAGGGCCACGCAGCTCCGGCTCGGCCTGCTCGGCCAGGTGGAGATAATAG
>Ga0070730_10006321_pt1 | contig 10142 bp, 8 predicted proteins | sample Coa_R1_3_FD_66447 | JGI IMG/M metagenome (GOLD analysis project Ga0070730, IMG submission 66447) | Surface soil microbial communities from Centralia Pennsylvania, which are recovering from an underground coalmine fire - Coalmine... | ecosystem: Environmental > Terrestrial > Soil > Unclassified ... | reverse complement strand
AGCGTGCCTGCTGCCGGTACAGGAAATGTAGTGGAAATGATGGCCGCTTCCCAGAGATAATGTCACTCTGACCCTGAACCGTGCGATTTGTTTTTAGCGCTCATTTTGAGTGGCTCAATTTAAATGAACGACCCAACCGAAACCGGGGCTCCATGGGGATGGCGGAAAAGAACCAATCTGCGAATATGGCCGTAGCTGGGCCTGAGCTTTCTCAGCTTCGCGCCCTGATTGAAGAGCGCTCAGGGATTTTTTTTAACGATTCACCGGAACACGATTTCGTCAACCGGATTCGCGAGCACATGGCTGCCAGGAAGATGGCCCACGCCTCTGACCTGCTGCGCCTGGTTCGCGATTCCAATCTGGAATACGATGAGCTGCTGGAGTGCCTGCTCACCCACCCCACCTGGTTCTTGCGCTCTTCTTCCACCTTTGCCGTGTTGGAAAAGAAAGTCCTGAGCGAAATGCACCAGAGAAAATTCTGGGAGAACCCGCGCAGCCTGCGTATCTGGAGCGCGGGATGCGCCACCGGCGAAGAACCCTATTCCATTGCCATGACCATTTGCGACTCGCTGGAGTTTGCCAGCGCCTGGAACATTCATATTCTCGCTACCGATATAAGCCATGCCGCCCTGCAGCAGGCCGAACGCGGCCTTTATCCCCTGCACGCGCTGGGCGCGCTCACCGCCCGTCAAAAGGAAACCTATTTCACGCTGGTGAACAACCAGTATCTGGTGCGGCCCACGATCCGCAACATGGTTTCTTTTGCGCAAATGAACCTGTCGCAGCCGGTGTACATGGGCCGTTTCGATGTCATTTTCTGCATCAACGTGCTGATTTATTTTGATGAGGCGCGCCGTGCCGCGCTCATTCACCGTTTCCACGAATATCTGGAATCCGGGGGATACCTGTTTGTCGGCAGCGGAGAAGCGGTTGCCCGCGCAGCCGGCGGCAAATTTGAGGTCTCGACCCACGGCGATTGTATTCTGTATCAGAAGCCGATTGCGCCGAAAGCCGATAAAACATCTCACGGAATCGGCAGCAGAAATGGAAAGACCGAACGGGAGAAAAAAGCATGAAAAAAACATCTTCCCCATCTCACGCCGAATCGGCTGAGACTTTTCTCCATCATGCCTCAAAACATTTGCAGTTCCTGCGTGAGTATTCCGGACTGCTGCAAGACCCCTATCCCGTGCCGGAAGACATCGAACGCCTTTTTGTCTCGACGCAGACCCTGAAAGAAAGCTCGGCCCGCGGCTATCCGCTGTTTTCCGAGATCGCCGGCAAGCTGGCGCAGATTTTTCAGTACGCCATGAATGCCTCGATCAGCGCCGAGGTCTCCGGGCCTCTCGTGGAATTTATCGCCGAGGCTGTTGCCCTGCTTGAATCTGATCTGCAGATGATCGGCGCCGGCAGAATCGAGGGCATAGAAGACATCAATGCCTTCCGCCAGAAATATCCATTTGCTTTTGGGCAACAGGCGGGAGCGCCGGCTGCTTCCCAATCTGGTCCGGCGGCAATGGCGCCTCCCGCGGGAAGCGCAGCAGCCATGTGGCAGCAGATCGCAGCCGCGGCTGTTCCCACTCCCATCTCGCAAGCCCAGGTTGTAATTCCCGATTTGCCGCCTGACGGCGAGATACCGCAGGAAGTCCTCGAGTTCTTTATTCCCGAAGCGGAAGAGCACCTCCAGGTTGTGACCGAGTGCCTGCTTTCGCTGGAAGCTAATCCGCAGGCCAACGAAGATATTCATCGCCTCTTCCGCGCAATTCATACCGTGAAGGGCGCCGCCGCCCAGGTAGGATGGCGGCGCATTGCCCACGTCGCCCATCGTGCGGAAGATCTGGTGGGCCGGGTGCGTGACGGCTTGCTTCGCCCCAGCGCCGAGATCGTGGATATCTGCCTGGAATCGGTTGATGTTCTCAAGAAGATTCTCTACAAGCAGTGGCCGGATGAAACCACGCTGCAACTCTCCGTCAAATTGTTACTGATACGAATTGCAAACTTAGCGCCGGAACAATCCGAAGAAGTCCAGACGCAACCCCAAGCCTTAACCCCGGCAAAGGCCAAGGCGTCTGTGTCGCAGGGAAAGACCGAGCCGGTGAGGAAATCCGCAGCCGCATCTGCCAAAGCCGCATCCGCCAAAACCGCCGCTGGGCTCAGGATGGTTCCACCGTCTCCGGTTTCTCCCGGGCAGTTGGCGAAACCTGCGATCGTATCCTCGGCAAAGAAAGAAGAAGACGCTGAGATGCGGATCCTCCCGGCCGACCACCACAGCGAACCTACGGCGCTGCCGCAATCAAAGTCTGTGCGCATTTCGCTGGAGCGGCTCGACCAGATGCTGAACGCAGTAGGCGAGCTGGTGATCAACCGCACGCGTATGCGCGGACGCCTGGCCGAGCTGGAGCAATTGTCCGCGGCACTCGACTTCAGCCGGGAGCGTATTTCTGAAAAAATTTCTGAACTACACGAGAAATATGAATTCGGGAAGCTGGCGTTGCCGCTGGTGAGTCAACCAGCCGGCGGCAGTTTGGCTCAAGCTGGATTGAGTCAGACGGCCTGGAAGACAGGCATCAGCGATGCCGTCGGGCTCAAGGAAACATTCCTGCACTCACATGCTCCGGAATTCAGCGAGTTGGAGCGCGGCGGCGAGTTAAGCGTTTTTTCGCACTCGCTGAGCGAGATTTCTTCCGATATCGCCGAAGTGCTTACCCAGGTAGATCGCCTGGCGCGGCGCATGGATACCGACGTGGACGATTTCACCAAGCTGACCCGCCGCCTGCAGGATGAAATTACGCGAGCGCGCATGGTGCCCATCGGCAACCTTTATACGCGCCTTTCCCGCGCCGCCCGCGATGCCGCCAAGGCCAGCGGCAAGCAGGTGGAGCTTTCCCTTTTCGGAGCCGAGACCGAGCTTGATAACAATATCATCCAGCAGATTTCCGATCCGCTCATTCATCTGGTGCGCAATGCGGTGGCCCACGGCATCGAGCGAGGAGAGGACCGCTACCATGCCGGCAAAAGTGAAATTGGCAAGGTGGCGGTGCGCGCCTATCCTCGCGGCAACCACATTTTTATCGAGGTGGAAGATGACGGCCACGGCATTGATTTTGAGCGCGTGCGTGGCACTGCGGTCCAGGCCGGCTTGGTCAGCGCCGAAGAGGCAGACAAGCTGGGCGAGCGCGAGTTGCTGGAGTTACTTTTCGCGCCGGGCTTCTCCACCGCTCCTCACAAAACCGAACTGGCCGGGCGCGGCGTTGGCTTAGACGTAGTGCGCACCAACCTGAACGCGCTCAACGCCGAGGTTGAGATCGACACCCAAAAGCTGCTGGGCACACGCTTCACTCTCAAAGTGCCGCTGACGCTCATCATCTCGCAGGCGCTGTTCGTGCGCTGCAGCGGCTCTACATTCGCTTTTCCCCTGGCTCTTGTGGAAGAGATCCGCCGCCTGAAGACCAGCGAACTGGAAGAAGCCGAGGGCCGGCTGTTCACCCAGGTCCGTGACCTCGCGGTCGAGGTGGTGCGGCTCGATGCGCTGCTGCAGCTCGAACCCGTCGAGCCGGTCAACAGCTACTACCGCCTGGTGATGGTGAATGTGAGCGGACGCCAGGTAGGCGTGATTGTAGAAGACGTTATCCGCCAGGATGAGATCGTAGTCAAAAACCTGGGCGACTATCTGCGCAACATGAAGCTGTTTCCCGGCGCTACCATTGCTCCTGACGGAACTTTGATTTTGCTGGTAGACCTGAACCGGCTGCTCATGGGCGAATCCTTTGCCCGCCGTCCGCTGATGGCCCACACCCATCCCAACGAGACCCGTATTTTCGCTCCGGAAGTTGCCGCGGCGGCCCAGAGTTCGATTCCGGCGGCGGCCATTGACGCGGTGCCCGAGGAAAAGGTGATCGTGCTGGCTGACGATTCCATCAGCGTGCGCAAATTTGTGGGCCGCATGTTGGAAAAGGCCGGCTACCGCGTGAAGTTTGCCTCCGATGGGCTTGAGGCCCTGGAAATCGTAAACCGCAGCATCTGCGACCTGCTGATTACCGATCTCGAGATGCCCCGCACCAACGGATACGAACTGCTGGCCCTGCTGCGCGAGCAGCCCGAAATCCATCGCGTTCCCGTCGTGGTCGTAACTTCTCGCGCCGGCATCAGGTTCAGGGAGCAGGCGCTCAAGGAAGGCGCGGCCGCGTTCCTGCTGAAGCCCGTGCAGGAAGAGCAATTGCTCGCGGTTGTCAATGAGCTGATAGCTTCGAAAGAAGATAAGAGCAAAGCCGCTGCCGCTGGAGCGGGCGTAAACATTGCGCACGTCGTGAATCAGTTGGCAAAGAATTTAGGGAATGAGCGTGGCCCGCAGAATCCCGCCACGAACGGCTGAAAGCTTGCGCCAATCGGAATTCACCACAAACCCTGACGGCGCCAGCGCGCAGACCACCACCATCCGGCAGCAATACCTGAGCGAGCAAGCCGCGCATGGGGACGACGGCGAAGAGTCGTTCAGCGTCATCTCCAACACCGTGACTCCGAGTGACACGTTGCTCTTCGATGCCAACTTCAATGTCACTGGAAGCACGGGCCAGCAGAGCGCACAAAAATTCTTTTCCAACAACTCCAGCAGCGGATGTTTCAGCCGGAGCATTGCAGCGGCCCATGGACTGCTGGCCACCATCACCGATGGAGCCGGCTGCGAAGACGGTGATGATGGTCATGACCATGACCGCGGTCACGACAGCAGCGATTAGATCTTTCTGATTGCCGCTTACCAGGTGGTGAGGCTCACATTGTCTACCCAGACCGACACGCTGCCGCCTGAGGCGTTCAGGTCGGCCTGGAAGGCTACGTTGATCCCCTCGCCACCTTCAGCGTACGAATTGGAACTGACATTCACGGACTGGCGGTTGCCGTTCAGCGTGACCGCGACAAATACAGCCTGCCCGTTGTTGCGCTGAAGTTCCCAGGTGACGTGGTTCCATTGCCCGGCCGCGGGCCGGCCGCAGTAGATACCAGTAGAGACCCATCTGTGCGAATCTGAATTCCACGTGCGCCACGTCTGGGTGTCGCCAAAATCGCATTCCGTGCCGTAAATGTACCGGCTGCCGCCGGTATCCTGATTCACGTCGAATTCCAGGGCCTGGGCTTGATCCGGGTGGTCCACATAAAAATCGAGATCATATTTAAAGTTGCTGACCGTGGTATCGCCTTGCAGCTCCTTCCACCACAAAGCTGCACCCCAGGGCGTGCCGTCAACATTGAAGCGGGCGGCCGCGCCGCTGAGGGAAGGAGAGCTGACGCCCTTTTCCATCCAATGATCGGTCGGCGGACCGCTGCCGCCATGGCCTGCGCAAACTGAGCAATCCGCCCAGTTAGGCATTCTTTGGATTTGGGAAAACGTCGGATTGCCGCCGCTTGGCGCCGACACCGTGACGTTGAGTGAGCTCTTGTAAATTTGACCGTTTTGGTCCCAGGCCTGCACCGTGAGTGAATGCTGCCCTTCGCCCGCGGTCAGAGACGTATCGATTTTGCTGGATTGCGTTTGATAAGCAAGGTTATTGTCGATGTAGATCTGCATGGTCGCAATCGGACTGGACGCATCCGCCGAGGCAGTAACCTGGAGCGGCGAAGCGACAGTCGCTCCATCGGCAGGTGCGCTAACGTTAACCGATCCTGACGGCGAGGGAGTGGGAGTAGGAGTAGGGTTAGGAGTAGGCGTGGGTGTGGGACTGGCAGCGCCCGGATTGCCTTGATCCGGGGGATTGCCTGGAGGTGGAGAACCAGGCGTGGGTGGTGGATTGCCTGGAGTCGGAGAGCCAGGCGCATTCGCAGTAAGCGAGACTGCCGGCGATTCCTTGGCGGTCTGTGTTGCACTACCACAGCCCGCTATCAGAAATGGCAACAACAATGACAGAAATGACAACAACACTGACCAGGAACAGTGAACTTTCAGTCGCATCAAAGTTCTCCTTATTATTCAGTTGTATGAGTCTTCCGCATTCGGGATGGTAGTTGAGCGCGGAACAAGAAGACTACGGAAGCATCTACTCTCGAGCTAGGAGAAAACGCTCTTAATTCCAAAAATTTTTGCTTAACTCGAAGGGACTAGGGTTGTCCGAATCAACCAGCAGAAGAAATTAGGGAGAGGTAATTTTTTGGCAGGAGCAATTACTGCAAGGATTTGTATCAGGGCACGAGTTTACTCGTGCCGTAAGTCGTTCAGGATGTGATAGGCTTTAGCCCCCGCAAACCGCAATTCGTCACCCAAAAGTATTTTTCTGCAACCTCTTTACTCGTGCCGTAAGGACTGGCAACTGGCAACTGGTAGCTGGCAACTGCTTCTTCACGAAGTCTTCGAGGCCGTCGATTGTCCCCCGGGCGGTGGGGGATGCCCACAGAGCTCGGAGACCGCAACTCCGAACACGATCAAATAGATCAGGTTGTTTCTTTCATCTGCATTGTGGACCGCCAGGCTGCGTAGCGGTTCGAACAGAAACAACGCAAAAATCGCGGCAGCTATTATGGTGCCTAACATTCCCGCCAGAGCACCGAAGCGAAACGCCACAAGCACTACAACCACCAGGAAGTAGATTGGCACCGACGGCTTGACTGAGCTTTTTTCCAGAAAAAGGCACAGCGTAGACGCCGCTGCTATGCACAATCCCATGCCGTAGATCGGATCGAGAGATTGAAATCGTTGGGATCCCATCCTGCAACTCCTTACGAACAAACAATGCGTCACTTTGGGAGCGACATCGGTGGCGGCTGAATTTGTTAGATGCGAACTAATCGTCAAGCAGAGCTGCTGGATTTGAGGAAGCAGCGCATGAAAAAGTAATAGCTCGGATGGCGTAACTTGGCGCGGCTTGCCCCACCCCGCCGAAGGGACTCAGTCGAAGGGGGTTCTCGAGAATATTTCGAACACCCATGCCGCCGCAAGGCATTCTCTGAAAAAATCCGTGTTTGAAAAACTTGAAACTTGAAACTCGAAACTCAACCAATGAGGCTAACCAGCCGTTGTTTCACGTCTGGCCACTCGGCCGTGACGATTGAATAGCGCACCGAGTCGCGGGCAATGTAGTCAGCGGCCATCCGGTGGGCCCGGAGAATCCCTTCGAACTTTCCGCCGATGCGTTCGAGCGCGGCGCGTGAACGCTGGTTGCGCGCATCCGTGTGAAAGCAGACGCGCAGCACCCGCCATACTTCGAAGGCATGGGTGAGCATGAGCAGCTTGGCCTCGGTGTTGGCCGCAGTCCGGATGGCCGCGCGAGTCAGCCAGGTGTAGCCGATCTCACAGACGTCGGGCGCGCTGCGGCCGCGCGACGGATGTCCCTGCGGCCACGACCATCGTTCCATGTTCCAGAAGCGCGTGGAACCGATGACGGCATTGTCATCCAGGCGAATGGTTGCAAATGGTACTGCCGTGCCGGCATCTCTCCACGCCAGGGCAGTGTCAACGTAGCTGGCGGCCTCGAGTTTGCCCTGCGGAACCGGACTCCACTGATAGAGCGAGGGATCAGTCGCCGCCGCGGCCACCAGCCTATCAATGTGCCGGTGTTCAAGCGGTTCAAGACGAACATGCCTGCCCTGCAGCACAAAACCTTCCGCGCTCATAGCGTCCATGTCAACAGTGTAGCGCGCTGTTACCGGTTACTAAAATCTCCGCTCTCGCAAGGGACAGCTTGCGCGCTCGAAACCGTTTGAAAACTGGCAACCGGCAACTGGTAGCTGGCAACTGCTGTTACTTTTACTTTGCTGCCGTAACGCGGCCCAGCAAGCCGGACAACTTCATTCGCCGGCAGTGTTCCTCAAAGTTTGGGCGCGGCCCCTTCCAACGGAGATCCTCGATCGTTCCAAAAACGGGAACATCCAGCCGCAGGGTGGCGAGAGTGCGAAACAACAGGGCATCGTTCCATGCATTGAACAGCGATTCCGACAGCGCGCGCGCCTTCTTGATGGAGGGATGCCACTCGCGCCATTCCTTGGGAATATCTTCAAGGTGAGGATATTGAGATAAGGTGAGGGCGGCAGCCTTCAGGCCCCATCCGGGCACGCCTGGGAAGCCATCGGCGCTGTCGCCGACTACGGCCAGGTAGTCGGGAATGGATTGCGGCTTCACCCCGAACTTGGCCACCACGCCGGCTTCATCGCGCAGTATCTCGCGCCTGCGGTCCAGTTGAACCACCCGTGTGCCCACAACACACTGGCTGAGGTCTTTATCCGGAGTGCAAATGAGCACCCGCCGCACACGCTCGTCGCTCGCCGCTTGAGCGGCGGCGGAAGCCAGCGCATCGTCAGCCTCGTAGTAGACCATGGGCCACACCACCACTCCCATGGCTTGCAGCGCTTGTTCCAGAATGGGAAACTGCGAGAGCAGCTCCGGAGGCACACCTTCGCTGGTCTTATACCCCGGATATAGCTCGTTGCGAAACGACTCCACCACCTGATCGGTTGCAACCCCAATGTGGGTTGCGCCGCCCTCAATCATCGACCAAACCGAGCCCAGGACGCCGCGCACCGCGCCGACTTCCTGGCCGTTCGCATCTTTGGCAGAGGGCACGGCAAAAAAGTACCGGAACAATTCATAAGTCCCGTCAATCAGGTGCACATCCATGCGGCTCCCGTCAGCTTGCTGCAAGTGATGTTATACGATCAAGCGCAGTGATCTAAGGAAATTCAGGCCGGCTGCACCATCCTTTGTGCCCTTTGTGTCCTTTGTGGTCCAAGCCTTTGCTTTTACTGGCAACCGACAACTGGTAGCTGGCAACTTGTCCTCGCCCGTCGTACAATCAGACGCTCCTTCTTCAGAGAGGTCTTATGCGAATTGCGTTGAAGCTCGTCGCCGTGCTGTTGGTAGGTTCAGTGACCCTGTATGCCGAAGGGAATAGCTGGAACCAGATCCGCTATAACGGAGGAACGCTGCAAACCAAGGTTGACCCCAAGGACTGGGACAATCATCTCACCATCACCTCCGACATGATTACGCTGCAACTCAAGGACGGCCAAAAACTTCAAATCGACCCCAAATCCGTCACCGGGCTCAGTTATGGGCAAGAGGCTCATCGCCGCGTAGGCACGATGGTCGCCCTGGCCATTCTCATCTCGCCCGTGGCGCTTTTTGGATTGATGCACAAGACCCGCCTGCACTTTGTCGGCATCGAATACAAGACCGCCGACGGCAAAGGAGCGGGAGTGTTGCTGCAGGGGCACAAAAATAATTATCGCGCGATTCTTACATCGCTCGAGGCGGTCACCGGAGCGCCGCTGGCGGTTGCCGAAAAAGACCGCGAGTTCGTTCCCGGAATCAACAACACCCACGTGGTCAGCACTCCCAGCGCCGAGGCCAATCCCCAACCTGAATTGGCGGCCACAGGAAGCATTGTTGTTGCCTCAACTCCCGACGCAGCCGATATCTACGTAGACGGCAGCTTCAAGGGCAATTCTCCTTCAACGCTCAAGATTCCCGCCGGCAAACACACTATCAAAGTGGCCATGGCCGGTTACCAGGACTGGACGCGAGACATCGATGTCTCCGCAGGTTCAGACGTCAAACTCAATGCCACGCTGACGAAATAAGGGTAAACCCCACGGAGTTAGCCGACCCACATGCCCAAGCTCCCCTGTGTCCTTCGTGGTTCAGGCTCTTGCCTTTCACTGGCAACTGGCAACTGGTAGCTGGCAACTATCAGAGCCGCGCCACACGCCCAAACTTCCTACTCTGGTTTCTGTGACGGCGCCGATCCAGTCGTTACGTGCGCCAGGTTAGAGGGCTGGCCATAGTAGAAGGCGCGCACGCGAAGGGCCGCTCGCCTCTCGGGCGGTTGGAAGGCATAACCGAATGAATTAACACCGCGGTCAAGCGCGGCGCGCACCGCGAAGTCGGGACCCTGATCGGACTTCATCTCCAGCAAATAGCCATCTTCATCGCTGGCATGGTCGCTCCAGGTGAGCTGGAAGCCGCTTACGGTGGAAGGGACGAGCGCCACTTTCAGGTTCGTGGGAGCAGCCTGTGCCGCAGATCCCGCACTGCGGATTGATAGCTCGGCTACGTTGACGTTATCAGGAGTCGGAATAGTCTTAGGCACTGCCCAACTGTAATCTTCCGGGCGGGCAAACTTGCGCGCATATTCTTTATTGGAGAGCGCGTCGGGCAGGGC
>Ga0070730_10006320_pt1 | contig 10142 bp, 5 predicted proteins | sample Coa_R1_3_FD_66447 | JGI IMG/M metagenome (GOLD analysis project Ga0070730, IMG submission 66447) | Surface soil microbial communities from Centralia Pennsylvania, which are recovering from an underground coalmine fire - Coalmine... | ecosystem: Environmental > Terrestrial > Soil > Unclassified ... | reverse complement strand
GTTGGGCTCTTGGTCGTTGAGCAACCTGATCAAACAGGAAGACCAGCGCGCCATCGCCGCCATCGACGATTTTCGCAGGGCGTATCCCGAGCTCAAGATTCAGTTTTATAAGAACGATCCTTGCGTGGGAGAATGGCTTACCCGCGAGCTGCGCGGGGCTGACATTGTCATTCTTCACGAGTGGAACCATCCCAGCCTGGTAAACCAGATCCTCAGCTTGAAGAACAAGCTTGGATTTCGCGTGCTCCTGCATGATACCCACCACCGTGCCTACACCTCGCCGCGCGACATCCTGCAGTTCAATCTGCATCTTTTTGATGGTGTGCTGGCCTTTGGCGAGGCGATTCGCCGCATTTACGCCAACGGGTTTGGCATGGAGCGCGTCTGGACATTTCACGAAGCCGCCGATGTTCAGAGCTTCCGTCCCATGCACTCGGCGAAAAATACGGACGTTCTCTGGATCGGCAACTGGGGAGACGATGAGCGCAGCCGCGAGCTGGAAGAATTTCTGGTACATCCGGCTGAGCAGCTCAACGGATTGAAGTTCGTGGCCTACGGCGTTCGCTATCCCGAAGAAGTGCGTGCCCGGCTGACGCGCGCCAACATAGATTTCCGCGGATACCTGCCCAACCTGAGTTCTGCCGAAGCCTACAATCACTCCAAAATCGCCCTGCATATCCCGCGGCGGCAATATGCCAACGGCCTGGGAGGCATTCCTACCATCCGCATGTTCGAAGCCATGGCCTGTGAAGCGTTTTTGCTGTGCTCCCCCTGGCAGGATGATGAAGGTTTGTTCCGCGCCCAACAAGATTATCTCTGCGCCGGCGACGGCGCCGCCATGCAGGCCATCTTGCAGGAGATGAGCCGCGATGAACGCGCGCGGTCGCAAGTCGCAAGCAATGGATTCAATACCATTCTGCAGCGCCATACCTGCGCCCATCGCGCCACAGAATTAATTCAAATTTGCCAGGAGCTCAGCCAATGAATATCTTCGTCTTCGGTTCGAGCATCACTTCTTCCTATTGGAATGGGGCCGCCACCTATTATCGCGGCATCTACAAAAACCTGCATGCCCTCGGTCACAAGATCACCTTCGCCGAGCCCGACATTTATGGCCGCCAGCAACATCGCGATGCCGGGCCCTTCGACTACGTGAACGTCATCATCTACAAGTCTGCCCGGCAAATCGATAATCTGCTGCAGCAGGCCTCGCAGGCAGACCTGGTCATTAAGCACAGCGGCGTCGGAGCGGCGGACGAACGCCTGGAGAATGACGTGCTCCTTTGCTGCCAGGCGTACAGCTCACCTTGGGTCGTTTTCTGGGATGTGGATGCCCCCGCAACGCTGGCGCGCTTAGAGGAAAACCCTGCCGATCCCTTTCGTTTCCTGATTCCGCAATACGACGCCATCTTTACTTATGGCGGCGGCCCTCGCGTCTGCCGGCAATACCTGGAACTTGATGCCAGGCAGTGCTTCCCGGTCTACAACGCCCTGGATCCGCAGACACACTATCCGGTGGCGCCGCACAGCATTTTGCGCTGCGACCTTGCCTTTGTAGGGAATCGGCTGCCTGATCGTGAGAGGCGGGCCGAAGACTTTTTCCTGCGTGCCGCCGAACTCGCGCCTGACATGAGTTTCATTCTGGGAGGCGAGGGCTGGGGCGATAAGCCTGTTCCACGCAATGTCCGCAAGATCGGCCACGTGGGAACCGATCAGCACAATTACGTGAATTGCTCCGCCCGCATGGTGCTGAATATCAATCGCGATTCCATGGCCAGCACCGGTTTCTCACCGCCCACCCGCGTCTTCGAGGCCGCCGGCGCCGCCGCCTGCCTGATCACCGATACCTGGACAGGAATCGAGCAGTTCTTTACACCGGGGAAAGAAATCCTGCTGGCCTCTTCAGCGCGCGAAGTGGTGCAGCATCTGCGCGGCGTGACCAGCGACCAGGCCAAAGCAATTGGAAAAAATATGCGCCAGCGGGCCTTGCGCGACCATACCTATGCCCAGCGCGCTTCGCAGGTAGAAGAAATTCTGCAAAGTCTATGCCGCCCGGTAGAGGCAGCAGCGTAAAAACAGTACTCAGTACTCAGTTTTATGTTCCTTGAGGCCAGTCGTTTTCCTTGCTCAAGTTAATAAACTGATAACCATTTTGGGGCCGGCGCAATATCGCTTCAAGCAGTCATCCCCCTCCCCATTACATAAAGTAGTTCGTGCCATGTTAACTTATTCACATTCAATGACATACCGCCGGGGGTGAAGTAGTGGTCGGATAGCGGTCAGTGGTTAACTTCTTGATAACTTTTTCACCTAAAGGCCGAGGCTGAAAAAAGGCAGAGTGGATTCACAATACCAACCGCCGAGCGACGAATTGTCAAAGACCCAAGGGGGCCAGAAGCCCCGCATTCTGGAATGCCAGCAAAGCGCTTCTATTCGCTTTTTTCTCTCAAGCCGAGCCTGAGAGATGGAGACCTATTTGAGAAGTGGCTTAGCCATTCTTCAAAGACAATGATGACCTACAATCCTAAAAAAACTAAGGATTTGATATCACAAAAAGAATCTCCCGCCCTTTGCTTGCGCGAGAGGGCAGACAGGGGCAACACGGATAACTATTTCGAGGCGATTTAATGTTAGTAAAAAGGTAATCGCTACTGGCCACCCAATAATCATTCAGTAACTCTAACCTGAGTAGCTGCCGCCTCCACGGCCCGGCGAATTTTTTAGTTTTTGTGAGGTACCCCATATACATATGCGGACTCGAACCTATGTGCAGTGCGCGTTACAAATTGCTTTGATAAGCGCTGTCTCTATATTTCTTTTGGGTTGCGGTGGTATTGGCCAACACGTAATGGCCAGCGACCCAGGCAGCAGCTCCGTCATCAGTACTGGCGCTTCAGGCAGTGGCGGGTCAGGTTCGGGCGGCGGGTCAAGTTCGGGCGGCGGGTCAAGTTCGGGCGGCGGGTCAGGTTCGGGCGGTGGGTCAGGTTCGGGCGGTGGGTCAGGTTCGGGCGGCGGGTCAAGTTCGGGCGGTGGGTCAGGTTCGGGCGGTGGGTCAGGTTCGGGCGGTGGAGGTGGAGGCTCCAGCTCAGGAGGTCCAAATCAGATCATATTTGCCATGGGAACAGACAACGTTCATTTCAATGTCTTTGATCACAACCCTGATTCGGGTACCCTGACCCAACTTTCCTCGACCAACACCGTAATTGGCGCAGGCGGCAGAATCATGCTCGATCCGGTTTTTCATGTCATGTTTCTGGAAAACGGCAAAGATAATACAGGATGGGATGGCGGCAATCTGGCAATCTTCGACATCTCCAATCCTTCGTCTCCTCGATTATTGCGAACCCAGGCAATTGGAGGTAACCATGCTCCGGCACCTTTGATGCTGATGGATGTTACAGGACGATATCCCATTCTTGAGTCCATCAGTGGAACATTTGAAAGCCTCGAATACGATCCTTTGACCAAAACAATCCTGGAGCACCTTGATTGGCAGCTTAAGAATGCATGGCGACCTGGTGGCTTGCTCGCTCTTAGTCCCGACCAGAAGCTGGTGATTTCAACCGCCTACGACGCGCAAATCTGGGTTTCGTCACGAGATCTCGAAACGGGAATGCTCTCGCCGCTGGCCGGGCCGTTTGCCATCGAGGGTATCGGTAACAGTTGGCCCGGATCGCCGGTCTTCTCGCCAGATGGGAAATACTATATCGTTTCAGATTTCCTCAAGGGAGTCGTCTATTCCTACGCGGTTGACTCTGCTACAGGCGACCTGAGCCTTGTCTCCAAGACCGCCTGCAACGCAGGCGACTTCTATGGCTTCCTTGACTCGACGACATTGTTGGGCAGCGAAGCAGCCGGCTCGAGATCGATGCGGCTATTCAAATATGATCCGGCCAGCGGGGCTGTGACAGCAACCGGAGTTAGCGTCAATCTTCCCGGAGACAATACTGAGAGCGTGGCCATTTCCTCCGATGGCAGGCTGATCTACGCAACGAATGCGAGCGGTAGTCAGATCCCAACCTTACAGGTGATTCGATTCGATTCCACAACGGACACTCTGTGCGTCGTAACTCCACCAGATCCACCCGCAGCGTTCTGGCTTGCGGCACAACCAAAATAGCGCCCTAACTCAAATGTTGCGTACAACGGGCATCAAAAAGAGTCACTCCGTGCCATGTTGAGGTGTTGAGGTATCCAAGGGAGCCAGAAGCCCCGCATTCTGGAATGCCAGCAAAGCGCTTCTATCGCTCATACCGAGCCTGAGAGACAGAATCTACCTGAAAAAATGGCTCCGCCATTCCTCAAAGACAATGATGGCCTACAATTTCTAAAAAATTAAGGATTTGATACCACAAGATAGAATCTCCCGCTCTTTTGCTTGCGCGAGAGCGCCCAACAGCGCACTGACAATATTTCGACCGATTTTCTCTGGGGTGAACGGCTTGTGGGAGAACGGGTCGAGAATCCAGCCCCGTGCTTATTTCAGAAATCGGACTTAGCAAAAGAATCAATTCAGAGCTTCGTACTTGAGATTGCAATGAAATTGCGACGCAGACCGCCGCGTGGAAAATAAACCCTCAGATAAAAGAAGGGGCCCGAAGCGGGCCCCTCGATGTAGAAATCCTCGGAAATCTAGAAGGTCAAGCGTACGCCAAACTGCAACTGTCGCCAGCCATCCAACGGCTGCAATGAAGTGAAGCCGAGAGGTGTCGTGGGCGACAGGGATTTGTTGCCTTGAACGTTAAAGGTGGTAAACGTGGGGGCGGTGCTGAAATTCGGGCCCACGGTGTTGTTCACGCTGGCGAAGTTGGGGCGGTTGAAGAGGTTGAAGCCTTCAGCGATCAACTGAACAGCAAATCTTTCACCAAAAGAGATTCGCCGAGCAATGCGCATATCGAAGGTCAGGAAGTCCGGACCGATGCCGGTGTTGCGCGGCGAACCTACCGGACGGTCGTTGGTGGGATGGCGATCGCCGTTCACATCCGTTCCCGCCAGCAGATTAAACGGATGCGCACTGTTGTAGCGGAGAATGGGCGCAACTGTGAATCCCCCGAAGATGCAATCGGCCATATCGGCGCAGTCGTTCTTCCAGGGAGTTTCAAAGACGCCACTCACCACCACCTTGTGCCGCTGGTCGAAGTCAGAAAGCGATCGCTCCCCACGCATGCTGCCGGTCTCGTCAACCGGCGCAAAGTCGCTGTTGAAATCGGTCGTAGTATCGATCCCCTTGCTGTAGGTGTAGTTTCCCATCAGGGTGAAATGGTGACTGAAACGCTTTTTGACTTCGAAAATACCGCCGTTGTAAACCGCCGATCCCAGTGACGAGTAAACATTGTTCTGAAGAATCAGCGGATTGACGAAACAAGGCGAAGGGAATGCGGCGCATTGCGGTGCTGCCCAATTCCGAAAGCTGACAACCTGGCCATTGCCGAGCGTTTGCGTGACGAGCGGCGCGGGTAGCAGGTTGCTATCAATAGCAACCGGAAGCTGAATGGTGTGAACATAGATATAGCTGGCAGAAACAGAAAGACCGGCAGCCAGTTCGCGCTCCACTCCGAACGAAGCCTGTTGCGAATAAGGACTTGGGTAGTTGGGCTGGGCCGAAAAAAGTACAGTGAGCGGCGGGAGCGGACCTGTGTTGGCAGTGCTGATGCCAAACTGGGCCAGCATGGCGGGTGTAATGCAAGCCCGATTCGGAGGCACCGCGTTCGTGCAGGTGCTGAACACTCCTTGCGCAAACAGCGTCTGGAAGACAGCCGCAGAAGTCAAGGCTGGATTTCCAGGAGCGCCCGTAAGCGGAATCAGGAGATTGGCAATCTGCCGGTGATTATTGATATTGCCCAGGGTCTGAGCCACGTTGGGAATCTGGTAGTAAATGGGAGAGTAGAAAATCCCATATCCTCCGCGAATTACGGTCTTGTGGTCGTTCAACGGGTCCCAGGCAAACGACAGGCGAGGGGCAAAATTGTCTTTATCTGTACTTACGGTTCCGTATTGGGAATCCAGTTCATAGCGCAGGCCGAAGTTGAAGGTGAAGTTCGGCCGAACCTGCCATGAATCTTGCCAGTAAAAGGCAGTCAACGGGCGCGTGTTGGCGTCAATGGGGCCGGTAGCGGGATCGACAAAACCCTGCTGGTAGAACGAAGGCAATCCAAACGAGAAGGCCTGGAGAGAGTTGAGCGTGGCTGGACTGACGCCCGTAAGCCCGCAAGCTGCCGGAACCTGCAGGCAGGGGCTTAGGATGCCACCAGGAAGCGCGCCGAATTGGAAGCGCCCGGGCAAGAAGGTGTGAGACTCGGTATGGTTGCCGCGCAACAGCTCGTAAGCGCCAAATTTCATGGTGTGGCTGCCACGAATCATGGTGACATTGTCGGCAAATTCGTCGCGGCGCATGATGGTAAGGCTGGGCAGGAAGATGTTGGTTCCCAGGCTGGCATAACCGGGCAAGTCGAACCCGGGGCCACCATTCACGTTTGCCAATACGTTGTAGTTCGAATAACTCGCCTGGGCGCGGGCTTCATTGAGGGTGTTGGGGCTGAATTCGTGGAACCATGCGGCCTGCAGGGTATGGTCAAGCGAACGGACACTGCTGCCGCGCGAAAGGCCGGTCAGAGAGGTTACATCGGGATTGGCTTCCCGGTCGCGTCCATAGCTGTAGCGAAGATAAAGCAGGTTCTTGTCGCTGAATTGATGGTCCCAACGCGCGGATGCCAAGTATTGTTCTGTGTTGAACGGGAAGACCCCACCATTGGTTTCAAACTGGTTCACGAGGAAAGTACTCAACGGGCTGGTGGCCGGATTGATGGTCAGGACGTTTTGCAAGATCGCCGCACAAACGGCAGCGGGCCGTGCAATCTGGCCGGTGAGGCAGGGCACTGGCGTGGCACCCAATCCAGCCAGTCCGTTTATGATCGCCACCTGATTGTTCTGAGTTAAGACACCATTATCAGGAGCAAAAATACCGGCATTAGTTAGCAGCGGGACTGCAGTCTGCCGGTGATCGCGCAGACCCTCAAAAGCCAGAAATACGAAGCTTTTGTCTTTAGTGACCGGAAAGCCCAGGGTTGCGCCGAATTGCTGCCGATTCAATGTGTTTTTGACCTGCTTGCCTACGGCAGTGGTTGAGAACCCGGTGGCAGCCGACAACTGGCCGGGCTGCAGCGCCTGACTAAACGCAAACCGGTCGTTGGCGTCGAACATATCGTTGCGGAAGAAGCCATAGAGGCTGCCATGCATGTTGTTGGTGCCCGACTTGGAAACAATGTTGATGGAGGCGCCGCTGGCAGAGCCTAACTCTGCATTGTAATTGCTGCGGTTGATCTGGAACTCTTTCACCGCGTCCTGGCTCAGGGTGAGGCGGACTCCGCCGGCGTCGTCATTGGCTTCGCCGCCGTCAACAGTGACGGTATTGCCGCGCCCATTGCTTCCGTAGAAAGAAAGCCCGCTCTGGGGCGTCTGCCTTACGCGGAAATCCTGGTCCGAAGCCAGCCGGGTGGAATCGTTCACGCCCGGCAGCAGCAGGGTATAGGTAAGATAGTCGCGGCGGTCAATCGGCAGGTCGGTAATGAGCTGCTGGTTGATGGTATCCGCCTGGTGGCCGCGTTCGGTTTCTACCACCGGCGGCTCGGTGGTTACCTCAACCGAGGCTGCGGCCTGTGAGACCTTCAACTGAAAATCCAGAATAACCATCTGGCCCACATTCACTACCACGCCCTTGACGATTTGGCTCTGAAATCCTCCGGCATTCACGCTCAAGTCGTAGTTGGCCGGCGAAAGCCCGGCCAGATGATACTGGCCGCTGCTGTTGGTGGCGCTTGAACGCTTGAAGCCTTTTTCAGCTTCGGTTGCGGTTACGGTCGCATTGGTTACAACCGCGCCCGACGGGTCTGTGATGGTGCCGGTGATGTCACCAGAGGCGCCCACACCCTGGGTGTAGCCCAGGCCTGTAAGCAGCAATAAACATACCGCAACATTGCCCAGCAAATTGCGAAGTCTCATGGATTCTCCTCGTTAAGTCTTAGTCACGTTTCTGAAAGGCTTGCTTCTCTTTAAGCAAACTGTGTTATCGAGCAATTACCTTGTAGTCCCAACCGTGAATTTCCTGGAAGAAGGAAAGAATAAGGAATTTTACCCCAAGTTTATGGAAACGTTAAGAGATTCTCTGTTGTGCTCCGGATTTCCCCAGCAGCCAGAAAGGAATTTATCCCATATTGGTTCAAGCTGCCTGGGTGCGCTTTTCCTCAGGGAAACGCAAAGGACCCGCTAGACGTGAGCCGCTTCTTTCCACATTTCCGCCAGGTTATGAATAACGTCTGGAGCAGCGTCACCCAAGACCACATAGCGCAAGCCGCCCTGGCTCCAACTCTCGACGCTCAAGCCCGTAGGCCGCAGCACGGAGGCGGTCGTTCCCGGCTTCCATTTCCACTCCGGGCGGTCTTCAAAAATGAAGACTGAGATCCGGTGCTGTTTGTACTGGCAGAGTAGCTCAGCCCCGGAAGCTTGCTGGAAGTACGCCAGCCTTCCACCCAGCAGGGAATAAGGCGTATTTTTTAACTCCGGCGGCTCGAAGCTGAAGGAGAGCTTGCCCTGGTACCAGGGTTTGACCGTGTGCTTGTCGCTGGAGATGACGTCCAGCGGATTCGTGCTGGCCAGGGTGGCCGTGTGGATATCAGCCAGCTCGCGGAACGGCGCCTGTGGTTGCGGCTTGAGCGCGGGATAGAGCAGCACGGCAAGTAATACGAGGGCCGCGGCCGCCAGTGCCGGCACCCAGTTCCACCCCCAGAACCGCTGTTTCTTTGTGGCGACATTCTGCAAGATTCTTTTTCGCAGCTCCAGGGGAGCTTCGTACTTATATCGATTGCCGGCTGCCTGGGTCACACGCTTGAGCTGCAAGCGCTCCACGATCTCTGCCGCGCAGGAGTTGCAGCCGCGCAGATGAGCGTTCAACTCCGCCGTTTCTTCCGAGGAGAGTTCGGAATCTACAAAAGCCCCGATTTTTTCGCGCCAAAGCTCGCAAGCCATAATCAGTAAATTAATTTCATCGCGACTTTCCGGCAACGCTCCGCTCCGGAGGGCTGCCGGATTTCACACCCGATTTTTTCTCCAGGCACTCGCGCACCGCCTTTCGCGCCCGCGACAATCGCGACATGACCGTGCCCACGGGGAGAGAAAGAGTCTCGGCGATCTCCTGGTATTTCAGCTCCTCCACATCGCACAGCAGAAGCACCTCGCGATAGTGCACCGGCAGTTGCTCAATGGCTTCTGCCACGGCTTCGTGATTGATCCGCTCCAGCAAGATTGTCTCCGGCGTGTGCCGGTCCGCGCCTGCGATATTTTCCTCCTCTTCCGGCTCGATGCCGACCGTCATCCGCGCCGCCAACCCCGTACGGGAGTTGAGAAAAGAGTTCCTCAGGATGCGGAACATCCAGGCGCGGAAGTTCGTTCCCGGCTGAAAAGAAGAGAAGCCCTTGAGCGCTTTAACATACGTTTCCTGAACGAGGTCTTCCGCCTCTTCGCGGTTCTGGGTCAGCCAGCGCGCGAAGTTATACAGCGAATCGAAGAGCGGCATAGCCAGTTCTTCGAATTCACCTCGTTTGGGGGCATCCTGGCTCACTGCCTGTAAGCTTAAACCATTTTGGTTGAGAATTATTCCCGCAGGAGGTTCTTATAAAGTTGGAATAAAAGCCTGTTGCACTGGTTCTTCAATGCGGAACCTGAGGGCGTCCTTAGTTGTTCAACAGAGTAGTTTTTTATCTCTCTTCTCCTCACCTTCCGGCATGATGCTGGTTCGGCTGACGACGAACTGGCGTCATGCTGGAAGGCCTTCCTGAGAACTGCTCTTAGTGCATGGCCGCTTCGCCGCCTTGCACATGTTTGGGTTTTTGCATCAGGAAAATCAGGGGGAACATGGCAGCGAAAGTTAAGCTCAGGAGGGCGAATACGTCGTTATATGACATGATAGCGGCCTGCTTCTTGATCATGGTGAATAGAACGGAATAAGCCTGATGAGAGGCTGTCGCCATGTCGCTCCCATGCGCCATCAGCATGGCAACAATCTTGTTAAGCGTTGTCCGCGTCATCGGGTCATAGATGCTCACATGCCGGCTCAGGTCAGCGGTATGCATCTGCTCATGGCGGTTCTG
>Ga0070730_10006319_pt1 | contig 10143 bp, 11 predicted proteins | sample Coa_R1_3_FD_66447 | JGI IMG/M metagenome (GOLD analysis project Ga0070730, IMG submission 66447) | Surface soil microbial communities from Centralia Pennsylvania, which are recovering from an underground coalmine fire - Coalmine... | ecosystem: Environmental > Terrestrial > Soil > Unclassified ... | reverse complement strand
TGCGCTGGGCGTGGTGGTCGGTGCGCCCCTGATCGCCGTGCTGACGGCGCGCATGGCGCGGCGCACCCTGCTGATCCTCCTGATGGTCATGTTCGCGTTGGCCAACGGCCTGTCCGGCTTGGCGCCCGATTATACCTCGATGCTGTTGTTCCGCTTCCTGTCGGGTCTGCCGCACGGCGCCTATTTCGGCATATCCATGTTGCTGGCGGCGTCCCTGGTGCGGCCGGATCAGCGCACCCAGGCGGTCGGCAGGGTGCTTTTGGGCCTCACCGTTGCCACCACGATCGGCGTGCCGGCGGCCAATTGGCTGGGCCAGGCGGTCGGCTGGCGCTGGTGTTTCGGCATCGTGGCGGCGCTGGCGCTGCTGACCGCTTTGCTGGTGGCGATCTTCGCCCCGCGCGACAAGGGCGACCCCGAGGCCAGCCCGCTGCGCGAACTGGGCGCCTTGGCGCGCCTGCATGTCTGGCTGACCCTGCTGATCGGCGCGGTCGGCTTCGGCGGGTTGTTCGCCGTCTATACCTATCTCGCCTCGACTCTGATCGAAGTGACCGGCGCCTCGCCGGACCGCCTGCCGCTGGCTTTCGCCGCTTTCGGCGTGGGCGCCACGCTGGGCAATATCGTCGTGCCGCTGTTCGCCGACCGCGCCATCATGCGCACCGCCGGCCTGCTGCTGCTGTGGTCGGCGGCGATCCTGGCGCTCTATACGGTGTCGGTCCATAATTTCTGGCTGGTGGTGGCCGACGTGTTCTGCATCGGGCTGGGCGCCGCGCTGGCCACCGTGCTGCAGACCCGCCTGATGGACGTCGCCGGCGACGCCCAGAGCCTCGCCGCCGCGCTCAACCACTCCGCTTTCAACACCGCCAACGCGCTGGGTCCGCTGCTGGCCGGCATGGCCATCGCCGCCGGCTATGGCTGGCAGAGCTCCGGCCTGGTCGGTTGCGGCCTGGCCCTGGGCGGCCTGCTGATCTGGAGCATCGCGGTGCTGGCGGCGCGGATGAGGCCGGTCACCGCCTAGCCTGAACGGATTAGAGCGGTATGCGATCCCTTTGAATCGCGTACCGCGTCATCATGATCCTAGTCTCCCGTGCAGCCGGCCTCGCCCGCGAGGGGGGCGGACCTGGCTCTTTCGGCGAACCGGGCCCGCAGCGTCTCGACGAGAGCGGCCGGCACCTTGGGCGAGGCTGCCATCCAGATCTGCATCGGCGCGATCGGAGCGCCGAAGCGAAGCTGGGACGGATCATAGCCGGCTGCGACCCAGGCATGGATAACCCCCGCGCGGGGTGCGAACCAGGCATCGTCATGGCCTTCGGCCAGGCGGCGGGCCTCCAACTGGATCGTCGCGGCCACGTCCAGATTGGTGAAGCCGTGATCGCGGAGAAACACTTCGTTGTTGGCGCCGGCCGCCACCGCGATCGATTTCAGCTTGCGAGCGTCGTCCAGGCTGTCGATCACGGCATTGGGGGTGCGGCTCGCCATCACGAAGGCCTCGGTGCAGATCCGGCCGATCCATTGGTAGGAGTCTTCGCGCCGGGCGTTGCGGGTGATGGCTGCGACAATGATTGGACGGTTGCGCGCTTCGAACTCCAGGCGCCGCAGCGGCATCGGTTCGGAACGCGTGGCGATGCCCAAATCCGCCGTTACCGAATGCGCCAGCGCCGCGATAGCCCCTGCCAGTTCTCCGTCCTGCTGGTAGGTGAAGGGCGGCATGTCGAAATAGTAAAGCGAGGCTTGCTCGGCCCCCACCGGAGCGGCGGCAAGGACCGCCAGGAAGGCGGACAGGCGGACAAGACGGCGCGGCATGCTGGCCTTCCCGCAGGCCGGATCTAGGAGGACGCCTTCCGCACCCGAACGACGCCCTTTACGTCCTCGAGCGGGATCGGCTTGCCCTTGCGCAGATATTCCACCTCGCCGGCCTTGGCCAGCGAGGTGATCTGCTGTTTGAAGGCCTGCAGATAGCGGCGCCAGGCGTCCGGCGGGTCGTCGGATTTGGCGCGGGTGGCGTAGAAATTCTGGGCGAGCTGCTGCGGCGCGTAGGACTCGCCCGTGGCGAGGGAGGAGCGCAGGAAGCTGCGGATGGGATCTTCTTCGTCGGCCATGGGATCTTTCCTCAGGCGAAGCTCAGCAGCAGGAAGGCCCCGCCGCCGGCCAGCCAGCAATAATAAGCGAAGGGATTGAGCGCCTCGAATTCCTGCTTGCCGAAATAGCGCATCAGGAAGGCGATGCTGGCGTAAGCCGTGATGCCGGCTACCACGCCGGCGATGATCGAGGTGACCCCGAAGCTGGCGGCCGAGGCGCCGGCATGGATCAGCTTGGGCACTTCCAGCACCGCGGCGCCCAGGATGACCGGGGTGGCGATCAGGAAGGAGAAATGCGCGGTCGCCTTGTGCGACAAGCCGGCCAGCAGCCCGCCCACCATGGTGGTGCCGGAGCGCGAGATGCCGGGGAAGAAGGCCAGGCATTGCCAGAACCCGATCGCCAGCGCGCCCTTCCAGGAAAGCTGCGACAGATCCTTGAGATCGTCGCGCATCGAGACGCGGCGGCGCACCTTCTCGCCGAAGAACAGCACGAAGCCGTTGATGAACAGGAACGCCGAAGCCGCCAGGGCATTGCCGAACAGGTCCTTCAGCTTGTGCTCGAACACCACGCCCAGCACCACCGCCGGAATGGTCGCCACGATCACATTGACCAGGATGCCGCGATTGGCGTCTCGTTCCGCCGAGGGCGGGGCGAACAGCGCGGCGATCACGCCGATCCAGTCCTTGGCGAAATAGAGCAGCAGCGCCACCGCCGTGCCCACATGCAGCACCACCAGGAAGGGCAGGTATTCCGGCGCCTTAGGATCGAAGGGCAGGCCGAGCAGCTGCGGCAGGATCACCGCATGGCCCAGGCTCGAGACCGGGAACAGTTCGGTGACGCCTTGAAGAATGGCGATGGCAATAGCCAAGAGAAGCGGCATTAGCGGTTTTCCTCCGTCCAGCTGCAGGTCAGACCCAGTTCACCCGCGGTATTGGCCACCGCGGCGAGGCAAGCATTGACCGAATTGGCCGGGATGTTGAGGGCGAATCGTGTGACATAGCGCCCGTTGCCGCTGCCGGGCAGGGTCTGGGAGTCCATCCGCACGATATTGACCTTGAAGCTGGCGAACAGCTCGGCCAGCGTCGCCACCAGGCCGGGCCGGTCGCCGCCGCCCACCGACACGACATGGGTGATGCGCGCCATCGGCGAATGGCCGGCATCGAGCCCGAAGCCCTTGACCGAGATCTCGGCGCCGGCCAGTTCGGGCAGGCGCGAGAGATCCTGGGTCAGGCTCTCCTCGGTTACATGCAACGGCACGCTGCAGATGGCGGTGAATTCGGCGCCCGACCCCAGCACGGCGAAGCTGGCGTCGCCGAGATTGGCGCCCAGTTCGAACAGTCGGCTGGCGATAGCGGCGATCAGGCCCGGACGGTCCGGGCAGAAGACGGAGACGAGCAGGGTGCGCATGATCAGGATTCCCGGTAATCGAGCAACAGCAGACCGATCAGCATGAAGCAGACCGGCCAGATCCAACTGGCCATCTTGACCGGCCAGCCACGTCCGCGCAATTCAAGCCAACGCGCCCAGCCGGCGAGAATGCCGCAAGCGCCCATCGGCAGGTGGTTGAGTTCGATCAGATAGCTCTGCTTCACGTCGGTCAGGCTGTGCGTGTGCGCCAACAAGAGAGTACCGCCCAGCACACACAGTGCCGGGAACACCATCTTGGCCCAGTTCCGCGTCAGGCGCCCGGTGCGCACGGCCCATTCGAAGAGGCCGAACGGCACCAGCAGCAGCATCACGAGGCGATGCTGCATCACCTCGGGATCCAGGAAGCGTTCCCAGAACGGGATCGGCCCGAGCGGCCAGCTTTCCGGATCCGAGCGGATGAACAGCATCACCGCGAGGGCGAGGAACATCAGTGGCCAGTTGCGGGCCCACGGCGCCTTTCCGGTGCGCTCCAGCAGGGCCAGGAAGGCCAGGGTGAGCAGGAACAGCCCGGCCCAGTGATGATTGACCTCGGACCAGGCCTTGTCGGCCTCGGAGGATTCGAAATTCGACGCCACCAGCTGGTCGGTGGGGATGGTCACCATATCGTGCGACGGCCCGACCAGGCGCGGCACGGTGGGCGTCATGCGCTCGACGATCTCGTGGAACGAGGCGAGCGAGGAGGGATCGAGCGCCTGGTCCGCCGCCGGCGGCTGGGTGGCCAAGGAGGCGGCGATGAACATCACGGCGATGCCGATACCGATCTCGACCTCGGCGAAGCGACGCAGGCGAAACATCTCGGGATCGGCATTGGCGCCATGGGTGGTCAGCAGATTCATCAGCCCCAGCAGCAACAGCACGCCGAGCAGGACCAGCTTGGTGGTCATCATGGCGCCATAGGCGGTGCCGACGAAGGCGGCCCAGGAGCCGCTATAGCCGATCGCCATGATGGCCGCGCCGGCCGCCAGCATCGCCACCGCCGCCATCGACATATGCGAGAAGCGGGCGCCGACCAGGGTCTTGCCGGCCGGCGCGGCCAGGGCCAGGCCCAGCAGCATGAAGGGGATGCCGCCGATCCACACCGCGGCGCCGATCTGGTGGAGAGCATCGGCGGTCATGTAGAAGGCGCGCTGGTCGAGGCGGGCCGAGGCGTGGGTGGACATCAGGGTGGCGGTCATGACGGCGGCGACGCTGCCGAGCAGCAGGAGGCCGGCCAGCGGCCCCTTGAGAAGGCGCAGCCACAGCCAGGCCGTCAGGCCGCCCGCCACCGCCACCAAGGTCCAGATGATGAAGTCGGCGCCCAGGGCTTCGCCGATGTTCAAACCCAGCGTTTGGTTGAGATTGAGCAGGCTGATGCCGACATTGAGCGCCGCCACGAAGGCGAGCAGCAGACCGGCGCGGCCGGCCCACAGGCGGGTCTTGTCGAGAAGCCGCGGACCGGCGCCGGCCAGGGCCGGCGCCAGCGGACGGGCGAGGATGACGAGGAACGCCAGGCCGCCGATCAGCAGCGACTGGGCCGCCAGCTGGCAGCCCCGCAGCAGCATGGTGATGAAGGCGGCGAGATCGGCCGGAAGGGTCATGGCGCCGGCAGCACCAGCGACTGGTCGGCGCGCGAAATATGGCCGTCCACCGACAGCACTTCCCAGCGCAGCGTGTAGGAGCCCGGTTTCAGATCGGCGAGATGGCCCTTGAGCGTCGCCGGGTCCTCGCCGGCCTCGCTCTCGATCTTCTGGGCGACGCTGCCATCGGCATTGACGATGGACAGGCGCGAGCGGGTGGCGTCGATGCGGCCATTGAAGCGCAGGATCACGTCATGGCCTTCGACCTTCATGGTTTCGAGCACGGCATGGGCCTGGGCGGCACCGGCCAACAGGGCCGCGCCGAAAGCCAGGCCGGCAAACAGACGAGCGAATTTGGACATGGGGGGAACTTCCAAAATAGCTGAAAAGCGGCCGGAGTTTAGCGGTGCATCAGCCGCCGCGCCAGTGGCAAGAAGGCGGGATCGGAACCCAGCTCCGCATGGCCATCCCCCCAACGAACAGGACGGCCCATCATGGACGGGCCGTCCTGTCGCGTCAGGCGAGATCGAAGAGGAGAAACTCGCTATACTCTTTAGCCGTGACGGTCAGCGTCGAGACATCCTCGATCTGGGCGCCGTCGCCGCTTTTCAGCGCGGTGCCGTTGACCTCGATTTCGCCGTCGACCACCTGCACCCAGGCGCCGCGGCCCTTGGCCAGCTCGTGACTGACGCTCTTGCCGGCATCGAGCAGGCTGCCATAAATCTTGGCGTCCTGGTTGATGCGCAGGCTTCCGTCGCGGTCTTCGGGCCCGACCAGCAGGCGGAGCGCGTTCTTCTTCTCGCCATCCGGGATCGCGATCTGGCCGTAGCGCGGCTGGTGGCCGGCCTTGTCCGGAATGATCCAGATCTGCAGGAAGCGGGTCTTGGCGTCGATCAGATCGTTGAACTCGCTGTGCCGCACCCCGGTCCCGGCCGACATGGCCTGGATGTCCCCGGGGACGATCACGCCGTCGGCGCCGGTGGTGTCGCGATGCGCCAGCGCCCCTTCGACCACATAGGAGATGATCTCCATGTCGCGGTGCGGATGGGTGGGGAAGCCGCTGGCCGGATCGATGCGGTCCTCGTTGATGACGCGCAAAGACCGGAAGCCCATATGCGCCTCGTCGTAATAATGGCCGAACGAGAAGCTGTGATGCGAGTCGAGCCAGCCATGCTTGGCGTGGCCGCGGGCTTCGGAGGGACGAACCTGGATAGTCATTTAGGGCTCCTTTCGAGAGAGTGCGTCTTCGTTGGAGCTAAAGATAGTCCTGGCACGGTTATGCAACAATATGGCTATATCGTATAACTCTGTTGCATATGGGTGCACAATACGATGGATCGCCTCGCCGCTCTCGAAGCCTTCGCCCGGGTCGCCGAAACCGGCTCCTTTTCGGCCGCCGCCCGCGCGCTCAATCTCTCCAAATCGCTGATCAGCCGGCAGGTCTCGGCCTTGGAAGCGGAGCTGGGTTCCCGGCTGATCTCGCGCACCACCCGTTCGCTGACCCTGACCGAGGCCGGGCGCGGCTATTACGAACAGGTGGCGCGCATTCTGGCCCAGATGGAGGAGGCCGATCTCTCGGTCAGCCAGCTTCAGGCGACGCCGCGCGGCAAGCTGCGGGTCAATGCGCCGATGAGCTTCTCGCTGCTGCGCCTGGCCCCGGTGCTGCCCGACTTCCTGGCGCTCTATCCCGAGATCGATGTCGACGTGGCGATGAACGACCGCCGCGTCGATCTGATGGAGGAGGGATTCGACCTGGCCATCCGCATCGGGCGCCTGGCCGATTCCAGCCTGGTGGCCCGCAAGCTCGGCCCGATGCAGCGCATCGTCTGCGCCAGCCCCGCTTATCTGGCCGAGCGCGGCATGCCCAAGATCCCAGCCGATCTCCGGACCCATGCCTGCCTCTGCTACAGCAATGCCGATACGGTCGATGAATGGCGCTTTGCCGAGTCGGACGGACGGCCGATCGCGGTCGAGGTCAAGGGACGGGTGCGGGCCAATAACGGCGATCTGCTGCGTCTCGCCGCCTTGCGCGGGCTGGGCCTGGTCGATCTGCCGAGTTTCCTGGTCGGGGCGGATGTCGAGGCCGGCACCTTGGTGCCGGTGCTGCAGGACTTTATCCGCCAGGAGGGCGGGGTCTATGCGGTCTATCCGCATGCCCGCTACCTGCCGCCCAAGATCCGCGTCTTCATCGATTTCCTGGCCGAGCGCTGGGGCGGTGCCCCCGATTGGCCGAATATCGTGCCGTAAATATCTTGCCGTAGTCTTTGTGCCCTCCCCCTTGATGGGGCGGGCTTGTCAGGCGCGACGAAAATCCCTGCAGATTTTAGAGGCCCTTAACCGTTTAGTACGGGGTTGGGCGCAAAATCAGGCGCGCTTTTCTTGCGTCTGGACGACGCAGAGGAGTAAATTGCGGTTTGAGGTACTAAAAGGTCAGGAAGTTAATGGCGACTACGCCAAGAGTGGCAGCAGCGTCGGGTCCCGGCTCTTCACCCTCCGTCCGCGGATGGGGGGGAAGTGGTGGAGCCTCGCAACAACACTCCGTCGGGCAGCATGACGGGGAAGGCTTTGCCACGTCTTTTGGTGTACAGCCCGGCTGGCGTCCGACCTATGACGATCGTCACGGCCAAGGCTATTTTTTCTTCGGCCAGTACCCCCGCAAGGAAGAAGCCGAGAAAGAGCCCTTCACACCGGTGATGGCTCTGTTCGCCGCGGCCTTCCCGGCTATGACCCCCGTCAACGATGTGCGCAGCGCCGAACCGGTCTTCATTTCCGATTTGATCCGCGGTGTCGGCATCTATGATTTCAATCTGAGAGCCATCGCCGGCACCCTGCACCCGCAGGGCGCCGTCCTCAACCGCTTCGGCTAAGACCGCTCCTAAGGCAGCGGATAGAAAATGAAATCGTCATGCAGGTCGAGCTGCGGCCGATCGCCCATCGACTGCAGCGATTTCTGCAACTCCAGCAGCGCGCCATAAGGCAGTTCGAGGCGGTGTTCCCGCGGATGGTCGATGGCATGCATCGGCAGGTCGCGCTTGGCGATATTGGTCATTTCGATGTGATTGCCGAGGATCCAGGCGACATTGCGATCCTTGGTGGCGGACACGACCCGGTCCACGCTCTTCTTGAAGGCGTCGAAATTATCCGGCCGCACATAGAGCCGACCCGGATAGAGGGCGTCGCCCATCAGCAAAATCCTCGTCTTGCGATCGAAGAAGGCGATTTCGGCCGCTTCATGACCGGGCGATGGGATGATGTCGATCACCCGGCCGCCGAGATCGAATTCGACACTCTGGTCCGGCCAATGGGCGATGTGGAAGAAGGCCGCCACCTCGTCGGGCTTGTGGCCGACCACCACCACATTGCTCAGCCCGGCGAATTCGCCGTCGCCGGCGATGTGATCGCCATGGCCGTGGGTATGGGCGACCACCAGGGGCAGGGCCGAATGGCCGGTCTCGGCCATGATCCTCTCGATCGTCGGGCGGATCAGCAACCCGCCGGCGCCGCTATCGACCAGCAACGCCGTGGTCTTGCCGAAAAACAGGAACAGGAACGGTCCTTCGAAATTGGTGCGGATCGATTGGCGCAGCACGTAACTGTCCTGATCCAGGCGCTGTATCTGGATTTCCGGCTCGGGGCCGGTGCCGTCATGCCAGGCTTCGGCAAAGGGCGAGTCCGCTCGCGCCGCGCCGGCCAACAGCGCGACCAGCGCCAGGATCAACCTTCTCATCTAATCTCTCCTATTGGCTGGATTCGGGACCGATCAGCCCGTGCTTGCGCAATTGATTGCGCAGCTGGTGATAGCTCATGCCGAGAAAATCCGCCGTCTTCTTCTGGTGATGGGCGTTCTTGGCCAGGGCCTCCGTCAGCAGGCGCTTTTCCGTGTTGGCGATGAATTCCATGAAGTCATAGCCGGTCGCCGGCGTCGCCTCGAGCTCGGGTTCGGCCGAGCGCGGCGCCATCTGCGCCGCCACCGGCGCCGGAACATCCATCGAGGCGGTGATGTGGGTGGTCGGGCGCCAGGGAGAGCGGAACGGATCCAGCGTGATCTCGTCGACCGGCTCGCCCGCCTCGGTGCGGTATACGGCGCGTTCCACCACATTGCGCAATTCGCGCACATTGCCGGGCCAATCGTGATGCATCAGAATCGACATGGCCCGCTCGGTGAAGCCGGCGAACACGTCGCGGCCCAACTCCTTGGTCATGCGCAGCGCCACATGCTCGGCCACCACGGCGATGTCTTCGCGGCGAACCCGCAGCGGTGGAAGCGTGACGACGTCGAAGGCCAGGCGGTCCAGCAGATCGGCGCGGAACCTGCCCGCCGCCGCCATCGACGGCAGATCCATATTGGCCGCCGCCACCAGGCGGACATCGACCTCGATCGTCTCTGTGCCGCCGACGCGCTCGAAGGTGCCATATTCCACCACGCGCAGGATCGTCTCCTGCACATTGAGCGGAGCGTTGGCGATTTCGTCGAGGAACAGCGTGCCCTTATGCGCCATCTCGAAGCGGCCGGGGCGGCGCTTCTGCGCGCCGGTGAAGGCGCCGGCCTCATGGCCGAACAGCTCCGCCTCGAGCAGGCTTTCCGACAGCGCGCCGCAATTCAGCTTCACGAAGGGTTGGTTCCAGCGCGGCGACAGATAATGCAGGCGGGCGGCCATCAGCTCCTTGCCGGTGCCGCGCTCGCCGATCACCAATACCGGGCGGGACAAGGGCGCCACATGCGAAATGGCGGCCATGGTCTGCTGGAAAGCGGCGCTTTGGCCGATCGGTGTCGGGGCTTCCCCCTGGTCCATGACAGGAATCGCTATTCCCCTTTAGCGGATTTTGCCAAATTATAGCTGCATCCTTTATCGCCTAATACAGGAAAATCCAGGTTTTCCGCCGCTTTGCCAAGTTGGCACGCTTTGTGAAATAGAGATCTCCGAGTGAGAGGCTTGGCGTGGTTGCCGGGCAGTAGTTTTAGGAGTGGTGCCATGGGCGTGTTTTCCCGCATCAGCGACATCGTCAATTCGAACATCAACGCCATCCTCGACAAGGCGCAGGATCCCGAGAAGATCATCCGCATGATCATCCAGGAGATGGA
>Ga0070730_10006318_pt1 | contig 10143 bp, 6 predicted proteins | sample Coa_R1_3_FD_66447 | JGI IMG/M metagenome (GOLD analysis project Ga0070730, IMG submission 66447) | Surface soil microbial communities from Centralia Pennsylvania, which are recovering from an underground coalmine fire - Coalmine... | ecosystem: Environmental > Terrestrial > Soil > Unclassified ... | reverse complement strand
ACGGTGAACGCAGCTGGATCTGGGACCAGCACGATCTGGCGCCGTCGCCGTTCCTGCCGATGGATTTCGGGAAGACGCCTTTGCGCCACCTGCTCTGCCCGTCCGAGCTGGTCAGCGGGTTCACGCTTGAGGTGCGGGGGCCGGTGACCGCGTGCGGCCGCGACGCGATAGCGGTCGGGGCCACCCCGCGGACCAGCCACGGGGACACGGCCCACCTGCACGCCGGTTCCCTTGCCGACCGGCTCGAGGTGATCGTCGATGCCGAGCTCGGCATCCTGCTCAGCTACGAGGAGACCTTCGAGGGCCAGCGGCTGAGCCTCACCGAACTAACGGCGGTCGTCCTCGACCCGCCGGAAGCGGCGGACCCTTCCAGGTTCGCGCCGCCCGCTGGCAGCCGGATCGGCCAGGATCCCTGGGAGAGCCTGCGGGAGATGTTCAGCGGATCGGGCTTCCAGACGGCGAAGACCATCGCGGGGCTGGCCGCGGGTGGTCTCGGCGTCCTCACTAGGTTCACGCCGAGCCGTCTGGACCAGCGGAACCACGCCGAGGGCGAGCTCCAAGAGGCGATGCCACCCGCCGAGCCGGCCGCACTTGAGACGGAGGGCGGCCCGCCACTCCCCGACGATCTGCTGTACCTGCTGTACCGCGGCGGCCAGAACCCGGCCTTCACGGCCATCATCGATGAATGGCATGACCTGTCCGCCATGACGGCGCGGGTTCCGGATTCGGCGCGTGCCGCGGGCTATGGCGGCGTGGGCTACCTCATCGACTCGCTTACCGCGGCGACGAAGGGGAGGCCCGTGGCCCACACGGTGTCCCGCTTGCGCGTCAGCGGTCCGGACAGGTACCGCGTCGACTACCTGTCCCGCTCGGGGCGGAATCACGCCAAGACGATCGCCTGCGATGGCGAGCATCGCTGGCAGGTGTTCGCGGCCCGGACCGTGCTCGGGCCGGCCAGCCCGCCGCCGCGCGACATCGCCAACGTGGTCGACCCATCCTGGCTGCTCGGATGCCGGCTGTCGGGTGGCGCGGAGCTCAGCTACCGCGGCCGTCGCGCTTACCAGCTCAGCGTGGCCCGGGACGGCGACGGCTGGCAGGCAGGACCGCTGCTGTTTTTCCCCGCCGACGTGATCGTCGACGCCGAGCTCGGCTGCCTGCTCCGGCTGATCTCCTTCGCGGGCCGCAGGCCAGCGTCGTGGTACGAGCTGAGCGGCATCGGAACCGAGCCGGTCCCGCCCGGGGAGTTCCGCCCCGAAACCCCGCCCGGCGTCCGCGTCGTGACCGAGACGGGTAACCCGTTCACCGATGCGGCGGCGGTCATGCCAGGCGCAGCCGGTTGCACGGTGCGCACCGCCGCCGACGTGGTCCGTCGGACGAGCGACGCGGTCTCTGCCACCCGGAGTTTCCTGGACGACCTACGCGGCAGGAGCCGGAGCTAGTGGAGCCGGACGAACGGCTGCTCCACGCGTCGTCGTTCGGCGCTGCGGCGGCCGCGTACGCCGAGCACCGCCCGGACTACGCGCGGGCCGCGGTGCGCTGGGCGCTCGAGCCGGCGCCCGGTCCGCGAGTGCTCGACCTCGGGGCCGGAACCGGCAAGCTAACCGCCACGCTGGTCGCGCTGGGCGCCGAAGTCATCGCGGTCGAGCCCGACCCGGCGATGCTGGCCGAGCTGCGCCGCGCCCTGCCGGCCGTCCGTGCCCGGCCGGGTAGTGCCGAGGCGATACCGCTGCCGGACGCGTCCGTCGATGCCGTCCTGGCCGGGCATGCCCTGCACTGGTTCGACATGGCCCTCGCGGGACCCGAGATGGCCAGGGTCCTCGCACCCGGCGGGATCCTGGCTGGCCTGTGGAACGTAATCGACGACCGGCCCGACTGGGTGGCCGGACTCGAGCGGGTCAGCGGGAGCGCGGCCATCGGCCCGCGTGACACGCTCAGCAGGTGGCGCGCCGAGATGGCCGACGCGCACCTTCCAGGCCTCGGCCACCTCGCCCGGTTCGGCTCGCCGGAACAGGCCGAGTTCCCGCACGGGCACCGTCGCACCGCCGACTCCCTCATCGCGACCCTCGCGACGAAAGCAGGGTTGCTGGTCATGCCCGCACGGGAACAACAGGCCACGCTAGGCCGGATCCGCGCTTACCTTGCCAGCCGACCCGAGACCGCCCGCGGCGAGTTCACCCTTCCGATGCTGACCGGCGTGCTGCGCGTCCGTCGGCTCTGAGAGCCATCGACGTCGCCGGCTGGCCTGGCCGGCGTGGCCCGCGCGTTTGACAACCCTTGGCTCATTAGAATAGCTTTCTAGCTATGAATCGTAGCTTTGTCGGGATCGGCAGCCATGCCTAGGGCCGGGCTCAGCACCGACGGGGTGGTCGATGTCGCCCTGGCCATCGTCGACGAGCAAGGGCCTGAGGCGCTGTCGCTGTCGGTGGTCGCCGCCCGGGCGGGGGTTGCCGCGCCGTCGCTGTACAAGCATGTGGCGAGCCTGGCCGAACTGCGGTCGCGGGTGGCCGCCCGGGTCCTGGCCGAGATGACCGAGGTGGCGACCGCAGCCGTGCTGGGTCTGAGCGGAGACGCCGCGATCGCCGCGCTGATGAGAAGGCTGCGCACCTACGCCGCAGAACATCCCGCCCGCTACCTGGCGGTGCCGCCGGACCCGATGCACGACCCGGCGCTGGCCCAGCCAGCGACCCGCTTTATCGAGGTATTCCTGGCTGCATTGCGCGGCTACGGGCTGGATGGCGCCGCCGCGATTCACGCCACCAGGTGCCTGCGCGTGATCGTCTACGGCTTCGTCTCGATCGAATCCAGCGGCGGCTTCGGCCTGGCCGAGGACCCTGCCGAGACCTACGAACAGCTCATCCAGATGTACATCGCATCGCTGCCCGGGCACTGACCCGCCGCAGTTCACAACCACAGGAGACTCACATGTCCACCTCCGAAACCCGCATCCGCGCAGGCGCCTTCGCCCTGGCGGCTGCCGGACTGTTCTTCCTCGCCTACCCGGTGCTGCGGCCTTGGCACGACGAAGGCACGGTCGCCGGGGCAACCGCCTCGATGACCTCCCCGGCCTGGGTGGCTGCTCATTTCTTCGCCATGCTCGGGTTCATCCTGATGCCGCTGGGGCTGCTGGCCCTGCGCTCGGCCCTCACACCCACCAGGACCGAGCCGCTGGCCCTGACCGCAGCGGTGATGGCCTGGATCGGCTCCGGGCTGGTGCTGCCCTACTACGGAGCTGAAGACTTCGGGCTGCACGCGATCGCCGGATCCGCCCAGTCCAGGGCCGGCCTGCTCAGTCTCGTCCACGCGGTGCGCTACCAGCCGCTCGCGATGACGATCTTCGGCGCCGGGCTGCTGCTGCTGGCTGCCGCAGCCATCATCGCGGCGATCGCGGTGTGGCGCTCACACGTCCTGCCCCGCACCAGCGCCATCCTCTTCGCCACCGGAATGGCCCTGTTCCTCCCGCAATTCTTCAGCCCGGCCCCAGTCCGCATCGCCCACGGCATCCTGCTCGCCGCGGGCTTGATCATCCTCGCCGCCGCCCTCTGGGCATCGGCCGGACGGCCCCGCCCCGCCGTCATCCCGCTCGCCGACCGCTCGTCCGCCCACCCTGCCGAAAGGATCTCATCATGAAGATTGCGCCGGGCATCCACCGGATCGGCGGCAACAGCTTGATCAACGCCTACCTCATTGAGCAGGCGGGCGAGGTAACGATCATCGACGCCGGAGTGTCCGGCTTCTACAAGGACATCGACCGGGAGCTGGCCGCTATGGGCCGCACGCCCGCCGACGTCCGGGCGCTGGTCCTCACCCATGGGCACACCGATCACATCGGCTTCGCCGAGCGGCTCCGCCGCGAGCGCGGGGTCCCGGTGTCGGTGCACGAAGCCGACGCCGCCTTGGCCCGCGGCGAGGTGCCTAACCCGGCGAAGGGCTTCGGCCCGGTAAAACTCGGGCCCCTCCTCGGCTTCTTGTGGTTCAGCGCGCTGCATGGCGGGTTGCGCACCGTCAAGCTGCAGCAGGTCGCGACCTTTGGCGACGGGGCCACCCTGGACGTCCCGGGCAGCCCGCGGGTCATCTTGACGCCCGGCCACACCCCTGGCAGCGCCGCCCTGCACGTCGCATCGCTCGGCGCCCTGTTCGTCGGGGACGCCTTCGCCACCTACGCGGTAACCACGGGGGCGCACGGCCCCCAGGTCGCGCCGTTCACCGCGGACGCCGCCCAGGCGGTCGAATCGCTGGCCAATCTCGATACGGTCTCCGCCGATCACGTGCTTCCCGGGCACGGCGACTCCTGGACGGGCGGCGTCCAGGAAGCGATCCGCCAGATCCGCCAGCGGCACAACAGCCGCGGGTAACCCCGGCCACGTAGAACAACGAAGCCTCTGCTTTCCTGCCTGGCGCGACTATTGACGCTCGCGACGGCCCACGGTGCGCCGGAGTGGGAGGATGAGCGCGTGATGGTCGGCACGGCTGGCGACGAAGCCGCGCCCTTGGTGGGTCGCGCCCGGGATCTGAACCTGTTGACGGCGCTATTGGACGAGGTAGCGACGCGCGGCCAGGCGCTAGTGCTCCGCGGCGAGCCGGGTATCGGCAAGTCCCGGCTGTTGTCGGCCACCGCGCGGAGGGCGCGGGAGCGGGGCATGTCGGTGCTGACCACGACCGGTGTGCAGTCGGAGGCGCATCTCCCGTTTGCCGGATTGCATCAGCTGCTCCGGCCCGTGCGCGCGCGTATTGCCGAGCTGCCCGCTGCTCAGCGCGCCGCGCTCGACGCCGCTTTCGGCCTGACGCAGGAAGTCGCGCCTGTGCCCTACCGGATTGCGATGGCCGCGCTCGACCTGGTCTCGGAGGTCGCCACCGATGCGCCGCTGCTGCTGGTCGTGGAGGACGCCCAGTGGCTCGACCGTCCGACGTCTGAGGTGCTCGCATTCGTTGCTCGGCGAATCGAGTCCGACCCGATCATCATGTTGGCCGCCGCTCGTGACGGCTACCCCTCGGTGCTCGGCGATGCCGGGCTGCCCGAGCACAGGCTCGGTGGCCTCGATGACGCGGCGGCCGGGGCGTTGCTCGACGCGGCGGTTCCTGAGCTACCGCTTGCGGCGCGCACCCGCGTCTTGCGTGAAGCGGCCGGAAACCCGCTCGCGCTCCTCGAGCTGCCCGCCGTGGCGGGCGGGCACGAGGACGAGCCATGGGTGTCGGGTGGCTTGCCGTTGACCGAGCGGCTCGAGCGGGCCTTCGCCACTCGGGTGTCCGAGCTCCCCGAGGAGACCCGCCTGCTCCTGCTGGTTGCCGCGCTCAATGACAGTGACAGCCTGACTGAAATCCTGCACGCAGCCAGCTTGATCGCCGGGACTTCTTTGGATCTCGACTTGCTCGTCCCGGCTGCCGAAGCAGCCGTCGTCGAGCTCGATCTGCAGACCCTCCGCTTCCGCCACCCGCTGATCCGCTCGGCGGTGCGTCAGAGCGCGAGCGCGCCCCAGCGCAGGCGGGTGCACGAGGCGCTCGCGGAGACACTGGAGGCCGAGCCCGACCGTCGGGTCTGGCACCGCGCGGCACTGATCACCGGGGTGCACGAAGACGTCGCCCTGGAGCTTGAGGAGGCGGGGCGGCGAGCGCTCCGCCGCGGGGCCCTTTACGTGGCGATCACCGTGCTGCGACGGGCGGCCGAGCTCGGTGACCCTGCCCGCCGAGGACGCCGATTCCTCTCGGCGGGCGATCTCGCCGTCGAGCTTGGTCAGCCCGAGCTCGCGGCGCCGCTGCTGCGTGAGGCCGGTGAGCAGGACGGGCCAGTCGAGCGCGCGCTCGCGACCCGGATCGAGGAGATGATCAACCCGCCCGACCTCGGCGACGCTGAACGCGTCGCGCGGGTCGTCGACGCCGCCGAGCGTGCGGGAGGCGCGGGCGATCGCGACCTGCACGTCGGGCTTCTGTGGCTGGCGGTCTCCCGAGCGTGGTGGACCGATCCCGGACCGGCTGCTCGCCGCATCCTCGTTGACGCCGCTCGCCGGCTCGGCGGCCCGGACCATCAGGACGCGCGCGTGCTTGCCATCTACGCCTGCGCCGATCCGGTCGGCCACGCGGCCGAGGCCCTGCCCCGGCTGCAGGCCGTGGCGGCCACGCGGACGCTGGATGCGGAGTCCTTGCGGCACCTGGGACCTGCGGCGCTCGTCCTTGGCGCCTTTGACGTCGCCGTTGGCTTGCTCGCGTCCGCCGCCGACGGTGCGCGCCTCGAGGGGCGGCTGGGACAACTGCCTCGACTGCTGGTGCTCCACGGCATCGTCGCCGCGTTCCTCGGCGCATGGGACATCGCCATTCCCGTCGGCGAGGAGGCGCGGCGGCTCGCGACGGAGCTCGGCGGGCCGCTCTGGATCGCGGGAGGCGAGACCGTCCTCTCCCTGGTCGCCGGGATGCGAGGCGACGCCGACGCGGCCGAGCGGGGCGCCGCCCGCGCCGAGCAGCTGGGCCTGGCCGCGGGCGGCAGGGTCACCGTCGCCCTGGCTCAGTTCGGCCGCGTGCTCAGCGCGTTGGGAGAGAGCCGGCACGACGACGCATACGCGTCGGCCCGGCGGCTGTTCGACTCGGCCGATCCGGCGTATCACCCGGTCGTGGCTCGCTGGCTCATCGCCGACCTCGCGGAGGCCGCCGTCCACGCCGACCGCGTGGCCGAGGCGAGAGAGCTACTGGCGCAGGTGGAGGCCACGGCAGGTGCGCGACCGGCGGTCTGGATCGAGCTAAACCTGCGCCACGCCCGCGCGCTCCTGGCGCCCGACGACACCGAAGCGCAGCGGTGCTTCGACGACGCGCTCGCCGTGAACCTCGGACGCTGGCCCTTCCAACGCGCGCGGCTCCTGCTCGCGTACGGTGAGTGGCTGCGCCGCCAGCGGCGGATCGCCGATTCCCGCGCGCCGCTGCGCGCCGCGCGCGACACCTTCGACACGCTCGGCTGCATGTCCTGGGGCGAGCAGGCGCGGCGCGAGTTGCGCGCGTCCGGCGAGCGGAGCCGACGTCGCGTCCCCGAGGTGCGCGATCAGCTCACCCCGCAGGAACTGCAGATCGCCCAGCTCGCGGCAGAGGGCCTATCCAACCGCGAGATAGGCCAGCGACTGTACCTCTCGCACCGCACGATCAGCACGCACCTGTACCGGGTGTTCCCGAAGCTCGGGATCACGTCGCGTGGTGAGCTTCCAGGTGCGCTAGTCCCTCGCCCGCTCATCGCCGGCGCGGCTGGCCGTGCCTAGGACCCGCATAAACAGCGCGGTAGAGGCGCGAGAGACGTAACAGGCGTCGGCGTTACGTACGTAACGCAATGCCGAAAAGTGTCGTCATATGACGCACGCGGCCTTCGTGCCCGGTCGCCTACTGTCCTGGCATTCGCCCATTTCACGAGAGAGAGAGGGATCACCATGGGCACCTACACACTGCGGAATGTCGTCCTGGTCCACGGAGGATTCGTCGACGGCTCCGGCTGGCAGGGCGTGTACGAATCGCTCACCCGCGACGGGTTCCGGGTCAGCGTCGTGCAGAACCCCACCCTGTCGCTGGACGGCGACGCCGACGCGACCCGGCGGGTCATCGACGCCCAGGACGGGCCGGTCGTGCTCGTCGGCCACTCCTACGGCGGCGCCGTCATCACCGAGGCCGGCACCCACCCGAACGTCGCGGCCCTGGTCTACATTGCCGCGTTCGCGCCGGACAAGGACGAGTCGGTCAGCACGCTCATCGCCGGTTTCCCGGCCGACGGGCCCCAGCCGCCGATCCTGCCGCCCAGGGACGGCTTCTTGCTCCTGGACCGGGACAAGTTCCACGCCTCGTTCGCCGCCGACCTGCCCGCAGGCCTGGCCGCGTTCATGGCCGACTCGCAGGTCCCCTGGCGAGTGGACGCCCCCGCCGGGGCCATCACCGACCCCGCCTGGCGGGCCAAGCCCAGCTGGTACCTGGTCACCACCCAGGACCGGATGATCCCGCCGTCGGCGCAGCGCGCCATGGCCGAGAGGATCGGCGCCACCGTGTCCGAGGTCGCGGCCAGCCACTCGGTCTACGTGTCGCAGCCAGATGCGGTAGCCACGCTCATCGCGCAGGCCGCGGCCGGCACCGCGGACCGGTAGACACCGCACCAGACGCCGTCCCGCCGCCCCTGACCGTGGCCGAAGCTGACCGTGGCCGAAGCGCCTCGGACCGGCCGCGGTCGGGGGCTGCGCGGCCACCACAGCCTGGTGCCGTCTACGACACCGCTGCATCCCAACCTACGGATAAACCGGCCCCTCCGGGGAAGACGATCGCGGGATCTCTGCGTTCGCCTCTGGGAGGTCGGGCATGACCGAAAGTCTGGACAGCAGGAGGCTGGCGCTGGTCAGCGCCGCCCAGCAGCGGTGGATCGCGGCGCTGACGGATCTCGGCGGCCGGAACACGCTGCTGTACTACAAGGACCGCCGGGCGGCGACGCTGGACCTGGCCCAGGCCGACCCCGAGGCGCTCGACCGCTTCACCAACACGGGATCAATAAGGCTGACCAGACTGTTCAAGGACGTCGACCTGCGCGGCGACGCGATCAGGCGGGTCCAGGCCATCCACCGCAAGTCCCGCGAACTGCTCGAGGAGCGCGGCATCCGGGCCGGGTACCTGGCCACCGGCATGGCCCGCTGGGATGAGCTGTTCCTCGAGCCTGCCGCGCCCGTCCTGCTCCGCGGGCTCACCATCACCCCGACCCGGGCCAGGTACGACGACTTCGAGCTCATCCTCGACGACGAGCAAGAGGTCAACCCCGTCCTGGTGCACAAGCTCATCACCGTGTTCGGGGCGGAGCTGACCAGGCTGACCCCGGAGAACGCGTTCGACCGGCTGCAGCTCGCGGCCGACGCCGCGGAGGTGCCCGGCTTCGAGATCACCGACCGCCAGGTCATCGGCACCTTCACCTACGCCAAGCTGCCCATGGTCAGGGACATGGAGGCGGCCGGCGACCTGCTGGCCGAAAGCGACCTGGTGGCCGCCATCGCGGGCGACCCGGAAGCCCAGGAGCTGGTCTCGTCCGACCTAGCGGCCCACAAAAGCCAAAACGACGACCCCGAGGAGGACTACTCCGTCCTGGACGCCGACTCCTCGCAGCGCCACGCGATCGACACCGTCCTGGCCGGGCAGAGCCTGGTCATCCACGGGCCGCCCGGGACGGGCAAGAGCCAGACGATCGCCAACCTGATCGCCGCGCTGGTCGCGCACGGCCGCAAGGTGCTGTTCGTCGCGGAAAAGCGCGCCGCCATCGACGCCGTCCTGTCCCGCCTCAAGGGGGTGGACCTGGGCGACATGGTGCTGGACATCCACGAGGGCACCAGGGACCGGCAGCGGATCGCCGGCGACCTCGGCGCCACCCTCGACCTGGCCGGCCAGGCCGCCACGCCGGAGGTCGGGCGCCCGCGCCGTCGGCTTGTCGACCGGGTCCAGCGCCTGTCCCGGCACGTCAGCGCGCTGCACGAGGTGCACGAGCCGTGGGGCCTGACGCCGTTCGCGGTCCAGTCCGCGCTGCTCGGCATCCCCGAGACGGCCAGGACGCCGTTCCGGCTCCCCGCGCCCGAACGCCTCGACGCCGAGGCCGCCGAGACGGTCCGCGACGAGTTGCGCGAGTTCGCCCACCTCGGCGGGTTCACGCTGCGGCGGTCGAGCACGCCCTGGTACGGCGCCCTGATCCGCACCGCCGCCGATGCGCAGCAGGCCATCGAGCTGGCGGGCACCCTGGACACCGAGACGCTGCCGATGTTCGCGCACCGGCTCGACGCGCTCACCACGGAGAGCGGGCTGAGGCGCCAAGCCGACTACGCCGGGCAGGCCAAGATCATGCACCTGTTCGCCGCGGTCGGGCAGACCCTGAACACCTTCGACCCCGCCGTGTACACCTCGTCCCCCGCCACCCTGGCCGCCGCGACCTCCGAAGGCGGCGGAGGCGGAGGCTTGCTCGAGCGGAGGCGGCTGCGCAATCAGGCCAGGTCCCTGTGGCGCGGCGGCCAGGATCCCGCGGACAAGCCCTCCTGGGACGCCCTGCACCAGGCCCTCGACCAGGCCGCGGCCGAACTGGCCGAGTGGCAGCGGCTCAGCGTCCAGGACCCCGCCACGACCCGCCCACCCCACGTCCCGGCCGGCTACGCCACCGTGGCCCGCCTG
>Ga0070730_10006317_pt1 | contig 10144 bp, 10 predicted proteins | sample Coa_R1_3_FD_66447 | JGI IMG/M metagenome (GOLD analysis project Ga0070730, IMG submission 66447) | Surface soil microbial communities from Centralia Pennsylvania, which are recovering from an underground coalmine fire - Coalmine... | ecosystem: Environmental > Terrestrial > Soil > Unclassified ... | reverse complement strand
GGGGACGTGAAAGCCAGCGGCGCTGCCTCTGGTCCGCTCGCCGCGCTCCCAGGGCGTGTGCGTTGGCGCGCCCGCTGCGCCAGACCAGCCCCTGGGCAGTGTGCCCCAGAGCGGCCCCTGCGCGAAGGTTGGCTGGGCAGGCGGCGCGCTTGCCCCAGCATCTTGCTGGTTGCTGCTCGCGGCGGTCTCACTTGCAGCGTCGGCGTCGTGCTGGCCGACGCCGGGCCACCATCCTGGTGGCGATCCTGGGTCTGGCGGCGCGGAGAAGGCGCTGTCAGCCAATGGCGGCGCTTCGGCGATCTCCAGCAGGGCGGCGCGCACGGCCCGCTGCGCGGCGGCGTAGACCTGGCGCTCGCGCAGGAACTTGACCTCCGTCTTGGCCGGATGGACGTTGACATCCAGCAGCGCGGGGTCCAGGCGAATGTTGAGGACGGCGAGGGGGTGGCGCCCGGCCAGCAGCAGCGAGTGATACGCCTCCTCGACGGCGAAGGTGAGCATGCGGCTCTGCACCCAGCGGCGGTTGACGAAGAACGAGAGGTACTGGCGGCTGGATTTGTAGCAGCCTGGACGGCTGATGTAGCCGGAGACCTCTGGCGGCGGGTTGGCCTCGTCGGGCGTCGCTCGCGCCTCGCTCTGCGCCGCGATCATCTGATCGGCGATCTCCAGGCTATAGACGGCGACCAGCGCGCTAAAGAGCTTGCCATCACCGGAGGCGCTGAAAACCTCCCTGCCCTCATTGGTGATATTGAAGCGGATTTCGGGATAGGCCAGCGCGTATTGTTGCAGCAGATGCAGGCAGTGGCCGGTTTCGGTGCTGCGACTTTTGAGGAACTTGAGGCGCGCCGGGACGCTGGCGAAGAGGTCGCGCACGCTGACGGTTGTGCCCGCTGGCGCGCCCGCCTTGCTGACGCTGCCTGTCGCGCTGTTGTTGGCCGTAATCGTCGCGGCGATCTCGCTCTCTGCCGGGCGGCTGGTAATCGTCAGATGGGCGACGGCGGCGATGCTTGCCAGCGCCTCACCGCGAAAGCCGAGCGTCTGGATGCGCTCCAGGTCGTCCAGCGCCTGAATCTTGCTGGTGGCGTGGCGCGCCAGGGCCAGCGCAAGCTCATCCGACGGGATGCCGCGCCCGTTGTCGCTGACACGAATGAGGCGCAGCCCGCCCTCTTGCAGATCGATGCGGATACTGGTGGCCCCTGCGTCGATGGCGTTTTCCAGCAGTTCTTTGACCACCGAGGCGGGCCGCTCGACGACTTCCCCGGCGGCAATCTTGGCGGCCACGTCAGTTGGCAGCAGTTGAATCGACACGCGCGATGCTCCCAAGGGATGCTCCCGTTCCTGGCGGAAGCTCGTTTGTACCGCCGCTGTCTCGGCGGCGAATCGCTGGCCTGCTGCCACGTTTCGCTCCTGGTGGCGTAGCCCAGGCCGCCGCCGCGCACCCCCCGCCCCAGCCGGCTGGAAGCCGGCGGTACAGGGGACGCTCAACCAGATGGGATACGATTCAAGGTCCGGCTTCCAGAGACATACGGGCTATCAGCAAGATACCAGCGCCAGGGCAGGTCTGTGCCCACGCTGATGCCGATGCGGCCAGAAGTGGCGATCACGGCGTTGGGCGCGAGGCCAGGCTGGTCATCCAGCCAGAGCGTGTCGCTGGTCAGCGCGAGGCCGTTTTCGGCCAGCGTCAGGCCCAGCGCGGCGCAGACGCGCCCCGGTCCGCGCGCCAGATCGCGCAGCGGAATCTCCGCGCCCCGGCGCTGGCGCATCAACTCCTGCCCGACAGTGGGCTGGATGGCGCGAATCAGCACCGCAGCGCCGACGCCCGCCGGTTCGGCGCTGATATTGAGCATGCAGTGCATGCCATAGCTGAAATAGATATAGGCGTAGCCGGGCGGGCCATACATGATGCGCGTGCGCGGCGTGGGCCGCAGGTAGCCATGCGCCGCCGGGTCGATGGCCGAGAGATAGCCCTCGGTTTCGACGATAACGCCGCCAGAGACGCCCTCCGGCGTGGCGCGCAGCAGCGACATGCCAATCAGGGCGCGGGCAAGCTCCAGCGTCGGCTGTTCATAGAACGCCTGAGCGACCTTAACGATAGGGACACCTCACAAACAGAAATTCTGTTCTATTATAGCATAGTCGTGGGGTGGATGCTCCATCCGGTTCAGTCTCCCTTGCCCTGCCAGGTCTCAAACAGGCGCAATTCTTCGCGCACGATCTCCCGCGCGCGCCTGGTTTTGTAGCGTCGGCGCAGTTCGTGATAGACCTGGGCCACATGCGCGTAGACCGCCAGGCTGGCGGCCACCCAGGCGCCCTCGCCAATCTCCTGTGGGGGCAGGTCGATGAGGCGCAGCAGGCGCTCGACTTCCATACCCAGCAGCCAGCGCAGGCTGGTCTCCTCCAGTTCGTGGAGAGGGCGCCAGACGTAGCGCTCCAGATGGAAGGGATGCCACTCTGGCAGGGAGTCCTCGCCAAAGCGATAGGGCGCGGCGCCACCCTGCTGCCGCAGCCAGGCCACGCGAGCGGCGACTGCCTGGCCCACCCAGCGCTGCACGCAGAGCGGCTTCAGCCAGCGCGGCGCGATGGGCGGCCCGACGGGTGGGAAGCGGTCTGGGTCTGGCCCCCAGGCCAGCGCGGCGCGCAGGGGCGCGGACCAGGGCAGCAGCCAGAAGACAGCCAGATACACAGATTGGAAGACCATAACGACAACCCTCCTCAGCTTCATCGCGGGCAAGCTGTGCCTGAGATGAAACGGCCATCTCCTGAGGGCGTCGGGCCGGGCGAGCCAGGCTCACCGGATGGGCGCGAGGGACAAGCGCGTGCGCTGTCCCTCCGCGCGCCGGGAATCGGTTCGCCCCAGCCGGGCAGGAGATGGCCGGTGAGGAGTCTATCGGATGATAGAATGCCCACAGCCACATGTCCTGACTGCTTCAGGAGGTGGGGTGAGTGACGCGGCCAGTATTTAGCGCTGGCTGCGTCACGCGGTACCGTTTCATGCTAAAGTGCGATGCGCCACAACGTTTGGATGCTGAGCAAAGTATAGCGCCTGCCGACTCTTCTGTCAAGCCCCCTTGCTGCGAGCGTTTTGCCAACCGTTGCCGACGTTCCTCAAGTTCCCGCAGTGCCGCCCGTATAGCCAGGTATATAAAAACGCGCCTGGGATATTGTGCCTCCAGGCGCGTTTTTGAAAGGTTGGCTTACAGTCCCACCAGATGGAAAAGCAGGTAGATGCCCGCGCCGATCAGGGCGGTGATCGGGCCGGTGACGACCCAGGCCATGATCATGTTGCCAGCCACGCCCCAGCGCACGGCGGAGAGGCGCTGGCGCGCGCCCACGCCCATGATCGAGCCGGCGATAACGTGGGTGGTGCTGACCGGCAGGCCCAGAAGGCTGGCGCTAATAATCGTGACGGCGGAGGAGCTTTCGGCGGCGAAGCCGTCCAGTGGGCGCAGCTTGACGATGTGCATGCCCATTGTCTTGATGATGCGCCAGCCGCCAAAGCTGGTGCCCAGGCCCATTGAGGTGGCGCTGAGGATAATCACCCAGATGGGCACCTCAAAGTTGGTGGGCGTTGAGCCAAATTGATAGACCAGCACGGCTGCGGTAATCACCCCCATTGTCTTCTGCGCGTCGTTGGAGCCGTGACTGAAGGCCACAAAGGCGGCGCTGGCGCGTTGCAGCCAGCGGCTGGTGGTCGTGACCTGCGCGGGTATAAAGCCGCGAAAGAGCCAGATCAGCCCCAGGCCGAGCAGATAGGCAAGGATAAAGCCAATGATCGGAGAAAGGATCAGCGAGAGGACGATCTTGATGATCCCGGCAAGTTTTAACACGTTGAATGTGCCCGCCCCGGCGACGGCGGCGCCGATCAGGCCGCCGATCAGCGCGTGCGAGGAACTGCTGGGCAGGCCATAATACCACGTTAGCAAGTTCCAGAAGATCGCTGCCAGCAGGGCCGACATCACGACCACCGACGTGAGCGAGGAGCTGCTGGCGACATCAGAGCCAATCGTTTTTGCCACGTTGGTGCTGACAAAGGCGCCGACGAAGTTGAGGATGGCGGCCATCAGGATCGCGACGCGCGGCGCAAGGACGCGCGTGGAGATGCTGGTGGCGATGGCGTTGGCGGTGTCGTGAAAGCCATTAGTAAAGTCGAATGCGAGGGCGACGAGAATAGTCAGAATCAGAAAGATCAGCGCGCCCGTGCTATGGGATACCAACATCTCAGTCTCCCATCTGCCAGAGGCGCGCGCTCCTGCATGCAAGATCGCTGGGGAGGTTACGCATTTTTCAACATCACTCCCTGAAGCACATCGCCGACATCTTCGCACAGGTCTGTCGCCTGTTCGAGATAGTCGTAGACCTGTTTCCATTTAATCATGCGCACGGGATCAGCCTGACGGAAGAGGCTGCTCATCGCGCCGCGATAGACCTGATCAGCCAGGTTCTCGATGCGGTTGATCTCGACGACGGCCTCGCGCACCAGCTTTACCTGCTTGCGGTGAGGCATACCCTGGATGGCCGTCTGTACTTGCTTGGTCGCTTGCAAGATCAGGCCGCCCAATTCGATAGCTGCTGAAGTCGGCTCGTCAATATCGTAGAGTTGGAAGGCGTCGGCGCTGGCTTCGATGAAGTCCAGCACATCATCCAGGGCGTGGGTGATCGCGGCAATATCTTCACGATCAAGCGGGGTGACAAAGGTGCGGTTGAGTTGCTCGAAGATTTCATGGGTGAGGGCGTCGCCCTCGTGTTCTGCCGCCTGAATCAATTTGACTTTGGTGGCGACATCGGTAAAGTTGTTCAACAAATCGTTCAGCAGTTCTGCGCCGCGCAAGACGTTGGCTGCCGCTTGCTCAAAGAGGCGGTAGAACTTATCTTCGTGGGGCATAAATAGAGACATACAGTGAGATTCTCCCTCCGGCGCTTTCTGGCATCAGTTCCTCTAACCGTTCTTACTATTACGAGCATCTCCGGGTGAGCAGGTAGCGTGCCACGATCAATGGCTCTGCTCTTTGCAGGGGGCTGATTATAAATCCACCGATACTATACCGTGCGGCAGGGGTGTCTGGCAAGGGAAGGAAAGGCATGCCCCAAGGGACACCAGCGCGCTGGTGTCCCTTGGGGCATGCCCTCTACCAGCGTTTGGTTATGCCTCGGCTTCTACCGGCTCGGTGGATTCGATGACCACCGTCAGCTTTGGCTCTTTGCCCGCCGAGACGCGCACTGGCACCTGATAGGCGCCCACCGCGCGCAATGGCTCATCAAGCTGAATAGAGCGGCGGTCAATTGAGAGGCCGTTCTGCGCCTGGATGGCTTCGGCAATATCCTGGTTGGTAATCGAGCCGTACAGCCGACCACCCTTGCCCGCCCGCGCGCGGAAGGTGATCGTGATGCCCGCGAGTTGCTCGGCCAGGGCCTGATGCGTCGCGTCGATCTTTTCCTGCTTGCGCCGCTCGGCGGCAATGTGCTGCTTCAGATTGCCCAGCGCCGTCGGCGTGGCCGCTGCTACCAGCCCCTGCTTCAGCAGATAATTACGGGCATAGCCCTCGGAGACATCCTTCACGTCGCCCGTGTGGCCCAGCCCGGCGACATCCTTCAACAAAATGACTTTCATCGTCCGTTTCCTCTAACCCTTTCCCATATGGCTCGCGCGGCGTCCGCGCTATGCTGGCGCCGCCCGCGACACGCATCTCCGGCAGCGCAATCGCTCTGCTGCCCGCGCCTATTTCAGCGCGCATCGCTCGAAAGTATACACTTTTTGGTCCTTGCGGCGCAACTTGACAGCGGACCTGCTTAGCTCATATGCTTCCAGGTGAAAAGACTCTATAATAGCTTGGGATGCTCTTGCTACCAAAGAGGTCCATAACAAAACTCTGGAAGTGATCCCTATGAGCGACGCGCCACTGGTCTTGACGAACTTTCGCTTTGAGCCAGCCGATCTGGAACACATCCGTGAGGCCGCTGCGCCTGGACAGGTCATCTTTACGCCCGACCGCGACGAGTTTGACCGCATGCTCTCAACGGCTGAGGTCGTCTGCGCTTTCCAGGCTCCCGAAGATATTCTGGAGCGCGCGCACCACCTGCGCTGGTTTCAGTTTCCTGGCGCGGGCATTGATAACTTGCAGCGCACGGGCCTGCTGAGCAAGGGCAGCTCGGTGGTCGTGACGTCCGTCGCGGGCATTCACGCTATCCCCATCAGCGAATATGTGCTTGCCAGCATGCTGATGTTCGCCCATCGTTTCCCGGAAATGGTCCGGCTTCAGCAGCAGCATAACTGGGCCTATGGTCGCCGCTGGAATGCCCTGCGCGGCACGGAGCTGGCCGGCAAAACGCTTGGCGTCATCGGTCTGGGCGGCATTGGCCGCCGCATCGCCCAGCTTGGGCGGGCCTTTGGCATGCGCGTCATTGGCCTGCGTCGCTCGGCCAGCAGCGAGAAGAGCGACCCCGACGTGGACGAACTCTTCGCGCCCAATCGCCTGCGCGACCTGCTGGGCGCGAGCGATTATGTGGTGCTGGCCGTGCCGCTGACGCCGGAGACCGAGCGCATGATCGGCGAGCATGAACTGCTGGCGATGCGCCCCAGCGCCTATCTAGTCAACATCTCGCGCGGGCGCGTGGTCGATGAGCAGGCGCTCATTCGCGCCCTGCAAAGCGGCTGGATTGGGGGAGCGGGCCTGGATGTGACCGTTGAGGAGCCGTTGTCAAAGGCGAGTCCGCTCTGGGATATGCCCAATGTCATCCTTACGCCGCATATGTCCGGCCTGACTGATCGATACAGCGCCCGCCTGACCGAAGTCTTCACCGAGAACCTGCGCCGCTATCGCGCCGGAAAGCCGCTCTTACATGTCGTAGACCCGGCCAGGGGCTATTAGCAGGCAGCGTATTGGGAACCACCCTGAGATTGTGAGGTAGCACACACCCAAAAGTAATACTGTGGCCTATGCTCCCCCTCACACGTCGGGTACAATGGGAACCGAAGGGCGGGAAGCAAGAAACCGCCGCGCGCGTGATGCCCGAAAAACGCGCTGCCCGTCCGTTCCTGTTCAAAGGGGAGGAGTAGTATGTCTTTTCTTGCTGATTACTGGTTGGATATTGTCGCCGCCATCGTGTTGGTCATCAGCATCTGGCATGGCTGGCGCACGGGTTTGCTGGTGGGCATCTTTAATCTGCTCAGCATTCCGCTCGGCATTGCTGCTGCCTATTTCCTCGCGCCGCAGCTTGCCCAGGCCACCGGCATCTCGTTGACCTATATGTACGCGATAGTCTTTTTTGTCGTTGTCATCGGCGTTCATATCGTCGGGAGCCTGCTGCGCAAGTTTCTGCGCAGCAAAATCTGGATTGCCAAAGAGACGGACGCGCTGCTGGGCGCGGTGGTCGGCGGAGCCAAAGCCTGGATTCTGCTGGTTCTCTTCCTGGTCGTCTGGGGCGGGCTGCTCAACTCCTCTACGGTGCGCACGGTGGTTTGCACGCAGACGACCCTTCAAACACACGTCGCCAATAATCTTCCTGCCTGGGAGACAGAATATAATCACGCGGTCAGCAACAGCCTTTTCGCGCATATCAACAGCTTTATCGTTCCGCAGCAAGTGAACGCGCAGGGCTGCTCGGCCAACATCGGTGGCAGATAAGGAACCAGTTATGCTGCGAGCATTCCGGCAAAGGAGGGAGACGCCATGCCAGAGTATCTCTTAGCGGGCCGCGCGCTTGGACCGTATCGCTTGATCCAGGGCGTGGGGCGGGGCGGCATGGCCGAAGTCTACCTGGCCGAAGACGAGCGGCTTCAGCGCAAGGTCGCCGTGAAAGTGCTGCCAGCGACGCTGGCGAGCGAGGGCGCGTTTCTGGCGCGCTTCGAGCGCGAGGCGAAGGCTGCTGCCAGGCTTCAGCATCCCAATATCCTGGCCGTCTATGACTACGGCCAGCAAGAGAACATCACCTATCTGGTCATGCCCTTTATAGGCGGCGGCTCGCTGGCGCAGATCATCGCGCGCGCGCGTGGCCCCCTGCCGCTCGACAAGATCGTCAAATGGACGGGCGAGATCGGGTCGGCGCTCAAATACGCGCACGATCAGGGCATTATCCACCGCGACGTGAAGCCAGGGAATATGCTGGTTGGCCCGGATGAGCATCTCTTGCTCGCCGATTTTGGCATTGCCAAAGTGATGGATGCCTCCACTGCCCTGACCAATACCGGCGCCGCCGTTGGCTCCCCTGAATATATGGCCCCAGAACAGGCCAGCAGCATGGCCGAGTATCGCAGCGACATCTACGCCCTGGGCGTGGTCGTCTTCCAGATGCTGACCGGGCGCGTGCCCTTCACCGCCAACACGCCCATCCAGTTGATGCTGCGGCATGTCAACGATCCGCCGCCCGCGCCACGCAGCCTGAATCCAGCCATCACGCCACAGGTTGAGGCGGTGGTGCTGCGCGCGCTGGCGAAACGGCCAGAGCAGCGCTATCAATCGGCCACCGAGCTGGCAGACGCGCTGCAAGCCGCCGCTGCCGGGCAGCCGGTTCCACACGCCGCCCACGCGCCCACCGCCGAACTCTCGACGCGCGTAGCCACACCCGGCGGCGCTCCACGCGGCCCAGAGCCAGTAGCGCCGCAACGCCAGGAGCCATTCAGCCAACCGGGAGCGGGCGCTGCGCCAGCTATCCCAGCGGCTGCCGTCGGCGCGTCCAACGCCTATGCGCCCAGTCGGAGCAGGCCCAGACCACCTGCCGCGCCCTATTCGGCGGGCGGCGTTGGGGTTGCGTCCTATCAGCCGCCAGCCAGCGCCTCCAGGGCCACGCGCGCGCCGCAGCCAGCTCCTTGGGTGTATGATGCCGCTACCGTCGAGGATGAGCCGCCCGTGCCTGCCTACGCCGCGCCTGTTCTCAGGCGCAGGCGCGGCCAGCGCCTTTTGCTCGTTCTGCTGGCGCTGCTGCTGGTGATCGCCCTGGCGCTGGGCGGAGCCATTGCCTACGTCCTGACGCATCCTGGTTTCAATCTGTCCTTCAGCCAGACAAGCACAGGCGCGCTGCCTCTCGTTCACCCGGCACTGTTCCTGGCTCTCTTCGCTGCTGGAGCGCCCTGGCAACGACAGTCGTTCGGTCAGCGCGCCGACCAGGAGACCAGCGCGCCGGAGGCGTCAAGCAGGTCGTCATGAGTGATGCCGCGTCAAGGCATCCGTTCAGGTGAGCGGCTGCCATGCTGGCGCGCTTCTTGCGGGAATTCTGCCGTTTTTGCTACACTCCTGTCAGGGCATGGGGAGCCTCTGACACCGCCTCTAACAGCCTATCAGACCCTATAAAACAGCAACTCATTCGTAGCGCCAGGGGATCGTTTTGAGGACGCGAGGAAACCCGTGAAAGGAACCAGAAACAACCATCAGGCCCGGTCTGGTCGTCCGTTGCCGCCAGGACGACCAGTCGGCAAACTACAAGATGCCAGCAAGGCAGCAGACCTGCCTGGCGCGCTTGCGCCGGAAGCGTCCGGTGGGCCAGCGGCTGCGCTGGGCGCGGACGATCAGCCAACGCCGCCAGGCATTCCCAGGATGCCCCCAAGCGCGGAAAAGCGTCCAGGAGACCAGATACCAGTGCCGGAAGCGCCCGCGCCAGCAGCAGAGGATTTGTCTGATCTAGAGTGGATGCCGCTGCCTAACGAGGATCGGATTGCCAAATTTTTGAGCGACGTGGCCGAGATGGCGCCGCCGTCCATCCGCGAGCGCGAAGACGCTGCCCCGGCTTTTGTGCTAGCTACCCCTGTCTCTCCAGAGGAAGCCGAACGCAAGAAAGCCAGGGCCGAACCCTTCTGGTCAGAGGTGCTGGCAGCGCCAATGGCTGCACCCGCGTCGGATGCGGCCTCAACGCCAGCAAAGCGAGGAGGGCGCAAACGCCGCATTCTCAGGGTGGTAATCATTGCCATCATCCTGGTCGCGCTGGCGAGCCTCGTGGGGCTGGCGCTGCTCACGCATCCTGGCCTGCTGCATGGTTAATGGCATCTCTAGCCCGCTGGCAGGGCGCGATTCTCCCCAAAAGTGGGCCAGCCCCTTGCAACGCCGTTCGCCCTTCGGGCAGGGCGGACGGCGCTGCAAGGAATAGCCCTTGCGCGCCAGCCGCTAGACGTTCGATTCGGCGACATGTTACAATAGGCCGGAATGAGCGGCTCGACAAT
>Ga0070730_10006316_pt1 | contig 10148 bp, 9 predicted proteins | sample Coa_R1_3_FD_66447 | JGI IMG/M metagenome (GOLD analysis project Ga0070730, IMG submission 66447) | Surface soil microbial communities from Centralia Pennsylvania, which are recovering from an underground coalmine fire - Coalmine... | ecosystem: Environmental > Terrestrial > Soil > Unclassified ... | reverse complement strand
GCGAACATCGCGGACGAGGTGGAGATCGGCAGGTACACGCCCACCGCCACCGGCAGCGACTGCACCCCCATCAGCTCGATCGCGACGGTGACGAACACGCCCAGCAGCACCAGTCCCCAGGGCAGCTTGCGGGTGAGGATGCCGTCCGTGATCAGCGCCATGATGGTGGCCTTGGGAGAGTCCAGGCGCGTGATGGCGCGGCCCTGATAGTCGTGCACCCGGCCGCCGATGCCGGGGTCGAGCACGTAGCGCAGCTCGTGCGTCGCCGGGTCCATCAGGTACTTGCCCGCGGGGACGCCGTCGGTCACGACGTAGACGCGCGCCACCTGGTACGAGGCCTGATCGATCGAGTCGGAGCCCGCGACGCGAAAGCCGCTCATGGTCTGCGACAGGTACTCGACCGGCGCACGGCCGTTGTTCTGGGGCTCGAGCGCCTGCGCCGCGAACGCGGGATGCCGTTCGGGTACCGGATAGGTGTACGACTGGTTGAGCAGGGTGAGCGTCCAGCCCACGACCAGGGCGGACGCGAGCGCGCCGACGAGGATCGCGATCTGCTGGCGCCTGGGCGTCGACCCGACGAGGTATCCTGTCTTGAGATCCTGCGAGGTATTGCCGGCGACCGCGGTGGCCACGGCGACGACCGCGGCGATGGAGATCGCCTGCACCCGGTGGTCCACGCCGGTCCAGCCGATGGCGACGAAAATGAGCGTGGTGCCGAGCAGCGCGGCGATGGTCATCCCGGAGATGGGATTCGCCGACGAGCCGATCTGGCCGCAGATGCGCGACGACACCGTGGCGAAAAAGAATCCGAAGATCACGATCAGCACCGCGCCCAGCAGGTTGACGTTCACCTGGGGCAGGAGCGCGAGCACGACGGCGAGCACGATGGAGCCGCCGAGCGTGAGCGTGATGGGGAGATCGTCTTCGGTGCGCAGCGGGGCGCGCATCGCCTGGCCCAGGCGCGACTCGCGCAGGTTCGCCCAGCTGGACGTGAACGCGGACGCGATGGTGGGGAGCGAGCGGGCCAGGGCGATGATCCCCGCGCTCGCCACGGCGCCGGCACCGATGTAGAAGACGAAGCTCGAGCGGATCTCGCCCGCGCTCATGTCGCGGATCAACTTCACCGGGGGGAACCCGAACGGCTCCGTCAGGCCCGATCCCACGAGCTTGATCGCCGGCGCCAGGACCAGGTAGGCGAGGCAGCCACCCGCGAAGAGATAGCCCGCGATACGCGGCCCGATGATGTAGCCGACGCCCATCAGCTCCGGAGACGTTTCCGTGGAGACGGCCGCGCCGGGAAAGAACGCCAGCGCCTTGCCGGGGACGTCCTGCCAGAGCTTCAGCCCCGCCTGCAGGAACTTGTAGATGAAGCCGACGCCGAACGCCTGAAAGACGCGCTTGGCCTGCAGTCCGCGCTCTTCGCCCGCGATGAGCACCTCGGCGCAGGCCGTGCCCTCGGGATAGATGAGGGTGTCGTGCTCCTTGACGATGAGCGCGCGCCGCAGCGGGATCATCATCAGCACGCCGAGAAGCCCGCCCACGCCGGCGAGGATGGCGACCCGCCCGATGTCGAGATCGTAACCCATCAAGAGAATCGCGGGCACCGTGAACACCACCCCCGAGGCCACCGCGTCCGACGCGGACCCGGTGGTCTGCACGATGTTGTTCTCGAGGATCGAAGTGCGTCCCAGCGCCCGGAAGATGGTGATGGACAGCACGGCGATGGGAATCGACGTGCTGACCGTGAGTCCGATCTTGAGCGCGAGGTAGACGCTCGACGCGCTGAAGATGAGGCCGAGAATCACGCCGGTGACGATGGCGCGTCCGGTCAGCTCGGCGGGCGACTGCGATGCGGGGATGTAGGGCTGGTGCTCGGCCATCCGGGGCGCTCCAGGGCGCGTGGGAAGCGCCCAATCTCGTCCGCGCCGGAGGCCGTGTCTAGCGGTGGGCTGGAAGGGTTCGCGTGGCGTCGCTCGGCCTGCGCCGCGGCGTCCAGACGCGCGCCGCCAACAGCCCGATGAGCACGAGCCCGTAATAGACCGGCGTCACCTGATCGCCCTTCACCTCCCACAGATAGTGCAGGATCGCGGCCGCTCCGGCGACGTAAATGAGCCGGTGCAGCGCGTTCCAGCGCTTCCCCCCCAGACGCCGGATCCAGCCGGCGGTCGACGTGAATGCGAGCGGCGTCAGCAGGCACAGCGCCGTGAACCCCACCGTGACATACGGCCGCTTCAGGATGTCGTCCGCGATCGACGGCAGATCGAGTCCTTCGTCGAGTCCCACGTAGGCGAGGAAGTGGATGCACGCGTAGCTGTAGGCGATGAGCCCGAGGGTGCGCCGGAACCGGATGACGGCGTTCCAGCCGGTCAGTCGGCGCAGCGGGGTGACGGCGAGGGCGGCGAGCAGGAACCGCAGCGTCCAGTCGCCGGTGCGGTGCTCGATGGTTTCGATGGGGTTCGCGCCGAGGCGCCCGCGCAGAGCCCCGGCCGCGAGCAGCAGGAGGGGTGCCAGCGCGGCGAGCACGATCCCGGCGTGCGCGAGTCGTACCGCCGCCGGGAACCGTCGGCTACCGCTCACCGCTCACCGCGTACGATCAAAAATTCTTCCGGAGATCCATTCCCGAGTAGAGCGTCGCGACCTGATCGCCGTATCCGTTGAACGGCAGCGTGGCGCGCCGCAGGAATTCGCCCAGGCGGCGCTCCCGCTTCTGGCTCCAGCGCGGATGATCCACGTCGGGATTCACGTTGGCGTAGAAGCCGTATTCATCGGGCGCCGCGATGTTCCACGTGGTGGGGGGTTGCTCGCGCACCAGGCGGATCTTCACGATCGATTTGATGCTCTTGAATCCGTACTTCCACGGCAGCGCGAGCCGCAGCGGAGCGCCGTCCTGGTTGGGGAGCGTCTTGCCGTAGAGGCCCGAGACGAGCAGTGCGAGCGGGTGCATCGCCTCGTCCAGCCGGAGTCCTTCGACGTAGGGCCACGGCAGCACACTGGTCCGCTGTCCGGGCATCTGGTCGGGGGCGTAGAGCGTGGTGAACGCGACGTACTTGGCGTTCGCCGTCGGCTCGACCTGGGCCAGCAGCTTCGCCAGCGGAAATCCGTCCCACGGTACGACGATCGACCACCCCTCCACGCAGCGATGGCGGTAGACGCGCTCCTCCACCGGAAACCGCTTCAGCAGGTCGTCGATATCGAACACCTTGGGCTTGTGCACCTCGCCCTCGACGCTCACCGTCCACGGCCGCGTGCGAAGCGATCCCGCGTACTGCGACGGATCGCCTTTGTCGGTGCCGAATTCGTAGTAGTTGTTGTAGGTCGTGATGACATCGTAGGGCGTGGGCGTGTCGTCGCCCGCACCCCCTCGTTCCCCCTCTCCCCATTTGGGGAGAGGGGGATAGGGGGTGAGGGCAACGGCCGCGAAGCCCGCCGCCGCAAGAAAGCGTCGCCGATTCCAGTACGTCTCTTCGTCCGTGATCTCGGCGGACGAGATGTCGGGTGGCCGTCGTATCAGCATCGATGTCTCCCGTTCAATCGCGCACGGCGGCGAGCCGGCGCGCCGCCTCGGTGAGCAGGTCGTCGGTCTTGCAGAAGGCGAAGCGGACCTGGGTCCGGCCCAGCTCCGCGCGGCTGTAGAAGCTCGAGCCCGGCACCGGCGCCACGCCGTGCTTCACGGTGAGCTCGCGCGCGAACGCGTCGTCCGGCAACGCCGACAGCGCGGAGAAATCGGCCAGGACGTAGTAGGCGCCCTGCGGCGGCGTGCAGCGGAATCCGGCGCGGAGCAGGGCGCCGCAGAGCAGGTCGCGCCGGGCGCGATAGTCCCGCGCCAGCCCGTCGTAATAGGACCGGTCCAGCGTCTCGAGCGCGACCGCCACCGCCTCCTGCAGCGGCGCCGGCGCGCCCACGGTGAGAAAATCGTGGACTTTGCGGATGGCCGCCGTCGCCGCGGGCGGCGCCACGATGGTCCCGATGCGCCAGCCGGTCACGCTGAAGGTCTTGGACGCGCCGCTGATCGTGATGGTCCGCTCCCGCATGCCGTCGAGCGTCGCGAGGGGGATGTGGCGGCCCTCGTAGTAGATGTGCTCGTAGATCTCGTCCGTCACCGCGTAGGCGTCGTGGCGCCGGCACAGGTCCGCGATCGCCTCGAGCTCGGGGCGGGTGAGCACGCGGCCGGTCGGATTGTTGGGGGTGCAGACGATGATGGCGCGGGTCTTCTTGGAGAACGCCGCGCGCAGGCGGTCGAGGTCGAGCGGCGCGTCCGCGGTCATGGGGACGAACACCGGACGCGCGTCGCAGAGAATCGCGTCCGGACCGTAATTCTCGTAGAACGGCTCGAAGACGATCACCTCATCACCGGGGTCCACCACGCCGAGCAGTGCCGAGGCCATCGCCTCGGTGGCGCCGCAGGTGACGGTGAGCTCGGTCTCGGGATCGACGGGGAGGCCGTACCATTCGGCGTACTTGCGGGCCAGCGCCGTGCGGAGGCGCTTCGCGCCCCAGGTGACGGCGTACTGGTTGATGTCGTCGCGGATCGCGCGCGCGGCGGCTTCTTTCAGCACCTCGGGCGCGGCGAAGTTGGGAAAGCCCTGCGCGAGGTTGATCGCGCCGTGCTCGGTCGCGAGGCGCGTCATGCCCCGGATGACCGACTCGGTAAATCCGTGCGTCCGGCGGGCGGTATGCATGCTACGAACTTCGTCTAGAGGAGGCGTCTAGGAAAGGCGTCGAGAAACAGCGTCGAGGAGAGAGGGATCCAACGCGTCTTCTGGACGTCTTCCGGACGTGAGGGGCGGGAGTTACTTGAGCAGGAGTTTCGCGATGGTGTTGAGCTGCATATTGCTGGTGCCTTCGTAGATCGCGCCGATCTTCGCGTCGCGGTAGAACTTCTCGACCGGATACTCCTTGGTGTAACCGTAGCCGCCGAACAGCTCGACGCACAGCGACGTGACCCGCTCCGCCACCTGCGAGCTGTACAGCTTGGCCATCGCGGATTCGAGGGTGTAGGGCTCCCCTGCATCCTCGAGGCGGGCGGCATTGTAGACCAGGAGTCGCGCCGCCTCGAGCTCCGTCGCGGCCTGCGCCAGCTGAAACTGCACGGCCTGAAACTCGGCGACCGGCTTGCCGAACTGCTCGCGCTCTTTGACGTAGGCGAGCGCCGCCTCGAGTGCGCCGCGGGAGACCCCGATCATCTGGGCGCCGATGCCGATTCGCCCGGTGTTGAGCGTCTCGATGGCGACCTTGTAGCCCTGACCCACGTCGCCGATCAGATTCGCGGCGGGCACCCGGCACTGATCGAGGATCAGCTCGCAGGTGCTCGAGGCGCGAATGCCCAGCTTGTCTTCCTTCTTCCCCACGCTGAACCCGGGAAAGCCGCGCTCCACCGCGAAGGCGGTAATGCCTTTGTAGCCCTTGGCGAAATCCGTGTTCGCGAAAATGATGAACAGTCCCGCCTCGGCGCCGTTCGTGATCCACAGTTTGCGCCCGTCGAGCACCCAGCCATCGCCCTGGCGCTCCGCCTTGGTCTGCAGGCCGAAGGCATCCGATCCCGAGGCGGGTTCGGAGAGCGCGTAGGCGCCCACCAGGTCGGCCGCCAGGCGGGGGAAGTAGCGGCGCTGCACGTCGTCGCCGGCCCATTTGCGGAGCAGGGCGTTGACGAGCGTATTCTGGACGTCCACGAAGATCGCCGCCGAGGCGTCCACCCGGGACAGCTCCTCGACCGCGAGGACCGTCATGAAGAGCGAGCCCCCGGCCCCCCCGTGGGTCTCGGGGATTTCGATGCCCATCAGACCGAGCTCGAAGAACTTCGGGATCAGCGTCGGATCGATCCGCGCCGCCGCTTCCATGGCGGCCGTGCGGGGCCGGACTTCCTGTTCCGCGAAGCCGCGCACGGCGTCGCGGAACATCTGCTCCTCTTCGGAGAGGCGGGTGAGGGGCGACGCCCCGGCGGCGGTCGTGGTCATGCTGGCAGGAATCTCGTCATCGCAGCACCATTCTATCCGGGCGCCCGGGACTACGGAAGACAGGCGCGAGCAACCCTTCGGCGGGTCCGGCCATCCAACCCCGAACGCCGCGGCGGAACCCGCCGCCCGTTCCGCACGTACCGGGCACCACCCGTCCCTCGCCCCAGGAGATACGAACATGCGCACTTCGTTCTTGAGCGTCGGCCTCGCCGTCGCGGCGGTCGCGACCGGCGCCGCGCAGACGCCCGGCCGCTACACCTTCAGCGGCGATCATCTCGCCTTCTACAACATTGCCGGGATCGTCCGCGTCGAATCGGCGGCCGGCGCCGCCGTCACCGTCGACGTGCAGCGCGGCGGCCGCGACGCCGACAAGCTCAAGATCGCGACCGGCCCGGTGCGCGGCCACGACGGCCTCCGCGTGATCTATCCCGAGGACGACATCGTCTACGGGCGCCTCGGCGACCATTCCAACTCGACCCTGAGCGTCCGCGACGACGGTACCTTCGGCGACGACGAGGGCAGCCATCGGAGCTGGAGCGACGGGCGCCGCGTGCGCGTGTCCAGCGACGGCGAGGGCGTGGACGCGTACGCCGATCTGCGCATCGGGGTGCCGGTGGGCCGCGCCGTCACGGTACACCTCGGCGTCGGGCGCGTGACCATCTCCAACGTCGACGGCGACCTGCGGGTGGACGTGGCCTCGGCCGACGTCTCCGCCACGGGCTCGAAAGGTGCGCTGACCGTGAGCACCGGCTCGGGGGACGTGCAGGTCACCGATGCGGGCGGCGCCCTCGAGCTCAACACCGGCTCGGGGGACGTGACGCTGACCGGTCTCTCCGGCGGCACGCTGCGTGCCGAAACGGGGTCCGGGAACGTGACCGCCAATCGCGTGGCCGCCGACGAGGTCCAGCTTGAGACCGGGTCCGGCGATATCTCGCTCGGTGACCTGCGCGCGCCGCGGGTCCATCTCGAGACCGGCAGCGGGGACGCGCACATCGGTCTCCTCACCGACGTCGAATCCCTTGAGGCGAACACCGGCTCCGGCGGCATCACCATGAACGTGCCGTCCACCCTTGGCGCACAAATCGAGATCGAAACCGGATCCGGGGATATCGACCTCGGTGGCGTGATGGTCCAGGTGCAGAAGCTCGAAAACGACCACCTCCGCGGCACCATCGGCTCGGGCAAGGGACGCATACATTTGGAGGCAGGGTCGGGAGATGTCCGGCTGGTCAAGATTTAGAGACGTCAGACATCAGACATCAGACATCAGTCGCGAATCGGCCGCCGGGGGCTCGACTCTCGGCGGCCGCGATGTTTTGGGCGGGACCGCATAGAATGGGCGACCTCGTTCAGGGACGTCTGGAGTGATCGTATGACGTCACCCGCATGAAGGCAGAGATGGTCAACTTCCGGAAGGTCAAAGTTTGGGAGAAGGCACACGCACTCACGCTAGAGATCTATCGTGAGACCCGGCGATTCCCGAGCGAAGAGCGGTACGGGCTGACGTCTCAACTCCGGCGGAGCTCCGCATCAATCGCCGCGAATATCGCGGAGGAGTGCGGACGGCGCGGCAAGGCGGATTTCGCGCGATTCCTGGATATCGCGCTCGGATCAGCAAGCGAGGTAGAGTATCATATTCTGCTGGCGCTGGATCTTGGGTATCTCAGTCCGGAGAATCAGTCAGCATTTGAAGCGGAAGTCACCGAGGTGAAGCGAATGCTGACGGGGTTCGTGGGCAAACTGAGGTCTGATATCTGATGTCTGACGATCTTCCCGTCCGCCTCGACCGTTGGCTGTGGGCCGCGCGGTTCTTCAAGACGCGCGCGCTCGCGGCCGCGGCGATCGACGGCGGAAAGATCGAGATCAATGGAGACCACCCCAAGCGCGCGAAGCCGGTGCGCGTGGGGGACCGGCTCAAGATCCGGATCGGCCCCTTCGAGCACCGGGTCGTCGTGGCCGCGCTCTCCCAGCGCCGCGGTCCGGCGCGCGACGCCGCGCTCCTCTTCGACGAGGATGCCGAGGGCAAGCGCCTGCGGGAGCGTCTCGCGGAGCAGCTGCGGATCGCGCCCACCATCACGTTCGAAGGGAAGGGACGCCCCACCAAGAAGGACCGCCGCACCATCGACCGGCTGCGCGACGGCGAATAGGGGGGTCTTCACCCCCTCTTCCGAATTCCTTCACGGGCGCCGCGGAAATTTCCCGCATGACCGCGCCCGCCACCGATCCGACTCCCGCGCACCCGCGGCTCGTGTTCGACCGCGCGCCGAGGCGCGTCTACTGGGAAGTCACCCGCGCCTGCGACTTGGCCTGCCGCCATTGCCGTGCGGAGGCCGCGGCCCGCCGGGATCCGGCGGAGCTCGACTCCGCGGCCGCCCTGCGGCTGCTGGACGGGTTGGCCGCCTTCGGCGATCCGCTGCCGCACCTCGTGCTCACCGGGGGCGACCCCCTGAAGCGCGCCGACCTGTTCGCGCTCATCGCCGCGGCGCGGGCGCGCGGCCTGCACGTGGCGGTGTCGCCCTCCGCGACGCCGCTCTTGACGCCCGCCGTCATCCGCGGACTCAAGGCCGCGAAAGTGGAGGCGATCTCGCTCTCGCTGGATGGGGCGACCGCGGCGACCCACGACGCGCTCCGCGGCATTGCGGGCACCTTCGACCGGACGATCGAAGCGGCGAACGCCGCGGGCGCGGCGGGGCTCCCCGTTCAGGTCAACACCCTCGTGTCCCGCTCGACGTTGGAGGAGCTGCCGGCCATCGGCGCGCTCGCGCGGCGACTCGACGCGGCGCGGTGGAGTCTCTTCTTCCTGGTGAGTGTCGGCCGGGGCACCGTGCTCGAGCCGATCACCCCGGCCGAGTGCGAGACGCTCCTTCGCTGGGTGGCGGGGCTGCCCGCGGGAAAACCGGTCGTGACCACGACGGAGGCGCCGCATTACCGGCGCGTGGCGCAGGAGGAGGGGCGGGCCGGGGGCCACGCGGCGGGAATTCGCGACGGCAACGGGATCATGTTCATCTCGCACACCGGCGACGTGTCCCCCTCCGGGTTCATGCCGCTGGTGGCGGGGAACGTGACGCGCACGCCCCCGACGGACATCTACCGCGAGGCGCCACTCTTCCGCGCGCTCCGGGACCCCAACCGCTTCACGGGACGCTGCGGCGTGTGTGAGTACCGCTGGCAGTGCGGAGGGTCGCGGGCCCGGGCGTACGCCGCGTCCGGCGATCCGTTCGCCGAAGATCCGCTCTGCCGCTACGCGCCGCGCGCGGTGAGCCGCTTGACGAGCTGAATCTGGCCCGCGTGGTACAGATCGTGGCTGGCGATGCCGTAGATCGAGGCGCGATTGGTCCAGCGGGAGTGCCAGGCGCGCCGGCCGAGCCGCGCGTCCGGCAACGCCGCGACGGTGTCGCGCAGCTCCCGATGCACGCGTTTGAGCAGCGCCACATCCTTCCGCCAGGCGGCGGCATCCGGTCGGGCCGGGAGGCGCGGCCAGTCGGCGTCCTGGCGCGGAAAGACGATCGCGGGATCGCGCGCCAACCGGCGCCGGACGACGTATTTCCAGTAGGCGGTGTGGAGCACCAGCTCCCAGATGTTGTGCCGGGTACCTCGCCCGCGCGGCCGCCGCAACGCCTCCCGCCAGGTCACGCCGCGGATGGAACCCCAGAGGGGCGTGCCATGCCAGGCGGGGCGGTCGAACGCCTGATCCAGGATCTCGAGCAGCAGGGTGACGCGCGCGCGCCGGACCACCGTCGCCATTACTCGCGCAGGAACGCCAGCGTCAGCGCCCAGGACTCCCGCGCGGCCCGCGCGTTGTAGCTCGCACGCGCATCACAGAAAAACGCGTGGTCGGCGTCGGACACTTCGACGTGGACGTGCCGTTTGCCCGCCGCGCGCATGCCGTCCGCCAGCGCGCGAGGCGCCTCGAGCCCGATGTGCGTGTCCAGGCCGCCCCAGAAGCAGAGCGCGGGGCCGTGCGCCTGCGAGAGCCGGGGAATCAGCTCGGGGACGATGCGCCCGCCGTAGTAGGACACGGTCGACGCCACCGGCACGACGAGATTCGCGAGGAAGGAGACGCGCCCGCCCATGCAGTAGCCGACGGCGTGGATCCGGTCGGCGGCCACGCCGGTCGCCTGGCGCAGCCACTCGAAGGTGGCGCGGATGTCCGCTTCCAGATTGGGCGTGGTGATCGCGTCGAAGTGCGGCTTG
>Ga0070730_10006313_pt1 | contig 10150 bp, 19 predicted proteins | sample Coa_R1_3_FD_66447 | JGI IMG/M metagenome (GOLD analysis project Ga0070730, IMG submission 66447) | Surface soil microbial communities from Centralia Pennsylvania, which are recovering from an underground coalmine fire - Coalmine... | ecosystem: Environmental > Terrestrial > Soil > Unclassified ... | reverse complement strand
AACATCCAGATGCAGGTGGAGCTGATTCAGCCGGTGGCGATCGAAGAGGGCTTGCACTTCGCCATCCGCGAGGGCGGCCGCACCGTCGGCGCCGGCGTCATCACCCAGGTCGCGGAGTAGACGATGGCACGGCAGAAGATCCGCATCCGCCTCAAGGCGTTCGACCACCGCATCCTCGATCAGTCTGCTCAGCAGATCGTCGAGGCGGCGGAGCGCACCGGCGCCGCGGTGGCCGGGCCAATCCCGCTGCCCACGCGCATTCAGAAGTACACGGTCAATCGCGGGCCGTTCATCGACAAGGATTCGCGCGAGCAGTTCGAGATGCGCACGCACAAGCGGCTGATCGACATCGTCGAGCCGACGAACAAGACGGTCGATACGCTGATGCGCCTGCAACTGCCGGCCGGCGTGGATATCGAGATCAAACTTTAGCGCTCGCATTCGCTGTGCGGCTGCATTGCCGGCGGCGCGGCGGATGAGGACGGGAACACGATGGCGATCGAAGGTTTGCTCGGCAAGAAGCTCGGCATGTTGCAGCGCTTCGACGACAACGGCGAAGTGCGCGGCGTGAGCGTGATCGAGGCGGGACCGTGCCTCGTCACCCAGGTGAAGACACTGGAGACGGACGGCTACAACGCCGTGCAGCTCGGCTACGGCGCGATCAAGGACAGCAAGCTGAACCAGCCGCTGCGCGGCCATCTCAAGGCGAGCGGCGGCCAGTTCCGCCACCTGCGCGAGTTCAAGGTCGACGACATCGACGCCTGGCAGGTCGGCCAGCGGGTGGCGACCGACATCTTCAAGCCGGGCGACCGCGTGGACGTGATCGCCGTCTCCAAGGGCAAGGGCTTCCAGGGCGGCGTGAAGCGGCACGGCTTCCACGGCGGCCCCAAGACGCACGGCCAGTCGGACCGGCATCGCGCCCCCGGCTCCGTCGGCTCGACCACGACGCCGGGGCGCGTGCTCAAGGGGCTGCGCATGGCCGGGCACATGGGCGACAAGCAGGTGACCGTGCGCAATCTGCTGGTGGTGGAGTCGAACCCGGCGCGCGGCATCCTCATGCTTGCCGGCGCGGTGCCCGGCGGGCGCAACGGCCTCGTGCGCATCCGGCGGGCGAAGAAAGCGCAGGGAAGCTGAGATGCAGCTCGATGTGATCAACGGCGCCGGCGAGCGCGTCTCCTCGATCGTGGTGGACGACGCCGTCTTCGGCGTGCGGCCCAACCTGCCGCTGATGCACCAGGCCGTGCTGGCGCAGCTCGCCAACCGCCGCGTGGGCAACGCCAACACCAAGACGCGCGGCGAGGTCGAGGGCAGCACGGTCAAGATCCGCAAGCAGAAGGGGCTCGGCCGCGCCCGCCAGGGCAGCATCCGCGCCCCGCACCATCGCCACGGCGGCATTGTCTTCGGTCCCAGGCCGCGCGACTTCAGCCGGGAGATGCCCAAGCGCATGCGCCGGCAGGCGCTGCGCAGCGCGCTCTCCGCTAAGGCGAAGGACGGCGAGATCGTCGTGCTCGAGGCGCTGAAGCTCGACGGCCCCAGGACGCGCGCCGTGGCCGGCCCGCTGAAGGCGGCCGGCGCGACGCGCACGGCGCTGCTGGTGACGGCCGACGCCGACCGCAACGTGCTGATGAGCACGCGCAACATCGAGGGCGCGATGCACTTGCCCGCCGACCGCATCAACACGTACGAGATCCTGCGCCACCGGCGGGTGGTGCTGACCGTGGACTCGGTGCGGCGCATCGAGGCGCTGTGGGGCGGCGAGCGGGCGAATCATCGCCGGCCGGCGCCCGCCGCGGCCGCTGGAGGACCGGTCTGATGGCGAAGGAGATCAACCCCTACGCGGTGCTCGTGCGCCCGCTGATCACCGAGAAGGGCACGATGCTCAGCACCGAGAACAAGTACCCGTTCGAGGTGCGCAGCGACGCGAACAAGATCCAGATCAAGGCGGCCGTCGAGCTGGCCTTCGGCGTCAAGGTGAAGGACGTCAACACGCTGAACGTGCATGGCAAGACGAAGCGGCGCGGGCGCAAGCGGCTGTCCAGCACGGGCCGCTCCTGGAAGAAGGCGATCGTCACGCTGATGCCGGGCGAGAAGATCGAGGTCTACTCCGGCGTCTAGGCGCCGGCGACGCGGGCGCTGATGAGCCGAGTTGCTGCGATGGGCATGTAGTGCCCGTCTTGAGGAATCAGGCATGCCGATCAAGCAGTTCAAGCCCACCTCGCCCGGGCGGCGCGGCGCTTCGGGCTACACCTTCGAGGAGCTGACGAAGAAGCGGCCGGAAAAGTCGCTGACCGTCGCCCTCAAGAGCAAGGCCGGGCGCAACAACCAGGGCAAGATCACCGTGCGCCAGCGCGGCGGCGGCCACAAGCGGCTGCTGCGCCTGATCGACTTCAAGCGTAGCAAGCAGGGCGTGCCCGGCAAAGTCGTCGCGCTGGAGTACGACCCGAACCGCTCGGCCCGTATCGCCCTGATCCAGTACCGCGACGGCGAGAAGCGCTACATTCTCGCGCCCCAGGGGCTGAAGGTCGGCGACACGGTGCAGGCCGGCGCTGGCTCGGAGATCCGCGTCGGCAACGCGCTGCCGCTCCGCCTGATCCCCACCGGCACGGTGATTCACAACATCGAGCTGAACCTGGGCCGCGGCGGGCAGATCGTGCGCTCGGCCGGCGCCTCGGCGCAGCTGATGGCGAAAGAGGGCACCTACAGCACCGTGCGCCTGCCTTCCGGCGAGATGCGCCGCGTGCTCTCCGAGTGCATGGCGACGATCGGCTCCGTGGGCAACCCGGAGCACAACATTCTCAAGCTGGGCAAGGCGGGGCGCACGGCGCACCGCGGCCGGCGGCCGCAGGTGCGCGGCTCGGCGATGAACCCGCGCGACCATCCGCACGGCGGCGGCGAGGGCAAGTCGCCGGTGGGCTTGCCGGGGCCGAAGACGCCCTGGGGCAAGCCGGCGCTGGGTCTGCGCACGCGCAATAACAAGCAGACGGACAAGCTGATCGTGCGGCGGCGCACGAAGTAGGCGGGAGGCTGGCCTGTGTCCCGATCGACGAAGAAGGGGCCGTACGTTCACGAGAGCCTGATCAAGAAGGTCGATGCGATCACGCGCAGCGGCCAGAAGAGCGTGATCAAGACCTGGTCGCGCGCTTCGACCGTGATGCCGCAGATGGTGGGCCTCACGATCGCGATCCACAACGGCCAGAAGCACGTGCCGATCTACATCACCGAGAACATGGTCGGGCACAAGCTCGGCGAGTTCGCGCCCACGCGGCACTTCCGCGGCCACGTGGCCAAGTCGGAGCGCACCACGCGCGTCGCCGGCAAGCGCTAGGCCCGGAAGTCACCCGGAAGTCACAAAGAGCAGGAAGAGACGATGCGCGTACAGGCAACGGCACGAAACATCCGCGTCTCGGCGCGCAAAGTGCGGCTGCTGCTCGACGAGCTGCCGGGCAAGGGTATCGACGAGGCGAGCACCACGTTGCGCTACTCGGGCAAGCCGATCGCCAAGGTCGTGGACAAGGTCTTGCAGTCGGCCGCGGCGAACGCGGAGAACAACTACTCGATGGACCGCGACACGCTGCGCGTGGTCGAGGCCTACGCCGGCGAGGGCGCGACGCTCAAGCGCTTCAAGCCGCGCTCGCGCGGCCGCGTCAGCCCGATCTTGAAGCGCACGGCGCACATCACCGTGATCGTGGACGAAGCGTAGCAGGCGGAGGCGCCGCGAGGCGGGCAAGGGGAGAGGTCAGGCGCATGGGCCACAAAATCCATCCGACGGGCTTTCGCGTCGGCGTGATCTACGGCTGGCAGAGCAAGTGGTACTCGGATCGCGGCTATACACGCCTGCTGCACGAGGACCTGGCCGTGCGCCGCAAGATCATGACGCAGCTCGCCGATGCCTCGATCTCGCGCGTCGACATCGACCGCAGCGCCAACCAGGTGACGATCACGATCCATACGGCGAAGCCGGGCATCGTCATCGGCCGCCAGGGCGCCAAGGTCGAGGAGCTGCGCCAGACGCTGGACAAGCTCACCGGCCGCCGCGTGCGCGTCAACATCCAGGAGATCCGCGTACCCGAGCTGGACGCCTATCTCGTGGCGCGCAGCATCGCCGATCAGTTGCAGCGGCGCATCGCCTTCCGCCGCGCCATGAAGCAGGCGGTGCAGCGCACCATGCAGCGCGGCGCCAAGGGCATCAAGGTCATCGTCGCCGGGCGGCTGGGCGGCGCCGAGATGTCGCGCCGCGAGACGGAGAAGGACGGCCGCGTGCCGCTGCACACGCTGCGCGCGGATATCGACTACGGCCTGGCCGAGGCGCACACGACGTTCGGCCGCATCGGCGTCAAGGTCTGGATCTACAAGGGCGAGATCCTGCCTGAGCCGAAGCAGCAACGGCCCGAAGCCGAGGAGATGGCCGCGGCCGAAGCCGCCGCCGTGCCCGCCGCGGCCGTAGCGCCGGAGCCGCCGGCAGCAGCGACCGTCGCCGCGCAGGAACCGGCTGTGCAGCCGCCGGTTCCTGCAGTTGCGGCCGCGCCCGAGCCTGCTCCTGCCGCCGCGCCGGCGCCGGCCGAAGCGGTGACAGCCGCACCCGCCGCCCCGGCCGCCGACCCGATGGCGGAACTGCAGCGCATGCAGGAAGAGATGCGGCGCATGCAGGAGGAGATGGCCCGCCTGCAGCGCCAGGCCGCCGAGGCCGTGCAGCAGCAGGGCGCGCCGCCGGCCGCAGGCGAGCCGGCGCCGCCGGAAACGACGCCCGAGGAGAAGCCGACGGCTTCCGACGAGAGCCTGGAGGCCGAGCGCGAGAATCCGCCCGGCGAGTAAGCCAAGACCAGCGTCCGGCAGCGGGCGCGGAGAACCCGCCGTGCGGCGGCGCGACTGTCGTGTCGCCCCGGCAACCGAGGAACGACGATGCTCCAGCCAAAACGGGTGAAGTGGCGCAAGCAGCACCGCGGCCACCGGCGTGGCCCGGCCAACGCCGGCACCGAGGTCTCGTTCGGCGAGTTCGGCCTGCAGGCGACGCAGAGCGCCTGGATCGACTCGCGCCAGATCGAGGCGGCCCGCCGCGCGATCACGCACCACATCAAGCGCGGTGGCAAGGTCTGGATTCGCATCTTCCCCGACAAGCCCGTGACGGCGAAGCCCGCCGAGACGCGCATGGGTTCGGGCAAGGGCGCGCCGGACCACTGGGTCGCCGTGGTCAAGCCGGGGCGGATGCTGTTCGAGATCGGCGGCGTCGGCGATGAGCTGGCGAAAGAGGCGCTGAACCTGGCCTCGTACAAGCTGCCGATCCAGACGCGCCTGGTGCAGCGCGAGCACGAGGCCGTCTAGCCGGGCGCCGCGCGGAGGTTGATGAGGACGAGACGATGAACAAACTGGCCGAGGACATCCGCGCGCTGAGCGACGAGGAGATCAGCCACCAGGTCAACGAGACGCAGCGCGAGCTGTTCAACCTGCGCTTCCGCCTGGCGACGCGGCAACTGGAGAACAGCCACTCGCTGCCGCTGGCACGCAAGAAGCTGGCGCGGCTGAAGACGATTCAAACCGAGCGACGGCTGGCCGCGGCGGCCGGGCAGCGGGCGTAGGCGCGGCGGGAGAGATAGAGAGACAGCACGATGACGACAGACGCCAACACCAGCGAACAGGCTGCGCCGGAAGCGCGCCGCGAGCCGCACCGCAAGAACATGACCGGCACCGTGGTCAGCACCAAGATGCAGAAGACCGTGGTGGTCGCGGTCGAGTCGTTCAAGCGGCACCGGCTCTACAAGAAGACGCTGCGCCGCACCAAGCGCTACAAGGCGCACGACGAGACGAACGCCTGCGTGCTTGGCGACCTGGTGCGCATCGTGGAGACGCGCCCGCTCTCGAAAGAGAAGCGCTGGCGCGTGGCCGAGATCCTCACCCGCGGCAACGTGGCCGAGCTGCAGCCGCAGGCGATCGACGCCTCGCTCGAAGGCCGGCAGGCCGAGTAAATCCCGGCCCGCCGCGCGGGCGAGGCTGCCATGGGCACGTAGCGCCCAACTTTGCTGCCATGGGCACCACGTGCCCATCTTTGAAGGAAAACGCAATGATCCAGCAGTACACGCGGCTGAAGGTGGCCGACAACTCCGGCGCGAAGGAGATCATGTGCATCCTCGTGCCGGGCGGCACGCGCCGCCGCTACGCACGCGTGGGCGACACGATCATCGCCTCCGTCAAGCAAGCGCAGCCCAACGCCGCCGTCAAGAAGGGCGACGTGGTCAAGGCCGTCGTGGTGCGTGTGGCGAAGCCGTACGGGCGCAAGGACGGCTCCTACATCCGCTTCGACGAGAACGCCGCCGTGATCCTGACCGACAAGCAGAATCCGCGCGGCACGCGCATCTTCGGCCCCGTGGCCCGCGAGCTGCGCGAGCGCAACTTCATGAAGATCGTGTCGCTCGCCCCGGAAGTCGTCTAACCGTAGAGAGCGTAAGCGCAGGCAGGCAAGCCGTATGAACAAGCTCAAGAAGAACGACAACGTGCTGGTGATGGCCGGCAAGGACAAGGGCAAGACCGGCCAGGTGCGCGAGGTGCGGCCCAAGGACGGCCGCGCGATCGTCACCGGCGTAAACATGATCAAAAAGCACCAGCGCGCCACGTCGCCGCAGCAGCCCGCCGGCATCATCGAGCGCGAGGCGGCGATCCAGATCGCCAATCTGATGGTGGTGTGCAGCAACTGCGGCAAGCCGGCGCGGGTGGGCATCCACTTCCGGCCGGATGGCAAGAAGAGCCGCTACTGCAAGAAGTGCAACGAGGACTTTGACTAATGGCCGCGCGTCTCAAAGAACGCTACCAGAGCGAAGTGGTGCCGGCGCTGATGAAGGAGTTCTCCTACGGGAACATCATGCAGGTGCCGGGATTGAAGAAGATCGTCGTCAACATCGGCATGGGCGAGGCGCTGCAGAACGCCAAGGCGCTCGACAACGCCGCCGCCGATGTGACCGTGATCACCGGGCAGAAGCCGGTGATCACGCGCGCGAAGAAGTCGATCGCCAATTTCAAGGTGCGCGCCGGCAACCCGATCGGCGTGACCGTGACGCTGCGCGGCGAGCGCATGTACGAGTTCTTCGACCGGCTGGTGAACGTGGCGCTCCCGCGCATCCGCGACTTCTCCGGGGCGCCGCGCAATGCCTTCGACGGCCGCGGCAACTACAGCCTCGGCCTGCGCGAGCAGCTCATCTTCCCGGAGATCGAGTACGACAAGATCGACCGCATCCGCGGCATGGAGGTGACGATGGTCACCTCGGCGCGGAACGACGAAGAGGGCCGGCGCCTGCTGCAACTGCTGGGCGTGCCCTTCAGCAAGAGTTAAGGCCGTAACGGAACGTCAGGAGAGCGAGCGTGGCCAAGGTCAGTCAGATCGTCAAGTCGTTGCGGACGCCGAAGTACTCGACGCGGCGGAAGAACCGCTGCAAGCTCTGCGGCCGGCCGCGCGGCTACATGCGCAAGTTCGGCATGTGCCGCATCTGCTTCCGCACGCTCGCCCACCAGGGGCAGATTCCGGGGGTCATGAAATCGTCCTGGTAGCCGAGCACGTCGGCGGCAGCAGGCCGCCAGCCCCGCGCAGCGCGCGTCCGTTGCTGCAGACGACGGAGACCCCTGCACGGACCCGGTTGAGAGAGGAACCGACCCGATGAACATGACCGACCCCATCGCCGATATGCTCACGCGGATCCGCAACGCCGTGATGGCGCGGCACGACGTGACGTCGATGCCCGCCTCCAGGGTCAAGACGGCGCTCGCGCAGGTGCTGAAGGACGAGCACTACATCCGCGACTTCGAGCTGGTGGAGGAGAAGGACAAGCGCGGCCGCGGCCCGCACAAGGTGATGAAGGTCCATCTCAACTACACGGGCAAGCGCGAGCCGGTGCTAACCGGCATCCAGCGCGTAAGCAAGCCCGGCCTGCGCGTCTACGTGCAGAAGCGCGAAATCCCGCGCGTCTACGGCGGCCTGGGCATCGCCATCCTCTCCACGCCGCAGGGGATCATGACCGGCCAGCAGGCCTGGCGAAAGCAGACCGGCGGCGAGCTGCTCTGCTACGTCTGGTAGCGGAGACGCGGCGCCGTGGTTTCATCGCCGGCGCGCCGGCGATGAAACCATCTGGAAGGAGATTCTGGTATGTCACGCATCGGTCGCCAGCCGATCCCCGTTGCCAGCGGCGTCACCGTGCAGGTGCAGGGCAACCACGTCACGGTCAAAGGGCCGAAGGGCCAGCTGCAGCGCGACCTGCCGGAGGAGATCGGCGTCGAGCAGAAGGACGGTTCGATCCTGGTCACCCGTCCGGACGACCAGCCGCGCCACCGCGCCCTGCACGGCCTCAGCCGCACGCTCGTCGCCAACATGGTCACCGGCGTCTCGACGGGCTTCACCAAAGTCCTGGAGATCCAGGGCGTCGGCTACCGTGTGGCGCAGCAGGGGCAGGTGATCACGCTGGCGCTCGGCTTCTCGCACCCGGTCGAGATCACGCCGCCGCAGGGCATCAGCTTCGGCATCGAGGGCAACAACCGCATCCGTGTCGAGGGGATCGACAAGGAGCTGGTCGGCCAGGTGGCGGCGAACATCCGCGCGATCCGCAAGCCGGAGCCGTACAAGGGCAAGGGCATCCGCTACCAGGGCGAGAACGTGCGCCGCAAGGCGGGCAAGGCCGGCAAGGGCAAGGGCGGCAAAAAGTAAGCTGGGCGCCCGGCTCGCGGGCGAGGGCGAGGGGATGAAGCGATGGCAGTCAAAACCGGCCGGGAGCAGCGCATCCGCCGCCACTACCGCGTGCGCCGGCGCGTGCGCGGCGTCGGCGAGCGGCCGCGGCTGGCGGTGTTCCGCAGCCTGAACCATATCTACGCGCAGGTGATCGACGACGTGCGCGGCCACACGCTGGTCGCCGCGTCGGACCGCGACGCCGACGTGGCCGGCGAAGCGAAGGGCAAGGCGAAGGCGGCCCGCGCCGAGCTGGTGGGCGCCGCGCTGGCGCGCAAGGCAAGGTCGGCGGGCATCTCGGCGGTCGTGTTCGACCGCGGCGGCTTTCTCTATCATGGCCGCGTGAAAGCGCTGGCCGACGCCGCGCGCAAGGGCGGCTTGCAGTTCTGAGCGACGAGAAGGCAGGCGGAGAAGCGGAGCGCGCGTCTCGGTCTGCCCGGTCCAAAAGACGAAGGGGCGGTTATGACCACAGGCGAGCGCGGCGGTTCGCGTGACTCCGACCTCAACGAGAAGGTCGTCTACATCAACCGCGTGTCGAAAGTCGTCAAGGGCGGCCGGCGCTTCAGCTTCAGCGCCCTCGTCGTTGTGGGCGACGGGCGCGGCGGCGTCGGCGCCGGCATGGGCAAGGCGAACGAGGTGCCGGAGGCGATCCGCAAGGGCGCCACGATCGCGCGCAAAAACCAGATTCGCGTGCCGATGAACGGCACCACGATCGCGCACCCGATCCTCGCCCGCTTCGGCGCCGCCAAGGTGCTGATGAAGCCGGCCTCGGCCGGCACGGGCGTGATCGCCGGCGGTGGGGTGCGCGCCGTGATGGAGGTCGCCGGCGTTAAGGACGTGCTGGCGAAATCGCTGGGCAGCTCGAACGCGATCAACGTCGTGCGCGCCACGGTCCAGGGGCTGGCGGCGCTGCGCCATCCGGAGGACGCCCGTCGCATCCGCGCCGAGGCTGCCGCGGCGCCGGTCGAACAGGTGATCCGCCAGGGCAAGCCGCCGGTAGTGCGCGTGCCGCGCGACCGCGATCGCGACGGCAACGGCCGCCGCGGCGACCGCAACGGCGACCGGGGAGATCGCGGAGATCGCGGCGATCGTGGCCCGCGGCCCGACCGCGGCGAGCGCTTCGAGCGGCCGCAGGCCAGCGCCCCGCCCGCACCTGTTGAAGAGACCGTGACGCCGGCGACGCCCGCCGCCACGGTCACCGCGCCGCAGGCCGAGACCACAATCCCACCCGCCGAGGCCGCAACGCCGCCGGACGCCGCCGAGCAGCCGCAGGCGGAGCACGCGGCGCCGCACGCTGATACATCCGCGCCGACAGAGCCGGCGCCCGAACCTGTGGCGCATTCGCCGGCCATCTCCAGTGCCGAGGCGGAGAGCGGCGAGCCGGTTGAAGGCTCGGAGTAGCGCCGTGCACGGCAGCGAATAACAGCGGGAGTAAGCCCGGTGGGCACAGTA
>Ga0070730_10006311_pt1 | contig 10151 bp, 12 predicted proteins | sample Coa_R1_3_FD_66447 | JGI IMG/M metagenome (GOLD analysis project Ga0070730, IMG submission 66447) | Surface soil microbial communities from Centralia Pennsylvania, which are recovering from an underground coalmine fire - Coalmine... | ecosystem: Environmental > Terrestrial > Soil > Unclassified ... | reverse complement strand
CCTGCTTTTCGCGACGCTGGCGGCCGCGCTGGCGGCTGTGGGCGTCTCCTCGCTCGCCGGCGGAGGGAGCGCCGGCCGCCTGGTGATCGGCGTCGCCGGCCTCGCCGTGGCCGCCTGGCTGGCGTCACTCTCGGCCGCCGTCTTCCGCCGAAAGCGCTGAAGCACTGAGGAATCGGCCGGAAAACGCCGTATTCTCTCCGGATGGTGGCGCGGGCCGACGAAACCCAACAGCTCTGGCTGGACTATCGACGGACCGGTGACCAGAAGATCCGCGACCGCCTGATCCTCACGTACGCGCCACTCGTGAAGTACGTCGCCGGCCGGCTCGGATCGGGTCTTCCGGCGCACGTCGACGAGGGTGACCTCACGTCCTACGGCCTCCTCGGCCTGATCGGCGCGATCGAGCGTTACGACCCGGCCCGCGACGTGAAGTTCGAGACGTACGCGATGGCGCGGATCAAGGGCCAGATCATCGACGAGCTCCGCTCGATGGACTGGGTGCCTCGTTCCGTTCGCGCCCGCGCGCGCCAGATCGAGCGCGCGATCGGCGAGCTCGAGGCCCGCCTCGGCCGCGCGCCCACCGACGGGGAGATCTCGAAGAAGCTCGGCATCACCGAAGAGGAGCTCGAGGAGAGCCTCGGCGAGATCGCCCGCTCCTCGATCGCCGCGCTCGACGAGCTCTGGACGGTCTCCGGCTCTGGCGGCGGCGACCAGGTCGCGCTCATCGACACGATCGAGGACGAGAGCGCACCCGACCCGCAGGGAACGCTGTCCGTGACGGAGCAGAAGGAGGCGCTCGCCGACGCGATCGCGCGGCTGCCCGAGCGGGAGAAGCTCGTCGTCACGCTCTACTACTACGAGGAGCTGACGCTCCGCGAGATCGGCGAGGTGCTCGGCGTCACCGAGTCGCGCGTCTCGCAGCTCCACACGAAGGCGATCCTCCGCCTCAAGGCGCACATCGCCTCGTTCGGCGGCGCCGCCGCCGCGCTGTAGTCACGGGAACGCTGCGAAACGCAGCGATACGATGCGTGGCCGAAGCGACCGAGGAGGACACGTTCCCGATGCCTGCCACCGAGCCCGGAAAGATCCGCAACATCGCCGTCGCCGGACACCGCGGCGTCGGGAAGACCTCGCTCGTGGAGGCGCTGCTCTTCGAAGCCGGAGAGACGAACCGGCTCGGCGCCGTGGAGCAGGGCACGACCGTCTCCGATTGGGACGAGCACGAGCAGCGGCGGGGGATGTCCCTGTCCGGCTCGCTCTGCCATCTCGAGTGGAAGGACCGCAAGATCAACCTCGTCGACACGCCCGGCGACGCCGGCTTCCAGGCCGACACGTACGCGGCGCTGCGCGTCGTCGAGGGCGTCGTCATGGTGCTGAGCGGCGTGATGGGCGTCGAGGTCAACACCTCTCGCGTCTGGCAGCGCGCCGAGCAGCAGGAGCTCTCGCGCGTCCTCTTCGTCAACATGCTCGACCGCGAGCGCGCCGGCTTCTACCGCGTTCTCGAGGCCGCGCGGCAGCAGCTCTCGGACCGATGCGTCGCGGTCCAGCTGCCGATCGGTGCCGAGCACGAGCTGAAGGGCATCGTCGATCTGCTCCACATGTGCGCGTACATGGATCCGTCGGGCGGGCGCGAGGGCGGGCCGCAGCCGATCCCCGACGAGATGGCGGACGTCGTGCGGGAGCACCGCGAGAAGCTCCTCGACGCCGTCGTCGAGACGGACGAAGACCTCATGGCGCGCTACCTCGACGGCGAAGAGCTCGACACCCACGCCGTCGCCGACGCGCTGAAGCAGGCCGTGACGCGCGACGAGCTCTATCCGGTCGCCTGCGGCGTCGCGTCGAAGAACCTCGGCACGACCGCGCTGCTCGACCTCCTCGTCGAGGGCGTCCCGTCCCCGGCGAAGAAGGGGACGACGATCGAGTTCGCCGACGCGAAGCAGGCAGTGTTCATCTTCAAGACGATCGCCGACCCGTTCACCGGCCGCATCAGCTGCTTCCGGGTGCTGTCGGGCCCGGTCACCGGCGACACGACGCTCGTCGATCCGCGCACACATGCGAAGGAGCGTCTCGGCCAGGTGCTCCTGCTGCAGGGGAAGGACTCCGAGACTGTCGAGGCGCTCGGCATCGGCGACCTCGGCGCCGTCGCGAAGCTGAAAGACGTCGTGACGGGTGACGTGCTCGTCGACCACGAGGTCGCCGTCGAGCCGCCGCACATCGACTTCCCCGAGCCCGTGATGAGCTTCGCGATCACGCCGAAGGCGAAGGGCGACGAGGAGAAGATGGCGACCGGCCTGCGGCGCCTCAGCGAGGAGGATCCGACCCTGATCATGCGCCGCGACCCACAGACCGGCGAGCAGCTCCTCTCCGGCCTCTCGCAGATGCAGGTCGAGGTCGCAATCGACCGGCTGCAGACGCGCTTCCACGTCGACGTCGAGCTCCACCCGCCGCGCGTGCCGTACAAGGAGACGATCCGCAAGGAGGCCCGCGCGCGGCACCGCTACAAGAAGCAGACCGGCGGCCGCGGCCAGTTCGGCGACTGCGCGATCGTGCTCGAGCCGCTGCCGGCGGAGGACGGAGAGCTCGGCTACGAGTTCGTCGACAAGATCGTCGGCGGCGTGATCTCGCAGGGCTACCGGCCGGCCGTCGACAAGGGAATCCGCGAGGCGATGGAGCACGGCGAGCTCGCTGGCGCGCCCGTGCAGGGTGTGCGCGTCCTCCTCGTCGACGGGATGGAGCACAACGTCGATTCCTCGGAGATGGCGTTCAAGATCGCCGGCTCGATGGCCTTCAAGGAGGCCTACCAGCAGGCCGATCCCGTGCTGCTCGAGCCGATCATGGAGCTCGAGGTGACGGTGCCCGACGAGAACGTCGGCACGGTGAACGGCGACCTCAACTCACGACGCGGCCGGCTCCAGGGGATGGAGCCCGCGGGCGGCATGACGACGATCAAGGCCGAGGTGCCGATGGCCGAGATCCTCACCTACTCGCAGGCGCTGACCTCGATGACCGGCGGCCGCGGCGACTACTCGATGCACTTCCTCCGCTACGAGGAAGTGCCGAGTCACGTCGCGCAGAAGATCATCGACCAGACGAAGAAAGAGCGCGAAGAGGCGCATGCCTAGGCGCGCGCCGCTCCGGCCTTCGGGTCACATCTGCTGCTGAGGCTGCGCGACCTCTCGGTCGCGCTGAAGAGGAGCCGCGATGCAGGGTGCGTGACGCGCTGGGAAAGTCAAGCGCCGGAACGAGTGGTCGGGCCTAGGCAGGCGGCGCGGCCTGACGTACAAGGTTGTGCAGGCGCGTGATCCCGCCGGGATCGGTCGTGCGCCACTTGCGTGTCGACTGAGAGAAAGGAAGGTGGAGATGAGGCGTCTGGTGGTCCTAGGGGCGAGCCTGGTCGCCGCGTTGGCGTTGGCGGGTGTTGCCTATGCGGATTCGTGCGCGAACGTGAGTCGCGCTCCTGCCGCCTGTGGCATGAGCTGCACCAGCCCCGTGTTCGAGGGCAACTGGGTGTGGCTGCCGAGCATCGGCATCCCCGAGCCGGCGTGGGGGTTTTCGCCGCCCGGATCGGTCACGTCGCAGGAGATCGGGTTGCCGAACGCAAACGGCAACTACCTCGACCAGAGCGGCAACGCGTCCTGGTTGCTCGAGAACAGCGCCATCTGTGCGGGGAACGTGCCGAACCGGCAGACGGCGCACGGCATCCAAAGCGGCTGCGGCGCATAACCCGACGGGTTACGGGCTAGAGCTCTCCGGGGGCCGGTACGCAACATCGAGCCGGCCCTCGGTTCCAACCGGCGTGGAGTGCGGCCCGCTAGCGTCGTGAACATCCGGAACGTGTCGGTGCAGATGAGCGGGAGGGCGCGAAGGCCCGCAGGCCCTCGCAGTCCCTCGTGCTCGGATTCAGGATTGCTGCTCGGAGTGGCCGTCTCCGCGCAGATGCGCGAGAACGTCTGCCACGTCGGCGAGCTGCTGCTCGAGATCGCGCTGGAACGACTCCAGACGCTCGATCAGCTCGGGACGGCTCGGGAACGGGCCGCGAAAGAACATCCGCGGGCCGCGACCCCAACCATGGGCATGACGGTGATGCATGTTCACCTCCTCTCCTCGTAACGTGTGAGAAAGCGGGCAGTCCGCTCCTGCGAGCGCTGCAGCGCCTCGACCCAGTGCTCGAGGAGCCGCTCGCCCGCGGGCGTGATCGCGTAGCGGCGCTTGGCCGGACCGGGGGAGGAGTCGTCCCATTCCGACGAGACGAGCTCTTCCTCCTCGAGGGCGCGGAGCAGGCGGTAGAGATTGCCCATCTCGACGCGCGCCTCGCCGGTCAGCTCGGGGAGCCGCTCGAGCAGGTCGTAGCCGTGCGCCGGTCGCTCCCGCAGAAGGAGCAGGAGGGCCGGCTCGGCGAATCGCTCGACGCGCGCGAGAACGCTCCAGCGGCCGTGGTGGTGACGACGGGAGCGGGGGCCGCGTCCCCTCACCAGGCTGATACATGTAAAAGACACATGTAAGAGACACTAGCGGATTTGCAGGATGTAGGGCAACCCTGGCTACACTCGGGGCCGGATGAGGGTCACCAAAATCGCAACGACCCGGTCGTGCGCGGTGTGCGAACGGACCCTGTTGATGGGTGAGCGCGCCGCCAGCTTTGCTCCGTCCGAGGGCGCAGAGCTCGTCGACGTCTGCCCGCTCTGCCAGGAGGTCGCCGTCGAGGCGGGCTGGATCAAGGAGGGCACGCCGACGACGCCGACTCTGGGAGGAGAGCGACGTCGCAAGCGCGGCCTCGTCGACTTTCTCGGCCTGACACGCGCTCCCGACGACGGAGCGTTCGCGCGGCAAGAGCCGATCCTGCGCAAGCTCTCCGACGGAGAGGTTGCGCTCCTCGAAGCGGCAGACCTCTTCAACGGCAGTGCCTACCGGCGTACCGTCGGCGGAATCGCGAAGAGCCTCGGCGAGCCGCAGGCCAGCATCGTTCCGCTCTCCGGCAGCGCCGGCGAGCTCGCGGTGACGGTTGCGTGGGAGCTCTCCTGGTACCAGTACCGAGTCAGTCCGGATTCGGCGCAGCCCGTCCGGCTCGAGCGGCGCGGCCACGAGCTCGAGGAGCTCGAGGACGGATACAAGGACTGGAACGCGCAGGTCGAGGACGAAGGGCGCCTCGTCCCCGAGATCGCCCGGCTCTAGCCGCCGCCCGGGAACTCGCCGAGCCTGAGACGGAGCGTCTTGTGCGCTCCCTTCTGCGTGACGATCGAGAGCGAGATGGTCGTGCCCGGCTTGAGCTCGGAGACGACACTCGTCAGATCGTCCACGGTGGCCGTGCCCTGGTGGTTCACGGCCGTGATCACGTCGCCGGACACCAGACCCGCCTTCGCGGCGGGGCCGCCGGCCGTGACGCGCTGCACGAGGACGCCGAGGCCGTTCGTGTCGCCGATCTCGACGCCGAGATAGGCGCGATGCGAGTTGGTCACGTGGCCGGAGCGGATGATCTGCGTCGCGATGTCCTTGACGAGGTTGCTCGGAATCGCGAAGCCGATGCCGGGCGCTGCGCTCCCGCCGAGCTCCGGATCCGTCGCGGCGAGGGTCGGGATCCCGATCACGCGCCCTTGCAGATCGGCGAGCGCGCCGCCCGAGTTTCCCGGGTTGATCGCGGCGCTCGTCTGGATCATGAGCGGCAGCGCGACGCCGTTCCCCTCCGACACGCCTTGCCGGAAGGCGCTGACGATCCCGTCGGTGACGCTCGAGCGCAGTCCGAGCGGATTGCCGATCGCGATCGCCACGTCACCGACCTCGAGCGCGCTCGAGTCCGCAAACGCGGCTGGCACGAGATGCGCGCCCGACACGTGGACGATCGCGAGGTCGTCCGGCGCAAAGCGGCCGACGAGCGACGCGTCGTAGGAGTGCGCCCCGGCGGTGACGGTGAACGGGCCCGTGCTGGTTCCCACGACGTGGTTGTTCGTGACGATGTCGCCGTTCGAGTCGAACACGACCCCCGAACCGAGGCCTTGCGAGGTCTGAATCTGCACGACGGACGGCGAGAGCTCGCGCACCACGGCGGTGATCGCGCTCTGGAACGCGAGCGCGGCGGCCGCGGGCTTGAGCCGAGCACGGCTCGTGCTCGTCGGGGCTTTCGAGGAGGACCCGCCGCCGAGCGAGACCGCCGCGACGACTCCACCCGCGAGGGCGGCGCCTGCGAGCGGGGCGAGCCACCAGAGATGGCGGCGGAGCATTCGTCCCTTATACCGTCGGAAGGGATGCGCACGCCGATTCCAGTCCTATGATCCGCCCATGATCTACTGCGTCATTCCGCGCGAGCTCGCCGACGAGCTGTACGACAAGATGGTCGACTACTACAAGAACAACCCGAACGTCACCGTCATCGTCGACCGGCGCGAAGGGAAGGACCGGCGCAAGGAAGGCAAGCAGCGGCTCGAGGATCACGAGAAGCGGACGACCCGCGACCGGCGCCGAGCCCACCCGGGCACGTTCCCCGACACCGACCTGCCGGAGGAGTAGTTCCCGCTAGTCTCGCCTCCATGGCGACGACGACGGCGAACCAGTTCAAGAACTTCATCGGCGGCGAGTGGGTGGATGCCGCCTCGGGCGAGACCTTCGAGAGCACGAGCCCGGCCACGGGCGAATCGATCGGCATCTTCCCGCGCTCGGGCGCCGAGGACGTGGATCGCGCGGTCGCGGTCGCGAAAGACGCGTTTGCGGAGTGGCGGCTGGTGCCGGCTCCGAAGCGCGGCGAGATTCTCTTCCGGCTCGCACGGATCCTCGAGCAGGAGAAGGCTGCGCTCACCGACCTGATGACGCGCGAGATGGGGAAGGTGAAGGCCGAGGCCGGCGGCGACGTCCAGGAGGCGATCGACATCACCTACTACATGGCCGGCGAGGGCAGGCGCCTCTTCGGTCATACGACCCCGTCGGAGCTGCGCGACAAGTGGAACATGAGCGTCCGCCAGCCGATCGGCGTCGTCGGGGCGATCACGCCGTGGAACTTCCCCGTCGCGATCCCGTCGTGGAAGCTCATTCCGGCGCTCGTCTGCGGGAATGCCGTCGTCCTCAAGCCGGCAACCGACACGCCGGCGCTCGCGGAGCGCTTCGTCGAGCTGCTCGCGGAGTCCGGGATTCCGAGCGGCGTCGTCAACATCGTCCACGGAGGAGGCGGCACGGTCGGCGAGCGGCTCGTGCGCCATCCCGACGTCCGGGTGATCACGCTGACCGGCTCCCGCGAGACGGGCGTCGAGGTGCTGAAGGCGGCGGCCGACACGCTCACGCACGTCCACCTCGAGCTCGGCGGCAAGAACGCGATCATCGTCCTCGACGACGCCGACGTGGATCTCGCCGTCGACGGAATCCTGTGGTCGGCGTTCGGCACGTCCGGCCAGCGCTGCACGGCCGCGTCCCGCGTGATCGCGCAACGCGGCGTGTATGACGTGCTCCAGTCGAAGCTCGTCGCGCGCGTCGAGAAGCTGCGTCTCGGCCCGGGCTGGGAGGACGACACCGACATCGGCCCGGTCATCAACCGCGCGGCCCTCGAGAAGATCGACTCGTACACCGCGATCGGCAAGGACGAAGGCGCGAAGCTTCTCACCGGCGGCGAGATCGCGTCGGACGGCGATCTCGGCAAGGGGTTCTTCTACAGGCCGACCGTCTTCGCGGACGTCGATCCGCAGATGCGGATCGCGCAGGAGGAGATCTTCGGTCCGACGACGGCGATCATCCCGGTGGGCGATCTCGACGAGGCGATTCGCGTCTCGAACGGGATCGAGTTCGGCCTCTCGTCGTCGATCTTCACGCGCGACGTCAACGCGGCGTTCCGGGCGATGCGCGACCTCGAGGCGGGCATCACGTACGTCAACGCGGGCACCATCGGCGCCGAGGTGCACCTCCCGTTCGGTGGCACGAAGGACACCGGCAACGGCCACCGCGAGGCGGGGCAGGCCGCACTCGACGTGTTCACGGAATGGAAGTCGATCTACGTCGACTACTCCGGCCACCTGCAGCGCGCCCAGATCGACACAGAGGAGTGAGCGCAGGCTCGCCGGAGCTCACCAAGGAGCGGAGGCGCCGCCTCCGCCGGCGTCGGGAGCGGAAATGAGCGGGTACAAGCTCGTGTGGTTCGTTCCACGCGAGGCCCTGGACGTGACGCGCGAGGCCGTGTTCGCCGCCGGCGGAGGGGTGATCGGCGACTACTCGCACTGCTCCTGGTACACCGAGGGAACCGGGACGTTCCTGGGCGGCGAGGGCACGTCTCCCAGCGTGGGGCGGGCGGGACGGGAGGAGCGCGTCGCCGAGCTCCGCGTCGAGACCGTCGTTCCCGCCGAGCATGCCGAGGCGGTCGTCGCCGCTCTCCGCGGGTCGCATCCCTACGAGGAGGTCGTGTTCGACCTCTATCCCCTCGCGTGAAGGCGCGGCTCTTCACCGACGGCGGTGCGCGCGGCAATCCCGGCCCGGCGGCGTTCGGCTACGTGCTCGAGGCCGAGGACGGCACCGTGCTGGCCGCGCACGGCGAGGCGATCGGCGTCGCGACGAACAACGTGGCGGAGTACAGCGCCCTCGTGGCGGGGCTCGCGCGTGCGGCGGAGCTGCAGCTCGGCGAGGTCGAGGTCGTCTCCGATTCCGAGCTCCTCGTGAAGCAGATGACGGGGGAGTACCGGGTCAAGAACGAGGCGCTCAGGCAACTCTCCCTCGACGCCGCACGTCTCGCGCGGCAGGTTGGGAAGGTGAGCTACAGAGCCGTCCGCCGCGAGCACAACGAGCTCGCCGACCGTCTCGTGAACGAGGCTCTGGACGCGGCCGGCAGCTGAAGGCCGGGGCTATACTGGCCGCCCACGCGGATGTAGCTCAGTTGGCTAGAGCGTCTGCTTGCCATGCAGAAGGTCGTGGGTTCGAGTCCCATCATCCGCTCTAGAAAAGCCCCGCTAGGCGGGGGTTTTTTGTTGCCTCCATCTGCAACGCGGAGACGTCGAGATCGTCCTGGTGCCCGGCTGGTGCCCATTCAGCCCACGCCAGCGCCGCGTCGTACGCCTTCCGCTGCGGCTTCGCCATCCGGTCACGCCGGCCGGTCGCCTTCGTGTACGTCTTCAGGGTGAAGCGAGGGTCGGTGTGGCCGAGCTGGCTCGCCGTGTAAGCAACGTCGTCGCCTCGGGCGCAGCAGAGGCTCGCGAACGTCCTCCGCAGCGAATGGAACGTCGCTGACTCGATCGGGGAGATGCCCTGCACGTCGAGCGTCTCGTTCGCCTTCGCGATCGCGGGGCCGAGCACGTCCCGCCGTAGGTTGCTCGGGTTGTGCTTGCCGCCGCTCGCGGTCGCGACCACGTAGTCGGTCGGGGCCGTGTGGGCTGCCTCCATCCGCCAGAGCGTCAGCTCCTCGCGGAGCGCGGCGGTCAGGTGCACCTCTCGGACGCCCGCCGCCGTTTTCGCGGCGCGTATGTAGAGCGTCCCGGCTCCACCTTGCGGACGGGTCCGATGTCGGGGAAGCGACCTACCCGGACCGGGTGAAGGTCGGCGAGGAGTTGTTCTTCGGCGGCGGTCGACGCTTCCGTGTACTCGACGTGGTCATTTTCGACGAGGAGGACGAGTCGCCGTTCGTCGGGCTGCTGAAGGTCGAGGCGGCTTATTCGCGGCCCGTGGGTTGACGTGAAGTCGGGCGAAAACGTATGCGTCACCCGCGACCGGCGTACTGATTGAAATTCCACTCGAGTCCCTCCACAATGCGAAGTGGGTGGTCTGTTTGATCTGAGGGAGGAGTCATGGGAAGACGGCGTCCGAGTCCAGCGCTGGTTGTTGCGCTCGTCGCGTTGTTTGTTGCCCTGGGTGGGACGAGCTATGCGGCGTTCAGCTTGCCGAAGAACAGCGTTGGGACCGCTCAGATCAAGAGTCAGGCTGTGACGAAGGCGAAGATCGCGAAAAAGACCGTTGCAGCGCTTCGGGGACATCGGGGTCCGAGGGGAGCTACCGGGCCTGCAGGTCCCACGGGACCGACCGGGCCCGCGGGGCCCCAGGGGGCCTCGGGTTACGGCTCGGACGGATTCTTTAGTAGCGACGGCACGAAGCCCGCTCTGTGGGGGCAGATCACTAATCCGGGGTCGACAGCTACCGGGGTAGTTGTAGGAGATGCGCAAGGCGCGGTCGCCACGCCTGGTGTCTGGGGGACCGGA
>Ga0070730_10006309_pt1 | contig 10153 bp, 5 predicted proteins | sample Coa_R1_3_FD_66447 | JGI IMG/M metagenome (GOLD analysis project Ga0070730, IMG submission 66447) | Surface soil microbial communities from Centralia Pennsylvania, which are recovering from an underground coalmine fire - Coalmine... | ecosystem: Environmental > Terrestrial > Soil > Unclassified ... | reverse complement strand
AAGCAGATGCCGTTGGGGCGCGTGATGTCCTTGGTGAGCAGCGTCACCTTTCCGTCCGTCCCCAGCCGGAAGACGCCCTGGAAATCGAGCTCCTTGCCCGGATCCTTCATCTGCTCCGCCAGGCCGTAGGGCGGATCCGTGAAATAGAGCGCCCCGCTGGAGTGGTAGCAGCCGTCGTTGGGGCTGTTGAACCGCTTCCCTTCGTACCGGTCGGCGAGCGTGACGAACTTCGATTCGGGCTTGTCCAGCGGCGCGTCCATCCGCGCCATCCGGCGATCGCCGTGCTGGCAGAGAACCAGGCGGCCCTGGGAGTCGAGGATGAGGCCGTTGGATCCCGGCTCGGGGCGCAGGTCCTTGGGTCCCGTCAGGCCGGAAGGCCGGAGGTAGATCGTGACGCCTTCGCCCTCCTTCCACTTGCAGACCTTGTTGGGAGGGATGACCGAGAAGAGCAGATAGCCGCCGTTCTTCACCCAGACCGGGCCCTCGGTCCATTCAAATCCGCCTGCCAGGATCTCCATCTGGGCGCCCGGGGGGATCAGCTTGTCGAAGCGGGGATCCTTGCGGATGATCTTCCCGAGGGAGTGGACGGGAGCGCCGCCCCCTCCTCCGGAGGGGGCACAGGGACAGTCGCCGCAGGACGCCAGGGGCAGCACCGCGAAGGCCAGAAGCAGGGGGATTCTCATGGTCATCCTCTCCGTCAATCGATCGACCGTTACAATACAAAAACACCCCGCGGCCGTCCTCAATTTGGGCAGGCCCCCCGAAAATCCCCCCTCGGGTCCGGCTCCCGGCGCGAATGCCGAGGCGTTCCGTTTTTGAAGGACGGATCCGACAATTTTGTCGGAAGTCGGATCGTCCGCCCCCGCGCGGAAACTGGCATCGCTCTTGCTTCGATTCCTCCGGCGAACCAAGGAGGAGGAGATGTCCACGTTCGGCGAACTGCTCCGCCGGCTGCGGCGGGAACAGGCCTACTCGCTCCGCACGGTGGCCAAGAAGCTGGGCACCCAGAAGGGCTATCTGTCGGGCATCGAGAACGGCAAGGTGAATCCGCCGTCGGCGAAGCTCGTGAAGCGGATCGCCCAGCTCTACAGGCAGGACGAGCGCATGCTCCTGCGCCTCGCCTGGGCCGACAAGGCCCCCTCCCTGATTCGCGAGGACGCCGTCCGCCTGGTGAGCCACGCGGAGATCGAAGAGGACGGCTCGCCCGACCTCATCTCGGTCCGACTCCTCAATCCCGAGGGAGAGCCCTATCCGGCCGAGCTGGGTGCCGATGGGATCCCGCGCTCCGCCTCCAACGCGCGCCTGGTGCTGCCGCGGAGCCGGCCGGCACCCGAATTCGGCGTGATGCTCATCGATGACTCCATGGACCGCGGTGAGCTCCCGCGCTACCGGCGCGGCGACGTGGTCCTCTTCTCCCGCGCCGGCGCCGTGGACCGCTCCGCGATGGTTTACGTCGTCTTCCAGGGCCGAGACGGGGTCCGTGCCGCGATCCGGCAGGCGCTGCCGGAGAAAAACGGCGACCTCGTGCTTCAGCCGCTCGATGAACGCTTCCCCCTGGAGTTCGTCGAGGCGGACGAGATCCGGGGCGTCTACCGCGTCGTGGGCCGGATCGAGATGTTCGTCGCAGGACTTTCGGCCTAGGTGTGGGGCTTCGGCGTTCCCCGGGAAGGAATTGGCCCGGGGAACCCGCTTCCCCCTCCTAGACGTACTCGAACGGCTTCCGGAGCGTGGACCAGGGTTTGTCGTTGTACACGTCGACGAGGAACGGACCTTTTGCGGTGGCCGGGGAAAGGATCGCCAGGAAGGTGACCGGCTTCCTTGACGAATTGTAGATGGCGTGGACGACCTTCTTCGGGATGAAGGCCGTCTCCCCCGCTCGGAGGATCTTTTTCCGCATGCCGACCCACTGCTCCCCGAGGCCGTCGAGGATGTAGATGATCTCCTCGCGCGCCGGGTGGTAGTGGAACTGGTGGCCGCGGCCGGGAGGCATCGTGACGCGAACCAGGATCAGGTTGTGGGTGCCGGTCATCTCCGGCTTGCAGCACCAGTCATGGTGGCCCCAGTGCGCCTCCGTGACCTCGCAATCCTGCTTCGTGATGAAGCTCAGGAACTCCTTCCGGTCCCCCTTCTTCATCGGGCGGCGACCTTCCCCTTCTTCGGGGAGCCGTTCCGCGGCGCGCTGGAAGCGCGGGCGGGAAGCCGGATCGACTTGAAGCGCCGGATCTGATCGGCGATCGCCCGCTCGGCCGGGAGCCGCTCGACCGAGCTGGCCCCGTAGAACCCATTCACCGCCTTGCAGTTGGCGATGATGAAGGCCGCGTCGTCGGGCTCCGCGATCGGACCGCCGTGGCAGATCACCAGGACCTCCTCGCGGATCGACCGGGCCGCGTCGGCGATCTCGTCGATGCGCTTGACGCAGGACTCCAGGGTCTTCGCGGACTTGGCCCCGATCGTTCCGCCGGTGGTCACGCCCATGTGCGCGACGATGATGTCGGCGCCGGCTTCGGTCATGCGGCGCGCCTCGTCCGGATTGAAGACGTACGGCGTGGTCAGGAGATCCATCTCGTGCGCGAGGCGGACGACGTCGATCTCCAGCTGATAGCTCATCCCGGTCTCCTCCAGGCTCTGGCGCATCTCGCCCTCCCACAGGCCGACGGTGGGGAAGTTCTGGATGCCGGCGAAGCCCAGGCGGCGGAGGTCCTCGAGGAAGAGCCGGGGCATCATGAAGGGATCCGTCCCGCAGACGCCGGCCAGGACGGGCGTGCGCTTCACGACCGGAAGGATCTCGACCGCCATCTCCTTCACGATCTGGTTCGCGTTGCCGTAGGGCATGAGGCCCGACGACGACCCGCGGCCCGCCATCCGGTAGCGGCCGGAGTTGTAGACGATGAGGAGGTCGATGCCGCCCGCCTCTTCGCTCACGGCGGAGAGCCCGGTGCCCGCGCCGCCCCCGATGATCGGCTCGCCGGCCGCGATCTTCTCGCGGAGGCGCTTCAGGATTCCCTGCCTGGAATTGTCGATCTTCATCTCTTACCCACCTTCATGAGTTCCAATAATTTCCGGACCGCCGCGTCGGCGAATTCCGGGTCGTTGATGTGTTTGTCCATCTCGAGGATCTCGACCCCCCGGGCGTGCTCGCGGATGGCGGTCGAGAGGCTCTGGCGCGCCTCGGGATCGTCAAAGGGTTGGCCCGCGGCGTCGATCGCGGAGACCCCTCTTCGGGGCAGGACGATCGCCTTGGGGCCCCGCGCCGCCGCGACCTTGGCCCCCAGATCGGCGCCGATCCGGGCGTTCTCCTCGGGCGTCGTCCGCATCAGGGTGACCACCGGGTTGTGCGAGTAGAACTTCCGGCCCCGGTACTTCGCGGGGACGCTGTCGGGCGCGTAGAAATTCACCATGTCCAGGGCGCCTACCGACACCACCTGCGGCACGCCGGCCCTGGCCGCGGCGGTGAGCCGTTCCGGCCCCGCCGACAGGAAGCCGCCACAAAGCTCGTCTGCCAGCTCGGTCGTCGTCAGATCCAGGACCCCGGCGATCAGCCCTTCGGAGATCAGCGTCTCCATCGCCTGGCCGCCGTTCCCGGTCGCGTGGAAGACCAGGACTTCGAAGCCCGCCTTCTCCAGGTCCTCCTTGGCGCGCATGACGCAGGCCGTCGTGACGCCGAACATCGTGACGGCGATCAGGGGCTTGTCGGGGCCCTCGATCGGAGCCGCCGGCAGCGAAGTCATGCCCGCGACCGCCCGGGCCGCATTCGCCAGGATGGGGCGACTGATCCGGTTGATCCCGAGGATGTCCACGATCGAGTTCATCATCAGGATGTCCTTGTCGCCGACGAACTGCCGGACGGTGCCCGAGGCGAGGGTGCTGACCATCACCTTGGGGATGCCGATGGGCAGGGCGCGCATTGCGGAGGTCCCGATGATGGTTCCTGCCGATCCCCCCAGGCCCAGAACGCCGGCCACCTCGCCGCGGGCGTGCAGACCCTGGATGAGCGCCGTCGCCCCCCGGGCCGCGGCCTTCACCGCTTCCCCGCGATCGCGCTTCTCGCGCATCGCGGAAAGCGTCGTTCCGGCGAGCCGAAAGACCTCGTCCCGGGAGATGTCCGCCTGCACCGCGGGCGAGCCCATGCAGCCCGTGTCGACGATCTTGGCCGGCACCTGGAGACGGACGAGCTGATCGCGGACGAAGGCGGCTTCCAGCCCCTTCGTGTCGAGCGTGGCCAGGACATAGACCGTCTTCATTTCTTGGCGGCCCAGGCCGCGGCGTTCTGAAGGAGCCTCTGATACGGCTCGCTGTCGTGGGCCGCGCCGTCATGGCCCAGCGTGATGCCGACGATGCGCGCCTTGGGATGCGCGACCGTGAACACCACCGGCCACTCCTTGCCGCTCTCGAGCGACCTGCCGGTCGCCAGCACCTTGATCTCTGCGCCCTTGGGGTCCTTCACGTAGCCGTACAGCTCGTCCTTCACCCGGAAGGTCTTCGGGACGCCGGCGGTGATGGGGCTCGACTCGTCGTTGACCGTGACCTCGAATTCCTGATACTTCTCGTGGCCGCGCGATCCGCCCCCGACCAGGTCGCGGTTGTACTCGGGCCAGTCTCTCCAGTTGTACCAGTTGGCCGCGTGGCCCAGAATGAGGCCTTTCCCCGCGTCGAGGAAATCGAGGATGGCCTTGCGCGTCGCGGCGTCGGGAATCGGCTGGTTGTTCGAAAGATAAAGCACGTTGAGCTCCGGCAGCGCGCCGGCGATCTGAGCGACGTTCGACGTATACGCCGCCTTGAGGAGCGCCGAGTCCGCCCTGCTCCACCATCTGTCGAAATCGTGGCTGGATCCTCCGCCGACGATGAGAATCCGGCTCGGCGGGATCTCGAGCTTCGCGGCCTGCGGGGAGGGCATCGCCGAGGGGGCCAGGCCCTTCTCCATCCCGCCGGCCGGCTCCGCCGTGATGGCGAGGAACGTCGGGGCCATGGTGTTGTCGAAGCTCTCGAAGGTCAGGTGATGGATGACGTCCTTCCGGCCGGGCTTCAGCGTGAACCAGCGCAGCTGGCCCGGGGCGCCCGGCTGCAGGAGTCCGTCCACGAACTTCGAGCCCGGCACGTCCACGCGCTTGATCCAGTCGGAGAATTCCACGCCGTCGTAGAGCTGGGTCGTTTCGGTCTTGCCGTCGGCGTAGTGAAATGTCACCCGCACGACCGGCTTGCCCTTCTTCGTGCCGTCGAGCGTGCCCCAGGCGGCGATGCCGCCCAGGACGTGAAGCTGGCCGGCGGCGAAGCCCATCGGGATCTCCACCGCCTGCGGCAGGCTGGTCTTGCAGTACCAGTCGGGTTGGGCGCCGCCCTTCAGAACGATCGCGTTGTTGCCGTTCAGGCTCTTCGCCGGATCCACCACCTGGAAGGGGATTCCCTCAACCGTCGTCAGGCCGAACCTCTTCAGCTTGAGGTTATGGGGCTCCCGCACCGGGTCATACAGGCCCTTCACGCTCGATGCGGTGAAGGAGGTCTGCAGGTCGACGAGGCGGAAGTTTCCCGCCTCGGCCACCAGGAAGCTCAGGATGTCGCGGATCGCCTCGGCGCCCAGGGCCTCCAGGCCTTCGGGCATCAGCGAAAGGCCGGTCGACTGCATGAGATCGATGTCGGAGCGGCGGATTTCGCGGTCGCCCTCGTTGTTCTTGAGCACGACCATGTCGCGGGTTTCCTTGGCCACGAGGCCGTTGAAGACGTCGCCGTTCTTCAGGCGGACGTTGAAGGAGATGTAGTTCGTCTCGACGACGCGGTTGGGGTCGATGACGCTCACCAGGAGCTCCATCTTCCCATGGACGCCCATGCCGGTGAGGTCGGGGGCGATGGAGCGGCCTTCGCCCTTGTAGCCATGGCATTTCAGACAGTTCTCGGTGAAGAGCGCCTTCCCCTTGGCGACGTTGCCGGCCGGCTCGATCTGCGGATAGAGGGCGTCGATGATCTTCTGCTTGGCCATGCTTTGGCTGCCCAGGATGGCATCGAGCACCTGGTTGGCCTTCTTCGCTACCGCCCTGTCCGGATGCGTGCGGAGTCGGAAGAGCGCGTTGGGTCCCAGGTCGTTGGGCTTGACGTGTTTCGCCTCGAGCTCTCCCACCAGGAAGGTCGTCCAGTCCGTGCGCTTGAGCAGCTGGGCCATGGCGACGTCGCGCATCTGGCTGGAGAGCCGGGGGTAGGCGCCGATCAGGGCGGCGGCCGCTGCCGGATCGGCCGTGGCGCCGAGCGATTCGATCGCGGAGCGCTGGAGATCGAGCGGCGTGCCGGGCTCCAGGAGCCCTGCGCCGGCCTGGATCGACTTGGACCGCGCCGACAGGATCGACAGGACCGAGGCGAGCGACTGGGCGCGGACGTCATCGGCTTTCGACCTGTCGCCGATCGTCGCCAGGAGGGACGAGACGACGGGCTCCAGGATTTTCGCCAGCGAATCGTCCTTCACCCAGCGGGCGGCGAACGGAAGGCCCGCGCCGGCGACGGAGGGATCGCCCGACGTGAGCAGCGTCTCGAGGGCCTTCCCCAGCTCCGGAGTCATCGGCGGCGCGACCTCGGGGCGGAGCGTCTTGGCCAGGCGAGCCAGGGCCGAGGCGACGGAGGGATCGGCGGGTTTCGTGGCCAGGCCGGTCACGGTCCTCGCGGCCAAGGCGGCATCCTGCTTGTTCCCGATGATCGCGGCGAGCTCTTCCGCCAGGCCGGAATCCTTCGTATCGATGGCCGCCATCAGGGTCTCCAGCGGAGCCGCAGCCAGGGCGCCGAGCACCGCCGACTTCGTCCACGGATCGCTGAGCGTCCTGTTGATGTTCAGCAGCGCGGCGGAACTCGCCGGGCTCCCGGGGAAATTTCCCAGCGCGATGATCTTTTCGAGCTTCGCCCGGGGATCGGGGTCGTCGAGCTTCGCAAGCAGGGTGCTCTGAAGCAGGTCGCCCTTGGCGACCAGGCCCGCGATGCGGGCAGCGTTCTTGCGGACGCCGGCGTCGGCGTCGTTGAGCGAGGCCAGGATCTCATCCTCGCTGATTTTGCCCAGGCGCTCGAGAGTCCACAGCGCGAGCACCTTGGCCTCCGGCTTCGACGTCGACTTGAGAAGGGCCGCGACCTCCTCCGCGCCGACCCCCTGCTCGACCAGCAGGCGCTGCGCCGTCAGCCGATCCCAGCGGTTCGGATGCTCGAAGGCCTTGACGAGGCCCGCGACCGACGAAAAGTCCGCGTCGGCCATTTCCCGGGGCTCCTTGTACTGCAGCCTCCAGACGCGCCCGTGCTCGTGATCGCGGTCGGGCCTCACCGCGGCGTTAAAGGGTCCGTGCTTGGGGCCCCGCGTGTCGTTGTGAACGACGGCCTGATTGTAGAAGTCGAGAATGTAGAGGGCCCCGTCGGGACCGATCTGGGTGTCGATCGGACGGAACCAGAGGTCGCTGCCGGCGACGATCTCCTCGGTCTTCACCTTGGAGGCGCGGAAGGTCACGCCGTCGGCCGTGAGGTTGTCCTGGTGCACCAGGTTGACCGTGCATTCGCAGACGAAATGCCGATGCCGGTACTCGTCGGGCCAGGCGCCGCCGTCGTAGACGGTGCTGCCCGAGGCGGCGGTGAAGCCCCCCACGCAGTCGATCTGGAGGTACGGCGTCAGCGTCTGCTTGACGACCGGGTTGGAGTCGCGGTGGTCGTTGATCTGCTTCCAGCTTTCGGTCTTGCCGACGCGGCCCTTGGCCAGGACGCTGTCGCTCAGGATGACGTGTCTCAGATGGGACTCGTTGGCCATCGTGTAGAAGAGCTCGCCGTCCCAGGTGAAATCCAGGCCCCAGGTGTTCGCACCGTACGCGCAGACCATCTCCATTGCGCTGCCGTCGGGCTTGAAGCGGAAGATGCCGTTGGGGATGGACCCGAAGTCCACCCCCTTGCTGTTGGTCACGTGCTTCGAACCGCCGCCGCTGTACCCCTGCGTCGCGTAGATCCATCCGTCGAGGCCCCAGCGGAGGTTGCTCGCGACCGCGTGCGTGTCGCCGTTGCCGAAGCCGGTGAAGAGCGTCTCGCGCTTGTCGGCCACGCCGTCGCCATCGGTGTCGCGCAGGACCAGGATCTCGGGCGGCTGCATCACGATGACGCCGTCCTTGTAGAGCACGAAACTCGTGACCAGATCGAGTCCGTCGTAGAAGACTGTCTTCTTGCCGGGGCGGCCATCGGGCTTGCGCTCGTAGGTCACGATGCTGTCGTGCGGACGCGTGCCCCAGGTGGCGGCCTTCTGCGGATAGCCGGGGGTCTGGGCGACCCACAGCCGCCCCTTCGGATCCCAGCTCATCGAGATGGGTTTCACGACGTCGGGCTCGGCCAGGACGAGGCTGAGATCGAAGTCCTTGTCGACCGTGATCGCGTCCTTCGCGAGGGCGGGGGCGATCGGACCGCCCGGCGGATACGCGAGGGAGGCGAGTTCCTCCTGGCGGAGCAGGCTGTCGACGGGCCGCTTGCCCGCCCAGGCGATGCCGCGAAGGAGCAGGGCGCGGTAATGGGGGAGGCCGAACGAGGCGTATTTGTGCCCCTGGATGTTGACGAAGGCTCGGTAGTTGTCCTTCTCGTAGACCCACATCTGAGGGGTGATTTCGTGAGGGGTGCGGAAGGCGGTGCCGATGACCTTCGCCTCAGGCATGAGGTGCAGGTCCCAGTAGATCTCGTCGTCGAGCATGAAATTGGAAACGCCCCGGGTGATCTCGTGCGGGTAGTCCTGGACGTAGATGCCGAGGGTGCCGTTCAGGAACTTGGACTTGCCGTGCTCCCAGGCGCCGCCGATCACGGTCTTGAACCACTGGGGATCCTTGCCGCAGACCGCGTCGTGGATCGCGACGATGCCGCCGCCGCGCTTGGTGAAGGCTTCGAGGTTCGCGCGGTCCTCGGGCTCGATCGTGCCTGCCTCGGCGGCGAAGAGGACCAGCACGTCGGTCTTCGCCAGCTGCTCGGCGGTCGGAAATTGCAGGGCTCCGTCGACGGAGGCCCCCCGGGCGCGGAGAAGCTCGGTCCAGTCCTTCAGGAACTGCGGATGGTCATGCTCGCCGGGGCCGTGGGTCTTGGCCCCGGCGCGGATGAAAATCCGCAGAGGCGGTTGAGGATTGTCCTGGGCGGCGCCTTCCAGCGTGCAGGACAGGGCCAGCCCGACGACCGCGAGGATTGCACTAGAGCGGATCATGGATCACCCCCAGCCAGGGACTCGACAAAGACAGTTCGGGATCGTCTCTGGGGTGGGACTAGAGCATTGCCCGTGCCAGGATTCCGAACACTCCGGATTTAATCACTTGAATTATAACCCTTTAGAGCGGCAGGACAAGGGACGATGAATTCCGAGTGTAACCGGTGACTCTTTGGTGTAACCTGTATCCACCGCGATGGTGACAGCTGCGCTAACCCATATCCTGAAGAACCGCGAGCATCTTGTCGGTGCCGCGGTCGGCTCGGGCATGACCGCCGCCGCTGCCGAGGAAGGAAACGTCGACCTCATCCTGGCTCTGTCGGCCGGCTATTTCCGACTCCATGGGGCCAGCTCGGCGGCGTCCCTCCTGCCCTACGCCAACGCGAACGAACTTTCCTGGGACGCCGCGATCCGGCATGTCATGCCGCGCATCACGCGGACTCCGGTCCTGATCGGGACCTGCGCGCAGGATCCTTTGCTCGACCTGGACGCCTACCTCGCGCGCGTCAAGCAGTACGGCATCGCCGGCGTCACGAACTTTCCGAGCGTCGGATTCTACGACGGCAAGTTCCGAGAAGCGATCGAATCGAGCGGTCTGGGCTTCGATCGCGAAGTCGAGATGCTCAAACGAGCGAAGCAGGCAGGCCTCCTCACGATCGGCTTCTGCCTCGATGCGGCGGCCGCGCGCCTCTTCGCCCAGGCGGGCGTCGACATCCTCTGCCTGAACCTGGGCCTTGCAGAATGGAGGACCGTCGACCTGAGCGAACACCAGGCGGCGCTGGATCGCGCGATCGAGTCGATCCGCACGATGATCAAGGCGGCCAAGCAGTCCGTCGCCCAGCCCTATTGCGTCATCTTCGGTGGTCCGGTCCTTCTGCCGCAGGACACCGCCCAGGTCTACCAGCGGACGGAGGCCCTCGGCTACATCGGCGGCAGCGTGGTCGAGCGTTTTCCGACGGCGGCCGCCGTCACGCAGAC
>Ga0070730_10006308_pt1 | contig 10153 bp, 9 predicted proteins | sample Coa_R1_3_FD_66447 | JGI IMG/M metagenome (GOLD analysis project Ga0070730, IMG submission 66447) | Surface soil microbial communities from Centralia Pennsylvania, which are recovering from an underground coalmine fire - Coalmine... | ecosystem: Environmental > Terrestrial > Soil > Unclassified ... | reverse complement strand
GCGTCCCTTTTCCGTGATGAGTTGCAAGCCCTTGGAAACCTGCAATGCGTTACTTAGCAGGATGGCGTTCATGATGGGCAACTGCTGGTCGTGCATTTTGGCCTTATAAGCGAGTGCGCGCAGATCCTTGGGTAAGCACGAACCCCCGAATGCAAAGCCAGGGGTGAGGTACGCGGAAGAGATGTTAAGCTTCTTGTCCTGACAGAAGATTTTCATGATCGCATGCGCATCTATGCAGAAAGATTTGCAAAGATTGCCGATCTCGTTGGCAAATCCAATCTTGAGCGCATGCCAACTGTTATCGACGTACTTGACCATCTCAGCGGTTTCTAGATCCGTCCGGATAAAGGGCGCGTCGAGTTTGGCGTAAAGGGTAGCCAGCAGCTCGCCACTCTCGCGATCGAACTGTCCGATGACCGTTTTGGGAGGGAAATTGAAGTCCATTACCGCCGAGCCCTCGCGCAAAAACTCAGGATTGTTACACACGCCGAAGTCCGTGCCGGCTTTCTTTCCGGAATTTTCCTCTAACGTGGGAATGACGATATCACGCATTGTACCCGGCAATATCGTGCTGCGGATGACGACCGTGTGACGGGCGGTCTTATGTTTAAGCGCCCGCCCTATCAATTCACAGACCCGGCGGATATAGGTTAAGTCCAGATTGCCATTAGCCTGACTGGGCGTGCCGACACAGACGAACGAAAGTTCTGTCTTGTTGATCGCTTCGTCCTGATTGTCCGTGGCCCGAAGGCGACCGGATCTCACTGTGTCCGCGATGATTTCCCCGATTTCGGCCTCGATGATGGGGGACTGGCCGGCGTTTATAAGGTCGATTTTTGTCCGGACCGGGTCGACACCAATTACCTCATGACCGTCCTTTGCGAGGCATCCTGCAGACACCGTTCCGACGTAGCCCATTCCGAAGATACTGATCTTCACCGTGAGATCCTTTCACCTTTGGTCTGAGAGTTCTTTACTGGCCTCGAAGAAGTGGGCACTCTCGAGACTGTTTTTCTGAAGTGCGGTAAACCGAGTTTGTGGATTTGAAACCAAATGCTGACGTTTGCCGTAGATCGCACCAATCACCTCTGGCTTCGCGGGCGAAAGACCAACACATTCGGCAGCCCCCAGGTGTTATATTGACGCGATTCGACGATGTCGAATTCGCGTTTGATCAAATTGAGCTTTCTTCTTACCCGGAATTTGATTTTTCCAGGGCGATGATCCCCGGCGAAGAGTCTTACGACAAAGACCCCGCCCTTCTTCAATGATTTTGAGTATTTCTCGAGTATCTCCAGGACTTGGCCGTACGGAATATGGTACATGGACTCACGAAATAGGATTATGTCAAATTCCTTCGTGGGCTTATATCCGAGGAAATCCGAACAGACAAAACTATTCTTGTCTGCCCGCCCGTTTTCCGCGGTGCGCTTCACGGCTTTGGCAAGGGCCGCCTCGGAAATGTCCACCCCAACGTAGCTCCGGTAGGCGTCCGCGGATAGTTCATTGGCTGTATTGCCCGGGCCACAGCCCAGATCCAGGATGTCTCCCTTCTGAGCATACTTTTCCAGATGAGGGTAGACACAGTCCCCCGCGGTATTGTCTATGAAGTCCCATTTGGTTCCCGAAAATTCTTTGTCCCATAGGGCTTTCTTAATGTTGGAGGGACCGTAGCTCATGAGAAAGCCGCGGACAAAGGTCAATGTTCTTTCGACAATATACATGTGTTTTCTCCGACTAAAGTTTACGTGTTCAACGACTGAGGACTGCTGTTTTTGTCGCCAGCGATTTCACACTGGTCAACCAAGGCTTTCCTACTTGTGGGGCACATCTGTAGCGGTGCTTTGATTCTGTCCGCTTGCGTACCACAGCAGGAGGCCGGTCGATGTTGAACGAGTGTTGACCGTCCGACATACGCTTCGTTTATTGCGCAGTTCCCGCTGGGTGGCCCACGGGCTAAACGCGGACTAGTAATTAACAGGAACAGGGGTCACAGGTGCAAATCCAGAATCAGGCAAGGAAGTCGCTGTGTCTTCCGTTCGCGGGAGCGTCTCCACGAATCGGCTTGAGTTTGAAACTGCATCGGTAGAATCAGCCTGAATTCGGAATGCCACGTATCTTGCAGATATACAATGCCTTATTACTTATTCCCCATTGAGATGCTGTGATCAGCCGGGCTTCTGGAAACTGAGATACTCCCGTCTTCGAACCGTCGGCACCAGCCTCGTTGACATCCAACGGGAAACGCACAACGGGGGTACAGGTACATGCCCTGCTCGCAATTTAGACTCAAGGCCAGTAGGATTCAAGTTGAAGTGAAGGCTACTCTTTACCGTGGCGCAGGGAAGAAGCAAAAGACGACTTTGAGAGTGCTTATGTATGCCAGAGAGCAAGACTGGATTTGCTGGCACCGTACACAAGCTTGAGCTGCTTTTGTTTCTCAAGAATAGCGCTAAAGTCGAGGGGCGATGAGTCTGGAATCCACCTTTCCGAAAAGTTGTTCTCGCCGAGACGCTAAGGAGCTTTGCCAATAATGATCCGCACTCGTTCACTCTTATTCGTGACTTTATTGCTCTTGATAATGCCGTTTGCAGTCCACGCCCAAGGGACGTATACGGCTGCATCCTGTAATCAGTCTGACGTAAATGCGGTAATTAACGGCCCCACGCACACGGCGGTAAACGGCGACACGATTCAAATCCCGGCAGGTTCGTGCACCTGGACTACAGGAATCACGATAAAGGGTGTTGGCATAGACATCACCGGAACGGGAACGCCCAACACTGGAGGAGGTACAGTAGGTGCTGGGACGCCAAGCACGACATTGATTAACCACGCCAATGCAGCGTTTTTCAATTTCACCGGACTTACCATCGGACAGACCGCAAAGGTTGAATTGCTTACGATGTCTGCCAGCGGAGCCGGAACCAATTCAATCAGTGGGGCAATCTTTTTTAATGGCACATGTACGGCGAGCGGGTGTGCCAACATCAGAGTTGATAACATTAATTTTACGGCAGGGACATGGGGAAGCGCGTGTTCCGGGGGATACGTTCTCGTTGATAACGTATTTGGGGTGGTGGACCACAACACGGCAAATGAGTCTACCGCTTCGACCGCCCCGTTGGTGCAGGTTAATTACGATGCGTGGCAAGGCGTCGGAGCCAACGGTGATAACTCCTTCGCAAGCGCGGATACTTTTGGCACCGCACAGACGATGTATATTGAGAGCAACTCTATTAGCGGAATCCAGGGCACTCAGAACGATGTTAGTCCTGGTGGTGTAGGTGGAGCGCGTTATGTATGCAGGTTCAACACTTTCACCAATGCGTCGGGAGCGGGCCTTTGCCCTGGGCACGGCACGGCATGGGGCGGTAGGTTTCGTGGGCAGCGCCAAGTAGAAGTCTATTACAACACGGCAAGCAAGACTCCGGGATATTCCTTTGATTCTGTGAATGGCCTGAATAGTGGAACTGGGTATTATTTCAGCAATACTTATTCGACTTCAGTGGGAAATGGAGCCAACAAGTTCGTGGGCCTGGATATTGCCAGATTTGTTCAAACAGGGACACCGTGGAATTCGTGTGATGGAACTCAGCCGTGGGATCAGAGTCCGTGGTCATCGACAACGCAGTGTTTAGACCAGCCAGGGCGCGGAGCAGGTGCGAGATTAGAAAATGCAACTCCCGTGCTTGTGTCAGCACCGGGAACTCCATGTACCACTGCTGGCCAGTGCTGGCCAAATCCTGCTCTTGACCCTGTTTATGAGGCCGGGGAGGTGATGACAGTTGGCGGGCTTGGAACACCCGTAAGCGTATCGGGTGATGGTTCGCAAACCAGAGTTTTAGCGAATCGGGATTATTATGCGGAAGTTTCGCAGTCGGCGCAGACCTCCGCAACATCCCCCTTCAATGGCACGGTTGGAACTGGATACGGCACACTGGCGAATCGCCCAACGACTTGCACGACAGGTGTGGGTTATTGGGCAACAGACCAAGGAACTTGGAATAGTAGCGGCGTCGGCGGTCAGGGTGAGCTATCCATCTGCACGTCCACAAATACCTGGACGCTCCACTATACGCCTTATACCTATCCGCATCCGCTTACTACGGGTGGCACTTCGACCGGCGTAACGACTAATCCCCCAACGAGCCTGACGGCGACGGTTCAGTAAGCCGAGCAAGTGTCCTGTCCCGGGGGTAGGGCACTAGCAGCCAGACTAAGCCCGTTCCGTGGCCTCGCGACCAGAGAGCGAAAGTCCGTCGCCCAGGGGCGGATATTTACTCGATCGGATCGCACGAGAGCGGCGTCTTCCAAAATACTTCGATGCTTTTCTCAGTGCATGCCGCGAGGACGCGCACGAATTCGGGGGTGGCCAGCCACTCTTGCAGTGCCAGCCCGTGCTCATATTCACCAGACACGTAGTTGAATCTGCCGTCGGGAGCTAGGCGACTGAGGATCTCGACGCATTCCCGCCCCTCTGAGGCGAATTCCGGGAGGTTGACCTCGAACGAAAGGTACGGGACGGCATGATGGAGTCCCCGCAAGACGCTGTGTTCATGGCCTTCGACATCAATCTTGATGAAGAAGGGCAGTCCGTGTAGCCCAATCAAACGGTCAAGGGTGGTAGTTTCTACCGTCGTTCGCTGACTGAACTCGTGGTGGATTCCAAAACGCTCGTCGTCACGTTTTAATGCGTCAACCCACTTCTGAGAGAGGGTGTTCTTGGCCGACCCGGGTTCGTCGATCCACATGGTTTCGACGGCTTCTTTGTCACTCAAGGCTTTGCCCACGATGACGACTGGCTTTTGAGCGAGTCTATATGTCAGAAATCTCTCCTTTAGAATTTTCTGGTTGGTCTGATCCGGTTCGACGGCAACGACCCGGGCACCAAGTTTCAAGAAGGCATCTGTTTTAGTTCCGTGATTCGCACCGACGTCAAAAATCAATGACCCAGGACGAAATCCAGCTAGGAAGTTGTGGTAGAAGAGAATCTCGTTCTTTACGTGTTTGACGATTGTAGGATCGGCGAAGCTCCAATATAGGTCGTAGGCCCATGAGGTCTTTACCCGCTGATAAAGACCAGCACGCTTGAGAATTCTTTGTATGTTGAGCTTCAGCTGCTGCACACTTGCACCTCATCCACTCTTGCCAACGCCTGAAACATTCCCGAAGATGTGATTGAATTCAATCGTTTCAGCTAAGCTTTCCATAGTCCATTATTCAATTGTCCTGGCCGAAGCTTGCAGAGCTCCGATCGCGAGGATCCACCAGCGTTTTCTCGCCTAAGCAGCCCGCTGCAACTTGGAAAAGTGCATGCGCGGTCGTTGCAAAAGTAACTTTGGACTCCCAGTCCGCTGCATTCGAGCTGACTTGAGGGTCGACTCCGAACAACAGGGGTCGAGAACCCGCCGCTTGAGCCGCTTTCACGTCCGTTTCGGAATCTCCGATGAAGATTGAGCGGCTCAGGTCGATATTGAAATCGGACGCCGCTTCGAAAAGTAGTCCTGGTTTAGGCTTTCGGCAAAGGCAATTTTCGTCGGCTCGGTGGGGGCAACTCCTAATCCGCCAACGAGCCTGACTGCGACGGTTCAGTAAGCCGATCAGTTAGAATGCGCTTCTTTGATCGGGGGTAACTTTTCATTAACCCCATACACAAAGTCTCGGATCCATGGCCCCTCAGATTCGCGGAGCGAAACAGCGAAGCCGTTCTGTTTGAGAAAACTGATGACATTTGCTTTCGTTCTTAACTCATTCGGGCCGCCTTCCTCAGCGAGGAAATCATGGCATGAAATGCAAACGTTCTTGGTCTTCCGCACCATTTCACCCTTGCCAGAAAGCGCAAGCCTCTCAGCCCCCTCTATGTTCATCTTGAGGAAATCTACCCGCAATAACCCAAGTGATCGGAAGATGTAGTCCAGTGTCGTGCCCGGCACTCGAATTCCCGAACCCACCCTAATAATGCTATTTCCTTCATGTTCGCTGGAATCACTGAGTTGTACTTCTCGTTCTTGATCCCCGACCGCCGCTTGAACAAGCGTGACATTTTCTAGTCGGTTTTTCTCGCACATCTTCGACAAACAACGAAAAGTTCTGGGGTGGGCCTCTATCGATATGACACGACCGGATTTGCCCACACTTCTCGAGAAAAATAATGTCTCCCATCCGGTACCCGCACCAACATCCACGATCGTATCTCCTTCCTTAGGAAGATACTTATACATCCACAAATCAGAAATCGTTTTTTCAATTTGTTTTGGCGTCCAAAGCGTTAGCCGCGGCTCGACAAGTGTGCACGATGGGAATCTCTGAACCCATTCGCCCTCATAAGATACCTTGCATAGTTTTCCTACTCGAACGGTTGCGCTAATTGTAGCCAACACCGTCAGGATAAATCGGAGACTGGGTCTGTTGAGCAACTTGTATAGGCTGTGCTTTAATTTCTGTCTCGGCTTCAAAGTATGACCTGCCCACTTTTTTCGTCCACCGGATGGTACACATTCCCGCCGCGCACTAGGGGTAAGACACGAACAGCCTAACTATACATGCTCTCTGGCCTGCAGACATTTCGCCACCAGTGCGTAAAGTTCCGTTACCTCGCGCGTGGTAAGCAGATTCGCCGGAGGCGTCGGCTGTGGGCCATCATACGAGCCAAACAACACCGGCACACAGCCTGCAGCCCTAGCCGCTTGCACATCTGTGTCGGAATCTCCAATGAAAATCGAGCGGGTTAGATCAATATTGAAATCGTCGGCCGCAGCCTGCAGCAAGGCGGGTTTCGGCTTTCTGCAAATGCAGTTTTCGTCGGCCTTGTGGGGGCAATAGTAAGCAGCTGCGAGCTGCACACCATCCTCGATCAGGGCTTGGTGCATCTTAGCTGTGATCTCTTGCAGATTCGCGGGATCGAGAAGACCCTTATCAACCGCTGCCTGATTCGAGATGACTATCATGGGCAATCCAAGAGAGGCCAATTGCTTCAGTGCTGTCCGGATGCCTGGGAGAAAAACGAACTGCGACCAGTCCAGAACGTAGTCGCCGGGCCGCCTGCAATTGATTACTCCGTCGCGGTCGAGGAAGATGGCCGGACCTTTGGTGGTTCTAGTTGGTTCGAAAAAAAGAATTCGCAGCAATTTCGAGCTTGGCTCCTGCTCAATTTCTGGAACTTGGCGTGGCGGCGGTTCCGCGGAATCATTCCCGGGGACCTAGCTCTCTGAAGGCTCCATCAACATTTCCTCGGCAATCTCGCAGATGATGTGGCCAGTCAGGATGTGACACTCTTGGATTCGTGGCGTCTCGTCGGAAGGAATGCAAATCGAACAGTCTGCCAGATCTTTCATCTTTCCCCCGGACCCCGTGAGAGCGATCGTGTAAATCGACTTCGCCTTTGCCACCTCCACTGCCCGGATCACATTGCGCGAATTTCCACTGGTGGAAATTCCGACCAGAATATCTCCTTCCTTGCCAAGCGCTTCCAGTTGACGAGCAAAGACAAGATCGAAACCATAGTCGTTGCCGATGGCCGTTACCGAAGATGTGTTCGTGTGAAGGGCGAGGGCCGGCAGCGCTCGGCGCTCTTTGAGGTAGCGGCCCGTGAATTCCGCGGCCAGGTGCTGGGCATCCGCCGCGCTTCCGCCATTTCCGCAGAAGAGTACTTTGCCGCCGCCGCGCAGGGACTTCACAATTTGCATTGCGGCCCGAGCCACAAGTTCGTGAAATACGGCATCGGAGAGGAGCACTTGCTTGACTCTGATACTCCCTTGCACCCGATCTCGCACGAGGTCGGTAATATATTTTGCATTCTCTTGTCGTGTCATGATGATTCCGGACTTATGGGCTTTTTATGGCGAAGCTAATGCTTTCGCGCAGACAGGATTCCGGCCGGTTCGACATTCGCCAGAGCCTCTTGCGCGCTGAGATACCGCTCCGGAGTCCCGATGTCGATGCTTCTGCCCTGATGATGGTACGCTCGGACATTTTTGGCTTCTGCCAGCCATCGCGGAAACAGCTCTTCCTCAAGTGAGACCCGCCTGTTCGGGGGAATCTCGCAGAGGACACTCTTCGCTGCCATATAGATTCCGGCGTTTACATAGGGCTTCCCAATTGTGGATTGTTTCTCCTTGAAGCTCAGAACCCTCCCACCGGGATCCATAGAAACCAGACCGCAGTCCGCGCGGCCATTGGCCGGAACTACAAGCACGGACACGTCGGCCTTCTTTTGACAGTGCTCAGTTACGAATCCCGAGAGGTCGGCATCGGTATAGCTGTCTCCGTTCATTATTAACGCAGAGTCCGATTCGACAAGGTCCGCAGAATTGCGCAACGCACCGCCGGTCCCCAGTGGCGTCAACTCAATCGCGTATTCCAACGATAAATCGAGCGCCTGGCCATCGAAGTGCGACCGAATCAAATCCTTTTGGAAGCCCACGGCCAGGATGACTCGGTGGAACCCGTGGCGTCGCAACTGGCTGAGCAGTATGTCGAGAAACGGTCTGCCGCCAATACTTGCCAGCGACTTCGGAGCATCTCCCGTAACACTTCTCAGGCGAGTGCCCGCTCCCCCACAGAGCACGATGGCATCAGCCACGCTGGGCATAAATCTCACTCCGGTCATTGGCAAGCGATCTATCGTAGGCTTCCTCGGGTTCATACACAGCGACGTCGCTGCCTCTGCCCGAAAAGGCAAAAGGAATGCAAAGAAGATTCTTTAAACGCATTCTTACTTCTTGCTTGCGCTCGGGTGGCACGTAGAACAGCATAAAGCCACCGCCGCCGGCGCCGAGGAGTTTTCCTCCCAGCGCGCCAGCGCTGAGTCCTGCTTCGTAAATTTCATCAATGCTGGAGTTCGAAATCCTTTGCGTCAGCGATCTCTTTATCTGCCAGCCCTGATGCAATAATCTTCCAAACTCGTCCAGTGAGCGGTTCGGACTGGTGACTATGGCCTCGGCCTCGTCCACCATTTGGAGCATTTCCCGCAGCTCCTTCTGCCGGTTAGGAGTCGCCTTGAGCTGCTCTTTGGCGATCTCAGAAGCGGTGCGGGCAAATCCCGTGAAGTAGAGCGCCAGGTGCTGCTCGAGGTCCGCCAATCTGCTGGGTGCAGCCAGGATCCGCTTCACTTCGATCGTGTCGTTCGTATGAAAATCAATGCGATTGAATCCCCCGTACGCACAGCTCGTTTGATCTTGGGCGCCAACTGCCTCTTGCAGCAGGTCGCGTTCCACGTGTACCGCGTCGGCGGTAAGAGCCTGCTTGTCGCGCATCTGGTTCTTCAGGGCATAAAGACCAAGCAGCAGTCCCACGGTGAACGCGGAACTCGTGCCTAACCCGGTGCGCGCGGGGAGGTCCGCAATATGATGAACTTCGATGCCCTCTTCAATTCCCAGGTACTGAAGGCACGCGCGGACCGAGGGGTGCTTGATCGAAGAGTTTTCTGCAACGTTTTCCGCTTGAGAATAGAGAATTCGGCTGTGGTACTCAAAAAAGGGCGGCAACCATCGGCAGTTGAGGTAGCAATATTTGTCTATGGTCGTAGACAGCACTGCACCGCCGTGCTCTCGATACCATATCGGATAGTCGGTTCCCCCACCGAAAAAGGATATGCGGAGCGGTGTGCGCGTAATAATCATTTTAGGAGTCCCCGAATCGAGTGATCTGACACTAGCTTCATAAGTTGCCCAGGTCGCCAGGCTGGCTACAGTCGATTAATTCGATTGCAGTTTCCAACCCTCGGGAAACCTTCGGCCTTGGACTTGAGAGAGCGCTTTGTCCCAACTTCTTATCAATGACCATTTTATTCCAGCCATCAGATCTTGAGCCCGCTTCGCCTTGGATCTGCCAAACAATCTGTCGATCCAGGAGTATTTCCAGGAAAGCTGCGGAACTCTTAATTCCCCGCCGAGGCTCTTCGCAAGTTCTTGGCCTTCCTCGAAGATATCGAGTCGCTCGGGATAGAAAGATACCATCCAGTTCTGAAGGTAAGTGACACAGGCGGCTCTCGCTCGTTGGTCGTCCTGCAGCAAACGGAGATATTTGATGTGCAACTTCATGGAGATCCATTGTGCCTCGAGCTTCCGGTTTGAAAAAGCAATATAGCTTAGGTTGCCCGCTCCAGCCTGCCGATAATATACCTTTGACCCTGGTACGAAACGTGTGCCCT
>Ga0070730_10006307_pt1 | contig 10153 bp, 8 predicted proteins | sample Coa_R1_3_FD_66447 | JGI IMG/M metagenome (GOLD analysis project Ga0070730, IMG submission 66447) | Surface soil microbial communities from Centralia Pennsylvania, which are recovering from an underground coalmine fire - Coalmine... | ecosystem: Environmental > Terrestrial > Soil > Unclassified ... | reverse complement strand
ACTCTCCACCGACATGGCGAGCCCCGGCGACCCCACTCCCGAAGAGCGCTATTCCACCGGCAGCCTCGTCCGACGGCTTACCGGCCTGGCCTGGCAGTTCCGCACCAATTTCCTCCTCTCCCTGGGCCTCAGCGTCAGCCTCGTCCTTCTCGGACTCGCCGGTCTCCAGCTCCTGGGCATCGTGGTCGACGTCATCCGCCACGGCCTCGATCCCAGCCTCCCCGTCCCTCAGTATCCCCTGGGCTGGCACCCCCCCGCGGACTGGTCCCCCCTGAGGACGGTCCTCTTCCTCTCCGGGGCCATCGCCCTCCAGGCCCTCCTGCGTGCGAGCCTGGCCTACGCCTACAACATGATCACGGCCAGGCTGACCCAGGGAGAGATCGTCCCCCACCTTCGCTCGCGCCTCTACGCCCGGCTCCAGCACCTCAGCTTCAGCTTCTTCGACGAGCACGGCTCGCACTCGATCTTCAACCGCGTCACCGGCGACGCCCAGAACACCCGGCTCTTCGTCGACGGCGTCCTGCTTCAGGGCACCGAAACCGTCCTGACCCTCCTCGTCTACGCGATCTTCATGTGGCGCATCCACCCCGCCCTGACCGCCGCCTGCCTGTCGATTTCGATTCCGCTGGCGATCCTGACCCGCTACTATTCCGAGCGGCTGCGCCCCGGGTACCTGAAGAACCGCGAGCTGCAGGACCAGCTCGTCCTTCAGCTCAGCGAAAGCGTCCGCGGCATGCAGACCGTGAAAGGCTTCGCCGCCGAGCCTCACCAGGTGAAGCGCTTCCAGGAGGGAAACGACCGGGTTTCCGACCAGCAGCGTCGCATTTTCTGGGACCTGTCGATCTTTGCTCCCGGCACCCAGTTCCTGAGTCAGCTGAGCCTGGTCATCCTCTTCGCCTACGGCGGATGGCTCTACGTCCACGATCGCATCGCCCTGGGCGGCGGTCTCGTCGTCTTCGCCGGACTCCTTCAGCAGTTCGCCGGACAGGTCGCGAACCTGTCGACCATCGCGAACTCCGTCCAGCAGAGCCTCGCCGCCGCCCGCCGCGTCTTCGAGGTGCTCGACACCCAGGCCGAGGTGCGCAGCAAGGAAAACGCCCACGTCCCGGAGAAGCTCAGCGGCCGGGTGGAGTTCGACGGCATCACGTTCGGCTACGGCGACGGCGAGCCGGCGCTGCAGGACATCTCTTTCACGGCCGCGCCGGGCCAGGTCGTCGGCATCTTCGGTCTTACCGGTGCCGGAAAGAGTTCGCTCCTGAGCCTGGTCCCGCGTCTCTATGACCCGCGCCGAGGCCGCATCCTGGCCGACGGGCACGACCTGCGCGACCTCGATCTCGACGCCTATCGCCGGCAGATCGGCATCGTGTACCAGGAAACCTTCCTGTTCTCCAACACCGTCGCGGCGAACATCGCGTTCGGCCATCCCCATGCGACCATGGACCAGATCCGCGACGCCGCGCGGCTCGCGTCGGCGGACGACTTCATTTCGCAGCTCCCGAAGGGGTACGACACGGTTTTGGGCGAGTCGGGCGTCGACCTCTCCGGCGGCCAGCGGCAGCGGATCGCGCTGGCGCGGGCGCTGCTCCTGAAGCCTCCGATCCTGCTCCTGGACGACCCCACCGCGTCCGTCGACGCCCGCACCGAGAACGAGATCGTGTCGGCGTTGCGCCAGGCCATGGAAGGCCGGACCACGTTCGTCGTCTCGGGCCGCCTGAGCCTCCTTCGCCGGGCCGACGTCATCCTGGTTCTGGAGGACGGAAAGCTGACCAAGACCGGTACCCACGAGGAGCTGGCGAAGGTCCCCGGCGCCTACCGGGAGACGGCGCTCCTGCAGCTGATGGACTTGGATACCGGCCCGGAAGGAAGGGCGGCTTGAGCACCCAAAGCGCCACCTCGATCCGCCGGGCCATCACGTACTACGCCCCGCCGGACGAACAGGACAAGGATCAGGCCCCGCTCCAGATGGCGTTGGTCCGGCGAATCCTGTCTTACACCCGGCCCTATGCGTGGAAGCGCAATGCGCTGTTCGGATTGACGTTCCTCCGGGGCCTGCAGCTCCCCGCCCTGGCCTGGATGATCGGCTACACGCTCAAGGGGCCGATCTCCCGCCGCGATCCCGCGGAGATCGCCTGGACCGCGGGCGCCTACCTGGCGCTTGCCCTCGTCACCATGATCACGCTGCATTTCCGCTACCGCTACGCCCTGGAGCTCGGCGAGAGCGTCGTCCACGACCTCCGGGCCTCGCTCTTCGACAAGCTGATGACGATGCCCATGTCGTTCTTCAACCAGACCAAGTTCGGGCGGATCATCAGCCGGATGACCTCGGACATCGACAACATCCGCGTCGGCGTCCAGGACGTCGCCTTCGTGATGATCGTCCAGGGATTGCAGATGACGGTCTCCGCCGCGCTCATGGCCTGGTACAACTGGAAGCTCTTCTCGATCATGCTGTTCATGGCCCCGCTGATCTGGCTCATCAACAACCGGTACCGACGGGAGATGAGCCTCCGCATCCGCCGGATGCAGGAATCCTGGAGCCGCATTACGTCGACCTTGTCCGAATCGGTGAGCGGCATCCGGGTGACCCAGGCCTTCGTGCGGCAGGAGATCAACTCCGAGTTCTTCAGCCAGCTGGTCGACGTCCACAGCGAAAACAACGTCGGCGTGGCCCGCGCCTCGGCGGTCTATGTCCCGCTCCTGCAGCTTAAAAGCCAGCTCTTCCTCGGCGCCATGGCGCTCCTGGGGGGCTATGGGGCGCTGCACGGCACGGGCTGGATGCAGGTCCGCGTCGGGGACCTCGTCATGTTCATCTTCCTGGCCAACCTGTTCTTCGAGCCCGTACAGGTCATCGGAAACCAGCTCAACCAGGCGCTGACGGCGATGGCGGGCGCTGAGCGTCTCTTCCGCCTGCTCGACCAGAATCCCGAATGGGTGGACGCCCCGGACGCCCGTCCGCTGGCGCCGATCGGCGGACGCGTCGAATTCCAGGACGTGCGCTTCGAATACAAACCGAATCGTCCGGTGCTGGCGGAGATCTCCTTCGTCGCCGAGCCGGGGCAGACGGTCGCTCTCGTGGGCCATACCGGCAGCGGGAAGACGACCCTGGTCGGCCTCCTGCAGAAGTTCTACCGCCCCACCAGCGGCCGCGTCCTGATCGACGGCGTCGACCTGGAAAAAGCCACCGGCGCCTCGTTGCGCGGGCAGATGGGGAGCGTGCAGCAGAACAACTTCCTCTTCACGGGGACCGTGCTTGACAACATCCGCTTCGCCCGCCCCGAAGCCACGGACGCGGCAGTGCGGGCGACGCTTGAAGCACTCGACTGCGCCGATCTCTTCGGCGACCTGCCGAAGGGCCTGGAAACGCAGGTCGGCGAACGGGGCGCCTCCCTGTCTTTCGGCCAGCGCCAGCTGGTCTGCTTCGCCCGGGCGATGCTGGCGAACCCGAGGATCGTGGTCCTGGACGAGGCGACGAGCGCGATCGACACGGTCACGGAGGCCCGCCTTCAGAAAGCGCTGGAGCTGCTCCTCCAAAACCGCACCGCGTTCGTCGTCGCTCACCGCCTAAGCACGATCCGGAAGGCCAACCTCGTGCTCGTGCTCGACGCCGGCCGCATCATCGAGCGGGGAACGCACGAGTCTTTGCTTGCCGAGGATGGGGTCTATGCGCGGCTTCATCATGAACTGGCCGGCTCGGGTTCGGCGCCCTAGGTCCAGGTCCCGCACCGCCCTGCCCCGCGGCGATGAACGCAGGATCTCCGAGGCTTCGGGACTTCGGATCCTAGCGCAGTCGCCGGCCCCCTCGCCGCGACTTTACTGATCGCAAACTTATGCTTCACGATCCAGAAGCTACGATCTCCCGGGGCTCGGATTCCGCGTGAGCCGCATTTTTCTGTCCGCCCCGGGAATAGTCTGTTCGTCATCCAGGCGTTCCTGTAGAACATCAACGAAAGGAGGACCGGATGCCGGATTACCTGTATCTCTTCCGAGGCGGCGCGGCCGCCATGAGCAAGATGTCGCCCGAGCAGATGCAGCAGCACATGGCGAAGTGGATGAGCTGGATCGACCGCCTGACCAAGGCGGGAATCTACAAGGCCGGGGAACCTCTCGACCAGGCCGGGAAAGTGATCCGAGGGAAAAAAGCGGCCGTAACGGACGGGCCCTACGCCGAATCCAAGGACTTGGTCGGCGGCTACCTGATCGTCAAGACCACCAGCCTCTCCAAGGCCACCGATATCGCCAAGGAATGCCCGATCTTCGAGAGCGACGGATCCGTGGAGATTCGAGAGATCAAGGAACTGCATTCGATGAACTAAGGAGGAACCCATGAAGACCCTGATGGCGATCGCGACCCTGGCGTGCAGTCTGCAGGCGGAGCCCAAGCCCCATGCCCTTTTCGACGAGATGAAGAAACTCGAGGGCCATTGGACCAGCGAGCAGAAGGACCACGCCGCCGACGTGACGTACAAGATCAGCTCGGGCGGATCGATCCTGATTGAGACCATGTCGATGCCCAACCATGCCGAGATGATCACGATCTATCATCCGGACGGCGAGGACCTGGCTCTGACCCACTACTGCATGCTCGGCAACCAGCCGCGGATGAGGGCGACCAAGGACCAGAAGCCCGGCTCCATCAAGTTCGCCGCGGACGGGGGATCGAACATGAAGCCGGACGACAAACACATGCACACCCTGACCGTCACCTTCGTCGACGCCGATCATCTCCGGCAGGACTGGACGCTCTTCGACGGCGGCAAGGAGCAGACGGTCGTCACGATCAATCTCGCCCGCCAGAAGTAATGAGCGGAGTGGCGGCGCTGGTCGACCATCTTTTCCGCCACGAGGCGGGAAAGATGGTCGCCACGCTGGTCCGGATCCTGGGCCTTCGGAACGTCGACCTCGCCGAAGACGTCGTGCAGGACGCCCTGCTGAGGGCGCTGGAAGTCTGGAAGTACCGCGGCGTTCCGGAGAACCCGTCGGCCTGGCTCTTCCAGGCGGCGCGCAACCGCGCGGTGGACGTCCTCCGCCGTCGCAAGCTGCAGGATCAGGCGTCGCGGAGGCTCTCCCGGTCGTTAGCCTCGCCGGTCGACGATCACGGCGTCCGCGACGACCAGCTTCGCATGATGTCCAGCTGCGCTCACCCCTCCCTACCGTCGGAGGGACAGGTCACCGTCATCCTCAAGTTCCTCTGCGGCTTCAGCGTGACGGAAATTGCGCAGGCCTTTCTGACGTCCGAAGCCGCGATCGAGAAGCGCCTCGCTCGCGCGAAGGAGACCTTGAAGCGGAGCGCCGGTCCGCTCCAGCTGGATCGGGAGCGCCTGGACTCCATTCACCAGGCTCTCTACCTGCTGTTCAGCGAGGGCTACCACGGCAGTCACCCCGTGCGGTCGGTGCGGGAAGAGCTCTGCGCCGAGGCGATTCGGCTGGGGACCTTCCTGACGGAGCATCCGTCGACCGCCACGCCGGCGACCTTCGCCCTCTTGGGCTTGATGTGCCTCCATGCGGCCCGCCTTCCGTCGAGGATCGATGATGCGGGCTCGCTCATCCTCCTCGAGGCCCAGGACCGGTCGCGCTGGAGCCGACCGCTGATCGACCGGGGCTACCTGTTCCTGAACCACTCTGCCGCCGGGGAGGAGCTGACGGCCTTCCACCTGGAAGCGGGGATTGCGGCCCTCCACGCCGAGGCGCCCAGCTTCCGTGAGACCGATTGGCCCGGGATCCTGAAGCTCTACACCCATCTCTATGGCCTGCGACCGACCCCGATCGTCGCTCTCAACCGCGCGATCGCTCTGGGTCGGGTGGCGGGCCCGGAGCCGGCACTGCGGGAACTGGAGAAGATTCGCAGCGGGGGGCGCCTGAAGAAGTACCCGTTCCTGGAAGCGGCAGTGGCGGACCTGCACCGCCTGGCGGGACGACCAAAGGAAGCACGCGCCCATCTCCGGGAGGCGCTCTCCCTGGCCCGCAACGAACCCGAGCGCCAGGTGCTCCAGAGCCGACTGGAATCCCTCGCCTGATCAGGATCCCATTTCAAATTCGAGGATCTTCACTCCCGACTCTTCGCGAAGCGGGTTGACGCCTTCGAGGAAGACGTGGTGCTGGTCGCCGGTGGTCAGGATCATGCTATTGGCCAGCCTGCAGAGCTGGAGCCACGTGGGGCTCGCCACGATCTCGCTGGGGTAGTCCCTGCCCTTCCCGAAGAAGGGGTCGTGCTTCTGGACGAAGCGGCAGGGGCAGTCGACCGCAACCTGGTCGAGATTGTCGAGCGGCAATCCTTCGGCATCCTGTCCGAAGGCGCTGAAAATGACCAAGGCGTCGTCCGGGAGCATGTCCGCCGCACGCTCCTCGATGTCCTGCATCCGGCGGTCGAATTCCTCTTCTTTCGGGTTGCCGGCCATCCTATCCCTTAAACGCGCGCTTCAGTTCGGCAACGTCGATCTTGCCCATCTTCATCATGGCATCCAGGACGCGCTTGGTTTTGATGGGGTCCTTGTCTCGAATAAGCTTGGGCAGAAGGCTGGGAACGATCTGCCAGGAAACGCCGAACTTGTCCGTCAGCCAGGCGCAGGGTCCCGGCCGGCCACCCGCGCTCAGCTTCTCCCGAAGCGTGTCGACTTCCTTCTGGTCCCGGCAGTCGACCAAGAGCGAAATCGCCGGCGTGAACCTGTACTGGGGGCCTCCGTTGAGAGCGAGGAAGGACTGGCCTTCCAGAGTGAAACTTACGGTCAGGACGGTCCCCTTCGGCATCGGCATCCCTTCGCCATAGCGGCTCTTGGCGCCGATCCTCGACCTCTTGAAGATCGAAGTATAGAACTTCACGGCTTCCTCGGCCTGGCCGTCGAACCACAGGCATGGCGTGATTCTCTGCATGATGCCTCCTCCCCGGCAGATCCCCCTTGAGCCCGCCGGTTGCGGAGGCAAGAGAGGGCAATCCTCCGGCTCATCTGGCGAGTGGCTGGCTCAGTGGTCGGTCAACGATCCATGATTAGCAAGGTCTTGGAATTGGCCGTCACCCGTCCCCCGGCCTTCAAGGCCGAGGAACCGGGCCGGCGTGACTTTGAACTCGCCGCCTCATCGTCGAATGGTCGCGTCGTGATCGCCCTAAAGGAGAGACCGGATTTCGTCCATTGCGGCCTTGTTGATTCCGGCGAGTTCCGCCCCCCGGAGGGCGGCCTGGATATCCTTCCTGGATTGTTCCGACCGGCCAAGTTCCTTGAGCAGGCGGGCGCGTTCGAGGCGAGCCTGGAGATCGTCCGGCGCCGAGGAGAGGGCCCGCGTCAGGGCCTCCACGGCCCGCGCTCGTTCGCCGCGGGCTTCGTCGGACTGCGCCTCGAGTCGGAGCAGCGCCGGGTGGACGCGGGTCCTGGAAGCCGACGTCGAGGCTCGGGGCCGGGCTCCCTTTCGGAAGAGATGGCGGACGAGGGCGACCCAGAGGTGGGATTCGCTCCGATCCAAGGCACCTTCCTCCTCCCCCTTCAAGGAATGCGGGGGTTGGGGGCGGCCCTGCTCCTGGAGGGCCTGGATCGCCAAGTCCAGATGGGGAGGGCTCTGTCCGGGGGGAAGCTGTTCCGCGAGGGCCCGCGCCTCCTCGAAACGGGAGCGAGCGATGGCGCGATACATCCGGGCAAGCGCTCCGGCCGGACCTGAGGGCGGCAGCCTCGCAAGGAGTTCGTCGAACCGGTTCCCCTGATGTTCCGCCAGAAGCTGGGAGAGCCCTGCAGAGACGTTCGGAAAGCTCCGGTGGCCCAGGGCCAGCTCCAACTGTTCCGTGACGAGGAGATTCCCCTTGGCTCGGAGGATCTCGAGGTTCCCCGGGTCGCGGTCCAGCAGGAGGTCGAACTGATGATGGGCGTCCGACTCCCGACCCAAGTCGGCGTAAAGCCGGGCAAGTCCCACCGTAGCCGGGATGTTCCGCGGCTCGGCGGAGAGGACTTGGCGATAGAGTCGCTCGGCCGCCTGGAGCTCCGTCATCGCCGATTCGAAGCTCAGCATTCCTCCCAAACCCTTGGACTTTCGAAGCTCCGCCTCCCGAAGTGGGTCGCCGGACGGCGCCGGGAGGGCCGCTTCGGCCGCAGGAGCCGGTGCGGGGCCGCTCTGAAACGACCGGACGATCCCGATCAGCCCGCCCGCCAGGACGAGCGCCGTCCCCACGGAGATCGCCAGCGGCTTGAGCAGTCGCCGTCCGAAGGAGCCTCGGGGCGCGGATTGCGCGTCCACCAGCTCCGCCGCGAAATCCGCGGCGCTCAGCGGCCGGTCTTCCCGGCGGAACGCCATCGCCCTCCGGCAAAAACGGTCGAGGGCTTCCGGAACGTCCTTCCGGACCGATCGCGCGCTGGGGGCCTTCCCCTTCTTTTGAAGCCGCGCATAGTCGTCGATGTTCGAAGCCGTAAACGGAAGCTCTCCCGTCAGGATTTCGAAGAGCAGGACGCCCAGAGCATAAACGTCCGTCCGGGCGTCGATCTCGCGGACGTTTCCCAAGATCTGCTCGGGCGCCATGAAGCCCAGCGTGCCCAGAACCGCGCCCGTGGCGGTGATCGCGGTCGATGCGGCCGAGTCGGCCTGCCGGGCGATGCCGAAATCCATCAGGACCGGGCGACCGCTTCGGTCCACGAGAATATTCGTCGGCTTGAGATCGCGATGGATGATCCCCTGGGCGTGGACGTGCTGCAGCGCCTTGGCCACGATGAAGAGCCGCTTCAGCGCCTGATCGCGGTGCCCGGGTCCCGGGAAGGGAACTCCTTCCACGTATTCCATGGCGATGAAGATCTTGCCCCCATCCCGCCCCAGCTCGTGGATCTCCACCACGTTGGGGTGCCGGATCTTGGCCAGAAGCCGCCCTTCCCGAAGGAAGCGAGGGACGGGGTCCGGACCCAGGTGGTGCACCTCCAGGACCTTCAGCGCGACCCTGCGGTCGAGGTCCGGATCCCGGGCTTCGTAGACCGTTCCCGAAGCCGTCCGAGCCAGCTCGCGGACGATCTTGTAGCGGCCCAGGTGCGCGACCGGCTCTTCGCGTCCCTGGGGCAGATGACGAAGCGCGGCGGGCACGTCGACGAGATCGGCACACGTGGTACAGAACTCGAGGTCCCCCGTCCCCGCCAGCTCCACGTCCTTCCGGCCGCAGAAGGGGCACTCTCCCTTCACGCCTCCTCCCCCTTCCAGAAGGGGGCCAGGCGCTTCACCTCGATCTCGAACTCCTCGGGGGTCGAACAGTACGCCCGGATGGAACTGAGCAGTTTCTGTTTGAACTTCAGCTTCCCGTAGTAGATGTAGTTCTTCGCGCTGAAGACGGGACAACCCAGCCGGACGGCGACTTCCTCCTGGGTGAGGTCCTCCAGATACTTGAGTCGAAACGCCGCGCCTTCCGAAGTCCCCCGGGCCGCGGAATCCTCCTCGAGCTCCCGGAGAGCCCGATCCACCAGCTCGCTGACCCAGAGCTGATCGAACATGCGGTCCTCCGAAGCGACCGCTTTCTCGTGCAGGGGGATGGCTCCATCGGAGAGATCGCCCTCGTGGACCACCTGGCCCCCCCCACCCCGGCGCTCCGCGCGATCCCGGCGCAGCGACTCCGAAAGCACGTTCCGGGTGACCCCGAGCAGGAGCGAGCGGAAGCGGCCCTTGGCGGGGTCGACCTTCTCGAAGAAGCCCGGGGTGGAAATCCGGATCAGGACTTCCTGGGCGAGATCCTCCGCCTCCTCCATCCGGACATTCTTCCAGCGGAGGAATCCGATGATCGGGCTCCGGTACCGGGCGAGGAGGAGATCGAGCTCCCGCGAGCTCCCCTTCCGAGCGGAGCTGATGTCATCCCAGATGGTGGTGGGAAAGCGGCGGTCGGAGTTCGTCACCTGCATCAGTTTACACCGATTCCCGGAAATAAGACTTCGACCCCTCGCCGGCGCGGCGCCGGCGGGGGTCGAAGCAATCCAGAACCCTATGTGAAGATCTATCGACGGTGGGGGTGCCGGTGCTCTTCCCGGTCTTCATGGCGGTCCCGCCGATCCCCGCGGAGCTCCTCTTTATCTTCATGCCGGTCCTTGCGATCCTCGCGGATGTCCTTCCGCTCCCCGTGGAGATCCTTCTCGTCGTGACGGATGTCCTTCCGGTCGTCCCGGAGATCCTTCCGGTCGCTCTTGAGCTCGGCGGCATCCTTCTTGGCGGC
>Ga0070730_10006306_pt1 | contig 10154 bp, 11 predicted proteins | sample Coa_R1_3_FD_66447 | JGI IMG/M metagenome (GOLD analysis project Ga0070730, IMG submission 66447) | Surface soil microbial communities from Centralia Pennsylvania, which are recovering from an underground coalmine fire - Coalmine... | ecosystem: Environmental > Terrestrial > Soil > Unclassified ... | reverse complement strand
GGCGGGACGGTGACCAGCGGCAAAGTGTTTTTCAAGGGCGTGGAGGGGGACTTCGCGACGCAGCGCGACGTGAGCCGGATGAAGCGCGACATCAAAACGATCGTCCTGAAGGTGAGGCTGGACAATCCCAAGGGGGCGTACGTGCCGGGGATGACGGCCGAGGTGCTGGTGTCGCCGCAGCAGATCAAGAGCGGGGGCAATTCGCAGAGTGCTGCGGCGGAGCAACGGTGATGGCAGAGCCAAAACAAAATCCGGGAACGGGCGGGAGTGTTCCGAATACTCCGCTGGAGAAGCCGGTGTACGATCCGACCGCTCCGTCGGCGATTGAGGTGGAACATATCGTCAAGAAATACGGGGACTTTACGGCGGTGGACGATGTTTCGTTCCGAGTGAATGAGGGCGAAATTTTCGGACTGCTGGGACCGAACGGAGCAGGGAAGTCGACGCTGATTCGCATGATGACGACGCTGATTCCGATCACAGCGGGGAAGGCGCGGATTGGTGGGCACGATGTGGCGAAGGAACCGAACGCGGCGCGAAGGATGATTGGGGTGATTCCGCAGGCGCTGACGAGCGATCTCGATCTGACGATCGAGGAGAACATGAGCATTTACGCGAAGCTGTACGACGTTCCGGCGAAGGAGCGGCAGCGTTCGATCGACGAACTGCTGGAGTTGGTGGACCTGACGAAGTGGCGGGACGCGGCGACCAAGACGCTTTCGGGCGGCATGCGGCGGCGGTTGGAGATTGCGCGCGGGCTGGTGCACCATCCGAAGATTTTCTTTCTGGACGAGCCGACAACGGGGCTCGATCCGGTGTCGCGGGTCGCGGTGTGGGAGATGCTGGGAAATATTAAAGAGCACCGGAAGCTGACGATCCTGATCACGACGCACTACATGGACGAAGCGGACCGGCTGTGTGACCGCATTGCGATTGTGGATCACGGCAAGTTGGTGGCGCTGGACGCTCCGAGCGCGCTCAAGGCGAGCGTGCCGGGATCGAACGTGATCGAGGCGCAGTTTGACAATCCTCCAGCGGACTGGGAGCAGAGGTTGCACACGCTGAGTGAGGTGACCTCGGTGCAGCACGAGGGCGCGGGGATGTATCGGGTGCTGACCGGAAACGGTTCGCGCACCACGACGGAGTTGGTCGAGATGGCAGTGACGGCGGGAGTTGCTGTGAAATCGCTGTCGGTGCAGAACACAACTTTGGACGATGTGTTCGTGCACTACACCGGGCGCCAGCTGCGTGATGAATTGCAGAAGGCGTATGCGTTTGTGATGCCGCAGAGACCGGGATTGCAGCCGTGAGTAGGCCACGGCCGGGACCGACCGATTGAGTAATTGGGGAATTTGGTAATTGAGCAATTGAAAACCGCCGTTCGTCTGGTCAAATTACGCAATTACCGGAACACAGGACTCGGGACTCAGGACTAATCCATGAATCGGATGATGGCGATTGTCGAGCGCGAGATGCGGAAGTTTTTCCGGTCGCCGGCGCTGATGCTGGCGTCGATGATCTTTCCGCTGGTGCAGTTGATCATTCTGGGCAATGCGTTCGGCGGGAAGATTCACGACGCGCGGGTGGCGATTGTGGACCAGGATGGCGGGCCGCAGGCGTTGCGGGTGCGCGAGGCGTTCGATTCGGTGCGGGCGAATATTCGCACCTTCGTTCCGATTTATTACACGGACGACCGGCAGGCGATGAACGACGTGCGCAACGGGAAACTGGAAGGGGCGGTGATCATCCCACCACAGTTTTCGCGGCGTGTGTACGAGGAGAACCATCCGCGAATCGCGCTGGTGGTGGACAACAGCGACAACTTCATGAGTTCGGCGGTTGAAGGGGAGTTGACTTCGCTTACCGAGGCGCTCAACCAGCCGGCGGTTTCGCCGCGAATTTTGCAGCAGACGGCGCTGGACATTGTGGAGCTTTATCCGTACATCGAGTACATGAAATACCTGCTGCCCGGTTCGCTGGTGCTGGCGATGTTTGTGTCGGTGATGATCGGCGGCGGGATGCTCTACATCGACGACAAGGCGCGCGGAGTGCATGAAGGATACCTGGTCACGCCGATCACGAAGCTCGAACTCGTACTGGGGCTGAACCTGGCGGGTGCGATCAAGGCGGTGATGACAGGCGTGATCATCGTGGGCATTGGGTCGATGATGGCGGGGGTAGGAACGATTTTCAATCCGGTGACCATTCTTGGATTGCTGATCATGATCGTGCTGACGTCGATGGCGTTCAATACGATGATGTTTTTGCTGATGGTGCGGATCGAGGATCCGCTGGTGCCGCGGGCGATGTTTGGGATTCTGAATACGCTGCTGTTCTTTCCGAGCGGCTCGGTTTATCCGATACAGGCGTTTCCGCCGTGGCTGCGGGCGATTGCGAAGTGCGATCCGTTTACGTATGCGGTGGACGGATTCAAGTGCCTGCTGCTGAAGGAGACTTCGCTGTCGGCGGTGTGGGGAGACATGCTGTTTCTGTCGATCTTCGCAGTGGTGACGCTGGGGATCGCGATTCCGCTGTTTAAGAGAACCCTCTAGGAGGTTTCGCGGCCTGTCCAGGCACGGATTTATTTCATCGTTGGTTCAACGAACAAGTTCGCCTGAGGCCCCCAATCCAGAACGCCCCGCTAGCCGAGGGCAGCGGGACGTAGGGATGGTTTGATGATCCGTCCTCGATCGTGCGATTCTCGACCCCGTCAGCGAGCCGATGTCCCCTGTCTGGAAAGGCGCTTTTTCCCGATGCTGCCGGTGGCGATGATTCCCTGGGCTCCCCCTGCGCTGGTGACGACAGTGTCGATTTCGGCACCCCCATCCACGACGACAAAGTTCGTCGTGATCGGCGGCCGTCCATCGGTGAAGTTGATGGTGAAGGTGCCCGTGCAATCGGAGTTGACGGTGTAAGTGCCGGTAGCAGGGGTGTGTGTGAAATCAGAGACCACCTCTCCGGCAACGGTTATGGTGTCGATCTGAGACAGGGCGCTGATTCCGTCAAATTGGGTCATGGCCACGCCCACCATTTGTCCGGTCGGCCCCGCGCCACCCAGCTTGGTTCCCTGGATGGTGAATCCATAGTTGCCAGCAATCAATTTGTTGTTGCAGGCAGGAAAGCTGTTCTGTGCGTATCCCGCACCCGAGGCCACCAGCGCCAGCACCGCTAAACCGAAGACATTCACGACTCGCTTCATAACTCCTCCATAGTAGTGTTTGTTTTCGCCCCGGCGGCCCCTCACTCCCCCCGAGCGGAAGAACCGCCGCAGCGTGTGCTTTCTTAGCGCGTGGCGGGAGGCGCGGTCAATCGACCCGCCATGAATCATTTCTGACTTGCCAAATGAAAGCCGCGCAAGCAGTTGCGTTGGTTTGCTGAACCGCGTTCCTGGGGTAAAATCATGTCCCCCGCGGGAGAAGCTATGGACCCACCTGTCAGTTCCGGGCGCCGAGTTCGAACCGGCCTGTTCGAGATCGACCTTGGGTCCAGCGAAATCCACAAGGAAGGGCGAAGGATACCGCTACAGGATCAGCCTTTTCGGGTTCTAGCTTTGCTGATTGAGCGTCCCGGCGAAGTAGTCACGCGCGAAGAACTGCAGAGTCGGCTGTGGCCGGCGGACACCTACGTGGGGTTCGACGAAGGCCTGAACACCGCGATCCGCAAGCTGCGCATTGCTTTGGGAGATTCTCCAGAAAATCCACGGTTCATTGAAACCATTCCCCGCCGGGGATATCGTTTCGTTGCCTCCGTCCAAGAAGCGGTCGTGGGACCTTCTCGGGCCCTCGGGAGCGCCGAAGCTGCCAGCCGGGCAGCTGAACTGCAACCGGACGGCCGAGGTAGGAGGATCCGCCGGGTGGGCTGGGCGTTCTTAGCGGCAGGCGTATTCCTGGTTGCGGCAGGCGCCGCCTACTACATGCACTCGAGGCCGTCGAACCCGACCGGCCACACGCGAGTGATGCTGGCGATCCTGCCTTTCGTGAATCTGAGCAATGATCCAGAGCAAGAATACTTCAGCGACGGCCTGACCGAAGAGACGATCACGGATTTGGGTCAACTGAGCCCGCAACGGCTGGGCGTGATCGCTCGCACCTCCGCGATGACCTATAAGCACACCACCAAGAGCATCCGGCAGATCGGAAGTGAACTCGGCGTCGACTACATACTGGAAGGAAGTGTACGGCGGGAAGGGGATGAAGCTCGCGTCAGTGCGCAGTTAATTCGGGTGAGTGATCAAACCCATCTTTGGGCGGAGAACTACGAACGTAAGTTGCAGGATCTGCTCGAGGTGCAGAATGAAATTGGAAGAGCGATCGCGGTGCAGGTGCGACTCAATCTAAGCACGCAAGAACAATCGGCTTTGTCTCAGACCCGTGCGGTCAATCGCGAAGCCTACGACCTCTATTTGAAGGGCCGCTTCTATTGGAACCAGAGAACGCCTCACGCCGTGAAGGAGAGCATTCCATTCTTCCAGCAGGCGGCGGCCAAGGATCCCAATTTCGCCTTGGCGTATGTCGGTCTGGCCGATGCCTACAATATCAGCAATATTATGGGTGTGTACTCGCCTCAGGAAAGTTTCCCGGAAGCCAAAGAAGCAGCAACCAAGGCGCTCACACTGGATCCTTCGAACGCGGAAGCCCATGCTGCCCTGGGCATGGAGAAATCGCACTATGAGTTTGATTTCCCCGGCGCGGAAAAGGAATTTCTGAAGGCCATTGAGCTCAACCCAAACTCTTCCTACTCCCACCTCTTTTATTCCAACTGCTACCTCGCCCCCATGGGGCGAATGCCAGAAGCCATCGCCGAAAATCAGAAGGCTTTGGCTCTGGACCCTTTATCATTGCCCATCAACAACTTCATGGGAATGACCTATTCGCTGGCTGGCGATTACGAGAGGTCTTACCAGCAGTTTCAGCGCACCATCGCAATGGATCCGACTTTCCCGCTCGCCCACGATTACTTTTCTGATCTCCTCATCGTCATGGGGAAGTATGAAGAAGCGGTTAAGGAGAACGAGCAAGCCGCACTGCTGTATGGATCTGCCCCGGAACGAGCGGGCGCGCGAGCAACCGCCCTGCTCAGAATCCTCAGGACCGGGGGGTTGAAAGGATTTGGACGAGAGAGGCTTAAGCGGGATATGAAAGCGATGAAAGAATCTGGGGGCAGGTATTTTGCAGCGAGCGAAATCGCCACTGACTATGCGCTGATAGGAGAAAAGGACAGGGCGTTCGAGTGGCTGGACAAGGCCTACGAGCAGCGGGAAGGGCAGTCCATCACTTTGGTGAAGCGCGATCCTCTTTTCGCAAATCTGCGCGGCGATCCCCGTTTATCGGGCTTGCTCCGACGCATGGGCTTGCCGGAATAGCGTAGCACGGGTCTCCTCGATTGCCGTTCCTTGAGCCAGGCCTGCTGGGGAACTTTTGACTTGGGGGGCGTGTCCGTTATGCTAGAGGAGTATGACACTCCTGGACGCGAAAGAGTACAACCCGGCTGGGGAACATAAGCGGCGGAAGCGGATCATTACGGCAATTACGGCGCTGCTGCTGTTGTTCTCGCTGGTCTGGTGGTTCCGGTATAAGCCGGAAGAGATGATTGTCGGCCATTTTTTTGACGCGCTGCAGAAACAGGATTACAAGGCTGCGTATGGGGTCTGGATGCACGATCCGCAGTGGCAGCAGCATGCTCCTACGGAGCGGGAACAGAAATATCCCTTTGGAGATTTTTATCGCGACTGGGGAACGGGCGGGGAGTGGGGACTGATCAAGACGCAGAAGGTGTTTGGGGCGAGCGGGTGCCCGGGCGGGGGCAGCGGCGTCGTAGTCGATGTGGTGGTCAATGACCGCGCGCAACATGCGCAGGTCTGGGTGGAGAAGAAGGACCACACGCTGAGTTATCCGCCTTGCGAGTTGATTTTCCGGTAACTCCGAGTCTGAAAGCGTTTGACCGCTAAGGTCGCTAAGAAAAAGCCGCTAAGGTCGCGAAGAAAAGCGGCGCAGATCGCTAAGAAAAGGCCGCTAAGGTCGCGAAGTAGATCTGAACGAGCACGCCGAGAAAAGCAGGTTCCTCGCGCGATAAGACCGCGCTGCGGAATGACAACAGATGAGTTGGGAGTTTGGGAAGTCGGCGCCTCGGGCGAGGAAAAAAGGTAAGACCGCGCTGCGGAATCAGGCGGGCGGTTTGCCGAGGGCATCCAGCGTTTTTGTCAGGGCTGTGTCATCGCCAGCGTTCATGCAGGTGCGCGAGCGGTCAATCTGCCGCATCAATCCACACAAAACTTTTCCTGGACCGACTTCAATAAAAGTCTGGACACCTTGCGCGATGAGCAGGTGGACGCACTGCTCCCATTTCACCGAACCGGTGACCTGGCGGAGAAGGGTGTCGCGGGCGCGGAGATCGTCGGCGACGAGAGAAGCTTCGACGTTGCAGGCGACGGGGTAGACGGGCTTCTGCAACTTGAGTGCGTCGAGATCGGTTTTCAATCGGTCTTGCGCAGGCTTCATGAGGGAACAATGGAAGGGGGCGCTCACGGGTAGAAGCTTGGCGCGCTTGGCGCCGCGCTCGTCGGCAAGTTTTGCAGCTCGCTCGACGGCGGCCGTGTTGCCGGAGATGACAATTTGTTCGGGCGAATTGATGTTGGCGGGCTCGCAGACTTCGCCTTGGGCGGCGTCGTGGCAGACGGCGGTGACTTTGTCGAGGCTCATGCCGAGGATGGCGGCCATGGCTCCGACGCCGACGGGGACGGCTTCCTGCATATACTTGCCGCGGTTGCGGACGGTGCGGACGGCGTCGGCAAAGCTGAAGGTGCCGGCGGCGACGTGCGCGGAATATTCGCCGAGACTGTGTCCGGCGACGAAGGCGGGCCTGGGCATGCGCGTCTCAAGCACGCGGAGGGCGGCAATCGAAGCGGTGAGGATGGCGGGCTGCGTGATCTCGGTGAGGCGGAGCTGGTCTTCGGGGCCTTCGAAGCAGATGCTGGAAAGCTTGTAGCCGAGGGCGTCGTCGGCTTCTTCGAAGGTCTGGCGGGCCAGGGGATATTTTTCGTAGAGGTCTTTGCCCATGCCGACAGATTGAGAGCCTTGGCCGGGGAAGATGAGAGCGATCGTGTTTTCAGTCATGAATTTTCGTGGCAACCACTAGTGTAGTGCAGCCGATTCCGCGTGATCCGTGGTGTCCTCGAGGAGTTCAAAGGCTTTAACCACAGAGGGCACAGGGGATCACAGAGGAAACTCGCAATCGTAAACGTCGATCTGTTTGACGCACTACACTAGCTGGAATGTGTGACTTCTTCAACCGGAGCCGGCTTCAAGGCGGCGAGGCCGCGCTCAATTGAGTTGTTGATGCCGCGTTCGGAAAATTCTGCCGCAACGCGGACTGCGTTCTTGATGGCGTTGGCGTTGGACGAACCGTGCGTGATTACGCATACGCCCTTCACGCCGAGCAGCGGGGCGCCGCCGTATTCGGTGTGGTCGAGGCGCTTCTTGAAGTCGGTGAAGGCGCTGCGGGAGAGTAAGGCTCCCACCTGGCGCGTGATCGTAGCCTTGAGCGATTCCTTTAATGCGGTGCGAACCAGGTTGGCGACGCCTTCGGAAATTTTTAGCGCGACGTTGCCGACAAAACCGTCGGCGACGATGACATCCACTCGCCCGTTGTAAAGGTCGCGGCCTTCGACGTTGCCGACGAAGTTCAGGGGAAGCTGCTTGAGGAGCTGAAAGGACTGGCGCGTGAGATCGTTGCCTTTGCCTTCCTCTTCGCCGATAGAGAGCAGGCCGACGCGCGGGCCGGTGGAGCCCCATCGTTTGCCGAACATGGCCCGGAAATAGACTTCGCCCATCACGGCGAATTGCTCGAGATTCTGCGGCGTGCAGTCGACGTTAGCTCCGACATCGAGAAGCATGGCGGGATTTCCGGGAGCGGTGGGAAAGACAGCGGCGAGTGCGGGACGATCGACGCCGGGAACCGCGCCCAGCACGACTTTGGCGGTGGCCATGGCGGCGCCGGTGTTTCCGGCGGTGACGAATCCGGCGGCTTGCCCTTCGCGAACCATGCGCAGGCCGACGCGCATGGAGGAGTCGCGCTTGGCGCGGATAGCCTCCACCTTGTCGTCCATGGTGATGAATTCGCTGGCGTGGACGATTTCGATGGGCAGGTGCGAGGCCGAGTGATGGCGGTCAAGTTCGGCCTTGACCACAGACTCGGGGCCGACCAATAGCACACGCACGCCGTATTGGCGGGCGGCGTGGAGTGCGCCCTCAATCTCAGGCTTGGGGGCGCGGTCGGAACCCATCGCATCCAGCGCGATCACGCTAGGCATGGTGTGGTAGAGCTAGCTGGCTTCGCCGACGTCGACGACTTCGCGTCCTTTATAGTACCCGCATTTGACGCAGGCGCGATGCGGCATTTTTTTCTCGTGACAGTTGGGGCACTCGGCCAGGCTATGCGCTTTGAGGTGGTCGTGGGCGCGCCGGGTGGAGGTGCGCTTCTGGGAGTGTCGGCGTTTTGGATTAGGCATGGTTTGAATCCTCTTTAAGAAGCTGTCAGCTTATCAGCTGTCAGCTTTCAGCAGTCAGCATTCAGTCCCTAGGGCTGAATGCTGACTGCTTCTTTAATGTTCAAGCTTGCTGCGAACTTCTTTCAACGCGGCCCAGCGCGGATCTTCCATCGGGACGGCGCAGGAGCACTTTTCCTCGTTCAAATTCTTGCCGCAGTGCAGGCACAAGCCCTTGCAGTCTTCGCGGCAAGTTACTTTCAACGGCAACGCCAGCAGCACCTGCTCGCGCAAAACGTCCTCGAGCAGAATTCCGTCGCCCTGATAATAGCCGATTTCGGCTTCAGCGTCCGTCACCGAAAGCTCGTCGCGTCCGGCGTCGGCTCCGAGGGGGCGGTAGAGCAATTCGAAGTCGCGCTTTATGTCTTGCTGCACCGGCTCAAGGCAGCGGGCGCACTGCAGTTCGAAGCCCACGGACAGGCGCCCTCGCAGGCGGATGTCCTTAATAATCTGATGCTTGCCGTGATGCTCCTCGACCAGTTCGGCGCGTCCCGAGGTCTTCAAGGGCGTGCGTTGGCGGGCTTCGCCTCCCAGATCATCGATGACATCGGGCTGAAACTCCTCGTCGAAATCGACGGGACTGCGTTCCAGGTCTTTGATGTCGAGGAACATTGCGAACACCTCCGCGGCAATGTTGCCGAATACAGGCCCGCGGAAGACGCCAAGAGGGCCCTTCGGCTAAGCTCAGGGCAAGCGTAAGTACCGCAAGGAGCAAGACTTAGGATAAAGGCTGTGCGGGGAAAGTGTCAAGAAAACCAGATCGATTTTTGCATAGGGAAGTGCTAGACTTTTCCTAGGAGTTCCATATGGCGACGCTTTACGTGGAGAATGTTCCAGACGATGTTTACAAGGCGCTGCGCAAGCGGGCGCGGGCGAATAACAGTTCGATGGCGGCAGAGGTGATTGAACTCTTGAAGCAGTTCGTCCCGACCGAGGCGGAGTTGAAGCGGCGGCGGAAGGCGATTGACGAACTCGCGAAACTCCGTGCATTGCCCCCGCTGAGTAGCGGCCGGTTTCCATCCGCGGAGGAAATGATCCGCGAGGACCGTGAGCGGTGAAGCTATCTGTAGTGGATGCGAGTGTTGCGGTGAAGTGGTGCTTGCCGCCGGGGCAGGAAGATTTTGTCTTTCAGGCGGAAGAGTTGCTGGCCTCGTACCGCAGCGAGTCGGTAAGATTTCTAGTGCCCGATCTGTTTTGGCTGGAACTTGCAAATGCCCTGTGGAAGGCAGTTCGCAAAGGCAAGATCGACGACGGAAGAGCGGACCGCGGACTTTCTTTGGTCAGAGATCTCGATATCCCTACCATTTCTTCTTTCGACCTTGTTCCTCAGAGCTTGAAACTGGCCGTTCAACACGGTCGAACGGTCTACGATTCGGTGTACGTTTCCTTGGCGCTTCAGGCCAAGGCGGACCTTATTACAGCCGATGAGCGGCTGGCTAATGCGCTGGCGGCCTATCTCCCAGTGAAATGGCTCGGAGCGCTCTGAGAGCCCAACCGCGTGGTTCAGTCCCCGAGTTGCAGCAGCTCGATGGTGCGGGTGGGGGATTCCTCGAAGATGAGTTTGCGGTCGATTTCGGGCGTGTTCTTTTCCAGGTAATGGGGGATGAGCCAG
>Ga0070730_10006305_pt1 | contig 10155 bp, 12 predicted proteins | sample Coa_R1_3_FD_66447 | JGI IMG/M metagenome (GOLD analysis project Ga0070730, IMG submission 66447) | Surface soil microbial communities from Centralia Pennsylvania, which are recovering from an underground coalmine fire - Coalmine... | ecosystem: Environmental > Terrestrial > Soil > Unclassified ... | reverse complement strand
GAGCTCGCTTTTATTGAGGGCGGCGGCTATGGGCGCTCCGTCCGGACGCCCTGGCTCCCGACATCGCTCTTTCAAGATTCCCTGACATGCTTGAATTTTGGCGATCCCAAACGGAGCCATCCTTGCAGTGAATGCCTCCTGATGCAGTTTGTCCCAGCGGAGAGCCAATCCGCCGGCGTGCCCTGCCATCACATCCCTCTCAGCGGATTGGGAGAGACGGTGCACGCACTCGAACGTTGGGAAACCCAGGAAGAAATGGAGAAAGTGGTCAAGGACTGGTTGCGCGCCACCATCAAGCGCTTGGAGGATGAGCGGGCGTCGCAAGCATCTGCCCCGGCAAGTGAATCAATCTGCTGCTCGCGGGACGGCAGGATTTAACCCATGTCAAATTTGCTGACCCCGTCGCGGACGGGCTGCTCATTACTCTTAGGGTGGAGTGAAGATAACAATTCAAGCTTGGAGATAGATTGCAGCATCGAAACTGGGATGCACGATCAACTGAGCCTAAAGAAAAGCGGAATAATTTTAATCGAGCAAGAAAAAAGCACGCAGGGGCCCCGCAGCGCCAAGGAGACAGGCTGCTATCAAGGAGAATCCCGATGACCAATTTACTTGTTCCGTTTGCTCTCTTGATGGTCGCGGTGGGAATCGCCTACGTGCTCTTTCGAGCAGCGCGAGCTTACTTCCGCTTCCGGGGAGCCCGGTTGGTCACATGCCCTGAGACCAGGCAACCCGCCGCCGTCGCGCTCGACGTGCGGCAAGCAGCGCGAGAATCCATCGTGGGCGGTCCCCATTTTCGATTGAGTGAATGCTCTCGCTGGCCCGAGCGCCAGGATTGTGGGCAAGCATGTCTGAGCCAAATTGAGGTGGCGCCGGAAGACTGCCTGGTTCGTAACATCGTTGCCAAGTGGTACGTGGGAAAGAAATGTGTGTACTGTAAAAAGCCGATTGAGACGGTTGATGATTTTGGCCACCACCGGCCGGCCTTGTTGGACGCGCAGCGGAAAACGGCAGAGTGGAACGAAATCAGACCGGAAAAACTGCCTGAGGTTTTCGCTTCATACCTGCCGGTCTGCTGGAATTGCCACATCGCGGAAACCTTCCGGCGCGAACATCCGGACTTGGTGGTGGACAGGCCATGGCGCTCACAAAAAGGCCCGGCGATGAGTAAAGATCTAAAATCCATTTGAGGAGGCCGTACGAATGTCGACTAAGTTCAAGCAAGGGTTTGGATTTTTTGTGGTCCTGGCAGTTGGCTCCTTTATTTATTTCCTGTTTAGCCAGACGCCTCGCACGGATGCGATACCCGCATTTGCGCGCAAGTACCAAACCTCGTGCTCGACGTGCCACAGCAATTACCCTGAGCTCAACGATTTTGGCGAGGCATTCAAGAAAAACGGCTTCAAGTTTCCCAAGGACGATGAGACTTTTGTGAAAGAAGCTCCGGTGATGCTCGGGGCAAAGGCCTACAAGAAGGTTTTTCCGAAGGCTATTTACCCCGGGGAAATTCCGGGAACGATTCCCATCGGGCTGCGCTATTCCGGCTTCGCCACTTTCAATTCCAGGCAACCCCTGGCGTTGGGATTCTTGCCGCGGGCAGATCTGTTTACTCCCAACACGTTCACGATGATTGCCGCCGGGAGCTTCGGTCCCAACATCTCATTCTGGATTGACGACGACATCTCAACAGGAGGCTCGGGAGCCGACGGAGGTCTAGGTGACGGCTATATCAAATTCAACGACCTCGGTCATTACATTGGCCTGCCCAAGGACGCCCTGAACCTGCGTTTTGGGCAGTTTGAGCTGGACCTGCCGTTCAGCCAGGCGCGAACCATCAATCTCAGCGATTACGACATTTATGACCAGACCAGTAATATTGGTTCCTTGCCGGGAACCACGATGAACCCGCTTTCATTGGGCACGCCACAGCGAGGAATTGAAATCGGAGGGTATCCCAACGACGGCAACTTTGAGTGGTCCGCCACATTAGTGAACGGAAACAATGACGGCACCGCGTTACGCAACTCCAAGGATGTTTATCTCCGGGTTTCACAGCGCTTTAACCTGGAACGCGACCCGAACGCTCGCAAAGAAGTGCAGGCGGCGGGACCCACGGGTCCGCGTGACCACACTTCCATTCGTTTGGGGGCGTTCTACTATTACGGGCGGAATGCGCTCAATCTCGACCAGACCATGTTCCCCGGCTTCGGAACCATTACGGAGCCTTTTTACCGGGTGGGAGCAGATGCGCGGTTCAAGTATCGTAAATTTGAACTCTATGCCCTCGGCATGCACGCACGTGATACCAATTTGATTCCCAACACTACAACTTTTGCTTTGGAACCCGCCTCACCCGTCACTTTCAGCGGGGGCTTTGCCGAAGCCGAGTATTGGTTCTACCCCTGGGTTATCGGCACTATGCGGTATGACGTGGTGAACTCCCCGACCGATTTCCTAAACGGGGCTTCAGAACACAACACACGCAGCCGGGTCAGCCCGGGTGTCCAGTTCCTGGTTCGTGCCAACATTAAAGCGGAGTTCGAGTACCAGTACCGCTATAAGCAGCCCGACCCAAGTTCAAATCTATTCTTCCGAGCGAACGGTTTCACCGCTGGAATCGACTACGTATTTTGAAGGCAGGCCCAGTGGGCAGACAACCGGCTTGAATAAGTTGTGATGACAGTAAAGTGAAGATCAGGAGGAAGAGGAACCATGCGAAAAATCAAGGGTTCGCAATTGGTGATCGCTATTGTGGCCATGCTTTTTTCAGTCTCGTGGCTTGCCGCCGGGGATATCGTAGGGACCGTGGGCGTGCCCAAGCCCGACCACGCCATAGTTTATGTGGAAAAGGCTCCGGGTAAGTTTCCGGCCGGGAAGGGCGAGATGGATCAGAAGAACAAGACATTTGTTCCCTACGTGCTGGCCGTGGTGCAGGGGACGACGGTGGAGTTCCACAACAGCGACAACCTCCAGCACAATGTCTTCGGCGTGGGCGCAGACGAATTTAATCTGGGTACCTACGGGTTGGGGGCTTCAAAGGGGATTGCATTTAGTAAGCCGGGCGAAGTCGACGTTCTATGCAACGTCCATCCGGAAATGGGAGGCTACATCCTGGTGATGCAGAACCCTTATTTTGCCCGGTTGGACGGCAGCGGCAAGTTTCGCATCGCCGGCGTGCCGCCTGGCGACTACGTGCTCAAAGCTTGGTACGAGGGTAAGGTCAAGAAACAGAATGTGAAGGTTCCGGCCAAGGGTGATGTTTCGGTAAGTTTTTGAGCGAAAGAAGCCGGAGTCCAGTACTTCTGGAGGAGCCACGATGCGCAAACGGATTCCCAATTACCTCTTAGGAGGCTTGCCGATCGTCCTGGGTGGGTTGATTGGCTTGTCGTCTCTGTATTTTCCCCGACCGGCACCCCGGGACCGCAACATCACCATCACTGCCCACCAGTACGCTTACGATCCCTCAACCATCGAGGTGAACAAGGGGGACCGCGTGCATGTCCGTCTGGTGTCGAAGGACGTGACCCATGGCTTTTATCTGGAGGGGTATGACATCGATGCCAAGGTGCGGCGCGAGGATCCCACTTTTTGGCTTCGCCATCCTTCCGATAAGGATCAAGACTATAAAGCCGTTGACGAGATCAGTTTCATCGCCAACCGCGCCGGCAAATTCCACTACCGGTGTTCCATTACTTGCGGGTTCATGCACCCGTTCATGAACGGAGTCCTGATCGTCCGGCCGAACTACCTCTTCCCCACTGGCGTGGGATTATCGGTGGGATTGGCCATGGGGATGCTGTTGGTTTTCCGTCGTGCCCCCGCCGAAGGCCAACAATGAATAACGCTCTCTCAGACGAGGTTCGAAAAACACTCTTGCGGGCAATCTATATTGAGGCGCGCAATGGCGGTGTTTACGACACACTAGCCCAACTCTTTCAGGGCTACGACAAATCGGTCACCGATATCTTCGTCGAAATGGCAGCCGAGGAGCGCCAGCATGGCGCCTTGCTGGAAAAACTTTACGGCGAGCGTTTTGGCCCGGTGCCACCTCCAACAGAAGAACCTCGAGAGGTCATAGAAGCACCGGACCTCGATGACCCGGAGGCATTCATCTTCGACTCAATGACCATCGTGCAGGCTCTGGAGTCGGGCCTTCGCGCCGAAGAAGGCGCGCGGGAGTTCTACAGCCGGGAGGCCGAGCGCACGCCCGATCCCTCACTAAAAAGGCAGTACCGGGAGCTCGGCGAGTTCGAAGAGGACCACGTGCGCCGGCTGAAAGTAAAACTGGCTGAGAAGCGAGGCCAGATGGATTCCACTGCGAGGTGAGCTGATGGCAACTGTAGATAACACGCCCCATGTCAAAGAGACCACACCTGATTTCGTGCCAGTAGAATCATTGACCAAGCCCAGGCGGATCGATCTCTTTGCCCGCTTGCCCTGGTTAAAGCGCATCGTCAAAATGCGCAGCTTCCAGGCTTTTCTCATCCTGCCCAACCTCGCAATGTTTTACTTGTTTTTCATCTCCGGCATTTTCGGCACCCCGGTGGGTAACCGCAACATCATCATCGTGTTTGTTTGGATTTTATGGTGGTTCTTCTTGATCGCGGCACTTGTTCCATTTGCTTCCCGCGTCTGGTGCACTATGTGTCCCTTGCCTTTCTTCGGCGACTGGTTACAACGCCGGGCGATTATTAGGGTGCGCCCAGGCAAAAGTGCCGGAACCGAGAATAAATTTTTTGGACTGTGGAAACGCTGGCCCAAAGCCCTGAGCAATATTTGGCCTCAGAACTTCGGATTTCTTTTACTGGCCACTTTCAGCGCATTACTGGTAACCCGTCCCATCGTGAGCGTGATCGTCTTCAGCATCCTGGTTCTGGTGGCCACCGTCATGGCCCTGGTGTACCGCCTGCGGACCTTTTGCAACTATGTCTGCCCCATCAGCGGGTTCTTAAGCCTCTACTCCATGACTTCCACCATCGAGCTACGCTCCGTGGACAAGGACGTTTGCCTGAAGTGCAAATACAAATCCTGCATCCGTGGGAGCGACCAGGGGTGGGCCTGCCCGTGGAACATTTACATGGGCAAATTGGATCGCAACAACTATTGCGGGTTGTGCTTTGAATGCGTCAAGAGTTGCCACTATGACAACATCTCTTTATTCGCCCGGCCTTTTGCAACCAGCGACGTGGGCCTGCGAGGGTATGACGAGGTCTGGAAAGCCAGCATCATGCTTGTGCTGGCGTTCAGCTATTCAGTGGTTCTGCTCGGTCCTTGGGGCACGTTGAAAGACTGGGCCAACATTTCCGAAAGGCATCAGTGGGGCGGATTCGGCATTTATGCGGGAACCCAGGCGTTGCTGGCATTGGTCATCTTCCCGGGACTGTATTACCTGTCGATACGATTGGCGAAGTGGTACGCGCGGGCGGACTCCATCCCAACCAAGGAACTTTTTCTGAAGTATGCCTACATGCTGGTTCCGATGGGATTGCTGGCGTGGATCGCCTTCAGCGTCCCGCTGATTATGGTCAACGGGTCTTACATCATCTCGGTCGCCTCCGACCCGTTGGGTTGGGGCATGAATCTATTCCACACATCGGAGTTCCCCTGGATACCTTTGTACCCGGCGTCTGTTCCATTCATCCAGGTTCCCATCCTCTTGGCGGGCCTTTATTATGGACTTCTCGGTTTGAACAAGGTGGGGAGCGAACTTTTTCCCAACCCTCGGCAGCGTTATCGAAGCATGGCGCCCCCGGCAGCATTGTTGTTGGGGACCACGCTGATCTTTATGAAACTATTTATCGGGTGACAACTATGAGCCCATCTATGAAATGGAAAGAAACGGCAGGAGTTCTAGCGGTGGTTTTGATGCTGGTCGGTTTGCCGATCTCGCTTTGGTGCTGGCGCAACATTTATGTGCCACACCAATATCCTCGAGGGTCAAGAATCATCACCCTCACCGCCACTGCCAACGGGGGCATTTGGACTCAGGACCCCATTGTGGGCTTCAACTATTGGTGGCGAGCGCCAACCCGAACTAATGAGATCACCGTCAACCAGGGTGATCACGTGGTCGTTCGCGTTCGCAGCGCTGACGTGCTGCATAGTTTCGCAATTCCTATCATGCGGATTGGGCCAGTGGATGTGCCCGCAGGCCACACGATAGAAGTCCAGTTCGACGCTAACCGTTCCGGCCCTCTGACGTTCCTCTGCTGGCAAATGTGCAGTCCCGCTCATGGCAACCTTCATGGCCGCTTCATGGTAATGGGAACCGGGAAGGAGGAGAGTTGGTAAAATTAAGGTGGCCGGGGGGAGGTCGAGAAGCATCATAATGAGTGGAGAAATGAAACCAGGCGTCGATTACGTTTACTGTGACGAGTGCAAAGAGCACGTCGCTTGCATTCCTCTGGAGCCCGGAGTGTGGGAGGTGCAGTGCTCCAAGTGCGTAGGCGAATGCGCCATGTGCCATTGCCATCTGGCCACTCACTGCTTCGGAAAGGGCGGCATTGCCATGCAGATACGAATAAAAGCTGTCAATTCTCTGCAGATATCTTAGATATGGACATGAAAATTTAAATCGATGAGAGGAGTAACATGAAAAATATCAAGAAAGCACTGATTCCTGTAGCAATCTTTGCCGCATTACTTTCCGCCAGTGTGAGCTGGGCGGGAGAAATCAAGGGTAAGGTCAGTGTTCAGGGAATAAAGTCGGCGGAAGAGATCGTAGTCTACGTGGATGCAATTCCAGGCAAGACGTTCAATGCGCCTTCGCAACATGTGACGATCGACCAGAAGAAAATGACCTTCGTCCCGCATGTGACCGCGGTCCTCAAAGGAACCACCGTCGAATTCCTCAACAGTGACAGCGTGGGCCACAATGTCTACTGGCCTTCGATCAACAACAACAAGAAACTCGCCCACAATATGGGCACGTGGCCCAAAGGCCAGAGCAAACCGTTTCAGTTTAATGATGTCGGCGTAGCTTCCCTGCTATGCAACGTCCATCCCGAAATGTCCGGCTATGTCGTGATTGCCCCAACGCCCTATTTTGCAGTGACCAATAAGGAGGGTGAATACGAAATCAAAAACGTTCCGGACGGTCATTACACCCTGAAAACATGGAGCGAGGACGGCAAGCCGGCAACCGCGACTGTGAATGTGTCCGGCGGCACTGCCTCCGCTGAAATCACCGTGAAGAAGTAATCTCCGAACACAAACCCACCATTATCTGTGAAGCCGTGATAGAATTCGCGGCTTCACACCATGGGGGTGGCGGGTTCAAAGATGAATTTCCATTGAATTGTTCCCCGTATTTTGCATATGGGCGTGAAAAGATTTATTCCTTCGATCAAATGAAGCCTCGTACCAAACTCGTTGATCTCGAATGGCTGGAATCCAATTTCCCCTGCATGCAAGCGTGTCCTGTCCATACGCAAGCGGGTCGGTACGTTGCGCTGATCGCGGATGGCCGCTACGAAGAGGCCTATCGTTATGCGCGCGCGCCCAACCCTTTTGCCTCAGTTTGTGGGCGCGTGTGCGGCCATCCCTGCGAGACGGCCTGCCGGCGCGGTCAGTTGGACTCTCCCATTTCCATCCGCGCGCTGAAGCGGTTTGTCACTGAAAAATACGGTCCTGAGTCGCGCAATCCCATCGATGTTTTTTCCGAGAGACCCCAAATCACGCGCCCGGACAAAGTGGCGATTATCGGCTCGGGGCCGGCAGGGCTTTCCGCCGCCCACGATTTGGCGTTGCTGGGCTACCCCGTAACGGTGTTTGAGGCTGCGCCGGTTCCGGGCGGCATGATGCACCTGGGGATTCCCGAATACCGGCTGCCCCGCGACGTTTTGAATGCGCAGATCCGCGAAATCCTTGACCTCGGTCCGGAGCTTCGTCTCAATTCGCGTCTGGGAAAAGATTTTAACCTTGCCGATCTGCGGGCCCAGGGTTACAAGGCCATCCTGCTCGCTTTCGGCCTGCATCGCAGCCGAGACTTGATGATCCCGGGAAACGACCTGGACGGCGTGGTGAAAGGCGTTGACTTTCTTCTTAACGTCAACCTCGGCTACCGTTTCCAGATCGGGAAAAGAGTCGTTGTAATCGGCGGCGGCAACGTCGCCCTTGACGTGGCGCGCTCGGCCCTGCGCCGGCAGCAGCAGTTGACTCTTGAGGCGCTGAGCAGTTCACTCCTACCCGATAGTTTGAATCAGAGCGAGTTGGACGTTGCGATGAAAGAGTTGATGGACGTCTCGCGCCAGGCGCTGCGCATGGGCGCTCGGGAAGTACACTTGGTGTGCCTTGAATCACGCGAGGAAATGCCCGCCTTCGGAGAAGAAATCGAAGAAGGTATGGAAGAAGGGCTGAAAATCCATCCATCGCTCGGCCCCAAGGCTTTTGTGGGGAAGGACGGAAAGCTCCAAGGGCTTCAAACTGTCCGGTGCACCTCGGTCTTTGACGCCAATCATCGCTTCAACCCCACATTCGAGGCGGGCACCGAATCTGTGATCTCTTGCGACACCGCAATTCTAGCCATCGGCCAGGCATCAGACTTGTCCTTCCTCACTCCCGAGGACGGCGTGGAAACGACCCGCCAGGGCACCATCAAAATCGATCCAAACACGGTGATGAGCACGGCGCCGGGAATTTTTGCCGCGGGGGACGTTGCCTTTGGCCCGCGCTTGATTATCAGCGCGGTGGCGGATGGCAAGAAGGCCGCTGAAGAAATCGATAGATACTTGCAAGGCGCTGCCTGGAAGCCAAAACCGAAATACGTTCAGATCACTGTGCTCGACCACCATCAGATGGCTGAAGAGTACGATGAGTATTCCCGCCTTTCCGTGCCGGTGATCCCCATCGACCGTCGCACAGGAATTGCCGAAGTGGAAAGTGGTTACACAGAAGTGCAGGCCCGCATGGAGGCCACCCGTTGCCTGAAATGCTGGGTGAACACGATTTTTGAAGGCAATGAAACTGATGGAACGGAATGTATCCTTTGCGGCGGGTGCGTTGATGTATGCCCGGAGAACTGTCTGACGCTGGTCCCTTTAAGCCAGTTTCATTTCTCTGAGGAAAATAAGTCCCGCCTGATCGCGGAAGAAACATTCCACCAAATTGACTTGCAGCACCTGACAGCGGAAGAATTACCCTCGAACGAAGGCTCGGTGATGGTGAAAGACGAAACCATTTGCATTCGCTGCGGCCTGTGCGCAGAGCGGTGCCCGGTGAAGACGATCACCATGGAGGCGTACGAGGCTTTTGACTACGATCCGGAACAATCGCCGGTGGAGAAAATTCTCATACGAGCATGAACGAATCCGATAAAACCAAGGGTAACGAAGAGCCCTCCGGGACTCAACAAGGTTCAGAGGTCACTCGCCGGGACTTTTTCAACGAGATCACGTTGGCGGCGCTGGGCATTGCCGGAGTGGGTGCGGCGGTGGTGACATACCGGTATCTCTCGCCCAACGTTTTGTTTGAGCCACCCACCAGTTTCCGAGTCGGCTCGCCAGACGATTATCCGGTAAATTCGATTACGTTTATCCAGAATCAGCAGGTCTACATCGTTCGAGTTCCCGAGGGCTTTTACGCCGTCTCGGCCGTGTGTACGCATCTTGGGTGCATCACGCAATGGAAGCCCGACGATAATTTGATCGAATGCCCTTGCCATGGAAGCAAGTTCAAGCGGGATGGGATTAAGGTGGCGGGGCCGGCCCCGCGCCCGCTGCCGCATTTTGCCATCAGCCTCACCCCCGACGGTGCACTGTTGGTGGATACGCTGGAAATTTTGAAACCCAATCAGGTTCTAAAGGTTTAGGCGACACTGTGGCTACGACGCCCTTCAATCAGACTCTCGACAAAATTCGCGCCACGCGCGTTTGGAAGTCAATCTTCCGCCGCGGGCCGGCACGCACCAACAGGACACGCAGCATAGCAGTCTTCGGCAACCTCTTCCTGCACGTGCTTCCCGTGAAGGTACGGGAAAAGTCCCTGCGCGCCCGCGCTACATATTATCTCGGCTCGTTTTCCTTCTTCTTATTTGTCATCCTGGTCATCACCGGGATTTTGTTGATGCTCTACTACCACCCCGCCGTACCTCAAGCTTATCTCGATATGAAGGACCTTCGCTTTGTGGTTTCGAATGGGGTGTTCCTGCGGAATCTG
>Ga0070730_10006304_pt1 | contig 10157 bp, 8 predicted proteins | sample Coa_R1_3_FD_66447 | JGI IMG/M metagenome (GOLD analysis project Ga0070730, IMG submission 66447) | Surface soil microbial communities from Centralia Pennsylvania, which are recovering from an underground coalmine fire - Coalmine... | ecosystem: Environmental > Terrestrial > Soil > Unclassified ... | reverse complement strand
GCGCGTCGATGCGCTGCTGCTGCTCGACGGGGTTCAGGAGACGGACCTTCGCCAACTCGCCCATAGCCGCTACGCTACGGCTCCGCACAGTCCGGCGCAAATCGGCCGCTAATCAATTACGGTGGGGCGTTGGCAGGTGCCGCTTGGGAGCGGATGGAATTACCCAAAGAGCGTTCCCCTGCTGACCATCTCTAACCCCTGGTCGGTGGATCCAGAGACGCTCCGAGAGCGCATAAGCTCGCGTTGGCAGGCGGTGCTCGACGAGGAGATGCCGCCCATCATCGACGCCGTGCGCACCATCATCGATGAGTTAACTCAGCACACTGCGGCCTCGGCCTCGACCGTTGCCTGGTTGACCGCCGAGCCTACTTCGGCTGATGCTGGCGGCGCAGGGTGATGTCGGGCGAGGGCGGCGGTGGGCACGGCGCTTCTTCTTCTCTACCAGCGCATGCGGGCCAACGTACGGCTGCTGGCCGCGCTGCTGCTCGGCGTGCTGATCGCCGCCACGCTGCTCGCCACCGCGCCGGTCTACGCCCGCGCCATGGCCGACACCGGCATCGCCTTCGCCGTGTCGCACCGCCTCGGCGTGCCGCCCACGACGCAGATCACCACCTACGAGCAGGGCTTCCCGCTCGGCACCGGCGACGCCCGCGCCGTGCAGGACGCCGTCGGCAAGCGGCTGCAGCAGCGCACCGGCTCCTTCAGCAAAGACTCCGCCCGCTACTACAAGCTGCCCGCGCTCACGCTCGGCCAGCCGGGGCAGCCGCTGCAAACCGGCGACGCCCGCAGCACCGTCTTCGTGCAGGCCGTGGACGGGCTCGAACGGCACATCAAGGTGACGGAGGGCGCCCTGCCGCGCGCCCAGGCCGCACCGGCCGCCGGCAGCGCCCCGCCCGAGCTGCAAATCGCCGTTTCGGCCAGCGCCGCCGGCTACGCCGACCTGCACGTCGGCGATCACATCCTGCTAGGCGACACCTTCGACGACTGCGAGCGCCACCCGCCGCGCATGGACCAGCCGCCCGATCCGCCCTGCACGCCGCACACCACCGTCCAGTTCACCCTGCCCGCCGTCGTCAGCGCCCTGATCGCGCCGTCGAACCCGGACGACTGGATCTGGGCGGACGGCGTCGAAAGCTACTTCGCCGGCCGCGCGCCGATCATCCAGCAGGGGCCGCAGATCCCCGCCTTCGTGCCGATCGGCACGATGCAGGGCGTACTCAGCGCGCTGTTCCCCGACTACTGGGTGAACCAGGAGTGGCTCTCCAACGCCGAGCCGGCGAAGCTCACGCGCGACACGTACCGGCGGGCGATCAACGACGTCGTCGCCCTGCGCGACGAGGTGCTGAACGCCGGCTTTCTCGGCTTCAGCCCGCTGCCCGACGCGCTCAACGGCTTCGCCACGCAGTACTCCTACAACCAGACGACGCTGGTGATCCTGCTGCTGCAGATCGCCGCCATCGCCCTGTTTTACGTTGTGATCGTCGGCGCGATGATCGTCGAGCGCCAGACGCCGGAGACGGCGCTCCTGCGCAGCCGCGGCGCCAGCCCGGCGCAACTGCTCGGCGTGACGCTGGCCGAGGGGCTGGTGCTGGCCGTGCCCTGCGCCCTCGTCGCGCCCTTCCTGGCGGTGCTGGTCACGCGGCTGCTCGGCCTCACGCCCGCCTTCCGTGACGTCACCGGCGGCAGCCTGATCCCCGCGCACGTCGATGCGCTCGCCTTCGCGCTGGCGGCGCTCGGGGCGCTGCTGGCCGTGCTGGCGCTGCTGGTGCCGGCGGCGATCGGAGCGCTGTTCGGCGGGCCGCTGGCGCGGCGCACGGCGGGCCGGCCCCAGCAGGCGCTGGTGCAGCGCTACTACGTCGACCTGGCGCTGGCCGCCGTCTGCGGCATGTTGCTCTGGGAGCTGAACCAGCGCGGCGCCGTGTTCAAGACCGGCGGCGCGGGCGGGCTCTCCTCCGACCCGCTGCTGCTGCTCTCGCCCGCGCTGCTCACCCTGGCGATCGCGGCGCTGGCGCTGCGCGTCTATCCGCCGGCGCTGCGGCTGGCGGCGCGCCTCTCGGCCGCGGCCTCGGGCGTCACCGTCGTCTCCGGCCTGCGCCAGCTCACGCGCAACCCGGCGCAGTACACCCGCCTCGGCCTGCTGCTGATGATGGGCGTGGCCGTCGGCGCCTTCGCCGCCAGCTACAGCGACACGACCACGCGCAGCTTCCGCGAGCGCGTGCTCTACCAGGCGGGCACGGACCTGCGCGGCGCCCTGCCCGCGGGCACCGGCCGCGACCAGCCGGCCACGGTCGACGCCCGCTTCGGCAAGGCGCCCGGGGTGGCGCAGGCGAGCGGCGTCACGCGCCTGGACGCCGAGCTGGGCACGCCCGGCGCCGGCCGCGTGCCGCTGCAACTGCTCGCCTTCGACCCGAGCGCCGCGCGGCAGATGCTCTGGTTCCGCGGCGGGCTGGCGGGGGAATCGCTCGACACGATCACGGAACAGCTCGGTAAGCCGACGGCGCAGATCGGCAAGCCGCTGCCGGGCCAGCCGGTCAGCTTCAGCCTCTGGGCGAACGTGCAGGCGCCGCAGTCCAATACCACGGTCTGGGCGCGCCTGCGCGACGCCAACGGCGAGTATCAGCTGTACGAGCTGGGCTCGCTCGACTTCACCGGCTGGCGCCAGCTCAGCGGCAAGCTCAGCCGCGTGGGCACGGCGCCGGCCTTCCCGGCCAGCCTCGTGGCGATCGTGATGACCGAGCCGGGCAGCCAGCTCCAGGGCAAGCCGCAGCCGGTCTACTTCGACGACTTCAGCGTCACGCAGCCCGACGGCAGCTCGCAGGCCGTCGAAGATTTCGAGCAGTCAAACGACTGGCGGCCGGCGCTGACCAACGCCGGCGAACAGGACGAGGCGGCCGTGACCAGCGACCAGCACCACGGCGGCACGCGCGCCCTGTGCTTCAGCTTCCCCACCGGCACCGACACCGCCGGCGTGCGTGGCTTCTACGTCTCCGACCCGAACGTGCCGCTGCCCGCCGTCGTCTCCAAAGAGTTCGCCCGCATCACCGGGCTCAAGGTCGGCGGCATCAGCAGCCTGGCCGTGGCCGATCACCTCGTGCCGATCCGCATCCAGGCGATCATCGATCTGTTCCCGACGCTGGACCCGCGCCAGGCGCCCTACGTGCTGCTCAACCGCGCCCACCTGGTCGAATGGCTGGACCGCATCACCGACTCGCCGCAGGCCACGGCTAACGAGGTCTGGCTGCAGGCCGCGCCGGGCGCCGACCGCGCGGCGCTGGTGCGCACGCTGCAAAGCTCGCCGTATCAACTGAACGCGCTGATCGATCGCGCCCACCTGCTGACATTGAACGGCGCCGACCCGCTGCTCGTGGCCAGCGGCAGCGGCGTGTTGTTCCTCTCGTTCGTCGCCGCCCTGGCGCTGGTGACGGGCGCGTTCCTGGTGACGCTGTTCAACTCGCTGCGCCGGCGGCGGCTGGAGTTCGCGGTGATGACCACGCTCGGCCTGGGCCGGCGGCGCGTCTTCGGCATGCTGGTCTTCGAGTTCGCGATCGTCTCGATCGTGGGCGCGGCGATCGGCGTGGCGCTGGGACTGGGCGTGAGCCGGCTGATGCTCTCCTTCCTCAGCGTGACGGAGACGGGCGAGAAGGTGCAGCCGCCCTTCGTGCTGGTGACGAACTGGGCCGTGCTCGGCGTGGCGCTCGGCCTGCTGGCGGCGATCGTGGCGCTCAGCATCGCGCTGGCGGCGCGGCTCTTCACCGCCGGCTCGCCCGGCGCCGTGCTGCGCGAAGCGGAGTGACGGCGGCATCGTCGCCGGTCTACGCGCTCGCGGCCGGTTTCGCGGCCCGCGCAGCGGCCTTCGCCCGCGCCGCCTGCACGATCGCGGGCGGCGCCTTCTCCGGCGAGCCGGCATCAAAGGGCGGCTGCGGGTCGTACTCGATGGCGAGCTGAATCGCCTGCGCCGTCTCCGCTCCGGCGATCTCGTTCGCCAGCGTCAGCGCCATGTCGATGCCGGACGAGACGCCGGCGGCGGTGATGATCTTGCCCTGCCGCACCACGCGCCGGGCAACAGGACGGGCGCCGTACCGCGCCAGCGTCTCGCGCTCCAGCCAGTGCGTCGTCGCCTCCAGCCCTTCCAGCAGCCCCGCGGCGGCAAGCAGCAGGGCGCCCGTGCAGACCGACGTCGTCCATTGCGTGCTGCGGTGCACACCGCGAATCCACTCCAGCAGCCCGGGGTCGTGCATCAGCGGGCGCGTGCCGAGGCCGCCGGGCAGCAGCAGGATCTCCGGGGCCGTGATCTCATCCAGCGCGTAGTCGGCGCTGAGGCCGAGCCGCAGATTGTCGGTGCGCACGAGGCCGCGGGCCTTAGCCGCAAACTTCACCTCCGCGCCGGGCAGCCGCGTCAGCACCTCGTAGGGGCCGATCGCGTCCAGCGCGGTGATGCCGTCGAAGAGGACGATCGCGATCTCCATGCGCTTTCCCTCACCTTCGTCGCGGGCGTGGCGCGGCCGTCGCTGCCGCGGGCCTGCGCCCGTCAGCCTTGCCGCCGTACCCCAGGTCTCGCCGGTGCGCCAAGCGTTGGCAACGACGGCGAGCGGACGACGGCCGCCAGTCTACGCCTTCACTCGGCGCCGCCGGCGAACTTGGGCCGGTGCTCTTTCGCCGGCGCGCCCGTGCGGGCGCCCGGGGGCTCGCGGAACCGGCGGGCGGCGTGCGTGTCGTACTCCAGGCCGTAGATGCGCTTGAGGTCGGCGATCGCCGCCAGCGAACGCTTGCCGTGCGGACTGGCGGCCATCTCGCCCTCCTGCCCAGGCACCGGCTCGAAGGAGTGCAGCACGATCTTTTCGAGCAGCTGCCCCAGCGTGATGCCGTCGAACTCCGCCAGCCCCTTCAGGACTTTGACCAGCCGCTTCTCCATACGCACGCCCAACTGCACCCGCTCAGCGGTGACCGGTTCGGCTGCCTCTGCCATCGTCGTCCTCCACATACCTGCAACCATGGTGATTGGGACCGAGGTAACTTGGTAACAGGTAACTCACGGTGCATAGTGCAACAGAATCCGTACCCAGTCAAGCCACGCCCGGTCGCCCGGTGCCGCACCGCAGTCGCGCCATCGCCCGCGGCCGGGCGCTGTGCCAGACTGGGGCGATGAGCGAAGCGACGGACCGATCGGCCGGCCTGCGCGTGATCTTCCTCGGCACCGGCGATCCGTTCGCCAGCGGCGGCCGCCTGCAAAGCGCGATCTTGATCGACGCGGGCGCGGGCGGCCGCTTCCTGCTGGATTGCGGCGCCACCACGCTCGTGGCGCTTGCGCGGGCGGGTATCGACCCGGACTCGATCGACGGCGTGCTGCTCAGCCACTTTCACGGCGACCACGCCGGCGGCCTGCCGCTGCTGCTGCTCGATCTCGTCGCCAACCGCGAAGGCGACGGCGCCCGGCCGCCGCGCGCCCGGCCCCTAACGATCGCCGGTCCGGAGGGGACGGAGGAGTTCCTGCGCGAGGCGCTGGCGCTCTTCCGCTGGTCTGGGGCGCTGGAGGCCGCGCATGCCGCCGGTGCGCTGCGCTTCGTCACGCTCGTCACGGGCAGCGGCAGCACGATCGACGCGCTGCGCGTGCTGCCGTTCGCCGCCGTGCACACGCCGGAGGCGCTGATGTTCCGGCTCACACTGGCCGGACGCACGCTCGCCTACTCAGGCGACACCGCCTGGACCGAGGCGATCCTGCCCCTCTGCATGGATGCCGACCTGTTCATCTGCCAGACCTACACCTTCGCCCTGCCGCAGCGCACGATGCTCAGCCACGCCGAGCTGATGGCGCGGCGATCGCGGCTCTCCTGCCGGCGGCTGGTGCTGGTGCACATCGGCGCGGAGATGCAACGCCACCTGGCCGAAGCCGGCGCCCGGGTGGCCGAAGACGGTATGACGATCGATCTGTGAGCCGGCGCAGCGAGGGCGCAGGGCATGCGGCGTAGGAGTGACGAATGCGACCGCCACGCTGCTCGTTCCTCTCGCTACGCCGCACCTGCTTGGGCCGTCTGCCACGGCGGTCCCTGCACCCCTGTCCCGTCGCCCGTCGCCCTACGCCCTCCGTGTATCATGGCGGCAGGCGCCAGCCGCAACCGATCGCGCCCATCCCCAGTTCTGCCCGTGGAGATCGCACACCATGGCCGCACCGCTCGAAGGCATCACGATCCTCGACTTCACCCGCTACCAGCAGGGGCCGTTTGCCACCGTCATGCTCTCCGACATGGGCGCGGACGTGATCAAAGTTGAAGAGCGGCGCAACGGGGATTTAGGCCGCTCGCTGGGCATGCAGGCGGACGGCTACTCCGGCTACTTCGAGGCGCACAACCGCAACAAGCGCAGCATCACGCTCGACGTGCGCACCGACGAAGGCAAGGCGATCGTCTACAAGCTGGTCGAGCGTGTGGACGTGGTGACCGAGAACTTCCGGCCCGGCGTGATGGAGCGGCTGGGCTTCGGCTACGAGCAGCTCTCAAGCATCAACCCGCGCATCATCCTTGCCTCAGCCTCGGGCTACGGCCAGCTCGGGCCGGACGCGAAGCGGCCTAGCTTCGACGTGATCGGCCAGGCGGTGAGCGGCATGATGCTCTCGCAGGGCGGCGGCCCGGAGCACGAGCCGCACACCGTCACCGGCGGCCACGCCGACCACGTCGGCGCCATGTTCCTGGCCTGGGGCGTGGCGATGGCGCTGATCGCCCGCGAGCGCGACGGCGTGGGCCAGCACGTCGATTCCTCATTGCTGGGCGGCCAGATCGCCTTCCAGGCGATGGGCTTCTGCCGCAACCTGCAGGACGGCGTGCACGGTTCGGGCCTTGCCGGCGGCAACCCGCTCTTCCGCGCCTACGGCTGCGGCGACGGCAAGTGGCTGGCGATCGGCATCCTTGATCCGAAAGTCTGGCCGGGGCTAACGAAGGCCCTCGGCCACCCGGAATGGCAGGACGATCCGCGCTTCTGCGACCCCTTCGCCCGCGCGCACCACGCGGAGGAGCTGACGGCCGAGATGGCCGCCTGCCTGCGCCAGCGCCCGCGCGACGAATGGCTCAAGATCCTCGACGCGCACGATGTGGCCAGCGGCCCGGTGCGCGACCATGTCGAAGTGGCGGCCGACCCCGGCGTACGCGCCAACGAGTACATCGTGGATATTCCGCATCCCACGCGTGGGCAGATCAGCGTGCCGGGCGTGCCGGTGCGCCTCTCGCGCACGCCGGGCAAGGTCCGCGCCGCGGCGCCGGAGCTGGGCCAGCACACGGAGGAGATCCTGCTGAACCTGGGCTACGACTGGGAGCAGATGGGCGACCTGCGTACGCGAGGCGTGATCTGATGCGCTTCGCCGTGCTGCATCATTTGGAGAGCGCCGCGGGCGAGCCGGCGGCCAGCGTCTACGCCGACGTGGTCGAGCAGATGCAGGCGGCGAAGGCGCTGGGCTACGAGATCGCCTGGGTGGCGGAGCACCACTTCTCGCCGGCGAAGGGCCGCGCCCCCTCGCCGCTGCTCTTCCTGATGCACGCCGCCGGACAGACAAGCCGCATCCGCCTGGGCACGGCCGTGTTGCCGGCGCCGTTCTACCACGCGCTGCGCCTGGCCGAGAACGTGGCGCTGTTCGACCAGCTTTCCGGCGGGCGGCTGGAGTGCGGCATCAGCAGCAGCGGCGTGCCGGACGAGATGCGCGTCTTCGGCGTGGCTCAAGAAGGGAAGCACGAGCGGCTGCGCGAGTCGCTGCTCTGGCTGCACCGCGCCTGGGCGGGCGAGCCGGTAAGCAGCAGCATCGGCGCGATCGGCGGGGCAGACGGTGTGCGCGTGGCGCCGCAGCCGCTGCAGGAGCCGGCCGAGATGGTCTGGGTGGCGGCCTCGACGCCGGGCGCGGCGCGCGTGGCCGGCGAGCTGGGCCATCACCTGCTCTTGCCCAGCCTCAAGACGATCGAGACCTCGTCCGAGCACGTCGCCGTCTATCAGGAGGCGCTGGCGGAGCACGGCCACGACCTTGCCACGCGCAAGCTGCAGCAGACGCTGCACCTGATCCTGGACGAGAACCACGACCGCGCCATGCGCCGCGCCGAGCCGGTGATCCGCGCCTACTACGATCGCTACACGCGCAGCGGCGCCGTGCAGCGGCTGGAGGACGAATCGCTGCCGGCGATCATGCACCGCATCAACTTTGCCGCCGGCGGGCCGGAAGCGGTGGCCGAGCAGATCGCGGGCGTCGCCGCCGCGCTCGGCCTCACCCACGTCGCCTTCCAGGCGCGCCTGATCGGCCAGACCCACCGCGAGATCCTGCGCACGCACGAGCTGGCGATCAGCCACGTCGCCCCACTGCTGGACAGCGCCGTCGCGGCGGGGTGAGGCGCGATTGCCTGGCTCCGACCCGTCTGCACTGCGTTCGCCATCTGTCTTTACGTCCCAGTGGTGCGACTGGCCCGCAACAGTTCGATCAGTGATTCTGTCTGTTCATCATCGAGGCGTCTTGGCGGTTCGCCGACGGCATAGTGCGCTGGAAATGTGTCATCGTAGAAGACAGCGCCGCCGAATGTCCGGATTGAGGCGTAACGCGGCATGACGTGCAGATGAACGTGGCGGTCCTGGTTCTGCAGGAACGCGTAGTTGAAGTGGTCGGGAGCAAACGCGAGTTCGAGCGCCCTGGTAGCCTCTATGACAAGTCCGCGCAGGTCGGTCCACTCTTCTGCAGAAACGAGGGTGATCGACTCGATATGACGACGCAGCGTCAGGAAGCACTTTCCCAGTAGATCCAGATTGTGGTTCAGGATCAGCCGCCAGTGTCGTCCCTCAGCAACTACCGGCCCCAACGCCACGGCACAAAGCGGGCACTCTGCCATAACTGCCCTTACCAGACCCTATCGCCCCACAAACCGCGGTTGGCGGCCTTCTTGAAAGGCGAGACGGCCCTCTTTGGCGTCTTCGCTGGTGCGCAGGATGTCCTGCGAGAACTGCTCCCACTCGCCGTGGGCGAGGAAGTCGCGCTCGAAGGCGCGGGCGACGGCGCGCTTCGCCAGCGCGATCGAGAGCGTCGCGCCCCCGGCCAGCCGCTGCGCCAGCGCCAGCGCCGCCTCCAGTGCCTCGCCGTCCGGCGTCACCTGCTCCACCAGGCCCAGGCGCAGCGCTTCGTCTGAGCCGATCGGCTCGCCCGTCCAGAGCATCAGCAGCGCCCGTGCCGGGCCGACCAGCCGCGGCAGCGTCCAGCTCAGGCCGTTGTCCGGTCCCAGGCCGCGGCGCACGAAGCCGGGATGGAACTTCGCCGAGCCCGCCATCATGCGCAGGTCGCAGGCGCAGGCAATCGCCATACCGGCGCCCGCCGCCGCGCCGTTCACCGCCGCGATCACGGGAACGTCAAGCTTGCGCAGCCGGTCGAGCCAGGCGTAGTTGGGCTCCAGCTTCTCCATGCGCGTTTGCGGCGTCGCGTAGGCCGGGCCGGCGCCGCTGCTGAGGTCGGCGCCGGAGCAGAAGCCACGTCCCGCGCCCGTGATCACAACGGCCTTCACGTCCTCGCGCGCCGGCAGCTCCAGGCCGAGGCGGCGCAGGCTGCGGCGCATCGCGGCGGAGAGCGCGTTCAGCTTCTCCGGCCGGTTCAGCGTGACCACGAGCACGCCGCCACGCTGCTCCAGCAACACGTCCTCGTAGCCCACCCACGCCGCCGTCTCCGTCGCCATCGCGCGCCTCCGCCGCACCTTCGCCCAGCGCATTTTCCAGCGGAAGCGCGGCGGCCCGCAAGCGCGGCGACGCCGACCGCCGCCGCGGCGGGGCCCTCATAACCCCCCGACCCCCTTCTCTCCCATACACAGATGCATGGAGATATGCCGCGGGCGACGGGCGCATGGGAGAGAAGGGGGCGAACGTTGGCAGGAGCAGCGGGGCGCGCACAGCTTCCAAACTCCTATGCCCTCCGCCCTTCGCCCTCTATTCCCTATTCCCTATTCCCTGTTCCCTGTTCCCTGTTCCCTACCGTGACCGTGCCTGTCATGCCGTCGACGGTGACCAGCTGGCCGGTCTTGATCAGTTGTGTCGCACCCTTGACCGCGACCACGGCGGGAATGCCGAACTCCCGCGCCACGGTGGCCGCGTGCGAGAGCAGACCGCCGGTCTCCACCACCACGGCCGCCGCGGGCACGAACAAGGGCGTCCAGGGC
>Ga0070730_10006303_pt1 | contig 10158 bp, 8 predicted proteins | sample Coa_R1_3_FD_66447 | JGI IMG/M metagenome (GOLD analysis project Ga0070730, IMG submission 66447) | Surface soil microbial communities from Centralia Pennsylvania, which are recovering from an underground coalmine fire - Coalmine... | ecosystem: Environmental > Terrestrial > Soil > Unclassified ... | reverse complement strand
TGGCCTCATCTGCCCCACCGGCAGCCGAGTCCAAGCCGGCCGCGGTTGAAGCCGCCTCAGCCGAGCCCGCGGCCAGCCAGCCGGCCAGCCCGGTCGTGGCTGCCGTGCCGGCCGCGCCGGCCGGGACCTCCGCGGGCGGGGTGGGCGCGCCCCGCACCGGGGTTGAGATCGTGGCCACCGACGAGCGCGACGGCGCGCGCTACCACACCATGCGCGATCTGCGCAACGGCAGCGTGGTCAAGAACGTGACCCGCAGCTCGGCGCGCAAACTGTGGCATTATGCCATCAGCGCCAAGGAGTCGGGCGTGCTGAACCCGGCCCATGTCTCCTGGCAGGGCGACATCGGATTGTGGCGCAAGACGCACAAGGGCGGCACCACGCGCTATGACCTGGTGCAGCGCGGCGATGGTGAGCTGCGCGTCTTTTATGGCGTCACCGAGGACGGCATTCATGGCGCCTGGCGCCGCCTGGTGGAGACCGAAGACCGGCGCACGCCTGAAACATTGGCCGCGGCAGCGGAATCGCCCGCGCCGGCCGGAGAAGTACCGTCGATCGCCGGGCCGCTGGCGCCAGAGCCCGTGACCATTGCCGAAGAAGCTGTGGCTGAGATGGTGGCGCGCGAGCAAGAAGATATGGCCGATATGGCCTCCGGGCCGGCGCAGGCCGCGCCCGAGGCGCTGGCCACCGTCGAAGTGACGCCCGAGCCCGCCGGGGTTGGCCAGGCAGAGCTGCCGGCCAAGGGCCGTGTCCGCGGCAGTGGCCGCGGCAGCCGCTCGACCAAGAAAACGGCCGCCAAGAGCACCAAGGCCCCGGCGGCCAACCGCCCGGCGCGCAAGTCGACCAAGACCAAGGCACCCTCCAACGGCCGTCCGCGCTCGCGGCGCTCCGCTCAAACCGCGGAATAGCCGGCCTTGGCGGCGCCCATGCGTTTGCGGGGGTTTGAATTCGGACGCGACTACCCGGCCGTCATTGCCTTGTGGCAGGCGGCCGGGCCTGGCATCCAATGGAAGTTCTGGCCATGGCCAAAGAGTTTGGGGCGTGAGGCTGGCGTGGTGCGATCGATTTTCACGCGTCTGCTGCTGGCCGTCTGTTTGGCCTCGGCGGCCGGTACGGTCGCCGTCTCGGGCGTCGCCCAGGCCAGCGCGCTGCCAGACGCCGCGACTGTGGTGGATGTGCCGATCCTGATGTATCACCACATCGGCAACCCCATTGGCCATTGGTCCGACTACCAATTCTACGTTTCCTTACCTGCCTTTGATGCTCAGATGGCCTACCTGGCCGATGACGGATTCACCCCGGTCAGCCTGGAGCAAGTGCTGGCGGCCCTGCAGGGCTATGCGCCCTTGCCGGCGCGTCCCGTTGCGATAACCTTCGACGATGGGAACCAGGATAATTTTGACCTGGCCTTGCCGGTGTTGGAAAAGTATCACCTCACGGCCACGTTCTTGATCGTCACAGGCTGGGTGGATCATCCCGGCCATCTCACCTGGGACGAGATCGCCACGATGCAGCAGGCGGGTATGCACTTTGGGGCGCACACGATCTCGCACCCCTACTTGCCTTTCCTTTCGGAGTCCCTGGCCGATACTGAAATCAGCGGCTCTAAAGCTGCGCTCGAGGCGCATCTCGGCCGGCCAGTAACGGTGTTCGCCTTTCCGTATGGCCATGCCGCGCCGCTGACCACGCGCCTGGTGCAAGCAGCGGGCTTCGGCCTCGCGCTTGGCACCAGTCCCTTTCATCCGGACCACACGTTGGCCGAGCGTTTCTATCTGACACGTTATGGCGTGTATCGCTGGACCAGTCTCGGCAGCTTCGAGCGGCATGTGCCCGCGCCCGATCTGCCCGTCTATTCACAGGCCGCCCCCCGTGCGCATTGGCATCCTCACGATTTCTGATCGATCCTCTCGCGGTGAGCGTCCCGACGACTCGGGGCCCGTCATTCGAGAGTTTGCCGAAGGCCGCTTGTCGGCCCAGGTCGCCGAGGTCGCCGTCGTACCGGATGAGCAGGCAGTGATTCGCGACACCCTGGCGGCCTGGTGCGACGCCGGCCAACTCGATATCCTCTTCACCACCGGCGGCACCGGCTTTGCACCGCGCGATGTGACGCCCGAGGCCACGCGGGCGGTGATCCAGCGCGAGGCGCCCGGTTTGGCCGAGGCTATGCGCGCCGCCTCGCTGTTGCTTACCCCCCATGCTATGCTGTCGCGTGCGGTCTGCGGCATCCGCGGGCGCACCCTGATCATTAATTTGCCCGGCAGCCCCAAAGCCGTGCGGGAAAACCTCGTTACCCTCGCGCCCGCCCTGCCGCACGCCGTGCAATTGCTGCAACAGGCGCCGTCGGCCGAAGCCGGCCACCGCCTGGCCTGAGCCGTGCTTCGCCGCTGGCAATCTTGGGCGCCCGACGGGTTGGCACTCGCCGGTCTGGCGCTCTTGGCCCTGGTCTTTTTTTGGCCGCTGAGCCTGGGGCAGGGGTGGATTCCTCGCGGCGGCGGCGACCTGGTCTCTTTTCTGTGGCCCACCTATTCCTACGCGGCGCAATCCCTGCACGCGGGGCGCATGCCACTGTGGAACCCCAGCCTGTATTCGGGCGCGCCCTTCGCGGCCGACAATCAATCCGGCCTCTTTTATCCCATCAACCTGATCTTGTTTCTGCTCTGGCCGGCCTTGCCCTACGTGGCCGTGGAGTGGCTGGTCGTCTTGCATGTCTGGCTGGCGGGCGCGGGGATGTATCTGATGCTGCGGGCCGTGTTGCCGCCAGCGCCAGGCCTCAGCCAGCGTCTGGCCCCGCCGTTCGGCGCGGCGCTGGCCTTCATGTTTTCAGATGTCTTTATTACCCACATCGGCAACCTCAACATTGTCGCCGTCTCAGCCTGGCTGCCATTGGCGTTTGCCGCGCTCCACCTGTCACTGTCGCGCCGTTCGCTGGCTTGGGCGGCAACGTCCGGCCTGGTGCTGGGCGTGGCGGCCCTGGCCGGCCATGCCCAAATGACGTTAATCGTGGCCGGTGCCCTGGGTATGTATGCTCTATGGCAGGCGTTGGGGCGGCTGATTGAAACGCCAGGGCGCCTGGGTCCGCGCGTGCGCGCGGCCGTGGCTCCACTTGGCTGTCTGGCTGTTACGGCGCTGGTCGCCATTGGGGTCAGCGCATTGGCCCTCTTGCCCGGCACCCAGATGGCGGCCTACTCGGGTCGGGCCCGCCTCGACTACGCGGCGGCGGCCGAATTTTCGCTGCCCTGGGCAGGGCTCGCCGGGATATTTTCGCCCCTGGTGTTTGGGCGTGGCGCCGCGGCGTTTTGGGGCCCCTGGCCGCGCGTGGAGTTGGGTTACGCCGGGGCGCTGACGCTGCTGCTGGCGGCGCTGGCCCCATTTCGCCAGCCCAACCGGCTGCCGCTCTTTCTGGCTCTGCTGGCGGTCTTTGGTCTTCTGGTCGCGCTGGGCCAAAACACGCCCGTGCACTATCTGCTCTATCGCCTAGTGCCGGGCTTTGCCCAACTGCGTGTGCCCGCGCGTTTCATCTTGCTCACCGACTTTGGCCTGGCCGCGCTGGCCGGCTTCGGCCTGGCCCGGCTCGGCGCGCTGGGTCTGCGCCATGTCGTCAGGACGGCGCTGGCGGTGCTGGCCGTTGGGCTCGTGGTCGCCCTGGCCGCTTTTCTTAGTGTGCCGGCCCATGCGGTTCACACGTCCCAATTGCTGCTCGGCCTGGGGGTGACGTCGGCCCTGCTCATTGCCGGCGCGGCGCTGGCGCGGGTTGCGCCGCCGCCGATTGCGCTGGCTGGGCTGATCGTGCTCATGGCGCTGGATTTGATCGGGCAGGGGGCTAGCGTCGAAGTGGAGCAGAGCGACCCGACCGTGGGTTACGATCATCCCGCCGTGCTGGCCTATCTGCAGGCTCAGCCTGGCCCCACCCGCATCGATAGCGCGGCCAGCGCCTGGGCGCCGGATGCCGCTGCGCGTTTGGGCCTGGAAGATATCGGCGGCATCTCCAACCCCCTGTCGTTGGCGGCTTACGAAACCTATGCCGGCGCGGTCGGTGCCCGCGGCGCACCGCTCTACAATTTCCTCAATGCCCAGTTTGTTTTGGCTGATAAAGGCCAGCCGCCTGGCGATAGCAGCCTGGTGCCCGTGTTCAATGGCGACCCAACCTTGGACGTCTACTTGAACACCAATGCCCAGCCGCGCATTCATCTCTCGTACCAATCCCACATCGTCAACGGTGGGGCCCAGGCCTTCGGCGCCCTGCATGCGCCCGGGTTCGAACCGGCCAACGCGGTCGTCCTGGACGCCAGCAGCGCCGCGCTCGCTCCCGCCTTATTGGATGGCTCCGGTGCGCAAGCGGCCGGCCAGCGCAATCTGTTCTATACCCAATATGCGCCCGAAAGCCAAAGCGTTGTGGTCCAGACACCCGCGCCCGCCTACCTGGTGCTCAGCGAGGTATGGTACCCTGGCTGGCGCGCCTGGATCGATGGGGTCGAGGTCCCGGTCTACGAGGCCGACCTGGCGTTTCGTGCCATCTTCGTGCCTCAGGCGGGCCAGCACACCGTTGTCATGCGCTTCGATCCTTGGATTTGGAAATTCGGGCTGTCGATTAGCCTGGCGACCCTAATTTTGTTGGCCGCCTGGGCCGCGCTTGGGCTCGCACGCCGATGGCGAAGCTAGAACCGCCGGCCACGCCCCTCGCCGCCGCCCAGCCGCCCTGGACGCAAGCTGAGGGGCTGGCGCTGGCGCTGATCCTCGCGCTGGCAGGGCTGCTGCGCATGGGCTGGCCGGGCCTGACTGAGTTTAAGCAGGACGAGGCACAGCTCTACAAACTCGCCCTGGACCTGGCCGAGTTTAAGGCCTTTCCCCTGCATGGCATCAATAGCTCCCTGGGTTTGCCAAACGCGCCGGCCAGCGTGTACCTGTTCGCGATCCCGCTCTTGTTCTGGAAGAGCCCGCTGGCCGCTACCCTATTTGTTGGTTTGTTGGACGCGGCTTCGGTGGGCCTGGCTTACCTCATGGCCCGGCGCTACTGGGGCCGAAGGGCGGCTGCGGTCAGCGCGCTGCTCTACGCCTGCGCGCCTTGGGCGGTCATCTACTCGCGCAAGATTTGGGCGCAGGACACGCTGCCCCTGTTTGTCGTCGCCTACATCTTTGCTGGCCTGCTGGCCTTTGTCGAAGGCCGCCCGCGCTGGGTGGCGGCGCATCTGGTGCTGTTGGCGCTCATCATCGAAATCCATCTGTCGGGTCTGGCGCTCGTCATGCTTACCGTGGCGCTGCTGGTGATCTATCGACGGCGTGTGGCTTGGCGCTGGGCGGCGCTGGGCGCCGGCCTCGCCGGGTTGACCGGACTGCCCCTCTTGGTCGTTGCAACCACCCAGCCGGCGGTTCTGGCGAACGTCCGCGGGGTGGTCGCGCAATTGCTGGCGCAGCCATCTGTCTTCTCGACGGACTCATTTGGGCAGCCGGCCATTTTGGCGCTCGGCACCGATGTGCACAGCCTGGCTGGGCCGGCGGGTTTTCAAGCGTTCGATGCCACCCTCCCCAATTTCGACTGGCTCCTGTTTTTAGGTGGGCTGGGGGCGCTGGCCGGCATGTGCCTGGTCGTTTGGCGTTGGTGGATCAAACGCTCCCCGTCCCCTGCGTCTGGCATCGAGGCAGGCCTGCTGCTGGTCGGCTGGCTCATTATCCCGAGCCTGTACTTCTTCCGTCACAGCACGCCGATCTTCCAGCACTACTTCATCATCCTTCTGCCGGCGCCGTTCCTGCTGGCCGGCCTGGCCGTGGACACGCTCATGGCGCGCTGGCGTTGGCTGTGGCTGGCGCCCGTTGCCCTGGCCGCCGGCCAGGTGTGGATCGTTCTGGCTCTGTTAAACTTTGTGGGCCATCAAGCCACGCCGGGCGGTTTTGGCACGCCCTTGGGCCTGCTTCTGCGCACCGCCCAGGCCGCCCGCCAGACCGGCCAGCCCCAAATCCTGGTGGTCGCCGAAGGCGCGCAGCCCGGAGCGGACCTGGCGCCGACGGTTTTTGACGTGCTGCTCAGCGGATATCCACATCGCTTTGTGGATGGCCGCGACACCGCCGTGTTTCCGGCTGGGCCAGCCGCGGTGATCCTGTGGCCGGGCGAAAGCGATTACGGTTGGCCGGTAGCGGCGCTCTACCGTGCCTGGGGCGGAGGGGATTGGCGCCAGATTATTCCGCTGCGACAGGGGGAGGGGGCTGCGCTGCTGGCCGTCTCTCCCGGCGCGCAGCCCGTCGTGCCGCGACCGCGCGCGGCCTCGGCCTTGTTGGCCAACGGCGCTGAGCTGCTGGGCTCGGCACGCACCGCCGGCGGCTGGCAGTTGTGGTGGCGGGCGCCCGGCCGCTTGCCCGGCGATCACTACCAGGTGTTTGCGCATCTGAATGATGCCTCCGGCCAGCGCTTGGCCCAGGTGGATGGCCCAACCTACCCCCCTGAAACGTGGCAGGCTGGCGACCTGGTGGTGAACCGCTTCGCGCTGCCCGAGGGCGGAGCGGTGGTGCAGGCCGGCATGTATGCCTATCCCTCGTTAGCGCCGGTGGCCGTGCTCGATGCTTCTGGTAACCCAGCCGGCCAGTGGATTGATTTCCCGCCGTAGCGGGGCCATCACGGCGAGGTGCGCTTGAAGACCATTGTCATCACCGGCTGCTCCACCGGCTTCGGCCGCGTCACCGCCTTCCACATGGCCGAGCGCGGCTGGCGCGTGCTGGCCACCGTGCGCCAGGAGGCGCACCAGGCCGAGTTGCTGGCCGAGGCCCACGGCAAAGGGCTCGCCGAAAGTCTGATACCCGTTCCGTGCGATATCACCCGGCCAGAGGACGTGGCCCGCCTGGCGCTCGCGGTGGCCGATGTGGGCTCGAGGCTGGACGCGCTCGTGAACAACGCCGGCACCGCCTTCGCCGGCCCGTTGGAATTGCTGCCGCTGGACGACGTGCGCGCCCAGCTCGAGATCAATTTGTTCGGGCATTTGGCCGTCACCCAGGCGCTTTTGCCGGCCCTCAAGGTGGCCCGCGGCACAATCGTCAACGTCAGCAGTATTGGCGGGCGTGTGGCGATCCCACTGCACGGCCCCTATCACATGAGCAAGTTGGCGCTCGAAGCCATGAGCGAGGTGCTGCGTCTGGAGCTGGCGCACTTCGGCGTCAGGGTCGTGATTATCGCGCCGGACGCCAGCCCTACCGCCATTTGGGACACCGCACTGCGCCGGGCGCATGCGAACCCGGCGTTGTCAAACCTGGGCGGATATGCCCCCCTGGCCGAGGCCATCGAGCGGCGGGCCAAACATAGTGCTGTCAGCGGCTTTCCGCCCGAGCTGTTCGCGCGCACCGTGTGGCGGATCGTAAACAGCCCACGCCCAGCCGCGATCTATTTCGTGCCCGGCTCTTCCGGTCTTGTCGTCGCGGCCCGCCGTCTGATGCCCGACTGGTTATGGGATGTGATTGTGCGCCGAGTCCTGGGCTGGTAAATAGTTATCCTATTTCTGCCCGAAGATCTGGCGTGCAATGACCACGCGCTGTATTTCGCTCGTGCCCTCGCCGATGGTCATCAGCCGCGCGTCCCGATAGATGCGCTCTACCGGGAACTCGGCCGAATAGCCATAGCCGCCGTGGATTTGAATAGCGTTGCGGGTGACACGCTCGGCCATTTCAGTCGCGAACAGCTTGGCCTGCGCGGCTTCCTTTGTGTACGGTCGCTCGTTTTGTTTAAGCCATGCTGCCCGGTGGACCAACAGGCGTGCGGCGTCAATCTCGGTGGCCGCATCCGCCAGCATGAACTGGATGGCCTGGTGCTGCGCGAGGGGTGCGCCAAATGTCTCGCGCTCGCGCGCATATTTGATCGATTCTTCGTATGCCGCCCGCGCCAGCCCCACCGACAGCGCGCCGATGCCCACCCGGCCCCCATCCAGCACCGCCAGGGTCTGCGCCAGGCCCTTGCCCTCGATGCCCACCACGTTCTCGCGCGGCACGCGCACTTCGTCATAGCTCACGCCGTGAGTCGGCGAGCCTTTGAGCCCCATTTTTTTCTCGGGCGGGCCAATGTGCAGGCCAGGGGCGTCGGTGGGCACCAGGATCAGGCTCAGATGCTGCGCATCCGTGCGGCACAAGGTGACGATCACGTCGGCCACCGAAGCATTGGTGGTCCACATTTTCTGGCCGTCGATGATCCACGAGTCGCCTTCCACCACCGCGCGGGTGCGCACGCCGCCAGCCAGGTCGCTGCCGGCCCCCGGTTCGGTGAGCGCCAGCGCGCCTAGCTTGCCTTCCCCGCTTGCCAGGCGCGGCAGCCAGCGGGCCTTGAGCGTCTCCGAACCATACAGCGCCAGCGTGGCGCAGGCCAGGCCGTTGTGGGCGGCAATGGCCAACGCCGTTGAGCCGCAGGCCCAACCCAGCTCTTCGATCGCAATCGCCGCCCCCACCGCGTCGATCCCGGCCCCGCCATATTCTTCGGGCACATTCAGCCCCAGCAAGCCCAGCGGGCCCATCTTGTGCACGGCCTCCCAGTTAAAGCGCGCCTGCGCATCAGTTTCTTTGGCTCGCGATTTCAATTCCCTCTCGGCGAAGTCGTGCACGCTCGCGCGCCACATCTGCTGTTCGGCTGTCAATTCAAAATCCATGTCACCTCTCAGCTCAATCCTCGTGGGGTTCCCGACAAAACGAACGGGTGTCTTGACCACTTAATTCTGACCGGGGTTATCGCGCCTGCACCCCGAAAAGGGCCGGGGCAGGCGCGCTCCCACGACTACAAGCGCGCCTTTTGACACGTGGGAGCGCCCCTGCCCCGGTATGTTTCGGGGTGCAGGCGCGATCCCATTGGCAGTTGGCACCGGCCGAAATTAAACAGTCAAGGCACTAGGCTTTGTCGCTCTTATCGGCGGGCGGCTGCGCAGCCTTTTTTAGTTCCGCGTTCACCGTCCGCAGGGCCGCCAGCAGGTCGGATCGCAGTTGCGTTTCCACCTGCCCGCTGCGGAAGCGCTCGCCCATTTCATGGACTTCGGTCCGCACGCGCTGCCGGGTTTCAGCGCTGGCCAATTCGCTCGAGGCCTCGCGCAGTCCAGCCTCCAGCGCGGCCAGCCCGCTCTTCAGCTCCTGCTGCAGTCGCCGGCTTTCCTCGCTTTCCCAGGCTGTCTTGGCAGCGGACTTCAAATTCCGCCCCAGCTCGCGCAATTCCGCCGAGAGATCACCTTCTGGAGTTTCGCTGCTCATAGGTTATGTCTCCATTCAGCCGCGCTTAGAGCGGGGTGCATCCGACAATTTTGGCCGGGCTCAGCGCCAGCTCGCGCGGGGGTCCCCACTCCACTTCATTCCGGGGGATTGCATAAACCCGCCGCGCTACGCGAGGCGCGACGCTGGCTAAATGCCAGCTCTCGGAAGCCCGGTTTACCGGGCGTCGCTCATAGCCCGGAGCCTTCAGCTCCGGGCGGCGCTGGCGCACAGGCGCGCGGAGAGCATTCGACCACCGTTGGCGGATACACCCCTTAGAGTGCACTCGCTTGCATCGAACAGCCTTTGTGCTACGATTCCTGCCAATGCCCAGCCGCCCGCTGTCTGCCTCCGAAACCACCGAAGCGCGGCTGGTTTTCGCCGGAAGTTTAGATTATACCCACGCTTTCGTCTCCGAAAATGCCCGTTGGCCCGATTGGGTGGACACCATGGGTGCCAGCCTGCAAAAGCGAGTGCGCCAGCCCGATGATCATAATGCCGTCACGGTCGGCCAGACGTCATTTTTCCCCGTGGCGCTCAGCACCAACGCCGATGTGATCGCCGCCGGCAATCTGCGCGACATGGCCTGGCTGATGCACGAGCTGACGCATCAGTGGCAATATCGGCGGATGGGCTGGAGCTATTTGGGGTTGGCCCTATCGGTGCAATTGCGGCTGGGGCCCAGGGCCTACAATTACCAGGGCGCCTACCCCACCACCGAAGCCGCTCTGGTGGCAGCGCACGCCGAGGGGCGCCGCCTGGCGCAGTTCAACCTCGAGCAGCAGGGCGATTTGGCGCGCGACTATTATTACCGGCTAAAAGCCGGCCTGAGCTGCGCTGCCTGGGACCCCTTCATTCAGGAACTGCGACAGCTCTAGCGTAGGTAATGCGCATTCAGCGCCTGTTTCGTTGAGTCAGATGCAATTTTGCACGGTCTCCAGGTTAGGCGGTAGGCTAGCGGGC